>Ga0247730_1000798_pt1 | contig 20092 bp, 17 predicted proteins | sample UWRJL073202C2_FD_180959 | JGI IMG/M metagenome (GOLD analysis project Ga0247730, IMG submission 180959) | Plant litter microbial communities from Arlington Agricultural Research Station in Wisconsin, United States - UWRJ-L073-202C-2 | ecosystem: Environmental > Terrestrial > Plant litter >... | reverse complement strand
CGTCGGAGGAGTCGGCGGCGTCGTCGGAGGCGTGGGCGGCGTAGCCGTCGTGCAGGCGCCTACCGGAGCGGCGACCGTGGAGCTCGTGACAGTGATGACCGGCGCAGTGGCTACCCACTTGTTGCTGGGAACGTCGAGGATCCAGCCGGTGGTCGTCGTGGTGGTCGTGGTGGTCTGGCTAGCGGACGTGCAGTCGAGCGAGGTCTTGTCGACGACGTCGCGGGTGGGTTCAGGCCGGTCGGGCACAACGACCACCGTCGCGCAGGGAGCTACGCCGGAGTCGAGCTTGCCGTCGAGCGTGCCGGTGAACGATTCCGTCGTGGTGCCGTCGGCGAAGACGTGCCCGGAATCCGCGGTCGCGGTCACCGAGTAATTGCCGGGACCGGTCAGCGTGGTGGGGGTGCCCCAGGAGGCGTTCTTCGCTTCGCCCAGGGTCAGGGCGCCGTTCGCATCGCAGGTCGCCGGCACTACCGCGAGAGCCGCGCTGGCGTCGGGAGTGTCCGCCGGCGGGCACGGCACGCTGGTTCCGGTGAACTCTTTGTCGTAGTCCGTGCCGATCGCGTCGACCTGCAGGCGGTAGGTGTGGGCGACCGCCGAGTCGCCGAGCGGGTAGTCCGCGTCCAGCGACGCGCCGAACTCGACGTCATCGACCACGGCGGAATCGATCTCCACGGTGAGGCTGTTGACGAGCGATCCGTCCGTCGCGACCTCGTAGTTCGAGAGGGCGACGGTCAGCGTCGAGCAGGTGGCCGAGGCCTCGGGGGTGTGGGCGTTCGCCGGGGCGGACGTTGCCAGGGTGGCCGCGCCTGCCAGCACTCCCGCGGCAAGGGAATACTTCAGGATGGTTGTGATCTTCATCGGATGCTCTCCTAGGGTCGCCAAAGAGGCGGGAGCGTTCGGGCGCGGCGAATTGGCCGCGACACAGGCGGCGAACGGTCGGGTAACCGGCGCCGGTGGGGCTTCGAATGCGCTGTTCGGAAGAGTCGCGAGGCAAACGGGTGGGCCTCGGCTCGGGCGATCGAGCGAAATCCGCGGCGGAATCGGGTGACATCACCGTGGACTCAAAAAACCTAGCATTTCTTAGATTCCTGTCGAGACCGAAGCTGGGAAATGTGTACCCCAAACGAGGGTCAGATCCCCGGGAATCCGGCGATGAGGATTTATTCGATTGTCAGGCTTCTGGGCCGATTGTCCCCCGAAATTCCGCTGAAACACTGTCGTTTACAGGCTTTTGGTGTCGCTGACGCGTCCGGTCGGCTTTCGACGCGTCTGCTCCACGCATGCATTTACGGCCCGCCTCACTCGCCGAAATCGATCGGCGAGGCGCGGGCACCTGCACTTTCGCACACCGGGCAGACGCGGAATACGGTGCCACGTCCGGCTCACGCTGCGCACTGCTTTCGACGCCTTCGGGCGTGGGGCGCCGAAGAACCGTATAAGCGGTGTGTGTGCTCTACTTCTCGAGCTCGGCCCTCAAGAGCCGGATGGCTTTCGGTCCCACTCCATGAAGGGTCGCGATGAGGTCGAGGCCGGTTCTCTCCACGTCCTCGAGATTTCGCACACCGATCTCCGCCAGCGCTCGAATTGCCGGTCCTCCGATGCTGGGGAGCGGGCGGGGATCGTCCATGCGAGACACGGTACTCCGGGCCCACGCAGAACTGGCGTCACCAGTCAGTCGGGCCGCCGCTGCCGGCCGCATACTCCTCGAGCGGCGCGTCGCCGGCCGCCCACGCCTTGACGACCGGTGTGACGATGCGCCAGCACTGTTCCGCCACGTCGCCGCGTACCGAGAGCAGCGTGTTCTGCTGCAGGATCCCAGCCAACACTTGGGCGTAGGCGCCCAGTTCGGCGGTTCCGGGGTTCGCCTCCAGGTCGACGGGACGCAGCGCGTCGACATCGTCCGCACCTGTGACGACGAGCTCGAGGTTCACCTCGCCGCCCTTCAGCGACATCCGCAACACCGTGCCCGCACCGTTCTCGGGAGAGGCAAGGCCGGTGGGCGGCGCGGACGCCTTGAAATGTACGGCGACTTCGGCACGCGGATTGCCGATGCCCTTGCCCGAACGCAGCACAAACGGCACACCCTTCCACCGCGGAGTGTCCACCTGAAGAAGCAGCTGCGCGAGCGTCTCGGTACCGCGCGAGGCGTCCACGTCAGGTTCGTCGATGTACGAGGGGAAGAATCGCTCCCCCACGCGTCCCTCCGTGTAGCGGGCTCGTCGGGCGGTCGATGGGTCGTCGTGCCAGAGGCGCACCGAGCCGAGAACCTCGGCCATGCGCCCGTGAACGTCTTCGGGTGTGACCGCGTCGGGCCGTTCCATCGCCGTGAGCGCCAGCACCATAAGCAGGTGGCTCTGCAGCATGTCTCGCAGCGCGCCGGTCTCGTCGTAGAAGGCGGCGCGGCCCTCGAGTCCCAGCTCTTCGTCGTAGACGATCTCGACCTTGTCGACGTTCTCGGCAGTCAGGCCGGACTCGAGCAGACGGTTGCCGAACCGCAACCCGAGCATGCCGAGCACTGTCGCGTTGCCGAGGAAGTGGTCGATACGCCACAGCCGCTCCTCGGGGATCACCTTGGCGAGAGCGGCGTTCAGAGACTCGGCATCGGCGAGGTCGTCGCCGAACGGCTTTTCGATAGCGATGAGCAGGTCGTCGGGCAGGTCGATCTGCGCGAGTGCTTCGGCGACCTTGTGGCCGGCCGACGGCGGAAGCGCGATGTACAGCACCGGCGATGTCGGGCAGGCATCGAGAAGCGCTTTCAATTCGGTGGGGTCGGATGCATCGGTCGCCAGAAACTCCGCTGTGGAGGCGAGTGCGTCAACCGTTCCGGCGGAGACGCCGGCAGTTTCAAGGCTCTCCCGCACGCGCGCCTGCCAGTCTTCCCGGGACTGCGGGGTGCGGGCGGCGCCGATGATCTGCACCTGGATGCCGCGGCCCGCATCGACCACCTGTCCCAGACCGGGCAACAATAGCCGCCGCGTCAGGTCGCCTCCCGCACCGAGAATCGCGATCGTGCGCGAGGTGGGCGCGATCGATTCGGCGTCGGGAATGCCGACGTGTTCTGACGTGGCTGCCTGGTCGGTCATGTCTGTCTCCTGCTTCTCGTCGGGCTGCGAATCGCGCGAAGGTCTGCTTCACAGCAACGGCTCGCGGTCTGTTCGACACTAACCAGATCAGTCTGCGCGGTCGATGGGCGAGTCTTGTTGTTGGCCGGTCGCGGCGACCTGTATTAACGCCGAAACGCCCTCCCGAAGGAAGGCGTTTCGTGTTCGTCGTGGTCGGGCTGACAGGAGTTGACCCTGCGACCTCCTGGAGGATTCATCACCTTTAGGGATGTTCTCGAATGTCTCCGAAAACCCTCGGATTCCCTTATTTTTACAGGGAACCGGGCGGTTCGCTGGCTTCGATTGTACGCGGTCTTGTCGAGTCGGTCACGGTCGTTTTTGATGGGTAAATGATGGGCATTTGAACCGCTTTTGGCGCTACCGCACGCTCACTCTCCCCCAGTGCGCCACCGCGTGCTAGCTTCCATTGCCGCCGGTTTCCCCGGCCGTCCGCCTGCACCTTCGTTAGGTCGATGCCAGCTTCGTCGAGGGCCGGCGGCTTGATGACGACTACGGAAAACGATCGGGCTTTTCTGCTCCAACTGAGCCCTCAGGCTGTACTCGTCGAAAGATCATGGAAGTCGAATACGAAGTCTTCGTGCCCGTTCCTCGAAGGCTGGTTTGCCGCCCTCAAGAATCTCGCACACTTCATCACGGATAACAGGATTTTCGAGCCCGCCACTCAAGTAGCTAATTTCTGGAAGTCCACCAAGTCGGTGAGGGCCAGAGCTCGCAACAATAACTTGATCGGCGTCTGTGTTGACCACTAGGTTCGCGTTATGCGTGACGATGATTATCTGTCTGCGACGGCGACCCTCGACGAAGCGCCCCACAAGTTCGACGTAGATCGACTTCGGGTCGAGATTCTCCTCGGGTTGATCGATGATTAGCGGCCGGTCGTCTGTCTGGTCAATGGCTAAGTAGAGAAGCAGCAACACGATTCCGCGCGTACCCGGCGAGAGCTGTTCGATGTCAACACCGTCGTACTGCACGCCGTAGCTAACCGTGATGTGATTTGTTCCGTTTAGCCAATCGGAAACGTCACTCGCCCACTGGCGGAATGCAGGAACGTTGGTCCGGGGCACCTTGGCCTGTTCGATGATGTGCGGGTCGTGCTCTGTCCGGAACGCGCCCATCGCGTCCGCGACATCGGCGCTCGCACCGCTCTCCCACGCGGGGAGGAGGGCTTCAGTAGCGACGCGCAACAATTCTCCGCGGCCACGGAATGTTGTGCCCGTTCGCAGATCCATTAGTTCCTCGCCGCGGGCCGCCCACGACTCAACGTCGACCACTCGTCGAACGCTGAACGTCAGTTTGCCAAGCGTTCCCGCTTCCGACGCCAATAGCGCTTCGAGCGGCGCGTAAAGTTCCGCTAGCTGAGTCTGTTCGGATGCGAATCCGTCGAATAGCGAGGAGTAAGAGAGCTTGCGGTTCGCCACTAGAACCAAAATGCGAGCCTGGGCACCCTCAGCATTCGCCACATTCGAGGTCGCAGTCACGAGAAGGGCCTCGTTCTTTGTGATCTTTTCGTTTAGGGCGGAGAGCTGCTGTTGCTTCGCCCCGTCAAGCCCTATGAGCTGTCCTAGCCTCCATGCTTCAGCCTTGAGCGCGCTGAGCGGAACAGTAGTCAGCACCGCCTCGTCAGCGATGAAGGGCGGAAGATTGGCTGCTGGGACTTCCGGCTTAGGGATTGCTGCGCCGGTCAGGTCAACGATACTCTTCTTGACGGCCGCGAGCTTGGCCTGGACGACGGCTGCTGGGTCACCCACAAACCTCAATCCGAAAGCTTTCCAATCGTCCGCGTCCAGACCCGCGCCGGCGTGCAAGCGGGCGAGGTCTGTGACCACGCCAGGCAGGCGGCGAGCTGCGAGGTCCGCGAGGGCGGCTTCAAGCTCAGCGAGAGCTTGTTCTTGGCGTCGCGCCGCGTCCACGGCACCCTGTCGCGAAGCGAGCTCGGAGTTGACTTTCTCGAGGTGCTGGGACCGTGCTTCGCCCCCGACAACCACCAACGCGCTGCGGGCGGCCCTATCCTCAGAGACGACTTTCTGCAAGCGCTCCAGCTCGGCTTTCAATGCTGCGAGCTGCGCGTAGGCGGTTCGCTCCGTTTCGACCTGTTCCGAGAGCAAAGCGATCTCTTGATTTGCATGCTCTCTCAGATTACGACCGTGGCTCGCCCGGATGTTCAAAAGCTCGCGGAAACTTGCGGTGCCCAATCGGTGTTCGTAGGGGTGCGCCTCGAAAATGACTCGCTCAACCTCTCCCAGCAGCTCGTCCGTGATTCCTTCTGACGAGCAGAGGCGTTCCACGAACTGCTGCGAGAGGTACTGAACTCCTGGCGTTTTGTCGGGGTCGGAGACGGGAGGAAGCTGAACCGTATCCGTGCGTCCATCTGCCCAAGTAAGAGTCACCGATGATCCCGCAACAAACCGCTCGGCACGCTGCAAGAACGTCTTATCAGATTCGTCGGTGCTTGCTGCGCCAGCGCCCGCTGCTATCAAATCCGCAAGCGCGGTCTTGCCCGAACCACGCGCGCCAATTATGGCCACCAAACCTGGCGAAAGCGTGATGTCATCTGTGGTGAGCCAATCGGCATTGCTCACTGATATGCGCTCGATCACGCGATGGGGCAAGGCCCCAGACGGTGGAGTCGCGGAGACGATCGCCCGTTCTCGAGGCTCGAGACATGCCTGCCGCAGAGACTCGAAAGAAGTGTCGCCCTTTATCCACGTGTATCGATTGAGATCGGGGTTCGCTACGTCCTCAAGTTTGTGTGCGTCACTTCCGTGTAGACACACCTTCACTCCGTCGTACTGCGACTTCAGTTCGTCGACTGATAGAGCCCCGTCGCCGATCCAGAACTCTCTCTGCTTCGGCGCGCTTACAAAGATCACTCGCGAGACTCGCTCGATCTCGATCCGAACGGCTTTGAGTGATCCGTCGTCGTCGCGAACGCCAGAGGCGCCGTCCGTGGACTTCGCGGCGACTCCGATGATTACGTTCTTCTGCGCCCAGGCGCTCTTCTGAATCGCAGCCTTAAGGTCATCGATGGAGACCTTGAATAGATTGGTGCCCGCCCGAATAGCTGCGCCATCATCCACAATGGTGGCATCGTGCTTCTTGCCGAGGCGGATGAGGTCGGCGTCGTTGCAAGCGTAGACCTCGCCACCAGTCTGGAATGTCAAGGTCTGGAGGAAGCGCTTCGCCTCCACGATGTGATTCGGGTCCTCCGGAGAGATTAAGAGATGGATGTTAACCGGGTTGGTTGCGGTAGCCGTAGGCAGCCGAAGCTCGACATTCGGAAAGATCAGTCCGACATCTGGCAAGCGGCCAGACTCCTTGAACGCGAGCACCTTCTCGTACTCCGAGATGCTGCAGTAGTCAGTAATCCCTAGTGCTTCGACGCGGGGTTCTGCTTGCTCAAGCCGAGTGAGGTAGGCATCCCAGTCATCCGCGCTGAATTGATTAGAAAGGGCTGTGCCAGGGGTGTGGATGTGCGGATCCCACCGCCGCCACACTGACCCCCGCGGGTCGGCCTCGGCGTTCATAGGAGCTTCTCCTGCTGGGCAGCACTCGTACGAAGTCGCGCGTAGTCGCGCAAATCATTCGCCTTGTTCGACAATGCGGTCGTCGGCCTACACACCGTGGAAGCCCGCCTTCTCGGCCGTGCCGTTCCATTCGTCGATCTTGGTGACGAGCATGTTGCTGAGTTCACGAGCTGTCGTCGAGTGGAGGTAGTGCCTTACTCCGTGAATTGTTACCTCGATGCATTCGTCTTCGTCAGGATCTGTCAGCTCGACTCCGACATGCCCATGGGGCCAGTTCTGGGGTTCCTCGGGTTCATGGGTGACCGAAACGGTGCGTCCCATGCGTTCGAGCTTGTTACGGCTGGCTTTTCCCATGTGTATCCCCTGTCGCTCCTGTGTATGGCTCTATGGAGGCGGTTCGAGTCGCGTCGCGCGACCGACCGACCGTCGATCTCAACTATCTGACGAAGCGAGCGTTTCAAGCATGCAAGTCCGACCCGATTCATCTTCATCTGCAGCGAAGGGAATCTCCACTCGCACTCTGCCCGACACGAAACTGGAGTCTCCGACCGGCAAGCCGTTCGCCTGAAGCGCTGCTTCGTCTTCCATGTGTCCTCGATAAGTGATACCTGAAGCCAAATCGGTAAGCACAAACGTCCGGCTGGCCAGGATGTGCCCGGTGAGAACTCCTCGACGGATCTCGACCAACTTCAATTTGGGCTTTGCAGATTTGATCGCATCGCTGGCGTAACGCACTTGTGATGCAGTTGCGCTTGATCGAATGATCGAGTTTGAGTTTGCGATCGACGCGGCCACGGTCAGCCCACTGTCAATACCGGTGAGCGCTGTGAGGAGATGACTGAAGTTGCTGCGCACTCGCGCCGGTTGCCTCCTCATCGCAGCAAGCAGGCTCGCGGAATTCTCTGAGTTGACCGCACGAACAAGTCCATTCAGGTCTTCGAATGCAGCGGCCGACACCTCAGTAGCCTCAAGCGCTCCACCTGAATCGATGGCCATAACGAAAACGTACGACGCAGCTCTAGTGCCAAGGCTGAGCGGTGTGAATTCCGCCACAACTCTGCTCTGTGTGGAACCTTTCACGGGCCTGATACTGGCCTTGGCAGTCTTCTTGGCGCGACGCGCAGCGGATCGCGCTAAGGCCTCGACGCCTCCGTTCAGGAAGCCTTGAAGTTCTCCAGCGGCTCGAAGGGGTAGCTCGGAGGTCAATCGCCCGCTGGCTCCGACTTCAAGCGCGAACACTGTTCGATTTTGGGCTTGAGAGAGGGACACAAGCTCGGCCTCGTCGTAGGCCGGGAGGGTGTCCGTTCGCAAGTCCAGCCGAACCCCAACTACGGGTAGCCAATCATCAGATACGTCCATTCCGGACACGATTTGCATAGAAATCATTGGCTCAGCTGAACCGCTTGACCAAGACCAAGTGATGAATGTGAGGGCCTGTGCGCCTGCCCGGGTAAATGCGTCGCGAAACTCCACGAGACCCGAACGAACGGCGCGGTATCGATCCCCGGAGACTGCCACGGACAGTGCGGTAAGGCTGTCGTCATCTTCGTCAACTGTGTTTACGAAGTAGTACAGATCTGGGATGCCGACCGACCGCATTGCGAAAGTTTGGGGGCCTTCGTCATAGACATACGTGTCCACAATCTTGAAAGGACTGCCGAGGAGTTCAAGTGACTCATAACGCATCATGGCGTTCCCCCTTCCTTCACTATTCTGGCGACCGGAATGAGGTCGTAGGGCGCAGTCCACCAGTCGTGATGAGTCATTCCGTCCGGAATGGGCGAGTGAAGAAGGTCACCATCGGCAATGGCGATGGTAACCTCTGCCACCGTCTTAGCGCGGGTGCGCGGGTTGAGGTTGCGGCAGATGACCAGCTCCTCGAGAGACGCATAAATCGACAGCCCGTGGGCTTCCGGGTCTGTGGTCATGCCTTCCATGTTGCTCTTGCGTGTTTCATATGGTCGCAACCATGCCGAGGCGTCGGTGGGTGTTCCGAGGGCCAGTCCCTTGGCTGTCAATCGGTAGAAAGCTCCGGCCATTGGCGCTGCACCAGCAGGTGGGCAGGACGGCGGGAACGGGAGAGGCATCGTATTGAAAGTAAAGCACCCTCAACTAAGCCCCGATAGCCCCGCTTAGGGGGCGGTCCGCTGTGGGCTAGTTTCCGGTCGCTCATCACGGCGAACCCCCGCCGATATCCTTGCCGGCGTCAACAGCCGGTTCGGTGAGCCTGCACATGTACTTCGCGGAGCCCCACACGGAGAAAACCTGTAAGACGGACGCGATGGGCGCCCACTAGCACGAACGATGCGCGCCTGTGTGGACGCATCCGCAATGCCGCAGAGGACGCTCGCCGATTTCGGAATCGAGAATGTGAAGTCGTATCCGGCGACCGCGCGGCGGCGTCCACTGGCCTGCTGGCCCGCGTGCAACGGTAATTCGTCAAGCACCCGTCCCGCTGTCGTAGAACACTGGACCTCCCCGTAGACGGGATAGGCGCGGCCAAGAGGCTCGCCGCTCACCGGGTCGCGCCCCTGGCCTATGAGGAGTTGGAGTTGTGACTCGGCGACTTCCTCCCCAACACTGATGCCGCCGGCGCCGATCCCACGCAGGCCATCGCCCATCCATCTGCCGGGCGGAGTGCCGTGGGCACATTAGTACCGAGTCAACGGCGTGGACAACGAGCGGTTGCCGTCCGCGACGGCGACGGTACGCAGCAGGTACTTGTAACCGTCTCCGGCGCTCATCACTCGCATCGACACCGTCACGGCGCTCCCCTCCGTCATCACAGAGAAGGTGCGCCGCCTCGATCTGCAAGAGGCGTGGCAATTAGTGGAGAGCGGCGATTGGTCTGGATGACCGTCCGCGCCCCGTGCATCATCGACGCACCCCGAAAGCGGAGCTCGGGACTCGCTCCTAACTGACCCAATCGACATCGAGGACTCCGGTTCCGGAAGCCGATGCTTGACGAGACCCAGCGTGGCATGGGGTTCGCGGTCGGACACCACCTCGAGGGCACGAAGCGAGCAGGTCAACCAATCACGCAACGCCGTTACGCCTCCGAACGCTCGCGACCTCGGCGCGGCCGTAGCATTCCTGCTGAGCGAGCAGGTGGCAGCGTGAGCCTACTTCGAAGCGAGAGCCTTTTCGATCGCGACGATTCGCATTTCAAGTCTCGCGACGGCGATCACCATCGCACCTTCGAGGTCGCTAGTCGGCATCGAGAGCTTTCCCTCTTCGTCGATGTGAACCCCCGACTCGACCAACATGTCCGATGTGATCGTGAGCCCAGGGTGGAGCTTGAGCACGAAATCGTTCAGGTTCGCCCACGCTTCTTCTCGCAGGGTAACGGCCTCGTTGTTCGACTCACTGGGGGTTATTTCATCACTCATACCGGAACTCTATCGGGGGTCCCGTCATGAGTGAACCGACACCCGTCTCTCGGGCGTTGACGTACGAGTGCGATGGTCAACGTCGCGTTTCACGCGTCCGCCGCTTCACCCGCAATACCTTCACCGTTCCGCAGTGGCCACAGGCGGCAGCAAGATCTGGCCGCTGTTCATCGACGGGCCGACCTCGTGCGCGATCTGCAACCCGAAGTACGAATAGACGCTGCAGGCGAAGGCGCTGCGCTTCAGCTGGAAGGTACCTTCGTGGGCGCGCGATCAAGACCAGACGGCCGACGCGTCGGCCTACTACCCGCCCGAGCGCACGCGGTCCCGCCTGCACGCCAACGGTCGTCGCATGGAGCTCGCGCCATAAATGGCGATTATGTCAAGTGCGTGCGTCCAGCTATTCCGCCCGCCTCGTCTATGCCGATTGCCATCGTCGTTGTCGCGATCGTTACCCTCGCCGGTCTGCCGGGGTGCCTTCTCGGTCAGGTAAATCGTGCGCCAGCGCGAGATCTTCCAGGTGGTCGAAAACCTGGCGTGGGCCGAGCCTTGGCCCTGGCCCTGGCCCTGGCCAACGTTTGCAAGCCGGGACACCACCTGCGCAGGCGTGTGACCTAGATCTGGACTGCCAAGTCAATGGAGTGGGCGGAGATGGCCATCCCCGGCAAGCAAATCGAGAATGTCCGGGTGAGGAAAGTCGTCGTCAGCGTAGCGGTATCGGCGCTCCAATAGCTCGCGCAATGGCCCGACGGGATCTCCCGCCTCAGGCGGACGAAGACCCCACGTTTGCGCCACCGACAGCACTTGCATCTCCAAGAACAATTGGGCGCCCTCACGGAACAAGATATCTAGTGGAGGCACAGGCGCTCCATCTGCTTCCGATGCCTCGACAATGGATGTGAGTTCGTCGCGGGTGGCCGACCGCGGATCCACTCCCGAATCGGCCAGACGCCAGTTAGTAACATGGTTCATCGTCGCTAGAAGGATCTGCCAGTCGAGCCAACCGTCCGCGCGAAGAGTCGCAATGTGGGCGTGCCATCGCGCGTCGGCAGCCATCGCTTCAAGCGTTCCCCGGAACTTCGTCCAAGCCGCCGCGTACCGGCTCTCGATCAACTGTAGGGATTCCGAAGAATCGTAGCTTTCTCCAGCTGCTGAACTCGCGGCGAGGTCTTCGCGAGTGGGCGGGCCGAACTCACCAATCACGGCCGGACGCACTAAGACGCCGAGTTTCGTGTAGTGGTCTTCCGGCAAGAGCTCGGTGAGCTTTTCGTATGGGTGGGCGAATCCGACACGATTCGAGAGCCCCCTCTTCATTGAGCGCTCGAGCATCGCCATAAGTTGGGCGCTGTCACGCGCGTATGCGGCGTCAATTATCGAAACGACCAAGCCGATTAGCTCTACTGCGCGCTGAAGATAGTCGTCGCCTCCCTCGGAGATCACAATGCGACCAGTGACGTTCGATCCGCTCGTGTTGAACTCGAGAACGTTGGCCTCGCGTCCGCTGGACGAGGCGACTTCAACGGACAGCTCGATCTTGGATTGCAGGAGATCCGGATTCTCACGCTCAATATCTGCAAGCGTGATCTGCAACGCAGCGCACAGCCCCTCGGTGGCGAGCACATCCCGCCGGCGATTGGAACACGTCAGAGACCAACGGACTCCTAGCGCGGCGAACTCGATTGTCCGTTCCGGTCCAACGTCGTGCAGCAGGGGGTTGGCATATTGGTCGTTCGCGAGTTGCACGAACTCTTCTTCGCTCCACGTCACTGCATCGACCAGTGCATCAGCTCCGTCGCTGATGCGGTCCGCCCATCCAGTGGTCGCGAACAGGTCGAGATAGGGCGTTGCCAGCTCTGGCCAGTAGCGCCGGAGATACGCCAGCGCAGCAAAAGCATTCATCTCCGCGTTCAAAAACTGCTCGTCGTTGTCGTAGTCGAACGGGTTGGCGGCGAGGGCGTGACGTGCCACGAGCGCGGTGTGCCCGAACGCGGCGGAGTCCAACCAGGCACCACTCTTCTGCGAATATCGCATCAGATCCAGGAGTGCCTCTGGCACCAGTGACTTGAGGTCTTCCTGACCTTTAGCTATTGCGGTGGACAAAGCAGCGGCCGCGTAGAGTTTGGCGGCGTACATAAGACCTAGGTCCGAATACACCTTGCCCAAAAAACGCATCACTAACACAGCACCCTTCAAGGTCTCGCCGTGAAACCACGCTAACTTCGCCTCGTGGAGATCGTCGAGCGCCTCCAACGGTCGGCCAGCCCTCATGAACATCATTGCTCGATCGCGCAGCCGCTCGGCCCTCGAGTTGTCGCCCATCAGCGAAGCCATCGCTTGGTCAAGCGCGTCACGGACCTCTACGTACCCGTCCAGCTTTGCAAGTGCCGGCGCGAACATCTGGAAGAGTCTTGAAATACTGTCGACAGGGAACGCACGAGCGCTGGGGATGGCTAGTACGAGTCGACGAAGGTACCGCATGGCGCCTTCGAAATCGAACTCGTCTACATCCGTTAGTCCGGATGTGTCGACGTCGGCGCTATCAAAGTAGGTGCCCGCGCGCCCGTCGGTTGCCGAAGGGCCGGGAGCTCCGTGGGCGTCTTGCATTGCGCCCCAATCGGGAACAAAGTGTAGGCGAGCTAGGGTCTCCAAGAGTGAGGCCGCCCTCAAGGGATACGTTGTCGAGTCCGTGGCGTCGAGGACCTGTTCGGCATGCTCGCGCATCCGTGTGACAGCATCGGAGACCTCATGGGCGTCTGCGTTCGCGACACCGGAGGACCAAGCGCCACCCCAATAGCCCAACAAAGTTGATGCGTCCGCGATCTCGGACACGTCTTCGCTCCGCAGGCCCTGGTGAACGGCCCGTCGCAATAGATCCTCGGCACCCGACAGCGTTCCCAGTCCGCGTAGCGTCGCTACCGAAGCTTCGTAGCAGGCGTCAAAACTGATTTCGGTCTCAGTACCGTCTTCATTCATCTCCGCCAAGAAGGGGCGAACGTAGCCAAGCCACTCCGGAAGGTCGCCGTTCGACTCAGAATCCCAGGTCGCCTGACGCACACCACTCACGATCTCACCAAGAATTCCGAGAGTCATCGCTTCGGGACCGCCCGCTCCGCGAAGCCTGTCAAGAAGGGCGACATACCACTCTGGCGAACCTTCTTCCCGAGGCGCTGGAGCCATCGAATTTGGAATGTCGAGGTAGTGGCTCGCTATCCAAAATAGATCAGGCTCCGCCAACATGGTCGCGATCTGAGATCCAGAGAACACGTCCACACCGACGCCGAATCGATCGCGCGAAGCCCGTTGAATCTCGTGAACGGCGGCGGCCGGAATTTGTACGACACTGAAAATCGCGATTCGCTCAACAGGTTCAGCACCTGCGGCACAAATTCCCTCGATATCGGCGGAAATCTTGGCTTTCAACCCGGAGGACTGCGTCGTGCACGCGACGACAATCGGCGACAACGACAGGTTGGCGACCGTAGAGGCCGGTAGCTCTTCGGGTACTCGAGTGAAGTACGACTCCGCATCACGTTGCTGATCGCCGCCCGCACTAACAGGGCCATTCGCAAGCAAGATATTCAGGCTGATCCTGCGACGAGCGATTCGCACTGCGATCTCTTCGAAGGTGTGATGCCCATTCGACGAAGACAAATTGGAAAGCAAGTATCCAATGAACTTCTCCGTCGAGGGCAGGGACGCTTCCCCATCAGTCGAGGTCGAGTCAAACTCTGAAGGCACCATCCCCCCTTTCTAGCCCGAGAGGGAACAAGGACACGTCATTGACGCGACCCAATCTAGTTGCTCGAGCTGGCGCCCAGATTGCAATAGAGCGACTAGGGTCATCGGCGCACTTGGTGCGACTCAACAGTCCACCCCGAACGACGCAAGGCTACCGATAAGCTCTCGAACAATGGACGAGACTGCGAGCGCCGCGCTAGCGGCGGAACAGAGTGCGCGGGTGACGATCGATCGTCAGCTCATTGCCGCCGGTTGGTCTATCCAAGACCGCAAGAATCTCAACTTGTTTGCGCCGCAGCGCGGCGTCGCGGTGCGCGAAGTAATCATGAAGCCCGGCCACGGGGTACGTTTCTCGGATCTACCTACGCGCATCGCACTACCGAGCTAGCCCCTCAATGCACAAAACGCCCTCCCGAAGGAGAGCGTTTCGTGTTCGTCGTGGTCGGGCTGACAGGATTTGAACCTGCGACCCCCTGACCCCCAGTCAGGTGCGCTACCAAGCTGCGCTACAGCCCGCGACATGTCACCTCGAAAGGCAACTCGAATAGCTTAGCGCAGCCGGGAACGCAGTTCGGGCCATGCGGCCGCAAAGCCGGGATGAAGTTGCAAATTTTTTACCTCGTCGACCGAAACCCAGGCCAAAGCCTCGCTCTCGGCGTCGCCGATTACCGGTTCGAATTCGCTCGAAGATTCGGTGACGACGGTCGTGTACCGCCAGAATCCGAGGTCGAGCACCGAGGTGAACAGCACGGTGAGCAGATCGGCCGGCACTCCGGCCTCCTCGAACGCCTCGCGCAGCGCGCCGTCGACCGGCGTCTCGCCCTCTTTGAGCGCGCCGCCCGGCAGACCCCAGGTTCCGCCGTGATGGCTCCACGCGATGCGGTGCTGCAGCAGCACGCCCGCGACCGGGTGCCAGACCAACAGTCCGGCAGCGCCGAACCGGCCCCAGAATTTCGCGCCATCCGGACCGTAGACCCAGGCGTCGCCGCTGTCGCGCACCCCGTAGGGCGGCAGTGGCGGGCGCGGGATCTCGGGAGGGACCGCGGCAGAGCCGGGCAGGCCGCTCACGAGTCGAGCCCGAAGAAGTGCACGAGGGTTTCGGATGCGTCGAAACCACTCACCGGCGCGAGTGGCCACACGTGCGTACCGCCGGCGATCGTGATCACCTCGAGTTTCGTTTCGTCATCACACTCATCGTATGTCGCCGTGGTGATATCTCCATCGATCACGGTCTGCGGAAAGCGGTCGCAGCCGTCGCGCGCGATCCACTTCTGGGTCGCGTCGGCGACAGAGGCGTTGTTCCACTGCCCGAAGCGCGCGGCCGTGCGCTCGTTCGTCGGCCCGCCTCTGTACGGCACGGTGAGGTCGCCAGTGCCGTGCACGATCAGCACGTCGGTGGTGTCGCTGCGGTCGCAGTCGGCCACGTTGAACGCGCCGGAGACCACGGCGATGCCCGCGATGCGGTCGCCGAGCTCGCAGGAGAGCCGGTACGACATCATGCCGCCGTTCGAGAAGCCGGCGAGGTAGATGCGGCTCTGGTCGACCGGAAACTTCTGCTCGACGTCGTCGAGAACCGCCTCGATGAAGCCGACATCGTCGACGTTGCTGCGGCGCGGCAGTCCGCAGCATCCGTCGGCGTTCCAGGCCTGCTGTCCCGCGATGTCGGCGGCGAGCGTGCCGTTCGGGTAGACGACGATAAAGTTGTCGGCCTTCGCGAGGCTCGACAGCCCCGTGGCGTTCTCCATACGCGCCCCGTTGCTGCCGGCGCCGTGCAGCACCACGAGCACGGGCAGCGTCTCGGGCAGGCCGGCCGCGGCCCCCTCGGGAACGTGCGCGACGTAGCTGCGCGCGAGCCCGTCGAAGGTGAGCGAGTGCGTGTCGGAGAGGTCGGCGGAGTCGGCCTTCGACTGGTCGACGGCCGAGGCGGACGCGCACCCGGCGAGCAGCAGCGCGGATACGGCGAGAGCGGCGATGCGCGCCACTCCCCCGGATCTCATCGCACAAGTCTAGGCAGACTGTATTGCCGCCCCGTTACGGGAGAATGGGTATGTGACTGAGAAAGACGACGCCAAGTACGAGCGCGAACTCGTACTGCACCTTCGGATGCGGGGCCAGACCGAGGCGGAGATCGCGAGCTCCCTCACCGAACTGCGCGCCTACGCCAAAAAGAGCGGCACACCGATCGAGGACGCGTTCGGCACACCCGCCGAGTTCGCGTCGCAGTTTCCGATCCGCAACAGCCCGACCACCAAGGGCGGTGCGCTGCGAAAGCTGTTCGGCGCGGCCTTCCGGCCGAGCCCGAAAGCGGCGAAGAATCCGGATGACCCGGACGACGCGAGCTGACCGTACCGGCTAGCTCGCGCTCACGAGCTGCACGCGCATCGAGTCGACCCGCGTCGAGATGATCTCGCTCGAGCGCCAGCGCTCCTGCATGCGCGACACGACCGCGTCGAGGTCATGCTTGCTGAGCCCGTCGACGAGGGCGAGCTGCACGAGCAGCTCCGGCCCGGCCAGGCGGCTCGCGGGATCGCCCGCCGCCAGCGCGACGGAACGCACCGAGGGTTCGTTCGCCGCGGCATCCGCAAAGGCGTCGAGCACTTCTTCGTCGCGGAAGCTGGGCGTCCACGGCTGAGACTGCGCGATCGCCCACAGGGCGGGGCGGCGGATGACGAACTCGGTGGTCGACGTCGGATCGAGCACAACCAGCTCGGTCTGCTCGCTCGCCGCGGCCAGCGCCACGCGGGTTCCCGCGGCCGGCACGGGGCGGGCCTTGGGGTTCCAGTGGCTCATCGCGGTTACCGAGGTGAAGACGGGCATCACGTTGCGGCCGTCGGGCCCGGCGACGGTGATGATCGACAGCTCCTGCGTCTTGTCGATCACAACGCCGTGCTCGTTGACTCCGGCCTCGCCGAGGTGCGCGACGAGCGGGATGAGCAGGCGCGACTCGCGAAGGGCGTCGACGACCTCGGACTCGCCGAGCTCGTGGCTCGCGTACCGGCGCAGCGCCTCGATCAGCCGTTCGGGCGCGGAACCGTCGTCGTCTTTGCTCGCGTTCGGCTCGAAGTGGCGCCCCTCCCACGGAGTTCCCGCGGAGTCGGCGCCGCCCCCGGTGGGGTGGTGGTGGTCGTGGTCGTGCTGGTCAGCCACGATCAGTCGTTCGCGACGTCGAGCGCTTCCGCGAGCGTGAAGTTCTTCGCGTAGAGCGATTTGCCGAGGATGGCGCCCTCGAGGCCCTGGGGAACGAGCGCGCGCAGGTCGGCGATGTCGTCGAGGCTGGAGATGCCGCCCGATGCGATGACCGGCTTGTGGGTGCGCTCCATCACCTGGCTGAGCAGGTCGAGGTTGGGCCCCTGCAGGGTGCCGTCCTTGGTGACATCCGTCACGACGTATCGGCTGCAACCGGCGGCTTCGAGGCGCTCGAGCACTGTCCAGAGGTCGCCGCCCTCCTGCGTCCAGCCGCGGGCCGCGAGCGTGGTGCCGCGCACGTCGAGGCCGACGGCGATGGCCTCGCCGAACTCGGCGATCACGTGTGCCGCCCACTCCGGGTTCTCGAGGGCGGCCGTGCCGAGGTTGATGCGCTTGGCACCGGTCTGCAGCGCGGCCTCGAGGCTCGCGTCGTCGCGGATGCCGCCGGAGAGCTCGATGTTGACGCTGCGCGGGGAGTTCTTGATGACCTTCTCGATCACATGGCGGTTGTCGCCCCGACCGAACGCGGCGTCGAGGTCGACGAGGTGGATCCACTCGGCGCCCTGCGTGATCCACTCGTCCGCGGCGTCCATCGGGCTGCCGTAGAAGGTCTCCGAGCCGGCCTCGCCCTGGGTGAGGCGCACTGCCTTGCCGCCGGCGACGTCGACTGCGGGTAGGAGGGTGAGGCCTGGGGTCCTGGTGAACTCGCTCATTGCCGTGCTTTCTTCTGGAACTGGTGGGAAGTGCTGCGGCGTGGGCACGCAAACACTCGATGGTACCGGTTGGCCCGATTTACAGGGAGTCGAGCCAGTTTTTCAGCAGACGGATGCCCGGCTCACCCGACTTCTCGGGGTGGAACTGGGTCGCCGTAAGCGGACCGTTCTCGATCGCCGCGATGAACTTGGAGCCGTGTTCGGCCCAGGTCACCATGGGTGCGGTGAACGGGGGCTGCGGGTCGAGCTCCCATTTCTGTGCGGCGTAGGAGTGGACGAAGTAGAAGCGTTCGTCGTGGATGCCGGCGAACAGCCGGGAGTCTTCGGGGGCGTCGACGGTGTTCCAGCCCATGTGGGGCAGCACCGGTGCGGCCAGCTCGGTGACGGTGCCCGGCCATTCGCCGAGTCCGGGCGCGAGGTTGCCGCGCTCGACGCCGTGCTCGAACATGACCTGCATGCCGACGCAGATACCCATCACGGGCTTGTTGGCGATGAGCCGCTTCTCGACGAGTGCGCCGCCGCCGACCTTGGCGAGCGCCTCGGCGACAGCCGAGAACGCGCCCACGCCGGGCACGAACAGTCCGTCGGCGTTCAGCGCGCGGTCGCGGTCGCCCGTGAGTTCGACGCGCGCGCCGGCGAGCTCGAGCGCCTTCGCGGCGGAGTGCACGTTGCCCGACCCGTAGTCGAGAACGACGACCGAGGGCTGCACGGTACTCACAGCGCGCCCTTCGTCGACGGGATGCCGCTGACGCGTGCGTCGGGCTCCACGGCCTTGCGCATGGCGCGCGCGAACGCCTTGAACTCGGCCTCGGCGATGTGGTGCGGGTCGCGGCCGCCGAGCACGGTGATGTGCACGGTCAGGCCGGCGTTGAAGGTGATGGCCTCGAAGACGTGGCGCACCATGGAACCGGTGAAGTGACCGCCGATGAGGTGCATCTCGAAGCCGGCGGGCTCGCCGGTGTGCACGAGGTACGGGCGGCCCGAGATGTCGACGACGGCCTGTACGAGCGCCTCGTCGAGCGGCACGAGCGCGTCGCCGTAGCGGGAGATGCCGCTCTTGTCGCCGAGGGCCTGCTTGATGGCGAGACCGAGGGCGATGCCGATGTCTTCGACCGTGTGGTGCACGTCGATGTCGGTGTCGCCGGTGGCCTTGACGGTGAGGTCGATGAGCGAGTGCTTCGAGAACGCGGTGAGCATGTGGTCGTAGAACGGAACGGACGACTGGATGTCGGAGACACCGGTGCCGTCGAGGTTGATCGACAGTTCGATGCTGGACTCGCTCGTGGCGCGCTTGATGCTGGCGACGCGGGGTTCGGTGCTCATATCGTCGATTCTATCGAGGGTGCGCGGTGACTACAGGGATGCGAGTGCCGTGAGCACGGCCGTCGTCTCGGCCTCGGTGCCGGCCGTGATGCGCAGGTGGCCGGGAATGCCGATGTCGCGGACGAGGATGTCGTGCTCGAGCAGCGCCTCGAACACGGCGTGCGGGTCGTCGAAACCGCCGGCGAGCACGAAGTTGGCGGAGCTCGGCCACACCGTGTAGCCCAGCTTGGGCAGTTCGGCTTCGAGACGGTCGCGCTGGCCGCGGATGTCGTCGACCATGGCGAGCATCTCTTCGGTGTGGCGCAGTGCGGCGACGGCCGCCGCCTGGGTGAGCGCGGAGAGGTGGTACGGCAGGCGCACGAGTCGCAGCGCGTCGTTGACGGCGGGGTCGGCGGCGAGGTAGCCGACACGGGCACCGGCGAAGGCGAAGGCTTTGCTCATGGTTCGCGAGACGAGCAACCGCGGGCGGCCCTCGAGCAGGGTGATGGCGCTCTCCACGTCGTCGGGCGCGAACTCGGCGTAGGCCTCGTCGACGACGACGATGCCGTCGGTCGCCTCGTAGGCGGCCTCGATGGTCGCGAGCGACACCGAGGTTCCCGTGGGGTTGTTCGGCGAGCAGAGGAAGACGATGTCGGGGTTGGTCTCTTCGATCCAGCGCGTGACGGTCTCGGGTGAGATCTCGTAGCCCGCGTCGCGCTCACCGGCGATCCACTGGGTGCCGGTGCCGGAGGCGAGGATCTTGTGCATCGAGTAGGTGGGCGGGAACGCGAGAACGCTGCGGCCGGGACCGCCGAACGCCTGGAGGATCTGCTGCAGAACCTCGTTGGAGCCGTTCGCGGCCCAGAGGTGCGCGGCCGTGAGGGTCTTGCCGAGCGGCAGTCCGAGGTTGAGGTAGCTCGCCAGCGATTCGCGCAGCTCGGTGAACTCGCGGTCGGGGTAGCGGTTGACCGTGAGGATGGCGGCCGCGAGCGACTCGACGATGTCTTGGGCGACGGCCTGCGGAATCGGGTGCGAGTTCTCGTTCACGTTGAGCGCGTAGCGCACGACCTTCTGCGGAGCGCCGTACGGCTCCAGGCCACGAAGGTCGTCACGGATGG
>Ga0247730_1000797_pt1 | contig 20097 bp, 15 predicted proteins | sample UWRJL073202C2_FD_180959 | JGI IMG/M metagenome (GOLD analysis project Ga0247730, IMG submission 180959) | Plant litter microbial communities from Arlington Agricultural Research Station in Wisconsin, United States - UWRJ-L073-202C-2 | ecosystem: Environmental > Terrestrial > Plant litter >... | reverse complement strand
TGAACAAGCCCGTCAAGGTCGACATCTGGTCCGACATCGCGTGTCCCTGGTGCTTCATCGGCAAGCGCCGCTTCGAGACGGCGGCCGCCGAGTTCGCCGCCACGGGTGGAGAGCTGGAGGTCGAGTACCACTCGTTCGAGCTGGCCCCCGACACACCGGTCGACTTCGGCGGCAGCGAGGTCGACTTCCTGGTGTCGCACAAGGGCATGGCGGCCGCACAGGTCGAGCAGATCCTCGCCCAGATGACGGAGCTCGCGGCCACCGAGGGCCTCTCGTACGACTACGCCGCGCTGCAGCACACCAACACGGTCAAGGCCCACGAGCTGCTGCACTTCGCGAAGGCTGCGGGCCGCCAGCTCGACATGAGCGAGCGACTGTTCGCCGCGTACTTCGAGGAGGGCCGCCACATCGGCCGCGTCGACGACCTGGCCGATCTGGCCGCCGAGATCGGTCTCGACCGCGATGCGGCGCTCGAGGCGCTGTCGTCGGCGACCCACCTGCCGGACGTCGTCGCCGACAAGGAGCAGGCCATCGCCTACGGCATCAACGGGGTGCCCTTCTTCGTCGTCGACGGCCGGCTCGGGGTGTCCGGTGCCCAGGACCCGAGCGTCTTCGTCGACGTCCTGCGCCAGGCCTCCGCCGACGCCGACGTGCCGGCGTGACCGAGCCGGACCAGCGGCCGTCGGCACCGCTCGCCATGGTCGGGGCCGACGACGCCCCGACCTGCCAGGACGGACTCTGCGAGCTGCCGAGCCGCGCTGCTGACGCCTGAGCCGGCGCCGCCCCCGAGGACGACGCCGGCTCGGTCATGCACGGACCTGCCGGACCGGGGTCAGCTGCCGCCCTCCTTCAGCTCGACGTCGATCGGCGTGAACGACGAGCCGTCGACGTCGACGCCCTCGTCCTTCAGCTCGGCGAGGGCCGCCTCGACGTACTCGTTGCTGTAGGCCGTCTCCGGCGGGGCCTTGCTGATGATCGTCGCGCCGGTCTCGTTCTTGGTGCCCATCGCGATGTCGACGGTCTGCTTCCAGGCCGCCTCGTCGATCATGCCGATGCCACCCGTGGACGGCCAGATCAGCTTGTTGACCTCGTTGGTCATCCAGAGCTGGTGGCTCTGCCCGAGCTGGGATCCTGCCGCCGTCACGATCTCGGCCGCCTTCTCCGGGTTGTCGCGGGCGAAGACCCAGCCCTTGATGGACGCCTTGACGAACTTGGTGGTCTGGTCGGCGTAGGCCTGGTCGCCCAGCTTGTCGGAGTTGGCCCAGATGGCGTCCTGCAGCATCGCGGTGCCGACGTCGTTCCAGTCGACGACGTTGAGGTCGTCGGGCGTGTAGAGCTTGCCGGTGTCGGGGTTCACGGTCTCCAGGACCTGCGCGTACTCGTTGTACGTCATGGCCTGCGCGACGTCGATGTCGCCGGCCAGGAAGCCGTTCATGTCGAAGGCCTGCTGGACGAGGTCGACGTCGCCGACGTCGACGCCGTCCTTCTGCATGCCGGCGAACAGCTCCCACTCGTTGCCGAAGCCCCAGCTGCCGACCTTCTTGCCGTCGAACTGGGCGGGCGTCGTGATGCCCTTGTCCTTGAACGAGATCTGGGTCGTGGCGCTGCGCTCGAAGATCTGGGCGACGTCGGTGATGTTGGCGCCCTTCTCGATCGAGCCCAGGACCTTCGGGACCCAGGAGATCGCGTAGTCGACGTCGCCGGCCGACAAGACGTCCTGCGGCACGATGTCGGCGCCGCCCGGGACGATCTCGACGTCGAGGCCCTCGTCCTCGTAGTAGCCCTCCTCGACCGCTGCGTAGTAGCCCGCGAACTGCGCCTGCGGGACCCACTGCAGCTGCAGCTTGACCTTGGTCAGGTCACCGCCGGCCTCGCCGCCGCCACCGTCGCTGTCGCTGCCGCCCCCGCAGGCGCTCAGGACCAGTGCAGCTGCGGCCACCGTGGCGGCGACCGCTCCCCACTTCGTGTGCTTCATCGATACTCCTTGTCGGTGGTGCTGATGAGGTGGTGCAACATCGCCGTCCGCTCCCCGCGCGGACGGACATCCAGGGGTCCGGCTCAGGGCATGGGCCGGTGACGCGTGAAGGCCGTCTCGACGGCCAGGGCGGCGCAGTAGAACACCAGGCCCAGCACGATCGCGCCGACGACGTACGCCCAGGCCAGCGAGTAGTTGCTGCTGGCGGCCGACGACGTGATGGACTTGCCGAGACCGCTGATCGGGCCGCCGAAGTACTCCGCCACGAGGGCCGAGATGACCGCCAGCGACGAGGCGATCCGCAGGCCCGTGAACACGTACGGCGCCGCGGTCGGCAGGGTCACGGCGAGCTGCTGCTGGCGCGCGGACGCGGCGTAGACGCGCATCAGGTCGCGGTGGACGGGCCGTACCTGGCGCAGGCCTCGCAGCGTGTTGACGTACACCGGCACGATGACCGCGATGGCCGCCACGATCTGCCGCGCGGTCTCCTTGTCGGCGCCGTACATCGTGTAGAGCACGGGGGCGAGCGCGACGATCGGCATGACGGCGAGCGCTGCGACGATCGGCGCGACGACGGTGTCGACGATCCGCCACACGCCGGCGACGACGGCGCCCAGGATGCCGACGACCGCCCCCACGACCAGACCGATCAGGGCGTTGGCGCCCGTGTGGAGCGATCCGCTGACGATCGAGCCGAGGTTGTCGCCGACCTGGCCGACGATGTCGGCCGGCGACGGCACGATGTACTCGTCGACGTCGAGGCCCGTGACCAGTCCCTGCCACAGGCCGATCACCACGACCCCCAGGACGACAGGACCCACCACGGTGCGCCAGGCGGTGCCGCGGGCGATGACGCGGCCGGGGATCGTCGTGGTCGCGGCGCTCACCGGTCGTCCACCCCCCGCGCCGCGACAGGAGCCGTCACGCCGTGCAGGGCCTCGCGCACGCGGGCCACGCCGCGGAAGAAGGCGTCGTCCTCGCGCAGGGAGTCGTCACGCTCCGCCGGGCCGCCGAGACGCACGTCGACGACGTCGGTGATGCGGCCCGGCCGCGGTGACATCACCACGACCCGGTCGGACAGGAACACCGCCTCGGGGATCGAGTGCGTCACGAACACGACCGCCGCCTGCGTCTCGGCGCAGATCCGGACCAGCTCGTTCTGCATGCGCTCGCGGGTCATCTCGTCGAGGGCGCCGAACGGCTCGTCCATCAGCAGGAGCCGGGGGCTCTCGGCCAGCGCCCGCGCGATCGCGACCCGCTGCTGCATGCCGCCCGACAGCTGATCGGGGTGGTGGCCCGCGAAGTCGGTGAGGCCGATGAGCTCCAGCAGCTCGGCGACCCGGGCGCGCCGCTCGGCCCGGCCGACGCCGTGCAGCGACAGCGGCAGCTCGATGTTGCCCGTGACGGTCTTCCAGGGCAGCAGGCCCGCCTGCTGGAACGCGATGCCGTAGTCCTGGTCGATGCGCGCCTGCCGGGCCGGCTTGCCGAACACGGTCAGCTCGCCGGACGTCGGCGCGTCGAGATCGGCGATGAGCCGCAGCAGCGTGCTCTTGCCGCAGCCGCTGGGTCCGATCAGCGACACGAACTCCCCCGGCGCGACGGTCAGGTCGACCGACTCGAGGGCGACCACCGGAGTGCCCCTGCGGGCTGCGAAGGTCTTGCAGACGCCGGTCACCTCGACGGCGTGGGCGGATGCGGGGGTCGTCATGCGTTGATCTCCGAACGGCGGTAGGGCTTGAGGGCGAGGCCGATGAGCGACACGAACCCGGCGGCGACGAGGCCGACCACGACGGCGCCGAAGATCGGCGCCCACGGCTTCGCGGGGTCGCTGCTGGCCGACTGGGCGTACTCGATCACGAGGCGTCCGACGCCCCCGGTCAGGCCGATCGAGACCTCGGCGACGACGGTGCCGATCACGGCGGCGGCTGCCGCCAGGCGCAGGGCCGGCAGCAGGTACGGGACGCTCGCGGGCAGCCGCAGACGCAGCAGGGTCCGACCCCAGCCGATGCCGTAGGTGTGCATCAGGTCGACGTGCGTCGCGTCGGGCGACTTGAGTCCCCGCACGCCGCCGACGGCGACCGGGAAGAAGGCGAGGTAGGCCGCGATGACCGCGACGGAGTGCTCGCTCTGCCACTCGAAGCCACCGAGGCTGATCGAGGAGCCCCAGCGACGCACGAGCGGTGCGATGGCGATGAGCGGCACGGTCTGGCTCAGGACGATCCAGGGCATGACCGCGGCCTCTGCCAGCGCGAACCGCTGCATCACGAGGGCCAGCAGCATCCCGACGACGACGCCGATGACCCAGCCGGTCGCGGCGAGACGCAGCGAGAACAGGCCGGCGTCGAGGATGCTCTGCCACATCAGGTCGCCGCCCAGCGTGCCGATCACGGGGTCGAACAGCCGGGTGATCATGTCCCAGACGTGCGGCATCGCCAGGTCGGACGAGCGCGGCAGGATCGTCGTCTCACCGACCACGACGCCGTCGTCGGGCGCGAGCGCCTTGTAGCCCTCCCACACCGCGGCGACGCCGAGGATCCCGACGACGCCCAGCAGGATGCGCTGCACGACGGTGGTGCGACCGGTCATCCGAGGTCCCCGAGAAAGCGTGAGCGGGACTGACGCCGATGGAGCGCACCGATGCGCCGAGCGAGCGGTTTCAGAGGGTGGATCATGACTTGGCCGTCACGTGCTCGCGGATCTGCGGGATGATCGACTCGCCGTAGACCCGCAGCGTCTCCTCCTTGTTGTCGTGCTGGAGGTATCCGGCGAACTGCGTCACCCCGACCTCCTGCAGCGCCTTGAGCTTCGCGACGTGGTCGTCGACGGTGCCGAGCAGGCAGAACCGGTCGACGATCTCGTCGGGCACGAACTCGGCATGGCTGTTGCCGGCCCGGCCGTGCTCGTTGTAGTCGTAGCCCTCACGGCCCTTGATGTAGTCGGTGAGGGCCTGGGGGACGTCGCCTCCGTCCCCCGACGGCTGAGTGCCGTACTTCGCCACGATGTCGGCCACGTGGTTGCCGACCATCCCGCCGAACCAGCGGCACTGGTCGCGCATGTGCTCCCAGTCGTCGCCGACGTACATCGGCGCGGCGATGCAGAACGACAGCGACTCCGGGTCGCGGCCCACGTTCGCGGCGGCGTCCTTGACGGTCTGGATCATCCAGCGGGTGATGTCGACGTCGGCCAGCTGGAGGATGAAGCCGTCGCCCACCTCGCCGGCCGCCCGGAGGGCCATCGGCCCGTACGCCGCGATCCACACCTCGAGCGACGTGCTGGTCGTCCACGGGAACCGCAGCGACGAGCCGTTGTAGTCGACCGCGCGGCCGTTGGCGAGCTCGCGGATGACGTGCGTCGCGTCGCGCACCTCCTTGAGCGTGGACGGCTTGCCGTTCGTGACGCGGACCGCGGAGTCGCCGCGGCCGATGCCGCACACCGTGCGGTTGCCGTACATCTCGTTGAGCGTCGCGAACACCGACGCCGTGACCGTCCAGTCGCGGGTGGCCGGGTTGGTGACCATCGGTCCGACCGTGATGCGGTGGGTCTGCGCGAGGATCGCGCTGTAGATGACGTACGGCTCCTGCCACAGCAGGTGGCTGTCGAACGTCCACACGTAGTCGAAGCCGTGCTCCTCGGACAGCTTGGCCAGCTGGACGGTGCGCCACGCGGGTGGGTTGGTCTGGAGGACGACTCCGAATTCCATGGTCTTGCCTTCTGTTGGATCGTGCGGGTGGAGGAGCGCTCTAGACGAGGTACTGGGACAGGCCGCGCTTGACGTACCTGCCGTGTCCCTTGGTGCCGACGTACCGGTCGTCGTCGACGACGACCGTGCCGCGGGAGATGACGGTGTCGACGTGGCCGTCGATCTCGAAGCCCTCCCAGGCGGAGTAGTCCATGTTCATGTGGTGGGTCTTGCCGACGCCGATGGACGTGTGGCCGTTCGGGTCGTAGACGACGACGTCGCCGTCGGCCCCTGGCTGGATGACGCCCTTCGTGCCGTACAGCCCGAACATGCGTGCGGGCGTCGTCGAGATCAGCTCGACCCAGCGCGGGAGCGTGATCTCACCGGTCACGACGCCCTGGTACATCAGGTCGACGCGGTGCTCGACCGAGCCGATGCCGTTGGGGATCGCGGAGAAGTCGCCGATGCCCATGTCCTTCTGGTCCTTCATGCAGAACGGGCAGTGGTCGGTCGAGACCATCTGGATGTCGTTGGTGCGCAGCGACTGCCACATGTGGTCCTGGTGTCCTTCGGCCCGCGAGCGCAGGGGCGTCGAGCAGACCCACTTGGCGCCCTCGAACGCGCCCCACTGGTCGCTGCGGGCGCCGAGCTGCTCCTCCAGCGACAGGTACAGGTACTGCGGGCAGGTCTCGCCGAAGACGTTCTGGCCCTGGTCGCGCGCCATCGCGATCTGCTGCACGGCCTGCTGGGCCGACACGTGCACGACGTACAGCGGCGCCCCCGTGAGGTTGGCCAGCATGATCGCGCGGTGCGTCGCCTCCTCCTCGGCCTGCCAGGGCCGGGACAGTCCGTGGAAGAGCGGATCGGTCTTCCCCTCGGCGATCATCTGCTGCACGATGACGTCGATGACGCTGCCGTTCTCGGCGTGCATCATGATCATCGAGCCGTTCGACGACGCCTTCTGCATCGCCTTGAAGATCTGGCCGTCGTCGGACAGGAACACGCCCTTGTAGGCCATGAAGAGCTTGAAGCTCGACACGCCCTCGGCGAGCAGCTCGTCCATCGCGTGCAGCGACGAGTCCTGGACGTCCGACAGGATCTGGTGGAAGCCGTAGTCGATCGCGCAGTTCCCGCGGGCCTTCTCGTGCCACAGCGCGAACTGGTCCAGGACGTTCTCGCCGGCGTACTGCACGACGAAGTCGACGATCGTGGTCGTGCCGCCCCACGCGGCCGCGCGGGTGCCGGTCTCGAACGTGTCGGAGGCGAACGTGCCGCCGAACGGCATCTCCATGTGGGTGTGGGCGTCGATGCCCCCGGGGATGACGTACTTGCCGGCGGCGTCGATCACGGTGTCGACGTTGCCCTCCAGGTCGAAGCCCAGCAGCGTCGAGCCTGGCGCGAGCACCGCGGCGATCGTCTCGCCGTCGATCAGGACGTCGGCCTGGGCGGTGCCGGTCGCGTTGACGACCGTGCCGTTCTTGATGAGCGTCTTCATCGTCGTCCTCTAGGGCTTCGGGATGGACGTGTAGGACTCGGGCCGGCGATCGCGGTAGAACTGCCAGTCGTCGCGCATCTGCTTGACCAGGTCGAGGTCGAGCTCGCGGATCAGGATCTCCTCGTCGGTGCCCGATCCCCGCTCGCCGACGAAGTTGCCGCGCGGGTCGATGACCTGGCTCGTGCCGTAGAAGTCGACCGCGAGATCGCCGTACTCGTTGTCCTCCAGCCCGACCCGGTTGGGCTGGAGCACGAAGTAGCCGTTGGCGACCGCCGCCGCCGGTCCCTCGACCTCCCAGAGGCGGTTGGACAGACCGGGCTTGGTCGCGTTGGGGTTGAACACGATGTGCGCACCGCCCAGGCCCAGCTCGCGCCAGCCCTCGGGGAAGTGCCGGTCGTAGCAGATGTAGAGCCCGATCTTGCCGACCGCGGTGTCGAAGACCGGGTAGCCACCGTTGCCGGGTCGGAAGTAGAACTTCTCCCAGAACCGGTCGAGGTGCGGGATGTGGTGCTTGCGGTACTGGCCGAGGACCGTGCCGTCGGCGTCGACGACGACCGCGGTGTTGTAGTAGACGCCGGTCATGTCCTCCTCGTAGATCGGGAGCACCATGACCATCGAGAGCTCCTTCGCGAGGGCGGCGAACCGCTGCACGACGGGTCCGTCCGACGGCTCGGCGTACGCGTAGTACTTCTTGTCCTCGGTGATGCCGAAGTACGGACCGTAGAACAGCTCCTGGAAGCAGATGACCTGGGCGCCCTCCGCAGCGGCGTCGCGGGCGAACTGCTCGTGCTTGTCGAGCATCGACTCCTTGTCGCCGGTCCACGTCGTCTGCGTGATCGCGGCCTTGATGACTGTCACGTCCGTCCCTCTCCGTCTCGACAGGTCCTGCGACCCGTGCAGTCATTGAATGGCACAGCGGTTTCACGAACGTGTCAACACGTAACGTTCGTATGAACCGGCCCGGGAGAGGTCGTCAGCGGGCCTGGTCGTGGGCCATCAGGGCCACGGCGAGCGACAGCCGCGACGCCGGCTCGTCGAGCGGGACGCCGAGGACCTGCTCGATCCGGGCCAGCGTGGCGTACAGGGCCGGCCGGTTGCGGTGGGCGACGCGCGCGAGCTCGGCCTTGTTGCCGCCGACCGCCAGGTACATCCGCAGCAGGTCGAGCAGGCCGGCGCCGTGACGGGCCTCGTGCTCGAGGATCGGGCCCAGCTCGGCCTCGGCGAAGGCCTGGACCCGGGGGTCGCCGTGCAGCTGGGACATCAGCCCGTGCAGCCGGATGTCGCCCTGCCGGTGGAACGGGCGCCCCGTGCCGCCGATCTCGTGGGCGACGCCCGCGACGTGCTGGGCGGTGCGCAGCGAGCGGGCGGCCCTCAGCAGCCCGGTGTCGGTGAGGCCCACCCCCACGGTGACCCGGCCCCCCGCATCGGCGTGCAGCGCGTCGGCCAGGGCGGTCAGCAGGTCGTCGTCGGCGGCACCGGCGGGCACCGACAGCAGCAGGCCGACCCGGTCGTCGCCCAGAAGACCGGCGACGGCCGAGAGCCGGGCACCGGTCAGCGCGCGGGCGACGCGCTCGGTCAGGCGTCTGCGGGCACGCAGCATCGCCGTCTCGTCTGCCGTCGCATCGGCCTGGACGACGGCCGCGACGTATCTCGCACCGGCGGCCAGGCCCAGGGCGCGAGCGCGTGTCAGGGCCGTGGCCTCGTCGCGGACGCGGTCGTCGAGCACCTCGGTCAGGAAGCCGCCCTGCGCCTGCAGCTGCAGCGAGAGCTGATCGCGCTCGACCATCCGCGACAGCTGCAGCGCCTGCGCAGCGCGCTCGACCAGCATCCCGAGACGCTGCTGGTCGGCCGTGGGGTTGGGGACGACCAGTCGTCCCCACTCGTTGCCTCGGTTGCCCACCGGCGTCGTCAGCCACCCCTCGACCCCGGCGAGCCCCGTGACGTCGGTGCGCGGGCACAGCCGCGACCGTCGCTCCCAGTCGGCGAGCAGTCCCTCGGCCGGTCGGCCGACGGCATGGAACGCGACGACCCGGCGGTTGAGGTCCTCCAGCACCATCGACGACCCGGCGATCTCGGCGCCGGCGCGCACGACCTCGTCGGCTCCCCCGCCGTCCAGGCTCAGGGTCGTGAAGGTCTCGTGGACGTCCTGCGCGAACCGCACGAAGTCGAACCGGTCGGCGACGATCTCGCGGTGCACCTGCTCGGTGACCAGCACGAACCGGGTCTGCCGGTGGAGCACGACGAGCGGGAAGGACGCGGCCCGGGCCGCGGTCAGCGCCGCGTCCGGGACGGCCGGGAACCGCTCCCCCAGCTCGATCACGAGCCCGGCCGCCCCCGCGTCGACCAGCGCCGACACGTACGCGACGGCCCCCGCCGTCGACCCGCCCATCGCCAGGCCGGTCGACAAGATCAGCTCGTCGCCCTCGAGCAGTCCGCCGACCTCCTCGACCTCGCTGACGTGGACCCACCGGACGGGGCGGTCGAGCTGCCCCGCGCCGCTGAGCACCTCGGGCGCGCCGGCGCGGACGGCGGGCGTCGCGAGGACCGATCGGATGGTCGGGGACATCGGTCCATCGTAACGACACAGTGTCGGTTCCTGACCTAAATCGACGACAGATTGCTCGTTGTGCCGACGCGGACACGGGACGAGCATCGGAGCATGACGGACACCACGATCGGACACTGGCTCGACAACGCGACGTACGACGGCCGGTCCGGCCGCTTCGGCGACGTCACCAACCCCGCGACCGGCGAGGTGAGCGCGCAGGTCGCGATGGCCGACGACGCCGACGCCGCCCGCGTCATCGCCGCCGCCGCGAAGGCCGCCCCGGGCTGGGGCGCGACCTCGCTGTCGCAGCGCACCAAGATCGTCTTCCGGTTCCGCGAGCTGCTCAACGAGCGCAAGGAGGAGCTCGCCGCGATCATCACCGCCGAGCACGGCAAGGTGCTCGACGACGCCCTCGGCGAGGTCACCCGCGGCCTGGAGGTCGTGGAGTTCGCGTGCGGCATGCCGCACCTGCTGAAGGGCTCGACGTCGGAGCAGATCTCCACCGGCGTCGACATCCACTCCAAGCGTCAGCCGCTCGGTGTCGTCGGCATCATCAGCCCGTTCAACTTCCCGGCCATGGTGCCGATGTGGTTCTACCCGATCGCGATCGGCGCGGGCAACACCGTCGTCGTCAAGCCCAGCGAGAAGGACCCGTCCGCCGTCATCTGGACCGCCGAGCTCTGGAAGGAGGCCGGCCTCCCGGACGGCGTGTTCAACGTGCTGCAGGGCGACAAGGTCGCCGTCGACGCCCTGCTGGACTCCCCCGACGTCAAGTCCATCAGCTTCGTGGGCTCCACCCCCATCGCCCGGTACGTCTACGAGCGCGCGACCCAGGCCGGCAAGCGTGTCCAGGCCCTGGGCGGGGCGAAGAACCACATGCTGGTGCTGCCCGACGCCGATCTGGACCTCGCGGCCGACGCCGCCGTCAACGCCGGCTACGGCTCGGCCGGCGAGCGGTGCATGGCCATCAGCGTGCTCGTCGCCGTCGGCGACGTCGCCGACGAGCTGGTCGACAAGATCGCCGAGCGCACGCGCACGCTGCGCATCGGCGACGGAACCCGCGGCACCGACATGGGCCCGCTGGTCACGCTGGCGCACCGCGACAAGGTCGCATCGTTCATCGGGGCGGGCGCCGACGCCGGCGCGTCGCTCGTCGTCGACGGCCGGGAGTCGCCCGTCGACGGAGCCGACGACGGGTTCTGGCTCGGTCCGACGCTGTTCGACCACGTGACGCCCGACATGAGCATCTACACCGAGGAGATCTTCGGCCCGGTGCTCAGCGTCGTCCGCGTCGAGACCTACGACGAGGGCGTCGAGCTGATCAACGCCAACCCGTACGGCAACGGCGTCGCGATCTTCACCCGCAACGGCGGTGCGGCCCGCAAGTTCGAGCTCGAGGTCGAGGTCGGCATGGTCGGCGTCAACGTCCCGATCCCCGTGCCGATGGCCTACTACTCCTTCGGCGGCTGGAAGAACTCGCTGTTCGGCGACACCCACGCCCACGGGGTCGAGGGAGTGCACTTCTTCACCCGTGGCAAGGTCGTCACGACGCGCTGGGCCGATCCGGCCGTGTCACCGACCGGCGGCCTCGAGCTCGCCTTCCCGACCCACTCGTAGGAGCAGCCCCATGTCCCGCACGTACGACCTCGATCGCGCCCACGTCTTCCACTCCTGGTCCGCGCAGGCCGAGATCACCCCCATGGTCGTCGCCGGCGCGCTCGGCAGCGAGGTGTGGGACGAGGACGGCACGCGCTACCTCGACTTCTCGAGCCAGCTGGTGTTCACCAACATCGGCCACCAGCACCCGAAGGTCGTCGCGGCGATCCAGGAGCAGGCCGCCCTGCTGTGCACGATCGCTCCTCCCGTCGCCAACGCGGCCCGGTCCGAGGCGGCGCGGCTCATCACCGAGCGCGCCCCCGACGGCTTCAGCAAGGTGTTCTTCACCAACGGCGGCGCCGACGCCAACGAGCACGCGATCCGCATGGCACGCCTGCACACGGGCCGGCCCAAGGTGCTGTCGACGTACCGCTCGTACCACGGCGGCACCCAGCTGTCGGTCAACGTGACGGGCGACCCGCGCCGCTGGGCCAACGACACCGCGTCGGCCGGCACGGTGCACTTCTTCGGCCCGTTCCTGTACCGCTCGGAGTTCCACGCCACGACCGAGGCCGAGGAGTGCGAGCGCGCCCTGACCCACCTGCGCCGCGTCATCGAGAACGAGGGCCCGACGACGGTCGCGGCGATCATCCTGGAGACCGTTCCCGGCACGGCCGGCATCATGGTCCCGCCGCCGGGCTACCTCGCGGGCGTCCGCGCCCTCTGCGACGAGCACGGGATCATGCTGATCGCCGACGAGGTCATGTGCGGATTCGGCCGGACCGGCGCCTGGTTCGCGATCGACCACTTCGACGTCGTCCCCGACCTCATCACGTTCGCCAAGGGCGTCAACTCCGGCTACGTCCCGATGGGCGGTGTCGTCATCAGCGATCCGATCGCCGAGACCTTCGCGCACCGCGCGTACCCCGGCGGCCTGACGTACTCCGGCCACCCGCTCGCCGCGGCGGCGGCCGTCGCGGCCATCACGGTCATGGAGGACGAGGGCATCGTGACCAACGCCTCGCGCCTCGGCGACGAGGTGTTCGGGCCCGGGCTCGCCGAGATCGCCGCGCGGCACCCGTCGGTCGGCGAGGTCCGCGGGATCGGTGCGTTCTGGGCCGTCGAGCTCGTCAAGGACCCCGCGACGCGCGAGCCGCTGGCCCCCTACGGCGGCAGCTCCCCGGCGATGAACGAGGTCATGGCGGCGTGCAAGAAGGCCGGCATGCTGCCGTTCGCCAACTTCAACCGCATCCACCTCGTGCCGCCGTGCAACATCTCCGACGACGACGCGCGCCGCGGCATGGTGATCCTCGACGAGGCCCTCTCCCTGGCGGACGCGCACGTCGTCTGACCGTGATGGGCCCTTCGGGGCCTGGTGATGGATGACGTGGGACGTCGTCGGTGTTGTCCCTCCTGTGTCCTGTCGTGATGGTTCCCCCGCGCAACCATCGATCGATCGCACCCAGGAGGCGCCCCACCGCATGCCACCGGCATCCGTGACCCGTGCACGACCGCCCGAGGCGTCCGTCCGCACCAGCACCTCGCTGTGGCGGCTGCGCGGATATCTCCGCCCCCACGCGTGGCGCCTGGTCGTCATGCTCGTCGCGGCGCTCCTCGGCGTCGTCGTGGGACTCGCGATCCCGCTGGTCACCCGGGCCATCGTCGACGGGCCGATCGCCGATCACGACTCGTCGGGCATCGCGGTGCTCGGCGCCGTGGCCCTCGCCCTGGGCGTCCTCGAGGCCGCCCTGATCCTGATCCGCCGGTGGGTCCAGGCCCCCGCCGTCCTCGGCATGGAGACCGACCTGCGCGGCGACGTCTACGCCCACCTCGACACCCTCTCGGCCGACTTCCACTCCCGCTGGCAGTCCGGGCAGCTGCTGTCGCGCGTCACGAGTGATCTCTCCACGATCCGGCGGTTCTCCGGCTTCGGCATGCTGTTCCTGGTCATCAACGTCATCCAGCTCGTGCTGACGACGGCGCTGCTCCTGCACCTGTACTGGCCCCTGGGCCTGGTCGTGATCGTCGCCGCCGTCCCGATCATCGTGACGTCGATGTCGTTCGAGCGCCGCTACGTCACGATCTCCCGACGGGTCCAGGACCAGCGCGGCGATCTCGCGACCCAGGTCGAGGAGTCGGCCCGCGGCATCCGCGCCATCAAGAGCTTCGGACGCAGCGACCTGGCCTTCGACAAGTACGACACCCGCGCCACGCGGCTGTACGACTCGGAGATGGAGCAGGTCACCCTGTCGGCGAAGTTCTGGACGTTCCTCGAGGTGCTGCCCAATCTCGCCCTCGTGCTGGTCCTGCTGCTCGGCGCGCTCGCGGTCGGCGACGGCGACCTGAGCCTGGGCACCCTCGTCGCGTTCGTGACGCTGATGCTCAGCCTGGTCTGGCCCGTCGAGTCGCTCGGCGTCATCCTGGCGATGGCCCAGGAGTCCATGACCGCCGCCGACCGGGTGCTCGAGATCCTCGACACGCCACCGACCGTCGTCGGCGGATCGCAGGTCGACGAGACGCCACGAGGACGGGTCACGTTCGAGGGCGTCGGCTTCCAGTTCCCCGATGCCCGGAGCCCCGTGCTGCACGACGTCGACCTGGACATCGCCCCCGGCGAGACCGTCGCCGTCGTGGGCGCGACCGGATCGGGCAAGACCGCGCTGCTGTCGCTCGTGCCCCGGCTCCGGGACGTCACCGCGGGACGCATCCTGGTCGACGGCACCGACGTCCGCGACCTGACCCTCGACTCCCTGCGATCCGTCGTCGCGACCGCGTTCGAGGAGCCGACCCTGTTCAGCATGAGCGCCCGCGAGAACGTCGCGCTGGGCCGACCCGACGCGACCGACGCCGAGATCGACGAGGGGCTCGAGATCGCCCAGGCGACCTTCGTCCACGACCTGCCGTGGGGGCTCGACACGCGCATCGGCGAGCAGGGCATGTCGCTGTCCGGCGGTCAGCGGCAGCGGGTCGCGCTGGCCCGTGCCATCGTGGCGCGTCCACACGTCCTGATCCTCGACGACACGCTGTCGGCCCTCGACGTCCACACCGAGGCGCTCGTCGAGGAGTCGTTGCGCACCGTGCTCGCTGGCACGACCGCCATCATCGTCGCGCACCGCGCCTCGACGGTGCAGCTCGCCGACCGGGTCGCCCTGCTGCAGGACGGCTCGATCACGCACATCGGCACCCACTCGGACCTCATGGCCACGGTGCCGGCCTACCGCGACCTCCTGGCGGCCGACGCCGACGACCGGGCCGACGCATGAGCGGCACCGGCGACTGGCGCGGCACCGCCGCCGAGCAGCTCGACGACGTCACGCCGCAAACGTCCCTGCTGCTGCGCGACCGGTCGCGGCGGCTGCTGTGGTCGCTCCTGCGCCCCCACAAGAAGGCCCTGCTCGTCGTCCTCGGCATCGTGCTGGTCGAGAACGCGGCGCGGCTGGCCATCCCGTACCTGGTCAAGATCGGCATCGACTCCGGCATCCCGCCCATCCGGCGCGGCGACGGCAGCGCGACGCTGATCTGGATCATCGTCATCGTCGTCGCCACGATCGCGATCCAGGCGGTCAGCCGGCTCGCCTTCCTGATCCTGTCGGGACGCATCGGCCAGCAGACGCTGCTGGCGCTCCGGCGGCGGGTCTTCGGGCACTTCCAGACGCTCACCCCCGCCTTCCACGACCGCTACACGTCCGGGCGGGTCATCTCCCGCTCGACGTCGGACGTCGACGCGATCCAGGAGATGCTCGACAACGGCTTCGACGGGCTCATCACCGCGGCGCTCACCCTGGTCGGCACCTCGGCGCTGCTGATGACGCTCGACGTCGAGCTGGGCCTGGTCGCGCTCGTGTCGTTCCCGTTCCTGCTGTGGGTCACGGCGTGGTTCCGTCGGCGGTCGGCCGTGATCTACCGGCGCACCCGGGTCACGATCGCGGCGCTCATCGTCCACTTCGTGGAGTCGATGACCGGCATCATGGCGGTGCAGGCGTTCCGCCGCGAGGCCCGCAACGAGGAGATCTTCGCGGAGGTCAACGACGACAACCGCGTCGCCAACGAGGACGCCTTCCGCCTGGTCGGGCTGTTCATGCCGGCGGTCAAGCTGATCGGCAACGTCACGATCGGGCTGGTGCTGATCGTCGGCGCCTACCGCGCGTACCAGGGCGACGTCACGGTGGGCGTCCTGGCCGCGTTCCTGATCTACCTGCGGCAGTTCTTCGAGCCCATGCAGGACATCAGCCAGTTCTACAACACCTTCCAGTCCGCCAGCGCGGCGCTCGAGAAGCTGTCCGGGGTGCTCGAGGAGGAGCCGGAGATCCGCGATCCCGCGCGTCCTGTGCCCCTGCCCGACGCGCAGGGCGACCTGCGGATCGACGACGTCTCGTTCTCGTACGTCCCCGACCGGCCCATCGTCGACCACCTGACGATCGACGTGCCGGCCGGCCAGACGCTCGCCCTGGTGGGCACGACGGGCGCCGGCAAGACGACGATCGCCAAGCTGGTGTCGCGCTTCTACGACCCGACGTCGGGCCGGATCCTGCTGGACGGTGTCGACCTGCGCGACCTCGACGACGCGACGCTGCGCCGGCACGTGGTGATGGTGACGCAGGAGAACTTCCTGTTCGCGGGCACGATCGCCGACAACATCCGCTTCGGCCGACCAGGGGCGAGCGACGCGGAGGTCTTCGAGGCCGCCGAGGCGATCGGTGCGGCCGGCTTCATCGAGCAGCTGCCCGACGGCTTCGACACCCTCATCGAGTCCCGGGGCGGTCGGCTGTCGGCCGGCCAACGACAGCTCGTGGCCTTCGCGCGAGCCTTCCTGGCCGACCCGGCGCTGCTGATCCTCGACGAGGCGACCTCGTCCCTCGACGTCCCCAGCGAGCGGCTGGTGCAGCGCGCGCTGCGCACGATCCTCGCCGAGCGGACGTCGATCATCATCGCGCACCGGCTGACGACCGTCGAGATCGCCGACCGCGTCCTGGTGCTCGAGCACGGTCAGGTCGTCGAGGACGGATCGCCGACCGCGCTCGTGTCGCAGGGCGAGGGGCGCTACTCCGACCTGCACGACGCCTGGGTCGCGTCGCTCGCCTGACGCGTCACCGGGCTCGCCTCAGGGCTGCAGCCCGGCCAGCTCGTCGGCCACGCGGTCGAGCTGCTCGGTCGTGGTGGTGCGCCCGAACGTGAAGCGCACGGCGGTCTGGGCCACCTCGGGCGGATAGCCCATCGCGACGAGGACGTGGCTGGGGTCGTCGCTGCCGGCGGCGCACGCGGAGCCGCTCGAGCTGACGATGCCCCGACGCTCGAGGTCGAGCAGGATCGACTCGCCGCTGCGGCCCGGGAACACGAACGACGCGCTGCCCGGCAGGCGCTCGACGCGGTGGCCGGTCAGCTCGGCGCCCGGCACCTCGGCGACGACGCGGGCGATGAAGGCGTCGCGGTGGGCCACGACGTCGTCGGCGGCCCCCCCGGCCAGCCGCAGGGCGGTGGCCATGCCGACCGCCGCGGCGACGTTCTCGGTGCCGGAGCGACGACCGCCCTCCTGGCCACCGCCGTGGATCAGCGGCTCGAACCGCGTCCGGCGAGCGACGTACAGCACCCCCACGCCCTTGGGCGCGCCCAGCTTGTGGCCCGAGATGCTCATCGCCTGCACGCCGAGACGACCGACGTCGAGGTCGAGCCAGCCGGCCGACTGGACCGCGTCGGTGTGCAGCGGCACGCCGCGCTCGGCGGCCAGTGCGCTCAGCGTCGCGATCGGCTGGATCGTCCCGACCTCGTTGTTGGCGTGCTGGATGCTCACGACGGCGGTGTCGTCGCGCAGCGCGTCGGCCAGGGTCGCAGGATCGACCTGGCCGTCGTGGCCGACCGGCAGCACCGTGACGTCGTACCCGATGCGGCCCAGCCAGGCGGCCGACTCCAGGACCGCCAGGTGCTCGATCGAGGACACGACGACGTGGCGACCCTCCGATGCCAGCGCGATGCCCTTGACCGCGGTGTTGTCGGACTCGGTGCCGCCCGACGTGAAGGTGATCTCGGACGGGCGGGCACCGAGGACCTGCGCGACCTCCGCACGGGCCTGCTCGATGGCGTCCCGGGCGGACTCCCCCACCTCGTGGTGGCTCGACGGGTTGCCGAACTGCGGCCCGAGGTAGGGCCACATGGCCTCCAGCACCTCCCGCCTGACGGGGGTGGTCGCCGCCTCGTCGAGGTAGATCACGCTAGGAGACCGTGATGTCGAGCCCGAGGTCGAGGGCCCGCACGCTGTGCGTCAGGGCGCCGACCGAGATGACGTCGACGCCCGTGCGCGCGACGTCGCCGATCGTGTCGAGCGTGATGCCGCCGCTGGCCTCGACCAGCGCACGTCCACCGATCGTCGCGACCCCGGTGCGCAGGTCGGTGAGGCTGAAGTTGTCGAGCATGATCGTGCCGGCGGCGCCGGACGCCAGCACGGCGTCCAGCTGGTCGAGCCGGTCGACCTCGACCTCGATGTGCGTCGTGTGCGGCAGGTCGGCGGCCGCCTGCCGCAGCGCCGCCGTGATGTCGGGGATGACCGCGAGATGGTTGTCCTTGGCCATGACGGCGTCGGACAGCGAGTACCGGTGGTTGTGGCCCCCGCCGCACCGCACCGCGTGCCGTTCCAGCGCCCGCAGGCCAGGCGTGGTCTTGCGGGTGTCGACGACGCGCGCGTCCGTCCCGGCGACCGCCTCGACGTACTGCCGCGTCAGCGTGGCGACGCCGGTCATCCGCTGCACCAGGTTGAGGGCGACGCGCTCGGCCTGGAGCACCGCGCGAGCCGGGCCCACGACCCGGGCCAGCACCGCGCCCTGCTCGAAGGCGTCGCCGTCAGCGGCGAGCAGCGTGACCTCGACCGACGGGTCGAGGGTCGTCATCGCGATCGCGAACACCTCGACGCCCGCGACGACGCCGGGCTCGCGAGCCACGAGCGCAGCGTGTGCCACCGCGGCGGCCGGGACGAGCGTCTGCGACGTCAGGTCGCCGAACGGCGCGTCCTCGTCGAGCGCCATGTCGACGACGCGCTGGATCTGCCGGCGCTCAAGCATGAGCGGCGATCGAGGAGTGCCGCGCCTGCGCGGGATCGGTCTCCGGGAAGTCGGTGCGGTAGTGACCGCCACGGGACTCCTGCCGGGCCAGCGCACTGGCGACGACGGCGCGGGCGACGACCAGCAGGTTGGCGTCCTCGGCGGCCTTCGCGTCGGTGACGGCCGGCGACTTCCAGCGCCGCAGCTCGGCCGCTGCCTGCTGCAGGTCGGCCCCGTTGCGGGCCAGCCCCGCGGCGTCCCACATGAGCTGCTGCAGATCGGCGCGGCTGACGTCAGGAGCGTCGGGATCGTCCGTCAGGTCGAGCTCGAGCGGTGCGAGCCACTCGTCGTCGAACGCCGTGACGGGCTCCGGGGAGGTGATGCCCTCGATGACCCGTGCGCCGTAGACGGCACCCTCGAGCAACGAGTTGGAGGCCAGCCGGTTGGCGCCGTGCAGGCCGTTGCACGCGGCCTCGCCGACGGCGTACAGCCCCGGCACCGACGTGCGTCCCCACTCGTCGGTGCGGATCCCGCCCATGTAGTAGTGCGCCGCCGGTGCGACGGGGATCGGCACGACGCCCCAGTCGTAGCCCTGCGCGCGGCACGCCGCGTCGATGTTCGGGAAACGCTTCGCGAGGAACTCAGAGCCCAGGTGCGTGGCGTCCAGGTAGACCGGACCATTGACCTTCATCTGCTGGGCGATGCCGCGGGCGACGACGTCGCGGGGCGCCAGCTCGGCGTCGGGGTGGACGTCGAGCATGAACCGCTTGCCGTCCGCGTCGATCAGCACGGCGCCCTCGCCGCGGACCGCCTCCGACACCAGGAAGTTGCCGGGAGCATCCAGCGACGTCGGGTGGAACTGGTAGAACTCCAGGTCGGCCGCGACCGCCCCCGCGCGCAGCGCCATGCCGAGACCGTCGGCCGTCGCGACCTCCGGGTTGGTCGTGTACGGGAACAGCTGACCCGCCCCGCCGGTCGCGAGGATCACGGCGTCGGCGCGCAGCTCCTCGCCGCCCAGCAGGCGGACGCCGACCACGGTTCCGTCCTCGGCGAGGAGGTCGACGACCGTCGTCTGCTCACGGATCGTCACGGCGCTCTCGCGGAGCCGGTCGATCAGGGCGTACGCGATGCCCGCTCCCGTCGCGTCACCACCGGCGTGCAGGACCCGGGCGTGGCTGTGCGCGGCCTCCAGACCGTGGGACAGCTCACCGTCGTGCCGGTCGAACGGGACGCCGCGCGCGATCATGGCGTCCATCGCGGCCGGTCCGTCGGCGCACAGGAGGCGGACGGTGTCCTCGTCGCTGAGACCCGCCCCGGCGACGAGGGTGTCGGCGACGTGCGACTCGACGGTGTCGCCCAGGTGCGGCGCACCCGGATCGGCCATGTCGTCGATGACGACCGCGACGCCGCCCTGTGCGTACCGGGTGTTGCTCTGCGCCAGGTCGGCCTTGGTCAGCAGGGTGACGTCGTGGCTGCCCACGGCGTCGAGTGCCGCGGTCATGCCGGCGACACCGCTGCCGACGACGATGATGCTGCGGGTCATGGTCCCCTCCTTCACGTGCGGGGTCGTCATCTGCGGGGTCCTACTTCGGCAGCGCGGCGAGCATGCGCTCGAGCGCGACCTTCGCGTCGGTGGCGACGTCGTCGGTGACGACGATCTGGTTGCGGACCTCGCCGGCCACCAGGCCGTCGAGCGTCCAGGCGAGGTACCCGGGGTGGATGCGGTACATCGTGGAGCACGGGCACACGACCGGGTCGAGGCAGAAGATCGTCCGG
>Ga0247730_1000796_pt1 | contig 20132 bp, 20 predicted proteins | sample UWRJL073202C2_FD_180959 | JGI IMG/M metagenome (GOLD analysis project Ga0247730, IMG submission 180959) | Plant litter microbial communities from Arlington Agricultural Research Station in Wisconsin, United States - UWRJ-L073-202C-2 | ecosystem: Environmental > Terrestrial > Plant litter >... | reverse complement strand
TCAGCAAGGCCGAGCGCAGAGCCTCGGCCGATGAAATGCTGACGCTGGTCGGGCTCGAAGGATGTGGCGATCGCTGGCCCGATCAGTTGTCGGGCGGGATGCAACAGCGGGTCGAAATTGCCAGGGTGCTGATCAATCGTCCACGCCTTCTGTTGATGGACGAGCCGTTCGGGGCCCTCGATGCGCTGACTCGCCTGAAGATGCAGGAATTGCTGTTGGACATCTGGTCGAGCATTCGCACCACCGTGGTGTTTGTCACCCACGACATTGACGAAGCGTTGTTCCTGGCTGATCGCCTGTTGGTGATGAGCCCTCGGCCGGGGCGGATCATTGAAGATCTGCAACTGGATTTTCCGCGCCCGCGCCTCACCGAAATAGTTACCACGCCTGAATTTTCCCGCTTGAAGCGCCATTGCCTCGAGTTGCTGCGTCACGAAGAGGGCCGGGCGTTACCACGCCTGACCCCCCTCGGACTTCCCCTTGAAAACAACCGGCCGCGATTCGCCATATGACTGAACTGACTGATACACACCACATCCTTGATGATGTCGATAACCCGGATATTCAGGATCTGCGTTCGCGTCTGGAGGACCTTGATCCCGGGGTGCGGCGCATCGCATTGATCGATCTGGCAGATTTTGAGGATCCGGACGGGCTGGCCTGGCTGGTCAATCGGCTACGTGTCGATACGGCTGCCGAAGTCCGGGGCGAAGCCGCGCGTTTGCTTGAGGCATGGGAGGACATCGAGGTGGTCCAGGCGCTCTGCGAAGCGCTGACCGATCCAGAGCCGGGTGTTCGCGCTGCTGCCGCGCAAAGCCTGAGTGTGCTCAAGAGTGAAGATGCCGGACGGGTAATTCTGCCGTGGACAATGCATGGCGAGGCCGATGTGCGCGTCGCAGCGTTTCGTGCCTTGCGGGAGTTACGCCTGGGTGAAGCAGCGCCCGCTGCGATACAAGGCTTGCAGGATGCCGATGCCAGCGTGCGTCGTGAAGCGGTTGGCGTTCTGGGCTGGTTGAAAAATATCGACGCGTTGCAAGTGCTCGCACAACTGGCCAGCACCGATGCCGACACCGACGTACGCCGCGCCGCAACCGGCGCATTGGGGTTGGCCAGTGACGAGCGGGTTTTGCCCGCATTGCGCCAGGCCTTGCTGGACCAGGCTTGGCAGGTGCGCGAGGAAGCGGCAACGACGCTGGGCAAGGTCGGCCGACAGGAAGCGGGCCCCGCACTGGTTGCGGCCCTGACCGACGACTATTGGCAGGTGCGTTTGCGGGCGACGCGCAGCCTGGGGCGCTTGCGTTATCTCCCGGCGTTGGCGGCGCTGATCGAAACCTTGAGCCACAGCATCAGCAATCTGCGCAAGGAAGCTGCATTGTCGTTGGGAGAACTCGGCGACAAAGGCGCGCTGGCCGCACTGCACGCGGCGCAGGAAGACGGTGATCCGGAAGTGCGCAAAGCGGTACGCATCGCGCTGGCCCAACTGCAATGACCGCCGCCCCTGAAGCGATTGGCAATTCACTGCGTACCGGCCAACTGCGGCTGAACTGGCGTGAGGGTCAGGTTCAGTTGCTCGGCCATGCCCTGCTTCGACGTCACTGTCCGTGCTCGCAATGCCGGGCGTTCCGCCTCAGAGGCATGAATCCTCTGGTTTCGCCTGATATTCGTGTACTTGAGGTCAACCCCCAGGGATATGGCGTGCAACTGGTGTTCAGCGACCAACACGAGCGGGGCATCTATCCTTGGGCATATTTGCAGGCTTTGAGGCAGGAGCCAGAATGACGCGGAGTTCACTGTCGCGTTAATCAGCCAAATGGGCTTTTAACAGTTCCTCAGCCAATCAATCGCCAGCGTGACGCTGGTGTGCGCAGTACAAAGCCTGAGTGAATAGTCAAACGGCCCCGCAGAAACGACTGTAATGGTAACGATTTGCGTTTGAGGTGCGCGCGTCCGCCGCACCCGTTCATGGGTTTTTGCTTTTTGACAGTCTGAGGCGTTTCATGTTGCTCCATGAAACCGATTCGATCGTTTCTCTCGATCTTTTGTATGGCCCTCATCGCGGTTGGCCGCAGGGCTGGTTGCGACGCTCGATTGAGTGCTCCCAGCAGGCGGCGGATCTGGCCCGTCTGTTGGAGCACGGTCAGCCGATCAGCGCCCATGCACCGCGTGCGCTGTTGGTGCGTATCGCCCGGGATCTGATGATCGACCCTGGCATCGCGACGCATTGGAACGAGCCTATCTTGAGGCACTGACGCAGTTGCCCGAGGCCAGCCATCCATTACCTGAGGTCCCCATGAGGCGTTGCAGTGCGTGGAGCGCATTGCGCGTTGCTTGACGGTCTCAAGCCGGCGGTGCGCGAAGTATTTCTCCTGTATAAGCTGGGTGACCTGAGCCATGCCCAAGTGGCTCAGACGCTGGGCGTTTCCAGTCGTACCGTTGAGCGGCATGTGGCGAGCGCCCTGATGCATTGCTATCGAGTGTGCTTTGAGGCGCCGCAATGAGTGCGGCTGCCAAGCGCCTGCCGGAGGAGGGAATCATCCGCACGGCCATCGAGCGGCAGATGCGGTTGCGGGCCAACGCCAGCAGCGCCGAGTAGCATAAGCAGTTGCACGAATGGCGACGTCGCGACGCCCGGTATGAGCTGGCATGACAATGCTTGCAGCAGATTGGTGACTTGTTTCAGGGCAGCCAGTTGCCTGATGCCGCGTGCACTATTCCGCTCTTACGATGGGCCAAAGCTGATTTGACCCGTCGACACATACTGAAATTGCTCGACCTCGGTTTGGCTGCGGGTGGTACAACGCTGTTGATTACGACAGTGGCGCTGGCTTGACGCAGCGACTTTGTCACAACCACTGGCGAGCGTCGTCGGGTCGCTTTGGATGGTGCTGAGCTGGTTCTACACGCCGGCAGTGCCGTGGACGTCCCGGGGCGCGAGTGGCTGCCGCGATCGGGCAAGGTGCTGGTGAACGGCGCCGACTGGCTTGTGCGCTGTCGTTTCGCTGGGTGTCAGGCGACGCAGGCGAGGGCAGTGCCGCGTGAGCGCGATGGCTACAGTGAAATCCATGTCGAGAGCGGCTAGGTGTTGATTTCCACCCATTCGGGCAACGCCGTCGGCAGGCATGCAAAGGGTCGGCATTTAAGCAACGCAGATGACGGTGTTGGGCAAAGGGCCGCTTGGCCCTTTCGCCTGGACCCGGGGCCTGTTGCTGGTCAACGATATTCGTCTGGTCGATTTCCTCGCTGAGGCGGGTCGTTATCGCCAAGGTTGGTTGGGCTTCGATATACGCCCCTTGGTGAAAATGCAGCTGCTGCGAAATCTCTATCTTACGAGTGACCAAGAAACATGCATGTTAGAACCGTGGTATACGATCTTATACAACAAAGAAAAGACACACATGGGCTGCTAGGCTCTGTTCACTCTGACAGTGATGTCTAGCGTCAAGATCTGGAGCAAATTTGGCACCGTCAGTAGATTTTGAACATCCGGCCAAAAGATAAATTCCAGATCACTCATATCCCCCTCGGAAGCCTCGTATTATTGAGTTTCTTCTGTTGGGAAAAAATTTCGATAACTTCCTTTTCTCTTTAGGCTTTGGATTTCCTGTCAACGGCTAATCTCGCTGCGCCTGGCACAGTCAAGGTGGATACGTTCAGTAGAACCGAAACCGAAGTAATGAGCGACTTGGCTCTCCCCCTCAGGCCAGGTTGGGTACCGACGGATCTAGCGTTTGTTCCGACGGTGAACCTCGCCGACCACGGCTCCATCTTAGAATCCCGGAGGAGTCGGCATACACCCTTCACTATTTGGCGAATCGCGGACCTGTCTCAGGCTCGACGGGGCTGCTAAGGCGAAGAACAGGATAACCTCGGACTCTATCTGCAAGCCGTCCTTAGCATGGGGGAAGTCGCGCGGACTGACGCACTGATTGCCATCTCCGGCCTGTCCGAGCCGATTGACCGCTATTACACTCGCCTTGATGCCGGAGTAAGCCTGCCGAAGCCAACGCCGCTGTTACCCGACACGCTGCGTTATATGAACCTGAAGGCACAGTGCCGCCACCGGTGGACGACAGTCACTCTTACGCAGTTGGACATCGCTTTCCACGCTAGTGACAGCCTGGACGATGGGCTACTGGCGATTAAGCAGGATGTTGCGGCGAACCCGCATGATCCCAAAGCCGCGAGGGCTCGCTGTCTTCGCGACGCCCTACAGCGATAGCGTGGTGGCGTTCTATGTCTTCCGCGCATGCTCTCCAGCACGCGCAATGAAGTGGCTGGTCAGTTCGCTCAGGGCATACCGGCGCAGACTGGCAAGCCCGCTGCGTTGTCGTGAGGCGCATGATAGAAGCGTGGCAGCAGCCCTACAACTTCACCGCCATCGTGTTCCCGGGCTGAGGCCGGATTTCCCATGGGTCCAGTATGTGGGGCGGCGCGAATCAACACGCTGTAGTGGAGCGTTCAGTCGGCGTGCCAACGACTGACGTGCTTCCAGCCGTCAACCGGCAGCGGATTGACGGCCTTACCCAGCACATAGGCCGATTCGGGCAGCCGCACGATGCCGTGCCCACGAGCATCACAGCGTGCAACAATGATCGCGCCGACCTGACTTGTGGACCCGGTGGCACGTTTCGCACCATGAACCAACCCATGCTCTAAGCTGGCCGATACTGCGGCTTTGACCTTCTTTTCCTGTTCAGTGGGTGCGGATATCGACGCCGTGAGTCGGGTTCCAGCGTTGCAATCTGTCGCGGCCTTAGAGTCACCATTGATGGGTTGACTGTGGGCGCAGAACATTGCCGACACACCCGGATAGTGGCTTGGCGGCCGTAAGTATCTCTCGACGTGCATGATCAATCAGCCTGTGCGGGTCTGGACTTGAAGACGCCACTGAGGACAAAGGCATAACGTTCTGGGCGGATGTAAAAGGTCGTACGGTCACAGCAGCGGCCGTCGGCAAAGTAAGAGGTGCGCTCCATGACCAGCAGCGCGGCGCCGCGTTTGACGTTCAACGCGCTGGCCAGACTTCTGTCGGCTTCTTGCGCACGAATCGCCAGGTCAGCGCGGGTGACCGCCAGGCCGGTGGTCGATTCCAGAATCGAGTAGATCGGTTGATGTTCGACTTCAGTCCACACCACGCTGGCCAACTCGACGGGTAGATGGCTGCGTCCCAGGGCGATGGGCTCGTCATCAACGAAATGCAGTCGCTCCAGCAGCAGGCAATCGTCCGCTGCGTCAAACAAACCGCGCAATGCCTCCGGGATGGGCTGCAGCTTATGGCTGATTACCTGCATGCTCGGTTCGAGTCCTTGCAGTAACAGCGCCTCATGAAAACTGCGCAACGCATCCAGGCCGTGCCGAACCTGTTTGGCAGCAACGAAGGTGCCTTTGCCTTGCTTGCGCTCCACCACGCCGTCGTCGCTGAGCTTACCCACCGCAAGGCGCACCGTGACGCGGCTGACGCCAAAGCGTTCGCCCAGTTCGGCTTCTGAAGGCAACTTGCCGTTGGGCTCGTAGTCGCCGCGTTGAATCTCTGCCAACAGCTGATGGGCGATCTGTTCGTAAAGCGAGGTCGTGCTGTCGCGAAGAATGGACGTGGACACTGTCAGTTTTCCATGGCCTTGGAGTTGGGCGGCGCGCCTTCACTTCTAAGGTTATAAGAATAGGTTATTGGGATGACATGTATTAATACGTATTATGTCAGGCATTCCTATTGTAATCGACCTGACGACACTTGCCATGCCCGAAACCACTTCTTACGCACCGCAGCAAGCCGATGCGCTGACAGTCGATGACATCAGCTTCAGCTACCCCAACGGGCATCGGGTGTTTACCTCTTTCAGTCTGAACGCCAAGCCCGGCGAGTTCGTTGCGATCCTGGGGCCCTCCGGCTGCGGAAAAACCACGTTGCTTAATTTGTTGTCAGGCTTCCAGCAACCACAGAGCGGTCAGATCAGTATCAATCAGACGGCGGTGTGTCCGGAGCGTTCGGAGTTGGGGTATGTGTTTCAGGCGCCGCAGTTGTTTCCCTGGTTGAGCACTCTGGAAAACGTTCGTTTTGGCCTACGCATGACGGCCCGACTCAGCGAGGAGCAACAGCGTGCGCAAGCGTTGCAGTATTTGCGCCTGGTTGGTCTGGAAGGTGCGGCACAGCGCTTGCCCCATCAGCTGTCGGGCGGCATGCAGCAACGCGTCTCCCTCGCCAGGACATTGGCATTGGAGCCCAGCGTATTGCTGATGGACGAACCCTTCGCCGCGCTGGATGCCATCAGCCGCAACAGCATGAATGAAGAGACTCTGCGGATCTGGGCCGAGCTGGGCCAGACGGTGCTGTTCATCACCCACGACATCGACGAAGCGGTCTTTTTGGCCGATCGGGTCATCGTGCTCAACATCGCCCCGGGCGGTATCCATAGCGAACTGGATATTCATTTGCCGCGCCCGCGTTCCAACCTGAAGACCCGTCGCCTGCCGGCCTTTCTCGATTACCGCAATGAGCTGATGGAGCGCATTTCCCACGTCATGGGAGCGCCTGAAGCCATCGCTAACCCCACACGTCAACCTGAGTTAACCGCATGATCAAACGTTCGCTGCTTGCTCTTTCCTTGTCTGTTGCCGCATTGGCAAGCAGCACATTTGCCGTGGCCACTGAGGAGAAAACCCTGCGTGTGGGTTATGTCTTCGCCATGGCCAATGCGCCTGCGTTGATCGCCGACAAGCAGGGCTACTACCGCGAGGAAGGCTTGAATGTCGACCTCAAGGCCTTGGGCGATGGCCCGGTGATCCAGCAGGCACTGGCTGCGGGTGAACTGGATGTTGCCTATGTCGGTACGCCGCCGGTGTACCAATGGTTCTCCCGAGGCCTGCAAAGCCGGATTCTGGCCAAGGTCAATTACGGGCAAGCTGCGGTGATTGTCGACGCCAAGAGTCCGATCAACAACCTGGAGCAGCTCAAGGGCAAAAAACTCGCCGGGGTCAAGAAGGGCAGTGGCATGGACGTGCTGTTGCGCGGCTATGTGCTGAAAGAAAAAGGCGGGCTCAACCCTGACAAGGACCTGGACATCATTGACATGCCGCCCGGCAATATGAACGCGGCACTTGAGCGTGGCATTGTCGATGCGGCGTTTACCTGGGAACCCTTCGTCAGCCAGGCGTTGCTGCGTGGGTCGAGCCGGATTCTGCTCGACGTCAATCAGGCGCTGCCGAATTACCCGTGGTACGTGGTGATCGCGCTGCCCAAAACCTTGCAGGAACGACCGGACGACGTGGTCAAGCTGCTGCGTGCCCACCGCAAGGCCATCGCGTACCTCAACGAACATCCCGACGAGTCGAATCGCATCATCGCCCAAGCATTCAAGCTTGAAGCGGTACAAGGTGCCGATGGCAAGACCATTGCCCCGGAGACCATCGTCGCCCAGGCGCGGACGCGATTGGGCTGGTCGGCTGACTTGCAGGTTGCGGACATCCAATTCATCCAGCGTCTGATGAATTACTCCCACGACCTGGGCTTTATCGACACCACGCTCAAGACCGAGCAGATCGTGGATACCTCCTACCTGGAAAAAGCCTCGCGCTGAGTCAGAGCCTGTCATGTCCTTGCCAAAACCGAATTGGGGATGGGCCTCGCTGCCAGTCCTGCTGTTGATCTGGGTGGCCCTGGCCAGCCGTTTTCCCACTTACATCCTGCCGCAGCCCTGGGATGTCGCGCGCGAAGCCATGCGCTGGTTCGGCGACAGTTCGCTGTGGCAGCACCTCTGGGCGAGTGTTCTTGAAGAGGTTGGCGGTTTTTGCGCAGCGGTGATCGTCGCGATTCTGTTGGGCACGGCCGGAGGCTTGTCTTCGCGGTTTCGCGATTTCATCTCGCCGCTCAACAGCCTGTTCATGGCGATCCCTCCGATTGCCTGGGCGCCGTTGATCATGATCATTTTCGGCCTGGGTTATGTCTCCATCGTGCTGGTGATTTTCATCGCAGCGGTGTTTCCCATGGCGGTGACCATTCAGGAGGGCGTCCAGAGTATTCGCGGCGGCGAAGTCCGCGCGGCGCGCACCTTGGGCGCAAATCCCTGGCAACTGCTGGCTCACGTTTATCTACCCGCCTCACTGCCGTTCGTGACGGCGGCCTTGCGCATCGGTTTCAGCCAGGGCTGGCGGGCATTGGTCGCCGCAGAAATGATCGGCGCCTCCCAGGGCATTGGCTGGATGGTCTCCACCGGCGGGCAGATCGGCAACAGCAGCCAGGTGCTGCTGGGCATCGTGCTGATCGGCCTGATTGCCTGGCTGATGGAGAGTTTTGTGTTCCGGCGCATCGAGCGCCACTACCAGAAATGGCGCGTGCAGTAAGCATCGTCCTTTGCCTTCGATCCCCTTCAAACCTTCAGTGGACCACTGCGCGAGGTGTCATGTGAGTAACGTTTTCGATCCCCGGGAAGCCGGGTATTACATCGCCCCCCAAGGCCTCTATGAGCGCAACAAGAAACGCCCGTTCCTGGGTAGCATTGACTGTGACCGGCACACGCTGATTGCCGGGCAATGGGATGAAATTACTCTGGTCTACGAGGTCGGCGGCAGCGGTCTGGCGGATGGCGCCTGGTTGAAACTGGCGTTCAAGTTCTACTCCGATTGGGCACTGTTCCAGACTTCGAATCCGGCCGGTCCCAACTACGTCAGCGCCGAGTATCAGGCGGGTGAACTGGTGCCCGGGCAGAGCCAGGCCACCGTGCAGCACCTGAAAGTACGCTTCGACCAGAAGGGCCATGAACGGCCGTTTCAGAAAGCAATCATCATCGACATCATCGACGGCTATCTGAATCCGGGAGACAAAATCACCATTCGTTTGGGTGATCGTCGTCAGGGCGGCGCGGGGACGCGGGTGCAGAGTTTCGTCGAGAAAGACTTCCGATTCCGGCTATTCATCGACCCGCTAGGCAGCTCGAAATTTGCCGAGGTGCCAGGCGATCCGTTGCTGAATATCGTGCCGGGACCGGCACAGAGTGTGCAGCTGATTGTGCCGCGCCTGGTCAGCGCCGGTGAGGCGTTCGATGTGTTGCTGCGGGTGGACGATGCCTGGGGCAACACTTGCCGCAACCTGCCGCTCAATGGTGTCCTGACCCTGGTGGCTCCTGAAGGTGGCGAGCGACAACAACCGTTTACCCTGGCAAATGAGGGTTGGGCGACGGTGCGGCTCAAGGGTTTTGACCTGGCGGCCGTAGGTGAGTGGCGATTGTCCGCCGAGGTGCAGACGCCTGGAGTGCGTGGTGCACAGGCTTTTGTCACCGTCGATCCGGCGGGCACCGCATTGCGCCCGCTGTACGCCGACCTGCATGTGCACTCCGATGACACCGTGGGCACCAACGACACGCTCTACAACCTCAGTTATGGTCGCGATGTCGCCGGCCTCGATGTGCTTGGCTATACCGCCAACGACTTCAATATCACGGAGCAACGCTGGGATCAGGCGGTAAATCTGATTCACGAACTCAACGAACCCGGCCGCTTCGTTTGTTATCCCGGCACCGAATGGTGCGGCAACTCCTGCGCCGGCGGCGACCGCAATGTAGTGTTCCTGCATGATCGAAAGCCCGAGTTTCCTTTCGACAATCAAGGGCGGTTGGTGCGGTCTTTTGAGTGGAACGAGTTTACTGCCGGCACCATCAAACCGGGCGCCTGGCCGGTGGACGAGTTGTACGCCGCCTATGCCAAGGACCCCGAAGGCCATCTGATGATGCCTCACGTCGGTGGGCGCCGTTGCAACCTCGACTGGCATCACCCGGAGCTGGAGCGCTTGATTGAAGTCGGCTCGGCCTGGGGGCAGTTCCATTGGGTCTACGCTGAAGCGCTGCAGCGTGGCTATCGCGTCGGTGCCGCCGCTAATAGCGATGAGCACCAAGGCCGTTGCGGCGGCGGGGTTCCCGCCACTGCCGTGTTTGGTTCTCGCGGCGGGCTGACCGGTGTCGTTGCCGATTCGTTCGATCGATCAAGTGTCGGTAAGGCACTTCGCGCACGTCGCACCTTCGCCACCACCGGCGAGCGTTCATTTGCCAGCCTGAGTCAGGGGCAGCACTTTATGGGTGAAGTCTTCACGGCCGATTCGGATGCCACGTTGGACTATCGATTGCTCGGCGAGGCGGGCTGGGAGCAGGTAGATCTGTTCGATGGCGATAAACTGCTCTGGTCGCGCAATCTGCATCAGGAGCTGGGTTTTTCCGCCCAACGCATCAGGCTGCGTCTGGGGGGCGCACGAATCAAGGACCGTTATCGCGGCGCTTACTGGACCGGCGAGATTCGGGTGACGGGCGCGGTCATCAACGGCTTTCGTGCTTTGGGTCTGGATCATCCCGAGCAAACTGTCTGGCGCAAGGACGCCACGAGCCTGGCCTTTCGCACCGACACCAACGGCGACACCGACAGTATCGAAATCGACCTGTCACAACTGGCCGGCGCGACGTTGCAGATCTGCAGCCGCATCGACAACTACATCAAGGTCGGCGACCCCTCCGAGCCGCAACCCTACGTGCACGCGCCGACGGTACTGATGGAGCTGTCCGGCGAAGAGCTGCTGGCGCAATCACAAGTGATCGAAGAGTTGCCGGGGGCCGAGTTGAAGGTTTCTCTTGAAAGAACCACCGCTGCGCCACTGCCCCGTGATCTGCAAGGGAAGATCGAACTGGCGGAGTTGAGTCTGCAACCGGGTCGCGAACATCCCTTGTTCATCTGTGCGCGTCAGCGGGATCAGTCCAGAGTATGGACTTCGGCGTTGTTCCTGACGCTTGCCTAATGTCGCAGTTGAGGAAAATACCGCCGTTGGCGGTTGCGGTTGGCGATATTCGGCGGTTGGGAGTTGGCGGGTGATTGGAGGCGGTTGAAAGTAACCGTCCAGCCTGCACGCCATCGATGAAGCAGTCGAAGCCGATAGGCTCCGAATACCCTGGGTATAAGCCTGAAGACCTTCCTGCTGAGTTTGCCAAACACCATGTACACGTCAAAGTCAGCCTCACGCTGCACCTTGCTTCCAGGGATGCAGCGTGATTTATCAGGCGCGATCTCAAGACTTGAAATAGATCTCGGCCGCGTTGCTTCCCAAACCTTCGGCGCCGACAAAAAAATTGTTCACGCGCTTATCGTGGACTATCGGGTTGACCACAGTCGAGATGCCCAGATCCGGCAGATCCTCCACAATGATTTTTTGAAACTCGGCGAACAGTGCAAAGCGCTGCTGCACATCGGTCTCCACCGCAGCGGCTTCCAGCAACTGGTCCACCTTTGGATTGCTGTAATGAGCGCCGTTGGAGAACGGTACGCCTGGCTGGAAATTCTTCGACCAGTACAGACGCTGCACACCCACCGTTGGATCGAACAGATTGCTCATGCCATTGAGGGTGAAGTCGAAATCGCGGTCGGTGTAGACGCGTTTGACGTAGGTCGCGAAGTCCTGCGAACGCAGGGTGACTTGAATCCCGATTTTGGCCAGTGCCTGCTTGATGTAGTCAGCGGTACGCCGGTAAGTTTCCGGACCGGGCAGCGGGTCGAGTGTCAGTTTGAAGCGAGTCCCGTTGCTGTCGCGTGGCAGGCCTGCGTCGTCGAGAAGTTGATTGGCCTTGGCAACGTCGAACGCATAGCGCGGCAGGTCGGCGACGTGGAAGTTTTTCATCTCCGGGCTGATCGGCCCGTACAGGGGTTGGCCATAGCCGAGGAAGATGGTCTTGCGAATGAACTCCAGGTTGATCGCGTGGGCGATGGCGGCGCGTACCGGTTGCTTTTGCAGATACTGATTGTCGAGGTTGAATTCCACGCGGGTAATGCCGTTGGTATACGGTTCGCCGCGATCTTCGATGGCCAGGCGCGGGTTGGTTTTGATCCGCTCGATGTCGCCGAGCGGAACGCCCCCGGTGGAGATGTCGATTTCTCCGGCTTCCAGGGCGGCCACGGTCGCTGCCGAGTCGGCGATGAAGCGCACGATGATGCGGTCCAGGTAGGGCTTTGGCGCGTCCCAGTAATGAGGATTGCGTTCGAGTATCACATGGCTGCCGCGCACCCATTCCTTGAACACGAAAGGCCCCGTGCCAATGGGCGCGGTGGCATTGGGGTGAGTTTCCGGACGTGCATCGCCATAGATGTGTCTGGCGACAATGGGTGATTCGCAGGCCGCCAGTGCGGTGAGCAGGTAGGGCGCCGGTTTGCTTAGCTTCAGCTGCACCAGATAGGGGTTGATGGCAGTCACGCTGGCGAGGTTGGCAAAGGTCGCCCGACCTCTGGGGTTCGAGGCCTTGAGTGTCTGCAACGAGTACACAACGTCATCGGCAGTGAAGTCCTTGCCATCGTGCCATTTCACGCCCTGGCGCAGGCTGAACGTGTATTCCAGGCCGTCGTCGCTCTCGGTCCAGGCGGTGGCGAGTTGTGGTTTGGGCTTGAGGTCCAGATCGTAGGTCAGCAGGCCCTCGGTGACTTTGCCGGTGATGTACACCGCCGCTCCGGCGGTATGGGTCAGGTTGACCAGGATCGGCGGCTCGATGGCGATGTGCAGTTTCAGCGTTCCGCCGCGCACCGGCGGCTCGTCGGCGAAGGAGAATCCTGGGGTCAGTTGCAAAAGCGTAGTAGTGGCGCTGGCGTAGACCAGCAGCTGGCGTCGGGTCAGGCTCATGACAGGTTCCGGTTCAGTTATGGGGCCGGGAGCCGGACCCATGGTGCGAGAAAGAGGGTTAGCGCGGGGTGCGGCCTTCCACCGGGTGGCCCGGGTCGGTGAAACCCAGAGTCGAGGTGTGGCCGGGGCTGACCAGACTGTCGACGAAAGCCTCGTCTTCGGCGCCGATTTTTACTTGAAGCGCACGTAGATACTGGTCCCAATGGGCTTCGGTCCTCGGTCCTGCAATGGCCGAGGTCACCTGCTGATTATTGAGTACCCACGCCAGGGCGAAGTCCGCCGGGGTAATGTCACGTCCGTTCAGGTGTTCCTGAATTCGTTGCGCCACGACCAACGATTCAGGCCGCCATTCGGTTTCCAGTACGCGCTTGTCGCTGCGACCGACCCGTGAGTCTGCGGACGGCGCCACATCGGGCTGGTACTTGGCGGTCAGCACGCCACGGGCCAGCGGGCTGTAGGTCACCACGCCAAGGCCGAAGTGATTTGCCGCCGGAATCTGCTCGGCTTCGGCGGTGCGGTTGACGATGTTGTACAGCGGCTGGCTGGCCACCGGGCGGTCGATCCCCAGTTCATCCGCCAGTTGCGCGACTTCGGCAATGCGCCAGCCGCGAAAGTTTGATACGCCGAAGTGGCGCAGTTTGCCTTGATGGATCAGATCGGCGATGGCACGTACGCCTTCGCCTAAGGGGGCATCAAAGGTGGCGTGATGAAAGTACAGCACGTCGATGTAATCAGTACCCAATCGACGCAGACTGTCCTCAACCGACTGAATGATCCATTTGCGTGACTGGCCGCCGACATTCGGCCGTCCTGCGCGGGAGTAACCGAATTTGGTGGCCACCACCCAGTCGTGACGATTGGCCTGGATGGCCCGGCCCACTACGCTTTCTGACTGGCCGTCGTGATACACGTCAGCGGTGTCGATGAAGTTGATCCCTTGATCGAAGGCCTTGGCGATGATGCGATGTGAGGTTGCTTCATCGGTCGGGCCACCGAACATCATGCTGCCCAGCGTAAGGGGGGAAACCTTCAGGGCGCTGCGGCCCAGATAGCGATATTGCATGTCGTGCACTCCTTGAAAAGCGGGATTACTTGCGGCCTTGGGCCTGGGTGGGATTGAACGCGTCGGTCAGGCCGTCGCCGATCAGATTGAAAGCCAACACGGTGAGAAAGATCGCCAGGCCTGGAATGGCGGTCAGGTACCACGCGGTGCGTATCTGCTCGCGGCCGCTGCCGATCATGCTGCCCCAGCTCACCTGATTCGGATCGCCCAGGCCCATGAATGAAAGTGCCGACTCCATCAACACCGCCGAAGCCACCATGATCGAGGCAGTGACGATCAAGGTTGGCAAGATGTTGGGCAGCACCTCGCGCAGGATGATGCGCACATGGGTATAGCCGACGCTGCGAGCCGCGAGAATGTATTCACGTTCGCGGATCGAGCGCACTTCGGCCCGCACCAGTCGCGCGACCGTGGGCCAGGAAATGATGCCGATGGCGAAAATCAGGGTCGGCACCGATGGTTGGGCAATAGCCACCAACGCCACCAGCAGCACAAAGCTGGGCATGGTCTGGAAAATCTCGATTAAACGTTGCAGCAAATAGTCGATCCTGCCACCGAAGTAACCGGCTGCCGCACCAATGGCCAGCCCAAGGCTGACTCCGAACAGGCTGGCGAGAATCCCCACTTGCAAGGAAACACGGCCGCCATGCACCACGCCTGCCATGACGTCGCGGCCCAAGGCGTCGGTGCCCAGCGGGTAATGCCAGTCCTGTCCCGGCCATAACAGCGCATCGGCTTCCATGCCCAGTGGATCGCCGGGATAGAACAGCGGAGCGGTCAGGGCCAACAAGACGATGGCGATCAGGAAAATCAACCCGCCCAGCGCAGTCCGATTGCGTAAGAAGCGTCGCAGCGCCTGGCTGCGGCTCGCGCTCATCGACGGCTCCGGATGCGCGGATCGAGCCCGGCTTGCAGCAGGTCCACCAGAATGTTGGTAATGATCACCAGCAACGAAGAAATCAGCAGAATTCCCAGCAACACGTTGTAGTCCCGGGCCATCACCGCGTCATACGCCAGCCGGCCCAGGCCTGGCAGACTGAACACGGTTTCGATGACCACCGCGCCCCCGAGCATGCCGCCAAAGTGCAGGCCGGCCATGGTGGTGATGGGCAGCAAGGCATTGCGCAGCACATGCTTGAAGGTGATGACCCAGGGCGACAGGCCTTTGGCGGCTGCCGTGCGCACGTAGTCCTGCGCACCTGCTTCGAGCATCGATGCGCGTGTCAGGCGTGCATAGATCGCAATGTAGATCAGCGCCAGGGAGCTTGCCGGAAGCGCCATGTAGCGTAGGCTGTCGAGCAACGCTGGCCAGCCCTGCAAGTCCGAGCCAATGGTGCCCGCGCCCCCCGTTGGCAACCAGCCAAGCTTGACCGAAAACACCACGATCAGCATCAGTCCAATCCAGAAACCCGGGACCGAATAGAAAAACTGGGAACACACCGATAGCACGCGATCCGGCCAGCGCCCGTGCCAGTTGGCCATCATCATGCCCAAAGCGATACCCACCACCAGCGAGAAAAACAGCGCGAGCAGCATCAGGGTCAGAGTGGTGCCCAGCCGTTGCGAAATAAGCGCTTCCACGCTGGAGCCGTAGCGCGGCGAGTAACCCAGATTGAAGTGCGCCAGATTATTCAGGTAGGTCCAGAGCTGCACCGGTATCGTTTGGTCCAGGCCAAACTGCGAACGCAGGGCTGCCAGGCTTTCCTGGGTTGCCGAGCCTGATTCACCCGCCATTACATCGGCGGCATCGCCCGGGGCCAGTTGCAGCAGGAGAAAGTTGATCAGGAGAATGCCGAGCATGGTCGGCAAGGTATGCAACAGCGTGCGCCAAAGTGCGCCGCCGAATGTCAGCAAAGTCTTCATTGAGTATTTCCATCAAGTGCGACGCTATTAACCGATTGCTTATAACCTTTGTCAATAAGCGAAGAAGTTATAAGGTTATGCGCGTCTGGGTATATATGCATAGATAAAAAAGATATACGCCGCGAAAGTCTCCGTGATTGACGGCTTGGGGGCGGATGATTACTGTCGCTACCACGTTGATGGCAAATGTGTAGTTAGATGCGTTTATACCCGATGGTTATAGCGACTGCCCGAAAGGGTGAGGCGATTTATCTGATTAGTTAGATGAGGCAAGTGTGGCGCTCAATCAAAGTATTAATATCGGTTCTTCTGCAATCGACAGGTCAGATGTTTTAGGCGTGCTGCTGGCGCGTATTCCTGCTTTGGTCAAGGAAATTGCCAGAGACGCCTCCAGACGCGATCTGGAGCGTGAGTTGCCATTTGCCGCATTCGCCCTGATCCGCGAGGCCGGTCTTGGCGCCTTGCGCATTCCACGTCAATGGGGCGGGCCGGGTGGCAGTGTTGTCGATTACATCGATCTGATCGCGACACTGGCCAGCGCCGATCCCAATGTCGCCCATGCACTGCGTTCGCATTTCAATTTTACCGAAGCGGTCATCCACAGCGCGGACAGTGCGGAAAAGCGCGATTACATCAGCAAGATTCTCGATGGCAAGCTGTTCGGCGGGGCCCACACCGAAGTCGGTGCGCCGCTGGGTACAATCCTTACCCGTCTGACACGCGTCGGTGATCATTACCGTTTGAGCGGGAAGAAGTGGTATGCCACCGGCTCCGCGTACTCTGACTTTCTGTCTTTTTCCGCCATCGATGACGACGGCAAGATGGTCTCTGTGCTGTTGCCCGCCGACCGTCCGGGGATCAATGTGCTCGATGATTGGGACGGCATGGGTCAACGCCTGACCGCCAGCGGCGGCATTTTGCTGGACAACGTCGAAGTGCTCGCCAGTGAACTCAAGACCCGCAGCACTCACGCCGATGTCGGGCGACATTGCTCAAGCCTGCGCCAGTTGCATCTGGCGGCCTGTGCGGCCGGTGTGGTGCGTAATATTCGCGAGGACGCTATTGATTACGTGCGCAAACAAGCGAGGGCGGCGATGCACAGTTCCGCGCAAATTGCCCGGGATGATCCGTTCGTCCAGCAAGTGGTGGGAGAAATCGCCGCCAATGCCTATGCCGTTGATGGGTTGATCGCTACGACTTCACGTATTCTCGACGACAGTTCGCAAGCGTTGTTAGCGACTGCCGAAAACCTGGATCAGCAACTGATTGATGCCTCGATCAGTAATGCGCAAATGCAAGTGGTCATTGCAAAACTTGCTCTGCGCTCGGCAGAGATATTGTTTGAAGTTGGCGGTGGTTCTGCCACTTCCCGAAAATATAACTTTGACCGTCACTGGCGAAATATCCGCACTGTATTGAACCACAATCCGTTGTTGCATAAAGCTCGTGTGGTGGGTGACTTCTATCTCAACGAAACCACTACACACCTCCGAGAAGGACTGGTGTTTTAAGTCCCTGTCGCACGATGAGTAACACCGACACTATTACGCGCAAGGCCTTACACGGTAGCGCTTTTCATAATCCTTGTTCAATGGCCAGGAACAACCACCACGCCAGCAATAATTAGATTTTTGCAGGTAGTCGCATGAATGCTCGTTTGAATTCCCCACGTTCGCCCCTCGCTTCAATGGTGTCTATTGGCGTGATGACGCTGTGCGCAAGTGCAGCAGTGCATGCCGAAGATTCAACGGCCGCGCCCAACACCGCGCAAGCCAACCAGAGCACCGATGCGCTGGAAACAGTGGTGGTGACCGGATCACGTGCCGAAAAACGCACCGTTGCGCAAAGCCTGGCACCGATCGATGTGATCAGCGCCGACGACCTGGCGCGCTCAGGCAAGCAGAACTTGCGTGATGCGCTGGCTGCGCAAGTACCTTCCTACACCAACGATGCAGGCTTTACCGGCGCTACGGGCATTGCGGTGAAGTCGGCCACCCTGCGTGGCTTGGGCGGCAATGCGGTGCTGGTGCTGATCAATGGCAAACGCCGGCATAACACGGCGCAAATTTTTCACCAGTCGTCTTCGACCTCCAATGGCCAGTCCCCGGTGGACCTCGATCTGATCCCGGTCAGTGCCGTTGACCACATCGAGGTACTGCGCGACGGCGCCGCCGCGCAGTACGGGTCCGACGCCATTGCCGGGGTGATCAATATCATCCTCAAACGCAATAAAACGGGTGGCCAGGCGACTGCAATCTACGGTCAATACGGCCAGCGTGAAGGAGGCAAGGGCAACTTCGGCGCTACGGGTGAAACCTTGATCAACCAAGGCTTCGAGCTGCCAAATGATGGCTTCTTCACCCTCAGCGGAGACGTCAAGGTTCAGGAGACCAGCAACGTCGCTGGCGCGGTGCCTGATCGGACCAAAATCTATTCCGGCAACGACCCTCGGGAATACGGTGAAAGTCGTAATCGGCAAATCATGGGTCAGCCCCGTGCCCAGACTTACAACTTTGCTTACAACGCCGAGTTGCCGCTCAACGATGAGCTCGACTTCTACTCCTTTTCCACGTTCAGCCATCGCGACTCGACAGGCTTCGGCACCTACCGTACGGCCAACTCGGCGCAGAACATTCCGGAAGTCTATCCGGACGGTTTTCTACCCAAGTTCCGTTCAGTGGAAGATGACCTGCAAGGTGTATTCGGGATCAAAGGCAAGGACGTATTGGGTTGGGATTGGGATCTGTCCACCAGTTATGGCCGCAACGACGTCCAGTACCACAATGACGACTCGCTGAACGCTTCTTTCGGTCCGGCCAGCCCTACAGACATCGACAACGGTCAGGCGATTTTCACCCAGTGGACCAACAACCTCGACATCAACCGCGCATTTGATACCGGTCTGTTTGACAACCCGCTGCATGTGGCCAGTGGTCTCGAGTACCGGGTCGACGGCTACCAGATCCGCAAAGGCGAGTACGCTTCCTACGCCGACGGCGGCTACGTCTACCCGGTGGGTTCGCCCAATGCGGGCAAGCGGCCAAGTTCGGGATCGGCCGGGTGGGGCGGTTTCAGTCCTCAGGCAGCAGGCAGCTGGGATCGCAGCAACACCGCGGGTTATGTCGACTTCACGCAAAAACTCACTGACAAATGGGAGTTGAGCCTGGCCGGACGTTTCGAGCACTACAGTGATGTCGGTGACACCACCAGCGGCAAGCTGTCCACCCGTTATCAACTGACACCGACCTTCGCGCTACGCGGCGCCATCAACAATGGTTTCCGCGCGCCGTCGCTACAGCAACAGTACTTTTCGTCGAGCACATCGGCGTGGAGCGCAAACCCGGTTACCGGCGTGCTGAGCCAGAACATCACGACCTACGCACCGCCAGGTTCGGCAGCGGCTACGGCGCTGGGTTCCAAGGATCTGAAACCGGAGAAGTCGCGTAACTACAGCGTTGGCTTTGTCGCCACGCCGGCGAAGAATCTCGACGTTACGGTCGACTTCTATCAGATCGATATCAAAGACCGCATCCTGCAGACCAGCGCCTTGAGCGGGGTGAATGACGCCAGTATCGCGCGGCTGCTGGCCAACGCCGGGCTGGACACTAACCAGAGCGTCGCCTACTACGGCAACCTCGCCGATACCCGTACACGCGGTATCGATCTGGTGGCCGACTACCGTACCGCGTACGGGGCTTATGGTCGTGGCAAATGGACCCTGACCAGCACCCAGAGCCTGCAGGAAATCAAAGGCATCAAGGAACCCGATTCCCTGGCTGGCACCGGAGTACAGGTCCTGGGTCGCGACAAGCAGGGCAACCTGACCAGCGCGTTTCCGAAGAACAAGACTGCTTTATCCCACACTTGGTATATCGACGATTTCGAAGTCTCGCTCAAGGAAACCCGCTACTCGGCAGTCACCGGCAAGAGCTACTACAACGCCAATCGTGACGAGAAGGTCAAGGCTGCGTTCATCACCGACCTGGACGTTGGCTACAACGTCACCGATCAGCTCAAGGTTTCGGTGGGTGGCTTGAACCTTTTCAACGAGCGTCCGGAACAACTGAGCGAGCAGGCCAAGCTGTATTACTTCATGCCGGTGGATAACCCGGCGTTGAGTTGGTACTCGCCCTACGGCGTAGACGGCGGCTACTACTACGCCCGGCTGGATTATTTCTGGTAAGTGCGGTTCTCGTAAGCGCGGTGGCGGGCAGCCATTTCAAATGGCTGTGCGCCCAGCCTTTCATTCGCCTGATAACAAGGACACCGAAATGGCTCAGCCACATCTCAACCCTGAGTTCGAACGCTCGGCATTTCCCACGCCTCTGGACTTCGCCGACAGCCCATTGAGCAAGGCTCTCAAGCAACCCTTGTTGCTGGGGGTGTTTCTCAACATGCAGGACATTCGCCTGACTAATTACCCGACGTCCAATACCTGGACCTTTGATTACAACGCCAGGATTGTGCAACAAGCCGAAGCCTTGGGTTTCGAGCTGGCGTTCAGCCGAACCCAGTGGCTGCCCAAAGGCGGCTACGACGGCGAAGCTTCACTGGATTCGTTCATTGCGTTGG
>Ga0247730_1000795_pt1 | contig 20146 bp, 24 predicted proteins | sample UWRJL073202C2_FD_180959 | JGI IMG/M metagenome (GOLD analysis project Ga0247730, IMG submission 180959) | Plant litter microbial communities from Arlington Agricultural Research Station in Wisconsin, United States - UWRJ-L073-202C-2 | ecosystem: Environmental > Terrestrial > Plant litter >... | reverse complement strand
GCTGGGACCCGGTTTTCAGGGGGTTGGGGCACGATGCTGTATCGGGAGCAACCGGAACCGGAAACGGTTTATCTGGTGAAAGGCTCATATATAACGGGCGATCGGGGCTCGAATTACCCTCACCCCAGGAGGGTGGGGGAAAGGACCCACGGCAGAAACCCCTGCTTTTATGGAATCAGAAAGCAAAAAACCCGGCGCAATGGCCGGGTTTCAGGTTTTAGGTCTGCTTTAACGCACAAACCCGCAATATAGAGCAAATGCTATGGGTCATCCTCGCGGATGTCAACGGGATTCGACTGATGATCAAGGACGCAATCGATCCAGGCCACACCGGCCCTGATCAGCTCCCTCGCCTTGGCCTCGCTCATGCCGTGCAGCTTGGCAATGCGCAGGGCCGCGTAACCATCGCCGTAGTAGGACAATACCATCTCACCCAGTTGCCGCTCCCTTGCCGTAAGCCTGGCGACTGCTCCATCAACCACCAGTGCCACGTCATCAGTGATGAAGAACGAAGGCTGGTTGGCTGATGGTCCAGTGGTGAGGGATCGAGGCGAGCCGATGCCGATCCGACGCCAGACGGCCCACTGCTCGAGCAATAATTCGGTGCCGCCCAGAGGTTTGCCGACGTGACTTCGAGCCGTCATTCCGCACCTCCCGAGAGGCTTTCCATACTCCCCTGTAGTGGAATGCTAATCTTGCTGTAGGCCCCGCCTTCTGTGGTCTGTAGCGTTTTTCCCGAAACAATGTGTCGCGGGTATGTCTCGCATCCGATAGCACTCAAGCCGTACTCGTCTAAACGGCAATGCCACTTTTCCAACGCCTGACGCTTGAGGGTTTCGGCTGTGGTGTGGATATAGGTTGCATCCATATTCTTGAGCGCATGGTTCACCAGCATCTCACCCACCAGGTAATCAATGCCCAGATCCATCCAAGCCGTGCGGGCCACCTTGCGCAAGTCGTGGCTCGTCCACTGGTGATCACTGAGGAATGCGAATACAGCAGTGGCGGTGGTGGCTGTCATAGCGCCGCGCCTGATTCCCGGAAACACATAGGCACCCTGATAGCCGCTTGCCCGCTGAAGGTCTTGAAACGTCTGTAGGAGCGAACAAATCTGAACGGTCAGCGGCAGCACATGCTCCGCCTTGGTCTTGGTGTCGGCCTCGGGGATGAACCACTGTCGGGTGATCAGATTGACGTTGCGCCAAAGCGCCATGCGGGTCTCGCCGAGCCGCGTGCCGTGACAAAGCATCATCAGCGCCAGCATGGCCCGGGCGGGATGGATATCGAAGGTTGACGAAACCTTGGCCAACACTTCCGGCAGATCGTCACCGCGCAGGCGTGAGGGCTTGGGTTTAATGCGCGCCGACACGAAGTCGCTGAACTTGAGGCCCGCCATCGGATTCAGCCGCAGTAGCCCCAGACGATGAGCCTGACGCATCGCGACGGCCAACACGTTGTAGACCAGACGAACGAACGACAGCGCATAGCGCTCCTGCAACGGCCACATCAGCAGACGATCCAGAGTGCCTTTGCCCAGATCACTCAAGGGAAGGCTAGCCAGCCTTGGCACCAGGTGACAAGTGAGCGCTGACTTCGCCCCGGCCTTGCGCTTCATCGAAAGGCTGCGGTCTCGCAACATCCGATCCATGTACCAGGTCAACAGATCACCCGTCATCGTCCAGGCGTTTTCGGTCGACAGCGCATCCGGATCGATGGCCCGGCGCTGCAGGATGGCGGGAAGTGCGGACTGCATCAGTTTGGCGGTGAGCCCAGGGTAATCGCCGGCCTTGCCCCACTTGCCGCGCACTACGACGTGCCAAGCACCCCGGGATCGGTTGGTGGTGGAATAGCGGAAACGCAATTCCGGGAACCGTGAGTCGCGCAATTCCCGGGCGCCGCCGGCGGACTGCTTGCGAATCTCAGCGTCCGTCAACACGACGTGGAGTGTTTTCGGGGATGCGGTCATTGCGCGGTCCTCCCGGCATATCGATGAGAGAGACTTGTGGGTTTGCCTGGCCTTGCCTCGGGCTCAACCCACCCAGCGGCCAGATTCTCAAACCGGTTGTATTGCCCCAGAAATGCAGCGCGAACCGTGCCCGTTTCAACGTCGCGGCCTTTGCCAATGATGATTTCCGCGATGCCCTTGGCCTCTGTGTGCTCGTTGTATATCTCGTCGCGGTACACGAACAGGATCACGTCTGCGTCCTGCTCGATCGCGCCGGACTCACGCAGATCGGAAGGGATAGGCCGCTTGTTTGGACGCTCCTCGCACTTGCGTGAGAGCTGGCTAAGCAGCACAACGGGAATGCCCAGCTCGACCGCCAGCAGCTTGAAGCCGCGGCTGATGCTGCTGACAGCCTCAGTTCGATTACCGCCCTCGCCTTCGAGGAGCTGCAGGTAGTCGACCATTAATAGATCAAGCCCGTATCGAATCTTGTGACGTCGAGCCATGGATCGGATGCGGCCAACTGTCCCTCCGGCACGATGGGCGAAAAATAGGTTCGCTTGGCTGATGGCTGATGTCGCCGCAGTGAGCTGCGCGGTGTGGGTTTCACAGGCCGTTCCGTTCTTGATAGCGCTCAGCGGAACCCGCCCCTCCGATGCGATCGCACGGTCGGTTAGCGCGCCCTCCTCCATTTCGATGCTCACGACCAATGCAGACTTTCCGGCGTGAACTGTGGCGAAAGTCGCAAACCCCATACCAAGCGTCGTTTTCCCCATCGCGGGCCGTCCGGCGACGATGATCAACTGGCCCGGGAGAAGCCCTCCCAGCTTCTCGTCTAGATCTGCGAGCCCAGTCGGCAAGCCCATGAGTGTTTCGCCGCGAAGGTGCCGATCAAATCGTTCCTGCCAGACCTCGACTTGAGCAGCCAGCACATCCGACACCTTCACGACCTCATCCGATTGGCTACCGCTGTCGATCAGCATGGCAGCGGCCTGCACGGCGGCGATCTTCGATTGCGTATCCTGCTCGCCGTGGGAGATGTCGATTGCCTGGACACCAAGTGCATACAAGGCGCGGTCAATGGCCCGTTCTCGGACGATCTGGGCATAGGTTCCAGCGCTGGCGATGCTCGGCGTGCCTCGGACGATTTCGGTGCAGTACGCCAGTGCGCTGTCGCCGTTGGCCATCACGTTGATCTGATTGGCCACCGTGAGGAAATCGACAGCCTGGCGAGCTGAGCGAACCGCCATGATGCCTCGATAGACTTCGGCATTTTCGGCGAAGTAGAACGACTCGGCGGACAGGTCATCGCTCAAGGTATCGATGAGCTCAGGACGCTGAAGCATTGCGCCCAGCAGGCCGTGTTCCGCCTCGAGATTGTAGGGATCACGCATGCTGGCGGCCCTCGGCGATGTCGCGGAAATTCTGGCGGGCGACTAGCGCTTCGAGATACGGCTTGCGGTGCTGGCCTCGGTAAAACACTTGGCCAAGGGGTCGGGCAGTACGGAAAAAGTCGGTCCAAAATCCAAGGTCCTGCTGGGCTTCATGCTCGCGCCAGCGCTCTTCGAGAATTCCCCGAAGCGTTTCGTCCAGCACAGTCACCTGGTCGAAGTTCGGGCATTGCTGGTGATAAATCTCGACAATCTCAGCGGCCGGGCAAGAGCCCTCAGGGGAGCCATTACCCAACTCATCCTCCCAGCGTCGGGCGTTGAGCCATGAAGCCGGCAGCGGCACGAACTGTCCGTTGTCGCGACTCCAGGAATCTTGCGCTATGTGCTCACCCAGGGCAGTCATCAACACCGAACGTAGCTCCGCCGATGGGTTGAGCTTGCGCCACGCCTTCTCGGCCTCGGCACGCTTCTGGCGCTTCGGGTACCGGGCGTAGAACTCCGCGAATCCGGCCAATGGGTCTGGCTTGCCCTGAGCTTGCGGTGGCTGAGACATCGCCAAAGCGGGTTGAGCAGGGTCGTGGATGACTGGCGACTGTGCTTCGTCCTGTTCGCTCGGCGGTGTTCCGAGTTCGTGTTCGTCGTCCGGCACACCGTGCCGGGGGACATGCTCTTGATTTAAAACCTTTCCCTTTCCCTTTCCCTTTATTAGCCGTTGCAGTCCGTGTTCTATCTGCGTGACCGTACGCGTGACAGGTCCGTTACTGTCACGCCCATGCAACGCGTTCGATAGCGTCTCCTGCAACTGTGACATCGACACACTATGCGAAACCACGATGCCCATATCACGAAGCTTCTCGCGCAGCGCCTTGTGATCATCGCGGTGACGACGTTGGCGCTCGGCCTCATTCAGCCGGCGCTCTTCGTATTCTTTACGCTGCTCCCAGGCGGCAAGGGCTTTCTCAGCGACGACGTGGTGATAGAAGCGGCCATCCGAACAGAGGGTCCAGCCTTGCAGCGCTACAGCCTTGACCTTGCTCCACTTTTGAAAAGTGCCAGACAAGTGAGCCAGTATCCGGTCGTTGTTTGGCAGCGATCCAGCTGGGACTTGCTGCCAGGACTTACACCACAACGAAAGCGCGGCTTTGAACTCGTCCCCGGTGGACAATACAAAAAGGTCGCTATTGAGCAGTCGCGATATCTCCAACGGCATGTAAGACATTCCGCTTAACTCGACATCGGCAGGAACCAGAGGCTCGGGAAGCACGTCAGGCGCAGCGGTCATACTTCCTCCTCAACAAGGTGCTGGGTGTACCGGAACTCGCCGTCCCAGCTGTCTTTCATCGGCAGTTCGTTAGCTACGTACATTTCCCACAAGCGCTTCTCACCCTTGGGCAGCAGCACCAGCTTGTAGCGCACCAGCGGAGACTTTCCGGGACGGGGGATGCTAGTCGCGTCCTCCGACAGAAGCTTGTCGCGCGCATCGCTGTAAACCCGCCAAACGTGACTCCGGCGCTGGTCTTTTTCGGCGTCGTAGATCCAGCGCTTGCGCGAAAGATGCCAGTTGATTTTCTGGCTGTTGACCCCGTTGAGAGTGCGAGCGAATTGGGTCGGGGTCAGACCGCCCTGGAAGCTGGATTCAGATCGGTCGGGCAGTTGAGGGACTTGCGGAGTTACCTGGCCGCTTGCCAACCTCAACCGTTCATTCTCTTTCACCACGGCAAGGTGCGCCTCGAGCGCTTCGACGTAGTTGGCAGGCAAGCTGCCAGGCGTGGCCGGCGGAGCTTCGCGGAAATAGTTGTTCACCAACTGACGCTGCACCTCCCAGGCCAGCGGGTCAGTGAACGGCTTCACCAACATGAGGTATCCGACCTCTGTGAAGATCAGAACCTTGCCGGGAGTGCCGCCCTGAGGACGTGTCAGACCAAGCGTACGTATTGCGTCCGGCTGGTCCAGCTCAATGAAATCCTCGCCTTCGCGGAATTTGTCGCGGTGATCATTGAAGGTTCGCCGCGCGGTTCCGTCTCGGCGCTGGTGTACCTGGTCCACCATGGACATGGTGACGATGCGGCGCCCCTGATACTCCAAAACGGTGAGCTCTGTGTTCTCGATGGTGATCAGGTTCATAGTTAAGCCCTCGCCCGAGTGTCGCGGCGGTAGATGCGTCGACGCTCGCGTGTGCGCTCAATGATCGCGGAAGAAACGCTAGGCCCTACGTAGGCGACCATTGCATCAGTCAGCAGCATTGACTGAGGGACATAGGCGTACTGGCCGGCGGGTATAACCTTCGCAGAACGGCGGGCGCGCGGGACGTGCTCATGCAGGAAAGCCATCTCAGCAAAAACCTCAGCCTCGCGACGTTTACCCATTTCGCAGAGCGGGAGTGCTTCGCCTGGCCGAATGCTCTCCCAAGCGAAGCGGTCCGCGAGCACCTCGTTGATCATGTACATCACCCGCTCACACCGGTGGCGGACATCGTTATCAGCGATGTTCCAGGCATCCCAGACGCGAAAATTGTCCGTCCAGTGGCCCAGTTCGTGAGCCACGATGAATGGGTAGATTTCGTGGTCTTCGAGTGCGGACCAATCGATTTCTGGACGCTGGACGCTGCGCATATGCTTTGTGTTAACGGTTGTGGAAATATCAATGCGCGCGCACTCAGTCCACATGGTGTCGGGCTCGTTGGCATTCGTGCAGGTGAGTTTGGCGCGAGGATCAAACATGCCCCAATTGCCGCCGAGGTCACGAAGGCTGGATGCTCCTAAGCAAATCCCGGCGGCCTTTGCCTGCTCGGCGAATGCTCGGTATTGAGTGCGGGTGAGCCGCAGAGTGGTCTCAGTCCTCATTGCGCACCCCCGTCGTTATAACCATGGCATGGACCATCGTTATCAAGATCGAGGAGTGCGCTATACATCCCTTGGTGGCCCAAGCGACTGATGTATTCATGGCCTGGCCGGTCTGCAGAACGGCAACTGATGACCATATCTTTGTTGCGCGAAGCAACGGTTTTCAGCTCATCCGACAACTCGGCAGGGAAGTTGAAGGCTTGTACGTAGAGTTCGCGACCAGGAAACTCAGGTAAGAGCATCCGCGCCAGCTCGACGGCCAAACCCTTGCTGATAAGCGGCACGCCTTGCAGCGTCATTTTCGACTGCTTGACCATAACCACCCAATAGCCGAAACACGGCTCAACAGAAACTTGCGCAGTTGGTGGGGCAGTGGTATTTTTTGCCTGTGACATATCGTTCTCCAGAACGAAGAGATTCGAAACACTCCCGGCAAGGAGTGGTTTTAAGAGCCCGCCTACGAAGCGGGCTTTTTGTTGCCTGACGAAAATTAACCAGGCACCAAAATCGTGAATGCATTCACAGGGAATTTGCCTTTGCCAAATGGGCACTGGACGAATTCACAGCAGGAAGACGGGGCTGACCAACGCCTGCGTTTGCAGGTACTTTTGTACTTAATGACTTTGGGAACTCGGATGAGGCCTGTGCGTCAGCCTCCAGAGCAGAATTTGTCATTTTTTCGAGTTGCAACTGCCGCAGCAGGGGTATCGAATCCGACCAGCTATGGACAGCTTGATAGGAAATTGAAAGCGCTTGCGCCAAGGCCGTGATAGACCCGAAATGATTGATAGCCTGATCTTTGGTCATGAGGATGATTTCCTGAGTCATGTCAGGAATTCAATCGTTCTTGAACTTCAAAGTCAACCAAACTTTTGAAGTTTTCTTGTAGATTGTTAAGATGAAAATTACTGACCGCATCTTGAAAGTCATGAGTGAGGCTGGGTGCTCCCCACGCCAAATTAAGCCGTCGCTCGCCGTCATTTGCGGTGTGAGCTACCAGGCTGTGAACCAATGGTTCTCAGGCGAGGTAGCGAATATTCGGATAGAGCATCTGATAGAAATTGCCGACCATCTAGACGTTTCACTTGATTGGCTAGTTACTGGCAAGTCGCCAGACCCGCGCAAGCTGGACCCAGTTGAGTTTTTGAATGATGAATACGCATTGATCCATCAGTATTCGGTCACGGACTACCTGAGACGGGGCCCGTCCAGCCCTCACTTGGCGCTAGAAGGTGGCTTGGCCTTCAAAAAGTCTTGGCTCGAAGCTATGCAGGTGGACCCCAGTGGCGTCCTGTCCCTAGGCTGCGAAGACCAGGGCATGGAGCCGTTTATTTTCAAAGGCGATACAATACTGATTGACGTTACCGACAGAGCTCCGAAAAGCGGCTTGGTGTATGCGCTACGAGGACCAGAAGCCGAAGACGTCGTCAGAGTTCGGCGGCTTTTTCGAGGCTATTCTGGTGTGTGGGTGATAAAAGCAGACAGCGATGACAAACGGCTTTTTCCTGACGAAACCATTCCAGACGATGAATTCGATGACCTTGGCTTGGTTGTAGGCCGTGTAATTTGGCGAGGCGGGGCCGCCAGCTAAGCGAATCAACTGTGAATTCAAGCCCGCCAGCAGAGCGGGCTTTTTTTATTCAATTTTTCTTGAGTTATGGAAAATGATGTGTTTTTATTTGTTCAACTTAACTTGAACAAAAAGGACGTGTCATGACTGATGTCGCCATTACCGCGCACAATCTTGTAGGAAATCTCGGCATGGGTCTCGCCCAGCGGGAACTGCAATGCCTGATGTCCGTTGCAGCGGGCATGACAAGCAAGCAAGTTGCCCGCGAGCTAGGGATGGCGCCAGCCACCGTAGACAAAAGGTTGCTCTCAGCAACTACCAAACTAGGTGTAACTCGCCGCGCAGCACTGGTTGCCGAAGCATTCCGCCGGGGGCTCATTTTCTTCGCATCTAACATGACGCCGTCCCCGCAGCATCACAAAGATAAGGCCTCAACCGATGGCGTACTCATCGCTTAATCAGCGGCGTGCGCCCGTGCGCGGGCGCAGTCCAGTGATCAGCGCAGCCTGACCCTATAAACAACTGCAATTTGCGAAAGCTAACAATCGCGGCACGGCCCCGGCTTGCCTGAAACAAGGAGTTCACATGCTCATCCTCACTCGTAAACCTGGCGAATCCATTCACATTGGCGGTGACATCGTCGTCACGCTGCTGGGCATCCAAGGGGCGCAGGCGCGCTTGGGGATAAAGGCACCGCCAGCGGTCGACGTTTATCGCGAGGAAATCAAAACCCGCATCCAGACCGAAAACCTCCAAGCCGAGCAGGCGGTGCTGATGCACATCGATGAGCGCATCAGGCAAGCCGCCACTGAACCGGTGTATCTGACCGTCGTTTTCAAATTGCCAAACGCCCAGGCCGCTAGCGCGCTTATCAACCGGTTCCCGCACGGCAAGTACTGCCTCGGCACACAAGGGAAGGTGGTCGGCATGACGACTGGCAATGCGATTGAGCTCCTGGCAGAAGCATCCGAAATTGCTGCCATGTCGGAGGCGTCGTAATGACCAGCAGCGTGGATGCATCGCCCGAATTCACCAACCTTGGCCAACGTCTTGTGCGCTTCGGTTATGCCCTGCAACGCGACACCTCGACCGTTGGCGAACTCATGTGCCTGGCCAAGGCCTGCGGTATCAACTTTCAGGTGCGCGCCATCGCCGAGCAGGCCGGTGCAACAATCGATGCAGTGAGCAGCCAGAGCAATGCAGCATGCGAATGACCGCCAAAGCATCCGCAGCCACCTATGCCTTGACCAGAAGGCTGCAATTAAATCTCAGTCTGCGGGACCAGCTTACATTGCTGCGCCGGCTGGCCCGGGACGCGATCAGTGCCAAATTCGAGTATGAGAACTATTTTCGACGCGAAATGCGGAGCGCGATGCTGACCGTGCCAGCAGATGCCAAGCGGATCGCGATTTTGCGTTTTCAGGAGGAGACGCTTCGAGACTCGCAACGGCGTACCGCCGAGCATATGTGCGAAATACTCAGAGGGCTGGACAAAGCGATAACGACCTCGATGGATTTCGAGCAGATATGCGACCTGCTTGGGGTCAACGCGTGCCATCGATCAGCTGCGCGCGAGCATTTCAGCGTTGAGCGTGGGGCAGTGACGACAGTTGTGTTCATCGCTGGGCTTGAGGACAGCGCCAGCGCCAGATCGGGCCGAAAGGTTGCGGAATCGAGAAGTGGTCCACTGTTTCAGATTTATATGGCCGGGTTCTATCGCACGGTCCGCGAGCGTCCCGGCTTTTTTGATGGGATCGCGGGTGTAGGGGAATTCCCATCGACCTCGCCTGACGCCGGAATCAAACCACCAACAAAGCACTGACCTGACACGTCAGTTTCAAGGCAAATCGAAAACTGACGAGTTCGCAGGGGGCGAAAGGCAATGAGCGCAGCTAAGGTTCTGGAGTTTGAGGAGTTGCAGCGGATTACCGGCTATACCCGGCGGGCTGACGTCGAGCGTGCGTTGCGCGGGGAAGGGATCAGGATCTTCCTTGGCCGGAAAGGACCTTGGACCACTGTTGACCTTGTGAACCAGGCCGGTGGTTTGAAACCGATTGATGACGACAAGTATGACGCGGGGATAGTGTGAAGAGAGGCAGGAAGCGCCAGCATAATCCGAACATCCCTGGCCACATCGACCAGACCGCGCTGCCGCGTGACGTCTATTTCGATCACCGGGGATCTGGTTGCTGGTACACGCTCTATTTCAATGAGGCAGGCCGGCGCCAGCGCACCAACCTGTGTGCGGCAAACGTCACGTTGTCGGAGCTGCATCGACTGATCGAGGAACGCAAAGGTGTCGACCGCGACAGCCTGCAGTACCTATGTGATGAATTCCACAAAAGCCAGCAGCTCACCGAGTTGGCCAAAAAGACTCAAGAAGATTATTGCTACTCCCGTGATGTGCTCCTGACTTACCCCACGAAACTTGGTAAACCCCTGGGCGAGCTCGCAGTGCGCAAGTTCACTCCCGCAATGGTGCAGCGGATCATCGACAAGATTGCCCAACAGGGAACCCCGTCCAAGGCCGCCCACGCCTTGCGTTATCTGCGTCGGTTGATGCAGTGGGGTCGTAACCGTGGGTTCGTGACGGACAATCCAGCGAAGGGCATCGAGGCGCCGAAGGAACGTAAACAGCGCCGACTACCAGACTCTGCTGTCATGGCAAGTCTGATCCAGTTCGCCCACCAGCAGGGGCAGCTCAAGCGTGGCCAGAAAGGCGCGTGCTCGCCGTATCTCTGGTACGTGATGGAAATCGGCTACCTCTGCCGATTGCGCGGGATCGAGACCGTGACGCTGACCGACGAAAATGAGCTGGATGAAGGCGTGCTTACAAACCGCCGCAAGGGCAGCCGCGATAACATCGTGCGCTGGACGCCGCGTTTGCGCGCCGCATGGGAGGCAGCCAAGGCCGTGAGGTCGGAAACATGGAAAAGAAAGCGTCGGCCAGTGCCGATCCGCGCCGAGCACCGTTTCTTGATCGTGTCGGCAACCGGCGATCGACTATCGAAGTCCGGGCTCGACACCGCCTTCCAGCGACTGATCACCCAGGCCATCGACAAAAATATCCTGACCGAAGAGCAGCGCTTTGGAATGCACGACTTCAAGCGCAAGGGCATCACCGACACCGTGGGCACCCGGGCAGACAAGCAACAGGCATCGGGCCACAAAGACGAGTCGATGATGGATGTGTACGACCTTAGCGTGCCGATTGTTAACCCTTCAGCAGATTAACCGAATGATTTAGCCGCCTAGCGGGAAAAATGCTGGGTCTTCGTCGTTCAGGCTGACCCATTCCAGACGCCATTGATCAATCTTCCTCAGCGTTGCAAAGCTAAGTTGAGTGTCAGCTAAAGCAGTACAAGACTCCACGCAGATCTCTGAGGCATCTTCAGGTTCCCCGTATACCGATCGCATCAGAGCGAGGATTTCCTTTGCTAATGCCTCGGCTTCCTTGCGCGCCTCTATCGCTCCATTTTCTTCGTCGTACACTACGTAAATGGATAGGTTGTAAGGCTCGCCCTCGCCCAGTTCGACCTCGCGCTCTTCTCCCAAGCTGAAAAACAACGCTGTGATGTGCGCTGATTTTTTTGCTGCCAGCTCGCCGATGCCTTTTTCTACAGGCGTCTTTTTTCTGCACTCGCGCTTGAGCCGATTTTCAAACATGTTGGGGTAAGCAGGCCGACCATAGCGAACGGTGAGCCACTGCTTAAGTGTTCTCTTGTCGGCGTCTGCAAGAGTTACCGACTCAAGCGGGCCGGAGAGATTACAGAACTCATCACGCACCACAATGATGCGGTTCTGGAAGCAAAGCTCTACGTAAAACTGACCGGCCGGGCCTGTGAACGGCAGATGCAATTTCCGTACGTTCTTCGCGCTGAGAAAGTTTTTGTCCGGCTTGGGTACCTTGAGCCCCAAAATAAGCTCAAGGTAGCCTTCCTTCTCCTGCGGAATGTCACAGTCGTGAGAGATCAAGATTCCAACGGTCTCGTCGGTCGCCTGGACGCCCAACACAGCAAGCTCCTCAGGCTTGAGCAGGCTTCCTTGTCGCCATTTGGTATCTCGATCGATCAATCTGAAATCTCACTCAAGCTTCGTCGGAAAACGGAATGGAAATCGAGGATTTCCAACCGTCAGTTTTTGCGGTTTTCAACTGAGCAATTCCTGAGCGTGCGTACGCTTCATCAGCAGCCTTAGACTCTTTTACCAATACGGAGGCCAGATGCATGTAAGGCTCACCGCCCTTGAACAGGTCGAGAATAGATTTCCCCTGGAAAGCCTTCATCTTCACTATGTCAAGCGGGCGGGAGACCCCAGCCTCGCTGAACAGGTCAGCTAGCTGGCTCAGCTCAGCGAGTTTGGTGACATTTTCTTCGTCCGGAGTAGCCTGATTACCGATCCATTTATAAATAGATTGCCTCGTAACACCAAATAGCGAAGCCATCTCGGACACAGGCAGGTTAAGCACGGACTTAATATTGTCTAAATGCTCGTTGGGGCCTCGGAAATCAAAACTCACTGCTTTTAGCTGGCCTTTCTCTGCGACGGTAAACTTCGTCTCATGTTTAGGCTTGAAATAGGAGTTAAGCCGCTCTGCACCGGGAGCTGCTTGAACGCTTCCAGTTCCTAGAAAAAATGCGATGACGATTGCCGCAGTGCGTGCCGCACGCGCTACACCGCCCGTCCCACTACTTTTCGACGCAGTAAACCCTGCAATCCCATACATAACCTTCTCCTATTCCCACTGAGCAAAAGCATGAGGGGTCGCGATGGCGTGGAAGCACCTCGCCAAATCCTCATGAAAACCCAGCAGCTTTTCATAAATCGCCGCAGTGTCAACAGGCATAGACTCTTCGACAAAAAGGTCCATATCAAGAACGGCATGCGTAAAGGGCTTTTCTCTCTGAAATCTCGGCATCAGTTGAACTGACCGAGGCACCAAGTCTTGAGGGAAACCCAAGGGTGAATTTGGAGCCTGATAGACCTTGGCGATCAACAACCCGCCTTCCGTCTTGTAACCAGCCTCCCAAAGCCCGCCCAATATCGGCAGCCCAAAGTCCACACCTTTGATCTGAGGGTTCAGGTAATCGTGTACCGACTCGCCCTCAGCAGGTATCACAGCGTTTAAGTAGCGGATTCCGAGTCGGAACACACGCTCCAGTTGTACTACCTCATGCACGATCTTTAGCCCATCACATAGAGCGCGAAAAAACTGCTCTCGATCAAGATACTCAGTGGACTGGAAGGTCAAAAAATCTTGTGCGAGCACATAACCACAGCTCCGATCGGACTTAGTGAAAAACCAGTTTTTGGTGGTAGTCACTACAGGTTTAGCGTTCTCGCCAGCTTGAATGTTCCCGAAGTCGACATTCTGAATGTCTTCTACTTCGAAAACCGTAAAACCGGCGCGACGCATCATCTCCTGGATGTCAGTAGAGTATTTTGCCATAGCCGCAACTGGGTTGAATTTCGCCTGGGCTAAGGCGTAATACACCGGTGCATTCTTCAGCAATACGCTCATTTTTCTCCTCGTGTAGCTCGTTGAAGCTGTGGTCTGGTTTGAGGGGCAGTTTACACTCTGGTTGTCACTCTCACAACAAAATAACCTGCGGCCGAGGTAATGATTGGTGTTTGTCAAGACGCCTTAACAACGGCAGATTTTTGACCTACCGCCTCGATTGCTTCAGGGATCTCAGTCAACTTAATGATTTCCTTGCTCTGCGCAGTTCGCCCTCAGGCATGGTTATCCACAGGCGGGTGCTACTGAGGAGCAAGCAAACCTAAGGTTTAATCGCGTACAAAAAGCTCCAGCCGCCGCTGGGTATGCAGTCTCCAGCTTATGCTTCGCGTACATTAAAATGTCGCAACCTTATGATTTAACGTGCTAAAGCAACTGACTTGTAATCAGTAGGTCCCGGGTTCGACTCCTGGTGCCGGCACCATTCAAGGTTCCATAGAAAGCTTTCAAAATCTCTGGAACCCCCGAAAAACCCGCCTTCTGGCGGGTTTTTTCGTTTTGGCGTTCCGTCGGTTTACGTCATAAGCTGGTGGCGCGAAGGAATGACCTTGTTCGGCAACTGCCCCATCATTGGCCTCGCCAATCCGCGCCGCAAGCCGTAATTGAAGGTAGAACGTTTGAAAGCATGGCGCTCGATTGGCATACAGTAATGTCGGCCAAGTTAGTACCAAGCCATTCCAGACAGCAATGAAGTGCCTCAAAACCCGCGTATGGCCGCGGATCGGCGCAAGTGCCATTGTTGATCTCGACACCCATGACCTTATGCAGCCATTGGAAGCGATCAAGAAGCATGGTACGTGGGAGATACCGGACCAGGCCGGGGTGACCGTCATGCGACTCAAAGCGAAAGGCCGCTTGAGGGGCGGCTAATCTACTCCTCTTCAAGTCCATCCATGTGCGCTTTGTATGCCTGCCTTTCGTGAGTCGGCTTGGACGGAAATGCCAACTGAATCTGCCTGCTTTTCACCATTCCATTCAGATATTGCTGACGGAGGGCATCTGGACTGCGCTTCACCAAATTAGCCAAAACGTTGAGCGTCAGATAGTGCTCCTTGCAAAGGGTGATAATCACCTGTTGCATACGATCCTTTTGCATGCGCTCTCGATTGCGCGGCTCCTCAGCCAGTATTTCGAGCTTTTCTCGAAAGCCTGCGTCAAGCCTGTCCAAAGCATCTATCAGCGGCGCATCAATATGATCGCTCAACAAGCAGCCATCGCCGTTTCGCTGCATATCCGGCTCGACCTTATGTTCGGAGCTACCTGCGTTATGTTCGGAGCTAGCCCCGTTATGTTCGGAGCTGCCGGCGTTATGTTCGGAGCTCTGGAGCGGACCTGCGAACACTTGTTCCGGCGTAGGCAGTTGCTCACCCGGCAGGTGATAAATCATGCCTCTTGAACGCCCGTCGGGCACCAGGAATCTCTCGCGTACCAACCGTGCAAGCATTTGGCTCAAGTCATGAGCATGAGTATCACAAATCTCAAGGAGACGATTATGGCTGACCACCCGCTCAATCGCGGCTGTGGCCAAAATCAACCTGGCAGTATGTTCCAAGCTCTCGGAACGATCCCCAAATCGCTCTCGTAACTGCTCCACCACCCCTTCAGGGAGCAAGTCCAACATGCGAAGCTCGAGAAGGGTTTGCTCGGGCTCGGGCTTTTCATAAAGGGCTGGCGGTCGCCAATGCTGGCTGCGCCACCCGCTGTAGATTTTTGGGACCCTAGAACCACCGCGCTCGCCGAGACCAATAAGAAGAAACATTTGATGCATAAGCCGGTTTCGGCAATCGCTGATACCTCCCTGCAAAACCTGCTCAAGGGGTAAACGTAAGCCGCCAGGATTGCGAAAACCAAACAAGTCAGGACGCCTCACAACTAGCACAGAAACCCGCCCGGTATAGTCGGCATGGACCAAGGTATTAACCAAAGCCTCGCGCAGAGCTTCATGTACGGGTGTGTCATCCTGGCGCTGATCACCCTTGAGAGCGAACGGTACCTTTAAATCCTCAACCAACTTGCGATAAACCCGCCGGTAGAAATCAAACAGATTTCCTGACCAGGTCCCATCAGGGACGAGCCTATCCACCCAGCGTAGTTCTGTTTTGGCCTGCGGCCGCTCCTGATAGTCCACAAAGTAATGCGGCACGCTCTCTTGAATCGAAAGCCAGCGTCCAAACATGAGTAAACCTGCCAGAGTCAGCCCTTCGACTCCGTTCGCACGGTCCTTACGCCAACCTCCTATCTGTCGGAGAAACTCAATCCCTTGGTGCTCCAGCGCTGGATGGCCTGGCTTTATGTCGCTCAGCATCTGGCGGTAGATACGCAAACTGTCCGGATCAATGTCCGCGAAGTCGTAATTCGGCAAAATCCGCTCGTCCCGACAGTCCTCCACTTGCTCTGCGAACATGCGGCGAACATCTTCCTCAGAGCAACGCCGATCACCCTCATGTAATCGACGATAAGTGTTACCTAGCGGCTGACCATTGAGAAATACCGGCTTGTGCTTACGCGAAGCCGCCGGGATTTTCACTTCAAGTACCTGCTTGCCCTCTAGCTCTCTGACGACTACCTCCCGGTCAGTCAGCAGATTGACACTGACCTTGGCCGGATTGTTGAGGGTATTGAACAGGTCAGTACGTACTTTCTCGATATTTGATAGGCCTGCGACGCTGAACTGTCCATCCTTCTCGCGCACGCCCAGCAGTACTACCCCACCCTGAGTGTTAGCAAAAGCGGAGTAGGTTAACCAGAAATCCTTAGGCAACTCTCCCTTCCCATCCTGCCCCTGAGCGAGCTTGCATTCGAGCTCGACAGATTCAACCAGAGAGGGCAGGTCTTCAAGGGTGTGGGGGTTGAGTGACATCAAAGGCTTCCTAAATGATCAGCCGGCTTCACGTAGCTGCAAAAGGTCGAAGAAACGATATACGTGCGGGGGGATTGTACTCAGTCTTCCAGAGTCGCACGCAACTCGACGAGCGGAGACTGATCATGAACTGGTGGAGCCGATTCTCAGTCACCATCAGCAAGAGGATGTCACTCCCCACGACTCTGCACGAATGTCACACGGTCAAAAAGCCAATGGATGCCTACTTTTACCAGTGTGCCCACTGCGGCAACTCATCCCCTTTCATAGCCGCCCTGCAGCAACCTATCCGCTTGGCCATTCCCGTGCGCCAACCTGCGCCCGTCTCTTCCTCCCGGAAAGAGACGGGCGCTCCTACCGCTGCTGCAGCCCACCTCGTACAAGGCTTTGCGGCATTCCCCCTCGTGACAATCGGCGTGACAAACACCGAAGTCACCAGCAACAGCGATGCAGATGATGATGCCGCAGACCAGGGAATGGACTGCACCTGACTGACAGTCAGGCATGCCCGGTCATCGCAGCGCTGCTTGCACCCGGCTCAAGATCTCGCGGTGCTGGTCTCGTCAGCCAGTGCAGCCTCCACCCGCCCGCCGCTTTCGGTGCTCAGGAGGCCAGATCATGAGATGCCCTTGCTCCCGGACGTAAGGAGCCGCCAGTCCCGCGTAGAGGACATTCCCCACAGGTCGCAGGGGCCTTGATCCCTGATAACACTCAACATTCTTGGCGGGATGACGTGGGGATTGTGCATAGGATCGAGCACCAGGCTGGTGGCTCTGATCAGGAAATTGACATGGCGGTGTAACCTCAGAAGGCAAAGCCCGCATGGGCTCAGATTGCTTTCTGAGAATCAAATCAAGCGCGCCTCGGACGTCTTGCTGATTGAAAACAGCAATTTTTCGCTTCAGACAAAAAAGTCCTCAACTTTGCAGCCACAGCTATGGGTAATAGACAAAATGATAGCCAATTGATATCATCAGGAAAGCAAGCTCTTGCCTCAATACGAGGAACAACAGGACACCGATTTCCACCTTGCACGTAATAGACAAAAGTTATCACGCAGATCGAAGAGTTAAGGAAAACTATGAAAAGCGAATTCCCGTGGTACTTTAAGCCCAGTACTGAAGAAACAGAGAGTATTTGGAAAACCGGAATACTTACAGTCGACGCCAACGTTTTACTTGACCTATATCGATACCACGAGAAGACAAGAAACAGCTTACTTGAGAGCATGCAAAAATTCGAGGGCGTACTTTGGCTTTCAAAACAAGCATCTGAAGAATTTTTTCGGAACAGAAACAAAGTAATTGTATCCGCGAGCAAGACTTTTAAAGAAGCTAAAGATGAAATCGAAAAGCTTAAAAAGTCCATTGAAACCACGGTCAATCAGCTCAAGGGAAATCGAATAATCCCCGCTGACGTAGCTGATCAAATGTTGGAAGGAATAACCCCAAGCATTCATAGATCCCTGGAAATAATTGACGAAGCTAAAGCTAATCATCCGAATTTCTTAAGCGAAGATGATGTACTCGAAAAGCTCGCAGAGCTTTTTGAAGGAGCTATCGGAGAAAGTTTTTCGGATGAACAACTTCCTGCTCTAAGAGCTGAAGCAGAAGAGAGGAAGGTCAACAAAATCCCTCCAGGATATCTAGATGACGAAAAAGACGGCGACAGGCCATACGGTGATTTCTTTCTCTGGCAACAGATTTTAGACCATTCAAAAAAACATGAAAAGCCAATAATATTTGTTACGTCTGAACGAAAAGAAGATTGGTGGGAAAAGCTCTCGGGAAAAACAACTGGCCCTAGAATGGAGCTTTTACGAGAGGCTAGTGAATACACCGGCCAGAGAGTTATTATCTATCAGACAGATAAATTCTTAGAGTTCTCTCTACGACGCCAGGGTCAAGCAGTAGACAGAGAAGCTGTAGACGAAATTAGAGCCATCGATAATTTAAGAACTGAGAAAGAACATGCGGTAGAAATCATTGCACAGGAAATCATATCAGCCTCCACGGAACACCACAGCGGAGAGCTGATTGTTAACCTCAGGAGACCAGTTAAGAATTTTACTGGCAGTGGTCACTTCGACCCTATTATGGAGGCACCACCGGAAGTGAGTGTCGAACTGGTATCGGCACCTTCCGAGTTACCCAACTGCACAATTAGTGCCGGCACCGGCACTAACTATGATTTCAACATCCATTTAAAATCTGACAGCAAACACGTGACCCTGCCTGTCGGTGAGTATGTGTTTGAGTACACTGCGCGCATTACCAGCGAAGAGCCTCAAGCACAGTGAGTATAGGCTAGTGGATACCCTGTCAATTTGGTAATGGCAGGGTATCTAAATTATTCCTCAAGCAAGCTGTAGGCCATCGAATTTCTAAAGAACCTGAACCGGCCCAATGGAATTTCCTTTTACTCCACCTGCGTTACGTTTTTTAATCTCAGGAAATACTTCATTAGTTATCTCCTGCATCATCTTCACATAAAACTGCATCGCCAACTCCGCCACAACTCGCGGCTCTTCTACCCCCGGCCGCTTTTGTCGGTAATATTCCATTGATTTAGATAAATGCTTCTTCGGCGGCAAGAAAGTTGCCCCTCTATTCGTAACGGGTAGAAGAGGTCTATCCCAAGGCGACCATGATAGGTGTATGCCGCCCAAAATAGGCTGAGCTTTGAGATTGGCGTCCCAATCCATTATCACATCAGAAATAGAATGCTCCGTTACATTCCTAGCCTGCGCCACATACTTAAGTAAAGGATCTTCTTTCCTTAATTTCTCATACTTCGACTTGAGCTTCTGCCATTTTTTCTCACCATGGCATCGCACTAACACTTTATTCCATGCACGATCAATGGCCTGCAAAAACTCCCGCCAAGCCATATCGTACTGATGGAAACTCCCTACCCCAACCTCGACCATTTTCTTATATGCATTTGTCGCACTGACCAATTCTACAAATGCTGCGATCAGCGCCAGGTCGTATTCTTGCAAATCATCTACGGTTACATTATACAAGTCGAAGTTTAGCTCACTCATCTGCAACTACTCTCAACAGAACACCACAAATATTAACCTAAACTTGTTCATTAAAGCAGAGAGAGAGTAGCACCTTTTCAACATGCCGATACTTTAAAACATTTCAGATCGACTACAAGTATTATCAACGGCAGGATTAAAGCAACTACACTCAGCAGGATAGCTTTAGAGGTACTTATTATGAATGCCCACAAAAAAGCCATATAAAACAATGTATTGCATGAATACTCGACTCCTGGTGCCGCACCAAGATTTAGCGAGAGAGGCTCACCGAAAGGTGGGCCTTTTTTGTTTGCGTCGAATTTACCTTCGCCAGGCACACTGCCCATCTTCTAGGAGTGAGCTTGCTCGCGAAGGCATCCTCCGCCACACCACCGCGTACCTGGCACCCAACCCACACAAAAAGTCCCAAATCCCGTAGGACGCTTCTGAAATTAAGCGATATCCTCCCGACCGCTTGAACGCGTCTGACCGGGCGACTACCTTCCCGCGTGTCGTTGCGAACAACGACCGGGTTTAGTCGCCCGAACACGTCAGGCGCGTAACGCCCCATACCCCGAACCGCTGTAATCGACATCGGTTCTATCCTTTTATGGTGGCTGTACGAGGGGCACCTTCGGGTGCGCCGGGTGCCTGACTTCCCGGTCGACTAACCCGCGTACAGCCGCCACCTATTCGTTTAGTCGCGAACGGTGTCGGTCTCATCCAAGTCGGAGAGACACCATGATCAGATCCACCCCCCACCCACCCGAAACACCCACCTCACCCACAACCTGCACCCACCCTAATCTCGGGAACCTGAGCCTGTTCTCGGTCAAGCCCGGCGTCCGCGTGGAAGACGCATTGCTCACCGCCTCGGAATACTTGGCCTGCGCGGCCGCCACTGCGTACGAAGTCGCTGATAACAGTTCGCTGGAATTCCGGCCATTGGCTCGCTCGGTGGTGCATCAGCTTGATGCGGCGCGGGCGTTGA
>Ga0247730_1000794_pt1 | contig 20164 bp, 26 predicted proteins | sample UWRJL073202C2_FD_180959 | JGI IMG/M metagenome (GOLD analysis project Ga0247730, IMG submission 180959) | Plant litter microbial communities from Arlington Agricultural Research Station in Wisconsin, United States - UWRJ-L073-202C-2 | ecosystem: Environmental > Terrestrial > Plant litter >... | reverse complement strand
CAGCGCACGAGACAAGCCATCGCAGCGTCGCCGGAGGATGTCTGTGTGGAGAATACGCGAGTCGTCGCGCCAGTGATAGTTTCCAGCAGTGCGTCTCATACGGCCAACGATAGACAAAGCACCAAGGAAAGATGCAAGCACATGACGCGGACGTTCCAGAGCATTGAGCAATGCCCTATTCTTGACTTGTACGCGCAGCCATCACACCACTCAGTTCATCCGCACAAAACACGTTGTAAGTATATATTATTCGTCAGACATAACAAGTGTTCAAGAATAAAGACAATGGGCTCAGAACTATTCATACAACCAACTCGTAGCATATGTCACGCGCTTACGCGGCTTGGGCAAACCCAACAGCATTCCGGCCAAGGTCGTAGACAGTGTAGAACTTGCGGAGGAATACGTCACCTTCATTTTGTTGCGTTAGAATTAGGAAAGCACGAGCAAGGACATCTACACATACCAATAATCCAGAGGGAACCACCAGGGACGTTGATATCCAAGCCCTGGAAGGAAGAAATGCAGGTGCCTTGCACTTCAAGGATGTAGTCGCTACCCTTCAAGCCATATGGGTTGCCACCAAAGTAGAAGGTTAAGTCAGGCAGGCTCGGAACTTTGCTGCAGTCGATGGTATACTGGCCGTTCCACGACTTCTTGGCACCAATTTGGGCGTTGATCATCTCCGCGACGTCGGTAGGGAGAGCAATGAGAGACGTGCCTATCATGTGCATAAGTACTCCGACAGGACAGCTTTGGGAAGCGCTACACACCGGTATCGATTGCAGCACCAGTGTTTTCAAGCTCGAGCACATCATCACCAAAGGCGACTTTCTCAAGCTCAACTTCCCAGTAAGCCTTACGGCGAACGGGGACATAGGTGAGCTCTCCCTTGTACGCAGACTTGTCAACACCTCCAAAGAGTGCTTCGCCACCGTCGTCCTCTGAGGAGCCCAAACGGAAGGAAAAGACTGGTTCATCTAAATAACCACCATTGACCATGCTGTAGAATGGTGGCGTGACATGGTTGACAGCAATGGTGTCGTAACCAAGGCCTAGGATACCATCGAACCTGAGAGGTGCTTGGCGTTAAATATGCTGCAAACACTTGCCGAACTGGTATTAGTGCTTACTTTCCAAATGCGAAAGCGAGACCGGGCTCCTTCGTAGCCTCAGCGAAGTCTTGTCCCTTGAGAGTGATGTCTCCAATAGAGATGACATCGTTGGAGATGAAACCCTCCATGGATCCTGAACCATATTGGATAGCAAACTCGGAACCGTTGGCCTTGTATGAGGACGAAGCGGATGCGTCGTACTTCGAGTGTAGGAAACAGGCGATAGAGGTGCACTTCGAGCTGGGAACCCACAAATTACTGGACCCGGTGTCAAGAATGACCTTGAACTGTATGCACGACACTGGTCAAATAAGAACATGCTTAGTACTGGATTGTACTGACACTTTGGGGAGGTGTTCCAACAGTAATATCGGCGAAGTACTGCGCATTCATGAAGTCTGCGGAGGGGAATTGTTAATAACTCGCTGACGTGCAGGTGGCAATAATGCGCATACTCGACAAAGGCACTTCGTGACCGCCATTAATGGCAGCCTGGGACCAGTACAGACTCTCGCCATTCTGCTGCTCAAGGCGGCGTCCTGCACCTCCTGCACCGAGCAGGGGGTTCTGGTGTTGCGAGCCATACTTCTCGGCGAGATAGAGCGACTCAAGCTCGGGATTACCGGCGGTCTGGGGAATCTTGTTCAGCTTGAGCTTGTGAACGTCTGCAAGCACGAATGGCAAGAGGCCAAGGAAAAATGCGCTGAGTCTCATGGTGATAGTGGTGGTTCGAGGTCAAGAACGCTGCGGCAGCGATGGTACCCTTATTAAACGACTGTCAGGTGACGTAACCGGAACTCTCAAGTCTCCCAATGAGCAAGCCTCGCACCACCCGCAAGCGCGCCAATAATGCCAGCACAGCTGTCGTTGTGGAAGACCTCGGCAACGTTGAATGTCTGCTGCTCGCTCAGGCAGTGTGGCAGTATGGCCAAACAGCGTGGGAGACTATAGCTGCCCTACTCTCTGGGCACCCACTGTTCTCGCACAAAATGCCAGCAATCAGCGCAGCGGTACGTTCCATTGCACTGGCCATGGCCTGTAACTAAACATTTCCTTCGCTAGTCATGCGAAATTATTTACAAGAATCTAATGAGCAATGCTGGCCTTGCCATGTAAGCCGGTCAAAGCAGTATATGCTCGAACAATATTCACGTATAGTCAAGACCTCAGGACAACTCAGGAGGTATGAACCAACGACATATCAATGGGATAATCTGTTGAGAAAACATCTTTACAGGTGCCGAGGTTCACGACAGACTTGCTAGGATATTTTGGAATGCTCGTTCTAAAGAGCTACGCGACGCCCTCGAAATCGAAGAAACGAAATACAAGTGGGCCTATACGGTACATGGCTGGGATGGTGCTGATCATCTTCGCAGAAAGCTACTGGCTGAGGTGCAAGAAATTCGGCTACGTGAACAGCAATCAAACTCCCAAGACTATATTGTATGTTCGGTTTAGCGGACTTCTAGTTTGCGATTCATGACCGTGTTCTAGTCTAATAACGAAAGAGGAATGGACGATGCAACAAGCCCAGAAGATGATATACCACGAAGTATGACTTTTCGAACGTTTCCTTCAATGAGGGCTTAGTTTCCACCCCTAGGATCAACAAGACGTTCCACAGCGGCCACCCACCCACCAGCTTCCGCACGCAGACGGCAACAGACCGGTGATATTGAAATCAACGAAGATCAGCAAAGTGCCGGTCAGTCTCCACCTCTGCTACGCCTGCTGATTCTTACACTCTTTATACCAGAGAAGCGCAAAGCATCTTCCGACTTGGCAGAGGATGGGCGAACCCCCAAGCGGGCACGAGAAGACTCAGATCAGGAGGAGGAGGAGGAGGAAGACGAAGAAGACGAAGAAGGTATGGCATTGCCTCTTGTGTGTTCTTTCAGCAATGAACTGGGAAATCCAGAAGTACGCAGACGCAAGAAGCGATTTACGAGCAGCATTACTACTCTGCATAATCAAATCAGCGAGCATGTGCACGGAGGTGTCTTCCAAAATCCTATAAAGAGGTCGGAAGCACCCGACTACCATGATATCGTGAAGGAGCCGATGGATCTCAGAACAATTCGTAACAAGCTGAAGGACAAAATCACAACCGCTGAACAATACCAACGAGATGTGTACCTCATGTTCGCCAACGCAATGATGTATAACCGTCCTGGCTCTCAAGTCTACATGATGACCAAAAACGTATGTCTTCTCTGGATACTGCTATCCATCTTACTGACCGTACAATGACACAGATTATGCATGACAGTGAAATTTTTATCCAGTCGCATCTAAACGCAAGTTATAATGCTAGCAGCTGAGAAATAGAAAGCAGTTCAATTGACAACAGAAAGCATGCGGGACAATTACAGAGTAAATACAAAGACTACATTAAGAAACCATGTTAGAAAAGCAAATGACCTCAGAACCATGGAGAGTATGCTTCGCCCATCTTTACCAGCTGGATAGGATTTGTTGCGGTTGAGATCAGGTTCGTGACAGTCTGGATGACAGGTTGCGATAACGGATTCCCTTGCAATGCCTGACAACTCTTTAAGGAAAAAAGGCACTGAAACCACGGAATATTCTCACCTGTTCTCGTTCTATTTTACACGCCATGCTCTCAGCCTTGCGCACGAACATGGACACCGCATCCTTGTAGTGAAGTAGCAAGTTCGCGTCTGGAACATATGGCCGATTTCTGGCAGTCATCCACATGGCGAATTCATCTCGCATAAACAGACACAATTGTTGATCCAGTTCGAACTGTCATAATTATCAGGTTGTTGGGTCAAGCAGAGTGTTGTTGACGCATACCTCGGGTTCCGTCAACGAGCGAGCGATGGACATTATACCAGTTGTTAACAAGCCTTCGGTGAACACAGGGCCGAGCACACGCTGCATATTTGGTGTCAGCCTGAATGGAACAGAGTCATTGGTGGTGAAGGAAGGGGTGTGCCCGCCGATCGCTACGTGGTGATAAGTATCAAATCACAAGGGGGGCGAAGGGTATGCAGCGTACACGAAACAATATCCAGCATCGAAATTTGGCCAGTATCTCGTGAGAGCATGAAGCGTTGTGCCTGTCTATTCCCGAGCGGAAGAGTGTAAGTCATGAAACTATTAGCAGCAAGCTGCAACGCGAATTGCTTTCGCATACGCCACAGGTCTGCAGGTGTCTTTGTCACGGAAATCAGGTACTGTGAAGCCATTAGGAGACATTGATATTTGGAAACATGCAGGGCCTACACGTAAAATAACGTCGTCGGGGACCATTTTGAGCCCTACTTCGTCAAAAGTTTCCTTTTTCAAGTGCAAAAACTCGGGCTTTGACAGTTGCTATGTAATACTTCAGTATTGTCTCGTCAGATAAGCGCAAATTAACTTACACGTCTTGTGGGCATTTGTTTATACTCGCGGAAAACTTTGCTGACACGATCCGCGGTGAAAAGTAGTGGATCCTCTCTTGCCATTCCCATTTTCTTGCAGTGAAGATCGTAAATGTCACTGAAGCATATATCCGATGAATCCGACTGCATCAACCTCAGGGATACACTGCAAGTGACAGAGACAGGTAGATGAAATGACAAATTTCTCTTTCTTGTTTCCTTCTTCCTGGCTAGGACACTTGAAGGGCGGTCAATGCGTAGTCCCAATTCGAAGTCAAATGAACTCACGAGTTGAAAGTGCGTAATAGTTGCATGGTCTTCTCCTCTCGCACAGTCTGTCGATGAGAGGGATTTTGAACAGAAAACGTCGTCCGAGAATGGTCATGGCCAATCATAGTCAGTCTCCGACAAACAGTACCATTGTGTCGATAATTTTCAACCTTTGGCGCAAATTTCTGTATCCGAGCGAAATTTTGGTTTCCTTCCTTTTCCTATACAGGAGTAAGCATAGAGAATTAATACCAAAAAGTGTATAAAAACCTCGGTGTATTGGCCTGGTACTTCAATCTCATCCACTTTGTTATATTCGAACTCGGTCAGATAGTGGCTTAACAATTCAAGAGATTGCCAGCGAGGTCTTTGATCCAAAAGGGTTTCATATCGATCTCTCCACTGTTGCAGCTTGCGCATGTACTCTGCGTGTACGGGTCTGGTGTTGATGAAGTCCTCTTCAAATTGTACCTGGCATCGATACATAAGCGTAATCTCGAGGCAACGGTGAGCAGCATGTAGCGAACCTTCGCGTCCGGTTGAAGATTGCTTGATACTTGAATTAGTGTTCTCATAGTAGGGTCTGAAATTGAGCCATCGTCCTCCGTCGCAACCATGCGAAGTTGCGTATTCTGTTGACAGAATGAGCCCTAGTTTCCTATTTCAGCTTCAAATATTACCTGGCAAGCATCAGCAACTAGCATGCAGATGTGTCTGTAAGTATCTTCTTCAGGCGTGGCTTTGAAGCGATTGTTGAACTGATCAACGACAGTTTCCATGCTCAATATGAGCAAGGGGGCGCCTGTCTTCAGAGTTTGGACAACCTCTTCGACATTTTGATATCCAGGGCGAGATTCCTGGGGTTGCAGTGGATCGGTCGGTTGGGCTCCCGCATCTGCCATGACGGTATCTACAGATTCTCCAGCTCGCTGAGCTAATGCGCGCTTTCTCATTTGTTGAGTTTGTACTTCATCACGAGCAGTTCGAAGGTGGAAAAACAACGACTGGAGCAACGTAAGAAAAATTTGTGCAAAAGAATGGATATGCTTACCTGGGGGTAGTGCCTGGTGAGTGTCACAAGAACATGACGAGCCTGTTTTGTTTCCCGTTGTTGAAGCGAAAGGCACAGCTGAGGTATCAAGGGTATCCAATACCACAACGCCCCATCGCCCTGGTACTGATCAAATGCTCGAGCCACCGCGAACGTTTCATCATCAAGACCCAGAAGCCACAGAACACGGACTAATAGAGGTCGAGCTTTACCATTTTTGTATGAGCCTGCTGCTTGCAGATAACAGCTCATGGCAGCGGCCGCGTTTGTGATGTCGTGAGTCTCTTGGAACATCTTGTCATTCCATCTTCCCCATTCTGCCCAGCCTTTTGCTTGATGCGTATCGAGTTGAACGGCTTGTCCGAATGCAACACTTGCTTCCTCGTGTCTACCAAACCTTGCGTGGAACGATCCCTTCAAAGTAAAGAATTCTGCTTTCTGAGATGCTGAGAAGTAGGCAAGATTAGTGTTGTTGATCACTTCCAGTCCGGCTGCGTCATTGGGCTTCTGATAGTGGCAGCGCGCCTGCTCTCGGAGTTTCAGGAAGGCTTCGGAAATCTCGATGTTCGGGAGTGTGTAGATTGTGGCGAGGGCTGTAGAGCAAGCATCGAGAAGGGAATGCTTCCTGGCGACGTGAGCAAAGCGATTGATGATCCATGCGGTCTCATGGAAGCCCCGGTACGCATAGGTATGGGAACCGCTGGCAGCAGCAGCATTTGCTGCTCCTCCAAGGGTACCAGCAAGGATAGGAACGTACACCTTGTTAATCGCGTTGAATATGTGACGTCGCCAACCTATCAAATCGCTCCATAGATCAATGTCGTCGTGGTACATGGGTAGCCGTTCGCGCCATGCTTGAAGGACAAGCTTTAGCTCAGAGGACTTTTTCTCCAGGTTCGATGCATCAGTAGACGCTAATGACTTGAATATCTGCACAGCTTCTTGGAGTTCTACCAAGTGCTGGAAGTGCTGGAGAAGAGGCACATGTGCCAACGAAATTTGAGAGGGAAGCGATACCCACTTATGCAGGGCAAGCTGACTTGCGTCCCCCAGACAGAGATTAAAATCGAATGGCTTCTCAGCATCATTAGGCGTGAGCAAAGCCATAAACGCCTCAAAGATCCGACGTCTGGGAGTGGGGATTTCGGACAATTGGCGCAGGTGTCCCTTCATGGCTTCTGTCTCCTCACTCCAGTTCTTCGTCCTCCAAGCGCTTTCCATCATGAGCGAAGCATCTGATTCGCTCCGACCAAGTTCAAACAGGATATCCCAGTTTTGCAACTTCTGGGAAGATAGAATCCAATGGTCTTCCCACAGACAGTATTCTGCTTCTGAGAACGGTATTGCTCCTGTTCGTGCCCGGCCCAGCGCAGTCTCATATGCAACACTTGCTTGTTCCCACATGCCATTCTGTTCGAAAGCCAGAGCAATGTTGGTCTCTCTGTGGAGACAACGATGCCTCCATACACCATAAAACGCGTCGTCTTCGCATAGCTCCCCGTACAAATCGGCGAGCGAATCATAGACATAGTCACGAACCACTGCATCGTCGTCCCGCACTTGTTCCAGGCTGTTTTCAAGCACTTCCAAGCCAGCATGCCAAGCTGAGAAATTCTTCGCAAGATATTTCACAAGATGAGGTGACAATATCAGAGGTGGGCTACAGGGTAGAATGCCTTCGAGCAAGGTCTGAACGACATTAGGCCGCAACGAAGCCTGTCGAGTGTGATATTCCTTGCTAAGGAGATTGCCAATGTGCAGCGTGAGGTCGGTTTGTTCTCGTTTGGAGAGAGAAGCCCAAGCTGCTGGAAAGATGGAGATCCACATCTCGTGCGCTGTTTGCGGGTCCTGCGAAAGCAATCTCCTCATTGGAGACGTAATGTTCGAGAGCTTTGGTTGCACAATGTCTCCAGAAACATCCATCAGAGACTCATCACTACCGATACTCGCTCCTAGCAAGAGATGGAGGGCAATGTGAATCCAAGGCTTGTCTGCCAGAGGTTCCCAACTCTGCACGGCGCATATATATGTCAGTCGACTGTACAGGGAACGTGGAATGCTAGCGTCGAGCAAATCGAGGAATCGGGCCCGTAAAGAGGGGTCTTTGGCATGACATCCTAGGAAAAAAGATGTCTCAAGTCGTGATGTCAAATCGCTTCGTTTCAGCGACGGAGCCGTGTAAATCTCATAAATTAGCTCTAAAAACGCGTTGAAGAGTGTCTCGTCCTTGAGCTCAAACGAGTTGAGATGTTGCAAAACTACCGATTTTTCCTTCATGGTGGGGTACGGATCAGTGCGAACCAATGCCCAATCGCGCGAGAGGTCGAGTATATAACGGCAGAGGACAAGGCTAGATGATCTCTGAACTAGCCCGGCGAGGCCTTGAAGTAAGTGCCGGCGCTGCTCTGAGAGGAACATCATGGACACCTGGCAGATATCAATGATGGCGATGAGTAGGCGTACTGACGTTTCGCTAGCAGGGGACGCGGAAGTAGCGTGGTCTTTCATGACTTTACCAAACAGCTTCATCAGGGCTGCACTGAAGGGCTCTATACGCTCCGGATTGACATCCACGACTGACTTGAGCATCAAGAGTGGCCCTCGTAGAGCGGTAGCGCTTTTGAGTCCATCGGCCAAGGCGGAATAAATCCAAGTGTGGAAGTCGGATAATTCCCCTTGATGCTCCTCATCCTCCTTAGGAAGTGGGTACAGCTTCACCAGGCGATCAAAGATAGGGTGCAAAGCATCGTGCAAGCTTGCATCATCTGTAGTTAAACCTTTACGCACAAGCTGCTGGAGCACAGGGGCGTTTTCGGTGTACCATTCTTCTCCTTGGTCTTTTGAGATGACCTGCAGAACTTTCGCGGACGCAACCGCTATAGCTATGGCACCTTCCTGACTAAGATCGGCCTACCCAAATATTAGCATAGTGCAAGTTGGGACGACAGGTTGAACAATCACCTGATCTAGAGCCCTCATAAAGTATCGAGTTCCAAAGGTCACATCTGGCCAACCCTCTGGTCCAACAGCAATGTTCAAGAGGTCCAAAGTCCTTTGCAAAATGCGACCTCGGTATTGTACATCGTGAGGGAACGTGGCCAGCCGAACCAGATAGCTGACCATATTCTCCCTATATGCGAGAGGGACCTTCCACTCTTCCGATACTGTGCTTCCGTCTACTTCCATAGCAGAGGTATCCGATGTACGTATGGCTTCTGCTCGCATATCCCAATCAAACACTATTTGCAATAACTCGATGGAGAGTAGTTTAGTTTCGAGTGTGGCATTCACAAGCAGTCCAAGCTTCTGAAGAGAGCCGACAATGTAGGTCACAAACAACTCGCGGACGGGGAAGAACAAATTGGAGTTCTGGACGATCAAGAGGAAGATGGTATAAGTGTACGAGCTTCCATCTTCAATAAGAAGGTGGCGGGTTGCCTTTGCCCAGGCTGGAGGTCCACCTTCCTGAAGTTCGCCGGATCCTACTCTGTTGGGGTCCGGCAGCTCGGAGTCCTTCAAAGAAGGCACTAGTACATTGAGTGCTTCTGTACGCAAGGCAGGACGCCCATCAGTGTGCCCCAGTCGAAGGAGTGTTGTCCAGGTGTTGAGAATAAACTTGGCAGGCGATCGAACCCTCGCAAAGAAATGTGCGGAAAGCAGAAGTGCTGTCTGCCGAACTACCAAGTCGATGGGATGCAGAGTAAACTGAGTAGCAAATTTGATGACCTCCTTATGATATGGAAGGAGATCCTCGGAATAATGTTGCACTAGAACGCTGGTTAAATGCAATAAGTCGATCTTCAGAGAGTCATCCAATTCCACATAGGTTTGTGGGTGTTGCCATACGGTGGTGTTTAACATGCTTAGAAGTTCTTTCCCGGGGAGCTGCATTATTTAAGTTAGAAGCGCTTGCAAATGATACAGCGGAGACCTTACCGCATGCTCTCCTCGTTCTGCATGGATGAGCAACATTGGTGTGATTACATTCCGAATAAAATGCCCTTTCTCTTTCCACGACCGTTCAGGACTTTTAAACCACATAATGAAACGTAGAACAACATTGCGGCGGAAGAATGTGCTCTCATTCATAGCCACATGCGAGTACAGGAAGTGGGTGAGCCGAAGTGGATCCATTTCGAGACCTCGAGTGTAAACCGAAATGAGATCAAACAAGATATCGATCCTAGGGTTCTGGCGCAATATCGCTTGGAAACATTGAATGAGTAGAACATGCTTCTCGACAATGTCCGACATCATCACCGCAATTTGCTCACGAGCGGTTACGTGGGAACGCCAAAGATATAACAAAGCCTCCACTACATCGCTGTCCACTTCCCATCTGGGATCCAAGCTGATTAAATCAGTCAAAAGTGATAGCGCTGGAAGAACAAGTGTCTCATCGTCGCCCCGCAAACGCGAGACCAATGCGCTTGTGCGTGCCATGAAAGCAAGCTGAATGCTTGGGGCCAATCGTGCCTCGAGGATACTTCGAATTGTCCGCAGATGTCTCGGTGAAGCAAGATGGTCGAGAAAGTAATCTGCGCCTTCCCCTGGATACCGATCGAGATAGTTACCCAACGGCTCTGAGAAGGGACTTGGCCCTGAAAAATGCAAAGAGGACTCGGTTTTGACGATGGCATCAACCAATGCTTGTAGGAAGATATGGGCGGCAGAGGGCAACAGGTGGAAAATGTTAGCAAGCCTCACAAGCTTGGCTATTCCTTCTTGGTCTGCAATAGGTACGCGATAGCCTCCTTGCTGCATCTGTGATTCAGCGATTGTCCGGAAGTGGTCAAGAAGCTTGTGTCCAATCTCGACTTTGAAGTAATTTGTCAAGAGCTTCAACAGCCGCGCGAGCCCCTCCAAGCTGGCCACAGAAAGTCGCTTTGCATCAGCCAGATTCATGAGAATCGGTCGCAGTCCGGCTTGAAGAAGCTCTTTGGGGAGCTTTGTCTGATGTACCAGAACCATTTTCAGGCCTTGGTGGGCAACATCTTTGATTTCTTGATGCGGAGAGTACAAAGTTTTGAAGTAAACGCTGGCAACCCTGATCACAAAGTCAACGGGCGTAGAATAAGGGAAAAGGGATTCTGAAGCACACCTTGTACGTGTCTGAGGTTGTTTAGAGAAGAAGTCTGTGAGTGGCATCGATGCTGTCAAAAGCTTTATGCAAGCAATGCGAAGCTTCACGATTTGGGCAGCGTTCTGACGTCCTTGAGCACGCCCCATCAGAGAGGAATCTTCCGCATCGGCCAAAGCGAGCGTTTCATGAAGAAGTCGAAGAAGCTCGTCACCGAGGTCGACAATTGAAGGTTCCACACTGACACAGTATCGCACGACCTCAACCATGCCTATCTGAACGGGAAATGGTAGAGCTCGCAAAGGTTTCTGGTACACCGATTTGAGAATACGATCGATATGGGGGCGTAACAAATCCGCCGACTGCCTTCCACTGAGTTCCACAAGTAGTTCAATGCATGACCGTACGGTATCACGAACAGCTGGGTTCGAGTTCTGAAGCTCCGGAAAAAATACACCAACAAGGTTCAGAATTTTCCCGGGGATTGCACCATCGAGGGCCTGCATGTCAGCGACACTGTTACAGATGCGCAAAACACTCTCCAGTAGTTGCTTTACTTCCTGGACATCATGAGGAACGTCCATTGGGACGTCATTAAGTACGTGCAAAAGCGTGCGAACCAGCTCGATCTCCCGGTGTTTGACCCAAGATGTCCCAAAAACTGGGGCGGCAATCATGATAGCGAATCCACGACATCCTGCCCGTTTGCTTGATCCAGAGTCCTCGTAGCACAACGAGACAAAGCGGTTACTGATCTGTGCCAACACCGGTAAAGCAGCGTGGAACGGTATTGTGGTTTCCCGCACAACATTAGCCAGGTCATTTACGATATCCGAAAGCAATGAGTCAACCTCTTGCCCCTCCTCTTTTTTGATCTTGGAGGATGCAGCTGGCCACGCATCTAAAAACGATGCGCAACGAACGTCCAAATGAAATCGAGAAGTCCTCTCCTTCTGGATCTCTGCTTGAAAGAGGACCTTTGCTAACATGCGTAAATATGATGCTGCTCTCTCCTGCAGATCTTTGACGTGAATAGCGTCGAAGAGGCCCTCCACAGCCGAAGTGAAGAAACGCTCCTGGTTCCTCCCCTCAATTTTCTGAGATTTACGTTAGAACGAAAATATGGAATGAGAAGGGGAATACGTACCTGATAAAGATAGTAGGATACCGAGTTCTCGAGGTATTCATAAGCATGAAGTAACACAATAGTCTCATGTTTCTCATGCTGCCCTATGATACAACGACTGAGTAAGCCGATAGGACCGAGATCGATGGCTCCTGTTCTGCCGTCTACAAACGAGAGTGGGACTTCCGGCTTGTCAGAGTCGTCGATGTAGTCAATGACAGGGGGCTTTCCTAGCAGGCGTCTATTCCGACCACCTAGTTTTCCCATGATACGTATGACAGAATTCGCGTTGTTGTGATCCCCAGGAAGGGGCTTCAAGTGGGCTTGAAGCGCTTCCATGACATCGCGAAGAACCGCGTTCAATGTTGGATCGAGGAAATCAGGAGTAAGGTTGTCAATACACAGTTCAAGTGTACGAAGTCCTTGCTGGGCAAGATTGTTGTCCGGAGAACGAAGGGACAATGCCAATGGTTGCATGAGGTACATCAAATGGGGAAGGAGGTGGGTGAGACGTAGTGGAACGGTCAAGCATAATTCGACGATGAGATCCTTGGTGGGGCCGTCCTCGCAGGCAAGCATCTGACGATTTAAGCACTCTAGCATCTCTGGCAATAGCGGAACGACCTCCTTGTAAAGATGCTCAAATCGCCCGCCGCCACCCCCAATTGACCGAAAGAGAGAACGAAGAAGTAGAAAGTAATTCTTCGGGATAGTTGCCTTTGCCGCCAAAGGAAAGCAGTCCATCAACAATTTGCCTAGATGTGGCGCAAGAATCTGCTCATTGGTTTGAGGGTGACTTGCCACCGCATTGAATGCTATCCGGAAGAGTCTAATGGTAGCAACCGCTTCCATCTCCTCCGAGTTTCCCAAGGTGGCGAGCCTCTCCATCAAAAACTTCATAACTATGGCTAGGAGGGTCGGTGAGGGTGCGCTATTAGCGCTCATGATATGTCGGCAAAGTTCCATCAGCGCTGGTCGGTCTTTCGCGATATCGTAGAAGAAAGCAATGTTGTGTGTCCAAACTTCTTGAAACACGTACAAGTTAATCTCCATTAAGACGTGGAAAAGGGGCTCAGTGCCAGAATCAGAGGATTCGGGAACTCGACTGGAATCTGCTTCAAACACTGCCAGGCATCGGATGCTGGCCTTGAACATGCGGAAAATCAAGACACCCTCCAACAATGGGGTCTCACTTTCACCCAGTTTCTTCAACATGGAGAGACATGCTCGAATGCCGTGAAGGAGCATTCTGAACAACGCACGAGACTCTGGATCGCTGTTAGTATGACGGCTATTATGAGGGTATATAAAACTGATTGTTTACCTTGGATATAATCCTCAGGTTTCTCGTATGCAAATGCAGCACCGTCAACAGGTCTTGCATGTTCGATAAACAGCTGGCCAAGAGGAAGAGGTTTCTGCCGCTTCTTTTCCTCGTACGCTGCACGGCAATCCTCCAGCACAGCAGCAAGGGACTCTAATCTGTCAAGATAGGTCTTCAGAATGTCGATTATGTATCGCGCGGCTTGGGGCGAAGTATCCTTGAGTTTAGCTACAATTGGTTCCACAACTGAGAGCATCGCTTTGCTGAATAAGTGGTGCAGATTGATGCCATATATAGGATTATGCAAATGCATTGCATACACATGCAAGATGTGCCCAAGCTGTTCAAGCGACAGCTCCTGCTTGAGGTGATAGAGAAAGTCAGAGACTGTGGGATAAATTTGCAGTCTAGGAGATTACAGTCCAGTTAGATTAACTATTCCATGGTAGTAGAATGGCACGTACCTCAATGATTCCCTCCCAGTAAGTCCAACCCCTAGGAGTACTCGTTCGTCGAGTAATTCATCTACATGGCCTAGCATAGCAGTTCGGTGGTTAGGCAACAAATGCCGAAGTATGGCAATCAGTTCCTGCAAAGACATCAGCAGAATTCTGGACTAAGGTGGCTCTAAAGTACCTTTCGAGGTTGAGGTGCAGCGAGATCCTGCATCATTCTCAAACATGAGAGCAGCAGCTGGTCTCCCTCTGCCGAATGTCCACCATTGGCAGAATCGCTTCTGTTGTGGACCATGACGATGGTCAAGAATGAAGCAATCTTTGGTGCACATCAGTCTAATGGTTTATAAGCATTTACATGGAAACTACTCTCACCTTGATTTGGGCAGCAATTAGTTCCGTGTAAAGGCCTACATTCTTCACAGAAGGTGACATTCCTGCCCACACAGTCCCCGCTTCCCGAGCATGAGCTCGCGCCGCCGCCTGAGCAGGAACTTCGATGTTTATAACCTGCAACGCTGCCCCGAAACGGCTTACGCTTTCTGGAAGCAGGCCGCGGTAATGTTTAAGAATGATTGCAGATAACGCTGAGAGCTCGTTGAGAACCTTGAAACTTCTAGGTGATGGGAACCATCTATCCTGAGGGACAGGTGGCGAATCCTCTGAAAGGAACTCGTCCACCATGCCTTGAACGTTCTGATACACTTCGGTTTTTACTGCAAGAACTTGGTGTAGAGTCTCCTCAGTATAGGCCTTGTAAATCCGCATCGTGTCTTGGATGACCTTGACACTTGTAACGCCCATGTCCTCATTGTCGTTCCGCAGAATATGTACCATGCAAGTGAATATAGCCATGACATGAGTGCGAACGCTCTCATGGAAGGGAAGTTTGTAGATGATGTCTAGAATCTGTCGTCGAAACTGAGTTTCAGGCGCTTGTTTCTCTGCGCTAGGGGGGCCGGTGCGTAGAATCTCGAGGACGGTGGGAATGAGGACAGGTAATATTCCTGGTGCATCCGTGTCGCGGACAGTCGTGTCCAACATTTCGCGGACTTGAACAGCGGCCTCCAACTTGGTTCTAATGTCTGCAGGTATTTGGTGAGTACAAGAAGTATACTAGACCGATGAGCCACACGCACCAGTAGAGGGCTCTGCGATCTGTGCGACGCGATGGTGGATGTCAGAGCCCATATTTGGGCCACTGCTCGCCAAATGGTGCGTACTGTTGGCCATTTTGAAGGGGAATCACGAACGCGCGACGGAAGACTCAGTGGTGAGCCAACGTCGGCGTGGGGGTAAGAGGTACAGACACTTTTGATCCCAACTACTCAAATAGGTAATAGTATGTCGGTGGACCATGGACCTACAAGGCACGCATTTAGGCCACCAGCAGACCAGCTTTATTTCTCCGAGTCCTCTTTACTTACCGTCGTCTGCAATGAAGTTATCTTCATAAGGTTTGCATCTCAGGAAGACACCTCGTGGGCTGTGACATTACTACTGATCTCTGGAATACATAACCAACTCGGTCGCCTGGGTCATCGGCATCAACAGTCAGTGTTGTCAAGCTGGAAGCAACTGACGAGGCCCGAATTAAGGGAAAGCCTGGCACACGGCTGCGCTTGGTCCTGCTCTTGTTCTCCCAGTATCTTCCTTTCTGTATCTTCCTTTCTCTCCCTAGCCCTGGCGGTTAAACGTTCCTTTTCTCTGGGCACTGGATGCTCATGTATTTTCACTCTTTTAACTATCCTGTCTGGTCTACGCGTCAGTTGGATGAGCAGGAGCTTCCAGAATTCTTTGCAAGCATCAACTGGTGCGTCTATACCCTTTCTTCATGGCTGATATAATCTCATAAGCTTGCCATGGACCAGCCGACAATTGGTTTCTTTCCTCCTTGGATGCATGTTCGTAGTGGCTGGTCAATATGCATTGAGTTCGCCGATTGTCCGTGGGATCGTTTCCCGATGCATAATCCGAGCGAGCTTTAGACAAAATCCCGACAGTGGCAGCTCAGAAACAACCATCAGCGAACGCTCATACCCTGCAGGGGTTTCTGCACAGGCCCTCACTGTCCTTCTGTGTCTTTTCTTGGCTTCAGCAAGTATTACGAACTTCGCATCCTTGAGCTCGTTCCCGGAAAACAGTCAGTCTGCGTGTGCCTTTGTGGTCGCGTGGAGTGGAATCACCTTCGAAGCAGCCATAATTACTGGCCTTGTTATTCTCTGGCTCCATCTCCGGAAAATATCAGTCTCCGCGTTGCACTCTGCCGCCTTTCTGTGCATTTTGATGCTTGCTGCAGGCAGGTTCCCTGCATGAATTCTCGTTTCAGCACTGACTAATTTTGACCATAGTTCTTGTTCTTGTTGACCATGGACTCGGCACAGGTCACTTATTGTGAGCCATAGATTTTAGCCGCCTTTATCAATATGGCTGAAAATATAATTCGTAGCCCAATCCAGTCCCTTGATATCACTATTTGCTATCGTATACCGTACTTTCTCTTCTTCTACGCTAAATGTGCGATTACGACTAACTGGTGTCCCCAAGGTTTCTACCAGCGAGTGTGGCAGCTTCTCTTCTTTTCATATTTCTGGACATTTTCGCAATCGGACAAATCCTGTTTCATCTGCGTAAGGAAGGTCAACGACTCAGTATGGCTCTAAAAGACATGAAATCTATGCAAGCGATAGCTCTTCTTCTATTAGAGCTCCTTACAGTTGTACCGTCCCTCATGCGCAACAATCTACTAGTCAGGTTCATCCCATTATCTATCGGCTCTTTGATTGTACTTTGTGAGTGATGCATTCCGCAGCACAAAATGAACAGCACCTCATTATTTTTAGACATCTTTGGAGTGGTCAACTACCAGCAAGATGAAGAGAGGTCTCTTCCGATTTCTCCCAGCCCAGGCATCCTAGTTATATCTGCGCCACCTGGGCCGATATATGGAGCTAGTCCCGAGCCCATGCCAACAAATACTTCCCAGCGAATAATGTCTGCGCGGCGAGCCTTCTCTTTCGGATCGGTGCTCTCCTCTTACTATCCCCCCGGCTATGCACCAAGCGAAAACGTCCCTTCGAAGCCAAATGAGCATCGGACAGAGATGAGCTTCCTTAGCCTGGATCCCAGCAGCGGAAGCCATCTAACCGTTCTCCCGGGCTCTGAACGAAACAGTCTCGCAAGTACGACGGCTGACAGGGACTCTACGAGCGCTGTCGTTCGACACGCCACGAGGACAAAGCATTCAACAATCGATAAACAGAGGTCGCTTGTTGTGCATGAGCGTACAGAACTCTCTGTCATATCCAGAACAACGTCGCAGCATTCGTCCAAACTTACGCGATCACTTAGGACAGAAGCAGGAGAAATAGCAGCGCTAGGGATTGCACGACCCCATTTGGTGATGGTCGCGATTTCTGGATCCAAGACTCATAGCATTCCCAAAGAATCGCATTGGAATACAGAAAATCTGTACCCAATGTCCAGATTTTCAGAACATTCGGATCTTCTTGAAGAGGGCCAGGTTATTGAGACAGATGGGATGTCTCCTGCAGGTCATGGCACAATTCTTTCCCATTCAAGTCAACCTAGTGCTGCAAAACAATCCATAACGAACGAATATGTTGGCTCTGTTCTTGTCAGTCGTTGGTCGTCGACAACAGCAAGTAATGTTCCGTCCAGCTCTGTCGCGAGGCGCGAGTTGTCAGACAGTGGCAGCTCATTTTCAGCAGGACTAAAGAATTTCCGTCCTTCGAGTGGCATGGATTTAGGCACTGTACTCGCAGAGAATTGGCCAATTCCACCGTAATTGAGTGTACAATAGTATTAGTGATATGCGCACCAGCCATGCTCTGTAGCATTCCTCGGATTGACGACATACAGAAGTGATGATAATGCTACGCTAAAATGGCGGAAGCCTTTACCAAGCCTTTCTCTGTCAAGTGTTGAACAATTGCCTCAACCTGAATACGTTAAAAGTCAAGATTCTGCAAGGGTGTGAGATTACTGAACTTACGTTGGCAGCAGTAGTACGAATCTGGGCATCCCAATGCTTGGTGAAGGGTGCTCCAGTGTCTTCAGCCTCTTCCACATCTCCGAGACCGCCTGCCTTCCCTTGCGCGTCATCCTCGTCACGATTCCCGTCGAATACAATCAATTTGTCAACTTGGTCAATCGATCCTCGCAGTCGTCCCTGTTCTATCATCTTACGCGCCATTGTCTCCGCCGCACCAGACGTTAAATCTAGCAGAGTGCCAAGACCACGGAAGGTGATGTTGTTGTATATCTTTGAGCTTGCCAGTAGATTATGCTCCATTACAGCTCTGTCGAGTACAGTTGCAGGTCCCGTTCTGGTGCTCGCCCCTTCCTCGGGCTCATCCGACGCTGCAACACGATCATTGGACGACATTGCAATTTTGGCTAATTGATGAGGCTTCAAGGTGCTCTCGAACTCTTTGATTTCGGTGGATCTGAGGATATGGTCAAGGAACATTTTGGAGAGGATATTGTAAGTGGGCAGATCAAGCGAACGCTCGTCTCTATACAGTGAAGCAAGAACTCGAGATCTATTGGGGCCCGCAGGAGCTAGAACAGAACATGTAACTGCGGCGAGTCTACAAGATGTTTGTCAATTTATGTTCTCTGCCAGCCCAGCAGTACAACACGTACAGCATCTGTTGTCTCTCCTCTTCGTCTATGTCTCCAACATAACTCAGCTCGTGATAGCGCGAAGCCGCTTCTAGGAATTTACGAGAGTAGTCGCTAATACGGGCTTGACATAGCTTGAATGAAAGATGTGTTTCGCGATCGTTGACAGACATGATGAGGAGTTGAGCACGGTTAAAGTAAGTTTCAGCTTGGACAGAGTCCTCATCTTCGAGAAGAAGTCGGACAATTCGGACGTAGAGCTTGAGGCGCTCCTCATCCGACATTGAACTGCGAAGGGAGATGAACTTTCGGAGACATTGAAGTGGCGCTGATGTACGCACCGCTGTCCAGCGTCTGACGCGATGCCCACGAGAACACGGGCTGCTTCGCTCCATTCTTCTTCTTGCTCTAGAAGATCTGCAAGCTGGCTCCTGAGATGGGTCACCTATTGATGTGGTTCAGACTCAGTTACATGGGCCACGCGTAGACCCAGAGTGGCGAGCTAAGTAAACACACTTGTTCATCGTAGCTCACGATCCTAGGCTGCACCACTTCAAGTGTCTCCTCCACAAGAGATTTATGCCTATCGTGGTCCTGGACGATCTTCTCGCCCAGCAGTTTGACTAGTTCTGAGAGTACCTGTCGACCTACAACAAGGCCGACGCTTTCCTGGTTGACTACAGCGTCAACAAGAGCCTTCAAGTTTGGTGATATGGTGTCATGATCTGGACTGGATAATACTTCGCTGAGAAGAGACGTAAATGCGGAAGCTTTGTCTTTCTGTCCTTGCGACAAGCAGTGGGCAATCTTCGCGTCCATGAGTGTAGGGATCAGGCGGGTCTGCTGCTTCAGGGTTGGTCGCCCTGATTGATTCTAGCTTTTGTCCTCCATGTTCCATCTACAGTTTTTGAAGACGTGTTACGTGTTACAGCATCAGCATACTACTGCTGTACTTTTCGGCTATGCTGATGCTGTCAGTTTTGCCCGTTGTTTCAGCCTTGTCTATCTCACGGTACTATGCTTTGATATCTGCTATGCCATAGGGCCTCGTGGTCCAGGCGCTCATACGGTGGCTTGATGGCTGGGAACATCGACACAACGACACAAACTTTTGCGGACTCTAGTTTCTTCCCATATCCACCAATGGCGGTTTGGAGGAAGAGCCGTAAATCTGCGAAACCCAGCCCTTCCAGGCTTTCTAATTCGGCCGTTTACTTGGACAAAGGCAAGCTTCTATGCTCTCTGGTTCGTGATGCCGCAGATGGCGCATCGTTCGGACCGTTGAAGGGAGTGGCGGCCATCCTAGTCACAGTCATAGATACCATCGAGGTGTGTTCGGCTCTCGTGTAATGCATGTCTATCGGGTGCTATTGATTTTATGCTACAGAAAGTACGAAAGAACTACGAAGATTGCATAGAGCTTGCCGAGAACATACTTGTTATCGCTGGTGCTCTTAAGGCTGTACTGGATCGCAAAGGCCTCAACCTTCCCGACAATTTCACAAACTTGGTACACAGATTTGAACAGTACGTTTTCATCTTGCTAATGCCTGCCTTCTTCCATGAGCTCACAGTAATTGAGCAGACAGCTGGATGAGATACAGCGCTTCCTTGCTGATATCTCGAAATTCGAGCGTATACAAAGAGTACTTCGTAATGCTGCTATTCGAGAACAAATAACCCACCTATCACAAAGCCTCCAAG
>Ga0247730_1000790_pt1 | contig 20259 bp, 16 predicted proteins | sample UWRJL073202C2_FD_180959 | JGI IMG/M metagenome (GOLD analysis project Ga0247730, IMG submission 180959) | Plant litter microbial communities from Arlington Agricultural Research Station in Wisconsin, United States - UWRJ-L073-202C-2 | ecosystem: Environmental > Terrestrial > Plant litter >... | reverse complement strand
TGCAGCGTTGGTTAAAGAACTGCGCGAGCGTACCGGCGAAGGCATGATGGATTGCAAAAAGGCCTTGACCAAGGCTGGCGGCGACATCGAAAAAGCCATTGATGACATGCGTGCTTCCGGCGCGATCAAGGCAGCCAAAAAAGCAGGCAACGTTGCTGCTGAAGGCGCTATCGCAATCAAGGAAGACGGCAAGGCTGCCGTCATCATCGAAGTCAACTCGCAGACCGACTTCCTGGCTCTGCAGGACGATTTCAAGGCATTCGTTGCTGCCAGCGTCGAAAAAGCTTTCGCTGACAAACTGACTGACGTCGCTCCGCTGATCGAAGCTCAGGAAGCTGCACGCCTGGTACTGGTCGGCAAGGTTGGCGAAAACGTCAATATCCGTCGCCTGGTCCGCATCGAAGGCGACGTTGTAGGTTCTTACCTGCACGGCAACAAGATCGGCGTAGTTGTGACCCTCAAAGGCGGCACCGTCGAGCTGGCTAAAGATATCGCCATGCACGTAGCGGCAAGCAACCCTGAGTTCCTGCTGCCTTCGGAAGTTTCTGCCGAAGCGATCGAGCGCGAAAAAGGCGTCTTCATGCAACTCAACGAAGACAAGATCAAAGGCAAGCCAGCTGAAATCGTTGAGAAAATGGTTGGCGGCCGTATCACCAAGTTCCTGGCCGAAGCCAGCCTTGTTGAGCAAGCCTTCGTCAAGAACCCGGAAGTCAAGGTCGGTGAACTGGCCAAGAAAGCCGGCGCTGAAATCGTTTCTTTCACCTACTTCAAAGTAGGCGAAGGCATCGAGAAGCCAGTTGATAACTTCGCTGACGAAGTTGCTGCACAACTGGCTGCTGCCAAGCAGTAAGACGGTTTTTTAACTGTCGCCCCAAAGAGGCTGCCCGCTCACGCGCGCAGCCTCTTTGGCAAAGGCAAAAAGGAAAAGGTATTTGTTTTCCTTGGAGAAGTGGCTTACAAGGCTGCATTCTTCAGACGCTGTCGCAGCGTCAAGCTAGAGTTAGCGCAGGCTTAAAGTGCCCGCACAGATTTTTTTCAGAAAACGCCGCAGGAGAGATTCGCAATGGCTCAGCAGGGCAGTGGTTATCAGGCTCGCTATAAACGCATTCTACTCAAGCTTAGCGGCGAGGCCCTCATGGGCTCGGAAGAGTTCGGCATCGATCCCAAGGTTCTGGATCGGATGGCGCTGGAAGTCGGCCAGCTGGTCGGTATCGGCGTCCAGGTCGGACTGGTGATTGGCGGTGGCAACCTGTTTCGCGGTGCGGCACTGAGTGCTGCCGGTATGGATCGTGTTACCGGTGATCACATGGGCATGCTGGCCACTGTGATGAATGCCCTGGCGATGCGCGATGCGCTGGAGCGCGCCAACATCTCGGCGATCGTGATGTCGGCGATTTCCATGGTGGGCGTGACTGACCATTACGACCGTCGCAAGGCCATGCGTCACTTGAACGCCAAGGAAGTCGTCATTTTTGCCGCCGGTACTGGCAATCCGTTTTTCACGACGGATTCGGCTGCCTGCTTGCGTGCGATTGAAATCGACGCCGACGTCGTGCTCAAGGCGACCAAGGTCGATGGTGTCTACACCGCAGACCCGTTCAAAGACCCCCATGCAGAGAAGTTCGATCATCTGACTTACGATGAAGTGCTGGATCGCAAGTTGGGCGTGATGGATCTGACGGCAATTTGCCTGTGCCGCGACCACAAGATGCCGCTGCGCGTCTTTAACATGAACAAGCCCGGCGCCTTGCTGAATATCGTCCATGGCGGCGCTGAAGGAACCCTGATCGAGGAAGGCCAACAATGATCAACGAAATCAAGAAAGACGCTCAAGAGCGCATGACCAAATCGCTGGAATCCCTGGCGCACGCGTTCAGCCGGATTCGTACCGGTCAGGCGCACCCAAGCATTCTGGGTGGCGTGATGGTGCCGTACTACGGCGCAGACACCCCGCTCAATCAGGTTGCCAACGTGACCGTCAAAGACTCCCGTACGCTGCAGGTCGTGGCTTTCGAGCGCAACATGCTCGCTGCCGTCGACAAGGCGATCCAGAGTTCCGGTCTGGGCTTCAACCCGACCAACCTGGGTGAGTTGCTGCTGATTTCCATGCCGGCCCTGACTGAAGAGACCCGCAAGGGCTTCACCAAGCAGGCTCGCGAAGCTGCGGAAGACGCACGCGTTGCCGTGCGCAACATCCGTCGTGATGCGCTGAGCCAGCTCAAGGATCTGGTCAAAGAGAAAGAAATCAGCGAAGACGAAGAGCGTCGTGGTGCTGATGACGTTCAGAAACTGACCGATAAATTCGTCGCTGAAATTGAAGTCGCCGTGAAGCAGAAAGAAGCTGACCTGATGGCTGTATAAGGTTCGGGGCTTTCATGGAAAAGACAAAACTGGCCGGGCCTTTGTCGGTGCCGCGTCATGTAGCGATCATCATGGACGGCAACAACCGCTGGGCCAGGAAACGCCTGCTGCCCGGTGTCGCCGGTCATAAAGCGGGCGTCGACGCTGTTCGGGCGGTGATTGAGGTATGTGCCGAGGCCAAGGTCGAAGTGCTCACCCTTTTTGCGTTCTCCAGCGAAAACTGGCAGCGTCCGGCGGAAGAAGTCGGCGCGCTGATGGAGTTGTTTTTCACGGCCCTGCGCCGTGAAACCCGGCGTCTGAACGACAACGCCATCAGCCTGCGGATCATCGGTGATCGGTCTCGATTCCACCCCGAGTTGCAGGCCGCCATGCGTGAAGCAGAGTTGAGCACGGCGGGCAATGACCGGTTTGTCCTGCAAATCGCTGCGAACTATGGCGGTCAGTGGGATATCGCCCAGGCCGCCCAGCGTCTGGCGCGTGAAGTTCAGGCCGGGCATCTGCAGCCTGAAGACATAACGCCGGAACTGCTGCAAACCTGTCTGGCAACCGGCGATCTGCCGCTGCCGGACTTGTGCATCCGTACCGGTGGCGAGCACCGCATCAGTAATTTTCTGCTTTGGCAGCTGGCGTACGCCGAGCTGTACTTCTCCGACCTGTTCTGGCCGGACTTCAAACACGATGCCATGCGCGCTGCGCTGGCCGATTTCGCTTCTCGCCAACGTCGCTTCGGTAAAACGAGCGAGCAGGTAGAAGCTGGAGCCCGGGCTTAATGCTGAAACAACGGATCATCACGGCACTGATTCTGCTGCCAATCGCACTGTGTGGCTTTTTCCTCCTTGAAGGCGCTGGTTTCGCGTTGTTCATCGGTCTGGTCGTGGTGCTGGGCGCCTGGGAATGGGCGCGTCTGGCGGGTTTTCCTGCCCAGTCCGCACGAATTGCCTATGCCGTGGCCGTGGCCGCCTTGTTGTTCGTGCTCTATCTTGTGCCCGGGCTCGCGCCATGGGTGCTGGTAGCGGCCGTGATCTGGTGGGCAGTGGCGACTTACCTGGTGCTGACCTATCCCGCGTCCAGCGCGCATTGGGCGAGTGCCGCCTGCAAGCTGACGATCGGCCTGTTGATCCTGCTGCCTGCGTGGCAGGGGCTGGTGCTGATCAAGCAGTGGCCACTGGGCAACTGGCTGATCCTGGCAGTGATGGTTCTGGTCTGGGGCGCTGACATTGGCGCGTACTTTTCCGGCAAGGCGTTCGGCAAGCGCAAACTCGCGCCGAAGGTCAGTCCCGGCAAAAGCTGGGAAGGCGTGTATGGCGGCTTGCTTACTTGCCTGGTGATAACCGCCATTGTTGGCGTGTTTCGCGGTTGGTCGGCGTCGCAGTTCGTACTGGGGCTGCTTGGCGCAGCCATCGTGGTGTTCATTTCCGTGGTGGGCGACTTGACCGAAAGCATGTTCAAGCGCCAGTCCGGCATCAAGGACAGCAGCAACCTGTTGCCCGGGCATGGCGGCGTGCTTGATCGCATCGACAGCCTGACCGCTGCCATTCCGGTTTTCGCGGCGCTGCTGTGGGCTGCTGAGTGGGGCGTTCTGTGAGTGGTCCACAACTGATTACCGTGCTTGGGGCGACCGGATCGGTCGGCCTGAGCACCCTCGACGTCATCGCGCGGCATCCTGATCGCTATCAGGTGTTCGCGCTGACCGGCTTCAGTCGCACCAGCGAGTTGCTGGCGTTGTGCTTGCGGCACACGCCGCGCTTTGCCGTGTTGCCGACGCAGGATATCGCTCGCAAGTTGCAGGACGATCTGGCGGCTGCGGGCCTGGACACGCGGGTGTTGGTCGGTGAGCGAGGTCTCTGCGAAGTGGCGGCGCATCCGCAGGTCGATACCGTGCTGGCGGCGATTGTCGGCGCGGCAGGGCTGCGGCCGACGCTGGCGGCAGTCGAGGCGGGCAAGAAAGTCCTGCTGGCCAACAAGGAAGCGCTGGTGATGTCCGGGGCGCTGTTCATGCAGGCCGTGCGCCACAGCGGCGCGGTGCTGCTGCCTATCGACAGCGAACACAATGCGATCTTCCAGTGTCTGCCGGTGGATTATGCTCGCGGCCTGGGGCCGGTGGGTGTGCGACGCATTCTGCTGACGGCTTCGGGCGGCCCGTTTCGCGAGACGCCACTGGCCGAGTTGCACGCTGTTTCCCCGGAGCAGGCGTGCGCTCATCCGAATTGGTCGATGGGACGCAAAATTTCCGTAGACTCGGCAAGCATGATGAACAAGGGTCTGGAGTTGATCGAGGCGTGCTGGCTGTTTGATGCGCGTCCTGAACAGATCGAAGTGGTCATTCATCCCCAGAGCGTGATTCATTCGATGGTGGATTACGTCGATGGCTCGGTGATCGCCCAGCTGGGTAATCCCGACATGCGCACGCCGATTGCCCACGCCCTGGCGTGGCCGGGAAGAATCGACTCAGGTGTCGCGCCGTTGGACTTGTTCAGTATCGCGCGTCTGGATTTCCAGGCGCCGGACGAAAATCGCTTCCCCTGCCTGCGTCTGGCACGACAGGCGGCGGAGGCGGGCGACAGCGCTCCGGCAATGCTTAACGCTGCCAACGAGGTTGCGGTAGCCGCATTTCTTGATCGGCGCATCCGCTATCCCGAGATCGCGAGTATGATCGATGAGGTTTTGAATCTTGAGCCGGTTGTTGCGCTCGAAGATCTGGCTGCAGTATTTGAGGTTGACTCCAAAGCGCGCGTTCTGGCTGAGCAATGGCTCAGCCGCAACGGGCGATAACAGCACACGCAAGAAAGCACGGGCTCAGGCGACGGCAACCGAAAATGCCCGCTGAGTCTGTGACTGGAGAAGGTTGATGAGCGCGCTCTATATGATTGTTGGCACCCTGGTTGCGCTGGGCGTGCTGGTAACCTTTCACGAATTTGGCCACTTTTGGGTGGCTCGGCGTTGTGGCGTCAAGGTTTTGCGTTTTTCCGTCGGTTTCGGCATGCCGCTGGTCAAGTGGCATGACCGCAAGGGCACCGAATATGTAATTGCGGCGATTCCGCTGGGTGGTTACGTGAAGATGCTCGACGAGCGCGAAGGCGATGTTCCGCCTGAGCTTGCCGATCAATCCTTCAACCGCAAAACGGTTTATCAGCGTATCGCCATCGTCATCGCCGGTCCGGTGGCCAACTTTCTGTTGGCCATTGTGTTTTTCTGGGCGCTGGCAATGTTGGGCAGCCAGCAAGTCCGGCCGGTTATCGGCGCAGTTGAGCCAGCCAGCATCGCGCAAAAAGCCGGGCTGACTGCCGGTCAGGAAATTGTTGAGGTGGACGGTGAGCCTGTTACCGGCTGGTCAGCGGTCAATCTGCAGTTGGTGCGACGTCTGGGTGAGAGCGGCACCATCGCCCTGAAAGTCCGTGAGCAAGGCTCGACAGTCGACTCGCCGCGCCAATTGGCGCTGGACAACTGGCTCAAAGGCGCCGACGAGCCTGATCCAATCAAATCCCTGGGGATTCGCCCATGGCGTCCGGCGCTGCCGCCGGTACTGGCCGAACTGGATCCCAAAGGCCCGGCGCAGGCCGCAGGCCTCAAGACCGGTGATCGGCTGCTGGCACTGGATGGTCAGCCGCTGACCGAGTGGCAACAGGTCGTTGATCGGGTCCGAGAACGCCCCGAAGCGAAGATTTCCCTGCGTGTCGAGCGTGACGGCGCGCAAATGGATGTGCCGCTGACCCTGGCGACACGTGGTGAAGGCAACGCCGCCGCCGGTTATCTGGGGGCTGGAGTCAAGGGTATCGACTGGCCGCCGGAGATGTTGCGCGAAGTCAGTTACGGTCCATTGGCCGCCGTGGGCGAGGGCGCGAAGCGTACCTGGACCATGAGTGTGCTGACCCTCGATTCGCTCAGGAAAATGTTGTTCGGCGAGCTATCTGTAAAAAACTTGAGTGGACCGATAACCATTGCTAAAGTGGCGGGCGCTTCGGCCCAGTCGGGCATCGGTGATTTCCTGAATTTCCTTGCTTATCTGAGCATAAGCCTGGGTGTTCTCAATTTACTGCCTATTCCCGTATTGGACGGGGGGCATTTGTTGTTTTATCTGATCGAGTGGGCGCGTGGTCGCCCCCTTTCGGAAAAGGTTCAGGGTTGGGGGGTTCAGATCGGTATCAGTCTGGTAGTGGGTGTCATGTTGCTCGCGCTGGTCAACGATCTGGGTCGACTGTAAAGCTTCATTGAGTTGCGAATCTGCCGCATTTTGCGGCAGTTTGTTTATTGCCAGTTGGAATAAGAAAGGACTTCATGAAACGTCTGCTGCTAACTGCGGTTCTTGCCGCACTGATGATCGCCGAAGTTCACGCTGAGTCCTTCACCATCTCCGATATCCGTGTCAATGGCCTGCAGCGGGTTTCCGCTGGCAGTGTATTTGGTGCGCTGCCGCTGAACGTTGGCGAGCAAGCGGATGATGGTCGTCTGGTCGATGCCACTCGCGCGCTGTTCAAGACTGGGTTCTTTCAGGACATCCAGGTGGGCCGTGACGGGAATGTGCTGGTTATCAGTGTTGTCGAGCGCCCGTCTGTGGCGAGCATCGAGATCGAAGGCAACAAGGCCATCTCCACCGAAGACCTGATGAAAGGTCTCAAGCAGTCCGGTCTGGCTGAAGGTGAGATCTTCCAGCGCGCCACCCTTGAGGGTGTGCGTAACGAGCTGCAACGTCAGTACGTTGCCCAAGGCCGTTACTCCGCTGAAGTGGCTACCGAAGTCGTTCCTCAACCACGCAACCGCGTTGGCTTGAAGATCAACATCAATGAAGGCACCGTCGCGGCTATCCAGCACATCAACGTGGTGGGTAACACGGTGTTCCCTGATGAAGACCTGATTGGTCTTTTCGAGCTCAAGACCACCAACTGGCTTTCCTTCTTCAAGAACGACGACAAGTACGCCCGCGAGAAACTCTCCGGCGACCTCGAACGTCTGCGTTCCTACTACCTCGATCGCGGCTATATCAATATGGATATCGCTTCGACCCAGGTATCGATCACGCCTGACAAGAAGAACGTGTACATCACGGTCAACGTCAACGAAGGCCAGAAATACAGCGTCAAATCCGTCAAGCTGAGCGGCGACCTCAAGGTGCCGGAAGACCAGGTCAAATCCCTGCTGCTGGTCAAGCCGGGCCAGGTTTTCTCCCGCAAGGTCATGACCACCACTTCCGAACTGATCACCCGTCGTCTGGGTAACGAGGGTTACACCTTCGCCAACGTCAACGGCGTACCAACGCCCCACGACGAAGATCACACGGTTGATATCACCTTCGTGGTGGATCCGGGCAAGCGTGCCTACGTGAATCGCATCAACTTCCGTGGCAACACCAAGTCTGCGGACGAAGTGCTGCGTCGCGAAATGCGTCAGATGGAAGGCGGCTGGGCTTCGACCTACCTGATCGACCAGTCGAAAACCCGTCTTGACCGTCTGGGCTTCTTTAAAGAAGTGAACGTCGAAACCCCGCCTGTGCCGGGTACCGACGATCAGGTAGACGTCAACTACGCCGTTGAAGAGCAAGCCTCCGGTTCGATCACCGCCAGCGTCGGTTTCGCCCAGAGCGCCGGTCTGATCCTCGGTGGTTCGATCAGCCAGAACAACTTCCTCGGTACCGGTAACAAGGTCAGCATCGGCTTGACCCGCAGCGAATACCAGAGCCGTTACAACTTCAGCTATGTCGATCCGTACTGGACGGCTGATGGCGTGAGCCTGGGTTACAACGCGTTCTACCGCACGACCGACTACGATGACCTCGATGTCGACGTGGCAAGCTATGCGGTAGACAGCCTGGGTGCTGGCATCAGCATGGGCTACCCGATCAACGAAACATCGCGTCTGACCTTCGGCCTGACCGTTCAACAGGATGAAATCAAGACCGGTACCTATACCGTTGACGAGATCTTCGACTTCGTTGACCAGGAAGGCGACAAGTACCTGAACTTCAAGGCGTCTGCCGGCTGGTCCGAGTCCACCTTGAACAAAGGCGTACTGGCGACTCGCGGTCATTCGCAAAGCCTGGTGCTGGAATCGACTCTGCCGGGCAGCGACCTGTCGTTCTTCAAGCTTGACTACCGCGCACAGTATTTCCACCCGATCACCGACAACTACACCCTGCGTCTGCACACCGAGCTGGGTTATGGCGACGGTTATGGTTCGACCTCCGGTCTGCCGTTCTACGAGAACTACTACGCCGGTGGCTTCAACTCGGTACGTGGCTTCAAGGACAGCACCCTCGGTCCGCGCAGTACACCGAGCCGAGGCGAGGGCAACCCAGGCGGCAAGCCAGGTACCCTGGCTGACCCGGATCAGGATCCGCTGCCGTTCGGTGGTAACGTATTGGTTCAGGGTGGTGTAGAGGTCATGTTCCCTCTGCCATTCATCAAGGATCAGCGTTCCCTGCGCACTTCGCTGTTCTGGGACGTGGGTAATGTCTTCGACAGCAATTGCGAGTCCAAGACCCGCACCGGCGTCGAGTGCAACAACGTCGACCTTTCCGGTCTGGCAAGCTCCGTCGGCGTAGGCGTCACCTGGATCACTGCGCTTGGCCCGTTGAGCTTCGCCCTGGCGATGCCGATCAAGAAGCCGGACGACAACACCGAAACTCAAGTATTCCAGTTCTCCCTTGGTCAGACCTTCTAAGGGTCTGGTCTTAGCTAATGACAACGAATTCCGTAGGAGTAGATCGTGCGTAAGTTGACTCAATTGGTACTGCTGGCAACCGTTCTTGTTGCAAGCCCGGCGTTTGCCGACATGAAAATCGCTGTTCTGAACTATCAGATGGCTTTGCTGGAATCTGATGCGGCCAAGAAGTACGCCGTTGATGCAGAGAAGAAGTTCGGTCCGCAACTGACCAAGCTCAAGTCTCTGGAAAGCAGCGCCAAAGGCATCCAGGATCGTCTGGTCAGCGGTGGCGACAAAATGGCCCAGCCTGAACGCGAGCGTCTTGAGCTTGAATTCAAGCAAAAAGCCCGTGACTTCCAGTTCCAGTCCAAAGAGCTGAACGAAGCCAAAGCCGTTGCTGACCGCGAAATGCTCAAGCAACTCAAGCCCAAGCTGGATCAGGCTGTAGAAGAAGTGATCAAGAAAGGCGCATTTGACCTTGTCTTCGAACGCGGTGCTGTGATTGACGTCAAGCCTCAGTACGACGTGACCCGCCAGGTCATCGAGCGCATGAATCAGCTGAAGTAAGTCATGACTGTATCCATCAAGCTCGGCCAATTGGCCGAGTTCCTGGGCGCTACCCTGCGTGGCGCCGAGGATAAAGAGATAACCGGGCTGGCCACTTTACAAGAGGCCGGCCCTGGTCATGTCAGCTTCCTGGCAAATCCCCAATACCGTAAATTTCTCGCCGATACCCATGCGTCCGCCGTGTTGCTCAAACCCGCGGATGCCGAGTTGTTCGTCGGGGATGCGTTGCTGGTTCCAGACCCTTATCTGGCTTATGCACGAATTTCTCACCTGTTCGATCCCAAGCCCAAGGCTGCAGCCGGTGTGCATCCAACGGCCATCGTTGCGGCGGATGCGTTTGTCGATGCCGCTGCCAGTGTCGGTGCGTTCGCCGTCATTGAAAGCGGCGCGCGGATTGCGGCTGGTGTGACCATTGGCGCCCACTGCTTCATCGGTGCCCGTTGTGAAATCGGTGCTGGCGGCTGGCTCGCCCCTCGGGTCACGCTTTATCACGATGTGCGCATTGGTGAGCGCGTGGTGATTCAGTCGGGCGCGGTGCTGGGTGGTGAAGGATTCGGCTTTGCCAATGACAAAGGTATCTGGCAGAAGATCGCGCAGATTGGCGGTGTCCTGGTGGGCGACGACGTGGAAATTGGCGTGAATACCGCCATCGACCGCGGCGCGCTGGCCGACACGCGCATCGGTAATGGCGTGAAGCTGGACAACCAGATCCAGATTGCCCACAACGTGCAGATTGGCGATCACACCGCGATGGCCGCCTGCGTGGGGATATCCGGTAGCACAAAGATTGGCAAACATTGCACCCTTGCCGGCGGTGTCGGGCTGGTGGGGCATATTGAAATCTGCGACGGCGTTTTCATCACCGGCATGACCATGGTGACGCACTCGATTACCGAACCAGGGGCTTATTCCTCGGGTACGGCGATGCAGCCGGCCGCCGAGTGGCGTAAAAGTGCAGCACGCATTCGCAAGATCGATGACATGGCGCGCAGGCTGCAAAAGCTGGAAAAGATGGTCGAGGCCGTGACCTCAGGCGTTAATGCTTCATCTGATGGCTGATACCTTTTTCATATCAAGCGTGCACAGCCGATAAATTGCCTCCTTGATTTGCAGAGGAGTGCTGCGCACCCGTCGCGCACTCCCAATCTTTACTACAGGCTTCCCCTCGAAATGATGGACATCAACGAAATTCGCGAATACCTGCCTCACCGCTATCCGTTCCTGCTGGTGGACCGTGTAGTTGAGCTGGATGTTGAGAGCAAGAGCATTCGTGCCTACAAGAATGTCAGCATCAATGAACCGTTCTTCAATGGTCACTTTCCCGCGCATCCAATCATGCCCGGCGTGTTGATCATCGAAGCAATGGCCCAGGCAGCCGGTATCCTTGGTTTTAAAATGCTTGACGTAAAGCCTGCTGATGGCACGCTCTATTACTTCGTGGGCTCCGACAAGCTGCGTTTCCGCCAGCCAGTGCTGCCGGGCGATCAGTTGATTCTTGAAGCGAAGTTCATCAGCTGCAAGCGTCAGATCTGGAAGTTCGAATGCCAGGCCTCGGTCGACGGCAAGCCGGTATGCTCCGCAGAAATCATCTGTGCGGAACGTAAACTATGAGTTTGATTGACTCTCGCGCAATCATCGATCCGACAGCCATTCTGGCTGACGATGTAGAGGTCGGCCCGTGGTCGATCATCGGAGCCGGTGTGGAAATTGGCGAGGGTACAGTGATCGGGCCGCACGTGATCCTGCGTGGCCCGACACGGATCGGTAAACACAATCGCATCTACCAGTTTTCCTCGGTAGGCGAAGACACGCCCGATCTAAAATACAAAGGCGAAGAGACGCGCCTGGTGATCGGCGATCACAACGTGATTCGTGAAGGTGTGACGATCCATCGTGGCACCATTCAGGATCGCGCCGAGACCACGCTGGGCGATCACAACCTGATCATGGCTTACGCGCATATTGGCCATGACAGCGTCATCGGCAATAACTGCATTCTGGTCAACAACACTGCGTTGGCAGGCCATGTGCACGTTGACGACTGGGCGATCCTGTCCGGGTTCACGCTGGTGCATCAGTTCTGCCACATCGGCGCCCACAGCTTTTCAGGCATGGGCACCGCGATTGGCAAGGACGTCCCGGCATTCGTCACGGTCTTCGGCAACCCCGCCGAGGCCCGCAGCATGAACTTCGAAGGCATGCGTCGTCGCGGCTTTGCCGAAGACGCCATCCACGCCTTGCGCCGGGCTTACAAAGTGGTTTATCGCCAGGGCCTGACGGTGGATCAGGCGATTGCCGAACTCGCCGAGCCGGCCACAGCATTTCCTGAAGTGGCAGTGTTCCTTGAGTCCATTCAATCGTCGACTCGCGGCATCACTCGCTAACCATGACGGGCGTACTGCGTATCGCACTGGTGGCTGGCGAGGCTTCCGGCGACATTCTCGGTTCCGGGCTGATGCGTGCCATCAAGGCTCGTCATCCTGATGCGCAATTCATTGGCGTCGGCGGTCCGCTGATGGAAGCCGAAGGCATGGTTTCCTATTTCCCCATGGAGCGTCTGTCGGTCATGGGGCTGGTCGAGGTGCTGGGGCGTTTGCGCGAACTGCTCGCCAAACGCAAAGTGCTGATCCAGACCTTGATCAATGAAAAGCCGGACGTGTTCATCGGTATCGATGCGCCGGATTTCACCCTCAACATCGAACTGCAATTACGCCGTGCCGGGATCAAGACCGTGCATTACGTCAGCCCGTCGGTCTGGGCCTGGCGGCAAAAGCGTGTGCTGAAGATTCGCGAGGGCTGCGATCTGATGCTGACGTTGCTGCCTTTCGAAGCGCGTTTCTATGAAGAAAAGGGCGTGCCGGTCAAGTTCGTCGGACATCCTTTGGCCGACACTATCCCGCTTGAGGCTGATCGTGCAGCGGCACGCGCCGAACTGGGTTTGGGCGACGGCCCCGTTGTAGCCTTGATGCCAGGGAGCCGTGGCGGCGAAGTCGGTCGTCTGGGCAGTCTGTTTCTTGATGCTGCGCAGTTGCTGCTGGCCCAGCGTCCGGGGCTGCGCTTCGTGCTGCCGTGTGCCAGCCCGCAGCGTCGGGCGCAAATCGAACAACTGCTGCAAGGTCGTGAGCTGCCGCTGACGCTACTCGACGGCGGCTCGCATCTGGCGCTGGCCGCCTGCGACGCGGTCCTGATCGCCTCCGGCACCGCCACCCTCGAAGCCTTGCTGTACAAACGACCAATGGTCGTTGCCTATCGAATGGCACCGATTACCTTTTGGATACTCAAGCGTTTGGTGAAAAGCCCCTACGTCTCCCTGCCGAACCTGCTGGCCCAGCGCCTGTTGGTGCCGGAACTGCTGCAGGACGCCGCGACCGCCGAGACCTTGGCGCAGACGCTGCTGCCGCTGCTTGAAGGCGGCCAGGAACAGACTTCGGGCTTTGATGAAATCCACCGGACCTTGCGTCGCGATGCTTCCAATCAGGCCGCCGAAGCGGTATTGAGCCTGATCGGTCGCTCGCCTTCACTGTGAGTGCACGAACAATGCAAATGGGTCTGGATTTCAATCTGGTCGAAGAACTGGTTGCCGGCGTCGACGAGGTGGGCCGCGGCCCGCTGTGCGGCGCTGTCGTCACCGCCGCAGTAATCCTCGATCCGCGTCGGCCGATTCTGGGTCTGAATGACTCGAAGAAGCTCACCGAAGCCAGGCGCGAAAAACTCTACGACGAAATTTGCGAGAAAGCCTTGTGCTGGTACATCGCCAGGGCTGAGGTCGAGGAAATCGACGAACTGAACATTCTGCACGCGACGATGCTGGCCATGAAGAGAGCCGTTGAAGGGCTGATCATCACGCCGAAACTGGCACTGATCGACGGCAACCGCTGCCCGCAACTGTCGGTGCCCAGCGCGCCGGTGATCCAGGGTGATGCACAGGTTCCGGCGATTGCTGCGGCGTCGATTCTGGCCAAGGTCAGTCGTGATCGGGAAATGGCCGCGTTTGAACTGATTTATCCGGGTTACGGCATGGGCGCGCACAAGGGCTATCCGACGCCCGTCCATCTGGAAGCCTTGGCGCGCCTGGGCCCGACACCGATTCATCGGCGTTCCTTCGCGCCGGTACGGGCTGCGTATGAAGCCCGCGACATGATGATATTGAGCAACATGCCGTCATTATCGGCATTCCCGCTGGACTGACAGTGGGCTGATGTTTTGCCAAAGGCCCGGTACAATCCGGGCCTTCGTTTTTTGTTCTAGCGCTATAGGATCACCATGCCGGCTTCTTTCGTTCATCTACGCCTGCACACCGAATATTCGCTGGTCGACGGCCTGGTCCGGGTCAAGCCACTGGTCAAGACCCTGGCTGCCATGAACATGCCCGCCGTGGCGGTGACCGATCAGAACAACATGTGTTCGTTGGTCAAGTTCTATAAAGCCTCCATGGGCGCCGGTATCAAGCCGATCTGCGGTGCGGACCTGTGGCTGTCGAACAAGGACGAAGACGCCGCGCTGAGCCGCATCAGCCTGCTGGTCATGAACGCCAAGGGTTATCGCAACCTGACCGAACTCATTTCCCGGGGTTTCATCGAAGGCCAGCGTAACGGCCAGGTGATTATCGAGCGTGAATGGGTGGCCCAGGCCAGCGAAGGCTTGATTGCGCTGTCGGCCGCCAAAGAGGGCGAGATCGGCATGGCCTTGCTCGGCAACAATCCCGACGAAGCCGACAAATTGCTCAGCGAATGGATGGCGGTGTTTCCTGACCGTTTCTATGTCGAGGTGCAGCGCACCAACCGTCCCAACGACGAAGAACATTTGCACGCGGCGGTGGCCCTGGCCGATCGGCATGGCGCGCCGCTGGTGGCGACCAACGACGTGCGCTTCATCAAGCAGGAAGATTTCGAGGCCCACGAAACCCGTGTGTGCATCGGCGAAGGTCGCGCCCTGGACGACCCGCGCCGCTCGCACAATTACAGCGATCAGCAGTACCTGAAAAGCGCCGAGGAAATGGCCGAGCTGTTCAGTGACTTGCCCGAGGCGCTGGAAAACACGGTTGAAATCGCCAGGCGCTGCAACATTGACGTGAAGCTGGGGACTCACTTCCTGCCCAACTTCCCGATTCCCGATGGCATGACCATCGATGAATATTTCCGCAAGGTGTCGTTCGATGGGCTGGAAGAGCGCCTTTCGGTCTTGCTGCCCAAGGACACCACCGAAGACTATGACGCCAAGCGTCAGGTGTACGTTGACCGGCTGATTTTCGAGCTGGATATCATCATCCAGATGGGTTTCCCCGGTTACTTCCTGATCGTGATGGACTTCATCCAGTGGGCCAAGAGCAACGGTGTTCCGGTCGGCCCCGGCCGTGGGTCGGGTGCCGGTTCGCTGGTGGCGTACGTGCAGAAGATCACCGACCTCGATCCGCTGGAATATGACCTGCTGTTCGAACGCTTCCTTAACCCGGAACGGGTCTCCATGCCCGACTTCGACGTCGACTTCTGCATGGACGGCCGCGACCGCGTGATCGAGTACGTGGCCGAGAAATACGGCCGCAACGCGGTCAGCCAGATCATCACCTTCGGTTCCATGGCCGCCAAGGCTGTGGTCCGCGACGTGGCGCGGGTGCAGGGCAAGTCTTACGGCCTGGCGGATCGCCTGTCGAAGATGATCCCGTTCGAAGTCGGCATGACCCTGGAAAAAGCCTACGAGCAGGAAGAAATCCTGCGCGACTTCCTCAAGGTCGATGAAGAAGCGGCTGAAATCTGGGAAATGGCGCGCAAGCTCGAAGGCATCGTGCGTAACGTCGGCAAGCACGCCGGGGGCGTGGTGATCGCGCCGACCAAGCTGACCGACTTCTCGCCGATCTATTGCGATGAAGTGGGCGACGGTCTGGTTACCCAGTTCGACAAGGACGACGTCGAGGCCGCCGGGCTGGTGAAGTTCGACTTCCTCGGTCTGCGGACCCTGACCATCATCGACTGGGCGCTGAAGACGATCAACCGCGACCGCGCCAAGGTCGATCAGCCGCCGCTGGATATCGCGTTCATCCCGCTGGATGACGCGCCGACTTACCAGTTGCTGCAAAAAGCCGAAACCACGGCAGTGTTCCAGCTTGAATCCCGAGGCATGAAGGAGCTGATCAAAAAGCTCAAGCCCGACTGCCTGGAAGACTTGATCGCACTGGTGGCCCTGTTCCGTCCGGGCCCGCTGCAATCGGGCATGGTTGACGACTTCATCAACCGCAAACACGGCCGTGCCGAGCTGTCGTACCCGCACGTCGATTACCAGTACGAAGGCCTCAAGCCAGTACTTGCCCCGACCTACGGCATCATCCTGTATCAGGAACAGGTGATGCAGATTGCTCAGGTCATGGCCGGTTACACCCTCGGCGGTGCGGACATGCTGCGCCGGGCCATGGGCAAGAAAAAGCCCGAAGAAATGGCCAAGCAGCGCGGCGGTTTCATTGAGGGCTGCACCAACAACAATATCGACCCTGACCTGGCCGGTAACATTTTCGACCTGGTGGAAAAATTCGCCGGTTATGGCTTCAACAAGTCGCACTCGGCCGCGTATGGCCTGGTGTCGTACCAGACCGCCTGGCTGAAGACTCACTACCCGGCGCCGTTCATGGCGGCGGTGCTTTCTGCGGATATGCACAACACCGACAAGGTCGTGACCTTGATCGAGGAAGTGCGAACCATGAAGCTGCGCCTCGACGCGCCGGACGTGAACACCTCGGAGTTCAAGTTCACGGTCAGCGACGACGGCCGGATTCTGTATGGCCTTGGCGCGATCAAAGGCGTTGGCGAAAGCCCGGTTGAAGCGATCACCGAAGCGCGCCAGGAAGGTCCGTTCACCGACCTGTTCGATTTTTGCGCCCGTGTCGATCTCAAACGCGTCAACAAACGCACGCTGGACGGCTTGATCCGCAGCGGCGCGCTGGATCGCCTGGGGCCGTATTTCGAAAGCGAACCCAAGGCCTATCAAGCCAATATCGACCGCAACCGCGCGGTGTTGCTCGCCGCGCTGGCCGAAGCGATTCAGGCCGCTGAGCAAACCGCACGCAGCCATGACAGCGGTCACGCGGACCTGTTCGGCGGATTGTTCGTCGAAGAAGACACCGACGTCTATGCTAACCACCGCAAGACCAAGGAAGGCACGCTCAAGGATCGCCTGCGCGGGGAAAAAGAAACCCTGGGGCTGTACCTGACCGGTCACCCCATCGATGAATACGAAGGCGAAATTCGCCGTTTTGCCCGGCAACGGATCATCGATCTCAAGCCGGCGCGGGACACGCAAACCGTCGCGGGCCTGATCATCGCGTTGCGGGTCATGAAGAACAAAAAGGGCGACAAGATGGGTTTCATTACCCTGGACGACCGTTCCGGGCGTATCGAAGCGTCGTTGTTTGCCGAAGCGTTTCACTCGGCGCAATCGCTGTTGCAGACCGACGCAATGGTGGTGGTCGAAGGCGAGGTCAGCAATGATGACTTCTCCGGCGGCCTGCGTCTGCGCGCCAAGCGCGTGATGAGTATCGAGGATGCGCGCACCAACCTTGCCGAAAGCCTGCGCCTGACCGTGCATGCCGAGGCGCTCAAGGGCGACCGGCTGCGCTGGCTTGGCGATTTGTGCAAAAAGCACCGTGGCGCATGCCCGATCACCCTGGATTACACCGGCCTGGATGCCAAGGCGTTGTTGCAGTTTGGCGAAGCATGGCGAATCGATCCCGCAGACAGCTTGATTCAAGCGCTGCGTGACCAGTTCGGACGTGAGAACGTCTTCCTGCAGTATCGCTGAACTCAGCCCTGAATTTTTAATCTCGACCTGAATGCGCCAGTTCCCGTAAGGTATGGCGCTCACGGATCAACCGGCCGGCCTCTTGGCCGTCGACCCAAGACGGATGCCTATGAACCCGAATTTTCTTGATTTCGAACAGCCGATCGCTGACCTGCAAGCCAAGATCGAAGAATTGCGCTTGGTGGGTAATGACAACTCGCTGAATATCGGCGACGAAATCTCGCGTCTGCAGGAAAAGAGCAACACGCTGACCGAAAGCATTTTCGGCAATCTGACCAGCTGGCAGATCGCGCGCATGGCGCGTCATCCGCGTCGTCCGTACACCCTGGATTACATCCAGCACATCTTCACCGAATTCGACGAGCTGCACGGCGACCGTCACTTCTCCGACGACGCCGCGATTGTCGGTGGCGTTGCGCGTCTGGAAGGCCAGCCAGTGATGGTCATCGGTCACCAGAAGGGTCGTGAAGTCCGCGAGAAGGTTCGCCGCAACTTCGGCATGCCGCGTCCAGAAGGCTATCGCAAAGCCTGTCGCCTGATGGAAATGGCCGAGCGCTTCAAGATGCCGATCCTGACCTTCATCGACACGCCGGGCGCTTACCCTGGCATCGACGCTGAAGAACGCAACCAGAGCGAAGCGATTGCCTGGAACCTGCGGGTCATGGCGCGTCTGAAAACGCCGATCATCGCCACGGTTATCGGCGAAGGCGGTTCCGGCGGCGCATTGGCCATCGGCGTCTGCGACCAGCTGAACATGCTGCAGTACTCCACCTATGCGGTTATTTCCCCGGAAGGTTGCGCATCGATCCTGTGGAAAACCGCCGACAAGGCGCCGGACGCTGCCGAAGCCATGGGCATCACCGCTGATCGCCTCAAGGGTCTGGGTATCGTGGATAAAGTCATCGGCGAACCACTGGGCGGCGCCCATCGTGATCCTGCCGGTGCGGCCGAGTCGATTCGTCAGGAGCTGAGCGATCAGTTGCAGATGCTCAAGAAATTCGACAACGACGCGCTGCTGGCCCGCCGTTATGAGCGTTTGATGAGTTACGGCCTGTAATCTGGATGCCCCGTGGGAGCTGATTCGTTCGCGAGCCTTCGCGGATAAATCCGCTCCTACAGGGCGCGCGGTGTCTCTGTAGGAGCGAATTTATTCGCGAGAAGCTAGTTCAGGCGCCATAGAAGCAGCGTCGGAATCGGCCTCTTCCCCGGATGAAGTGGAACGCCACCCCGGCCGGTCCCACGGTTGAAACGTCTTTCAATGACTACACACAAACACCCCCACGATCTCCCCACCAGGCTTACCCAAGCCCTGGCCCCCTGGCGTCACGCGCCTGCCTGGCATGTCGGTTTCTCCGGCGGCCTGGACTCCACGGTTTTGCTGCACTTGCTGGCTGAACTCGCCCGCCGCGAAACGCTGCCGCCGATCAACGCCATTCATGTTCATCACGGTCTTCAGGCTGCGGCCGATGCCTGGCCTGCGCATTGTCAGCAGGCCTGTGCGGCACTGGGCGTGTCGTTGCAGGTGATTGCCGTGCAGGTCAAGGCCCAGGCCAGTCTGGAGCAGGCGGCGCGGGAGGCCCGTTATGCGGCCTTCGCTGCGGCGTTGAAACCCGGCGAGGTGCTGCTGACGGCGCAACATCAGGACGATCAGGCTGAAACCCTGTTGTTCCGTTTGCTGCGCGGCGCGGGTCTGCGTGGGCTGGCGGCGATGCCTGTCAGTCGTGCGCTGGGCGAGGGCAGCCTGTTGCGGCCGCTGCTGGGGATCGCGCGCGCTGACCTTGAAGCTTATGCCCGCGCCCGTCAGCTGGTCTGGGTTGAAGACCCCAGCAACGACAATCCGCAGTTTTCCCGCAACTATCTGCGCAATCAGGTGCTGCCCGCGTTGACCTCACGCTGGCCGCAAGCGGCGGCAAACCTGGCGCGGACCGCCGCGCATCTGGATGAAGCGCAGCAGTTGCTGAACGAACTGGCGGAGCAGGATCTGGCCGCCGCACGCTCTGCCAGCCTGTTGCCGTGGGTTGCCATTCCTTCGCTGGATCTTGCGCCGTTGGTCGATTTATCGGCAGCGCGGCAACGTAACGCGCTACGCCATTGGCTCGCGCCTTTGACGCGTTTGCCGGACAGCGACCATTGGCGCGGCTGGGAAGATTTGCGCGACGCAGGGCAGGGTGCGCGGCCGGTCTGGCGTCTGGCCGACGGCGAACTGCATCGTGCTGAAGGCCGTATCTGGTGGCTGTGCGGCGATTTCCTGCAACCGCTCAAGGCGGTTTCCGCCTGGAGCAATCCTGCCCGGCCGTTGAGCCTTCCCGGCAATGGTCAGCTGCACATGGATGGAAAAATTCCGGCGGGATCCTTCGAGGTGCGTTATCGCCAGGGCGGGGAAATCCTGCATTTGCCGGGGCGCGGTCATCGGGATCTCAAGCGTTTGCTCAATGAGCGCGGCATTCCGCTGTTTATTCGCGGCCGATTGCCGCTGCTGTACCGCAACGGGCAGTTACTGGCGGTCGCCAACCTGCCGGAACTCAACGCCGATGCCCATGGCGACTGGCGTTTGCAATGGCGGGCGCCGACGAATGACCAAAGTTTGAGCTGAAAGGCCATTTCCGGTAGACTACGCTCCCTTCTTGATACAGCTTCTGTGGATTGTTTTTTAATCGACGGCAGCTGCCGGTTACCAACCCGTTTTTGCTGGGTAATTCTTAAATGTGGCGCGCAATCGACAGGCTTCAGGCCGGTCCGTTTCAACGCAGCAGTTCGGGAGTACACCGTGAATTTTGTCGGTAATCGGGGGCTTCGGCCTTCCTTCGCTTTCCCCGGCGGCTCTGACCGCTTTAACGCAGACTTCTAGGGTTTTTCATGACGCGCTACATCTTCGTCACGGGCGGTGTTGTTTCTTCATTGGGGAAAGGC
>Ga0247730_1000789_pt1 | contig 20267 bp, 21 predicted proteins | sample UWRJL073202C2_FD_180959 | JGI IMG/M metagenome (GOLD analysis project Ga0247730, IMG submission 180959) | Plant litter microbial communities from Arlington Agricultural Research Station in Wisconsin, United States - UWRJ-L073-202C-2 | ecosystem: Environmental > Terrestrial > Plant litter >... | reverse complement strand
TGCGGTCCTGCTGCCTGCGTCTTTCACAAATTCCAGACTGATCCGTGGAATATCGAAGCTGAGACTCTGACGCGCCATTGTGAATTCAGGGACGTCGAGCTTGAATGACTGCGTGACCATTCGAACTTCTGGGAGGCCAACTACTATGCGCTGTGTCTGCATTTGTACTTCAGGAATATCGATCGAGGTTGGCTTCATTTCGACATAACACACAGGCACATCGATTTTGACGCCGAAACCGATGTCGCGCGTTTCCATTCGGCAAACCGTTTCAGGTATGTCCGGTCCAGCCCTACGAACCATCACGACGACGGGTAAATCGAAACTCATCTCCTTGTCCTGCATGACCACTACCGGCGAGTCGAAACTCCACTCCTGCGTTCTCATCGTCGTCGTCGGAACATCCAGCGCAAATTCCACCCGCTGGGTATCGACCTTGAGCACAAAAAGTGAGCCGATCAGTCTGCCCATCTCCGTGCCAGCTGCAGCGCCACCCGGCCCGCCGAAAACGCCACCCACGACCGCCCCTGCGGCCGCGCCTACCCCTTGAGCGAGGTCGTTTCCCTGCTCAAATTCATCACTGATATTTTTGGCCTTTGCCTCGGCTTCTTGAGCAATACGGCTCAAGCTTTCCTTCAGTTGTTGCTGCGCGGTGTTCATAGCCGCGGTGAACGCAGCCTGCTTGTCTTCGCATGCCATTTTTGATTCTCCAGTGTCAGCTCGACGAGTGCGACCAGCTCTGCTCATGGGCACAAGTAGCGCGACACTGCAAAAGCCTGGCGACACGGAGACGCCACCGCATAATGTGGAATCAGAAGTTGGTCAGTGGTTAGAACAACTGATGACAATACGGGCGGGAGGACTCAGGGTCCCTCAGAGTCTGTTCTAACGATGCAGTAAAGGCTATCGCGCAAAGGTGTCAAGGCACTCACAGCCGGGCGGTAAGGTACTTGTTTAGCTAAGCATTTTTGACTGTCGATATCACGTAGGTGGCCTGTTTCGGATGGCATGGTTGGCAAGGTAGCAGCGGCACGACCTACTGCATGGAAACATTTCAAGCCGATCCAGTTTTCCAGATGTTACCCAACCCGCAGAACGGCAAAGTTTCCTGACTCACAATCGTCAGGTTTCAGCCCATGCCCCTCTTCAATCCGCCCCAGCAGCGTCGGTGTTGCTTTGAATGCCTGATCGCACTCGTCCTGGTGTTGTTTGGCAGCCTGGTCCAGGCAAGCCCATCGCCGGCAGAGGCGTCAAGGCTGGAATTACTGGTTCGCCAGCTCGATACCCTCAGTCGCATTGCAGCTGTTGGCCGTGACTCACCTACCGAGGACAACGCCCGCTTCTACTTCGACTATGAGCGTTTGTCTGCAGATATCGCGGTCATTCGCCAGGGCATCAAAGCCCACCAGTCACCCTCTCGTGCCCAACCCCGTCATCCACCCGAACTGACCGGTCATTACACCCGCCAGCGCGAGCCAAACCCGTGAGCCTCAACGCAGACCAAGCGTCCGCTTTTCGCGCAGGCGGTGGCTTTACGGCCCAAGACAGCGCCGGCCTTCTCACCTGACGCTCAGCACTGAACCGACCCAGCAATCAGCCGAAGTGGCGCGCTTACTGGAGTTGATCGGGATCACTCCCGCATTGAGCTGGATGCGTAGCACCTCCCCGCTTACCGAGCTGCACTCATTGTTTGGCTATCTGGGGAAGGTCGAAGCCGAGGGGCGTCTACGTCCTGTGCACTGTCGCTTTGCTGATGTCCGTATCCTGCCTGGCCTGCTTGATGAGCTTGCGCCCACGCAACAACGGCGTATCACCCAGGTCATCGAGTCTTGGGGGTGGGTGAACCGCAATGGCGAGTGGCAAAGCTGGAGCGGCGCACCACAATCAGACCAGGAACGGGGCCCCGATACCCACCCTTGGCTGCAGCTATCGGCAAAGCAGTTCGCACGCATCCATGATCGAACGGAGGCCGACGGCATCATTCGGCAACTGATGGAACAAAGTTCCCACGCCCTGGCCCACTTGGCCAAAGCCCAACTGCATAAACGACTACAGACGTGCCTTAGCACCGCTACCGAGCTGCGGCTGGTGGGTGCGCAGGATCGTTATGAGTTTGTACGGTTGTGCCTGGACTTTGGCGACGAATTCCATCGCTGTGAGCAGCTGCAACCCACGTGGTTGTCCATTCGGGAAAACGGCGACTCACTTGCCAAATTGACATCCTCCTGGACTGAGGATTTATGGGCTGCATTACGGGTGATGGCATGAGGTGTGTCGCGATCAGTGGCAGCACGATCCAACCACCTATCGAAATCGCCCTACTAGGCCGCATGCCCACCGACCGGGAGAGCGCCCTGCGGTCTAGCACCACGGATTTCACCTGCTCGGACTCCAGCTGTATGCAGGCGATTGATTTCCGGGGGGGTGATGGCACCCATACCAACATTCAAAAACCACCTGCGCCTGTCTTTTTTCATATAAAGCGCAATGTCGCTAATCAAGGCCTACACCCATGACATCATTTAAATTTAGCCACTTTCAGCTGAACTACTTATTCATTTTCTTATTGTTGACGCTAGGATTGGCTGGCTGCGAGGAAAAGCCAAAAGTCGTTGAATCGTCTTTTATAAAAATAACCGCATATAACCATACCGAAGATTACATCCATCAGTATTATGTTGATCAGGGTGGGGGGGCAAATGTTAGTGCTTATGGCGGGGGGGGAAAGTTCACCTGCTGCATCGGTGTGCCCGGAGAGTGGCAACCAGGGATGATGGCGACTGTGCGCTGGACGACCTCGGCCTCACGTAAGAGTAAAAAGCCATATACCGGCGAAACCTGGCATGAAGAACAGGTAACTATAGAACCCTATGGAAAAGAAGCCACCACGCTGGGTGTGCATTTTCTGCCACTGGGTAAAGTGCGCTTGATTATAAGCCGGATGGCAGCAGGCCATCCGGACTACCCGGGCCCCGCATACCCTGTAGCACCTGCAGACTGGCCGGCTGACTGATTTATAAAAGGAGAAGCACTCATGAAGGAATTTAAACCCGGCTGGTACCGCGTGGACCGTACACTACTTGGCGTCGAGGAGTGCTGTTACTTCGACACTCCAACTACGTACACCGCGCAGTGCTCGATTGAACTTAACGGTAGTCAGTCGCACTGGTGGGACGCAGAACGCAGCCCACCTAAACGGGAGATGGCCTGGCAGAAAGAGTTCAAGCCAATGCCCTCGCTGCCGAGTGCGGCGCATTGGGATGAATATTCCTGCACGGTAGGTGGCCCCGAAATCCAGTCACCTATCGAAATTGCCCGAATGGGGCGCATGCCCACAGACCGGGAGAACGCTCTGCGATCTAGCACCACCGACTTTACAGGCGCGGACGGCGGCTGTGTGCAGGCGATTCATGAGGGCGTTTTTTGATGGCGCTCATAACAACATTCAAAAGGCACCTGCGCCTGTCTTTTTAATATAAAGCGCAATGTCGCTAATCAAGGTCTACACCCATGACGTCATTGAAATTTGGTCACTCTCAGCTGCGCTATTTATTCATTTTCTTATTGTTGATGCTGGGATTGATTGGATGTGAACAAAAGCCAAAAGCGGCAGGGTCGGCCTATGCAAGCATGGGCGGATATAACTACACCGAGGACTATATTCACCAGTTTTATATTGACGGCGCTTGGGGAGGGAATGTTTTCGCTTACGGAGGTGGAGGTTCTGTTTGCTGTGTGGGGTTGCCGGAATTCTGGCGACCGGGGTTGACGGCGACAGTCCGCTGGACGACCTCCAGTTCCGTTCCGGGCACTCATTCCGGTGAAACTTGGCATGAGCACATAGTGCCAATTGATCCCTATGGTAAAGCGGCGGGCAGGATGAACGTTCATTTTCTACCAGACGATAAAATCCGTCTAATTGTCAGTGAGATGGGACCGCGAGCCATTGATTATCCAGGACCAGCCTATCCAGAACCCCCTGCCGACTGGCCTTATTAACCGAGTTAAAAGGACTTATACCCATGAAGGAATTCAAACCCGGTTGGTACCGCGTGAACCGCACGTTACTTGGCGTCGAGCAATGCTGTTACTTCAATACATCAACGACGTACACCGCGCACTGCTCGATTGAACTTAACGGCAGTCAGTCACACTGGTGGGACGCGGAACGCAGCGCACCTAAACGGGAGATGGTCTGGCAGAAAGAGTTCAAGCCAATGCCCGCCTTACAAAGTGCGGCGCACTGGGATGAGTATTCCTGCACGGTAGGCAGCCCCGAAACCCAGTCACCTATCGAAATCGCCCGACTGGGGCGCATGCCCACCGACCGGGAGAACGCCCTGCGGTCCAGCACCACGGACTTCACCGGCTTGGACGGCAGCTGTGTGCAGGCGATTCATGTGCGGGTGTTTTTTTTAGACGCCCATAACAACATTAAAAAGGCACCTGCGCCTGTCTTTTTTAATATGAAGCGATATATCGCTAATCAAGGCTTACACCCATGACGCCATTTAGATTTTGCCAATCGCAACTGAGCTATTTATTTATTTTTTTATCACTGACGCTGGGATTGGTTGGCTGCGACGAAAAGCCAAATGTTACTGGCCCGGCTTACTTGACAATGAGTGCGTACAACCACACCGAGGATTATGTTCATCAGTACTACATAGATGGCGCGTGGGGTGGTAACTCTTTCGCTTATGGTGGCGGCGGAAAGTTTGTCTGCTGTATTGGTGTACCTGAACAGTGGCGACCTGGCCTTACTGTAACGGTGCGCTGGACGACCTCAGCCTCCCGCCACAGTAAGAAAACCTACACTGGTGAAACGTGGCATGAGCAAGTTGTGATTATTGAACCCTACGGTAAAGCTGGTAGCAGGATGAATACACATTTCCTACCCGATAACAAAATACGATTGATTGTCAGTGAGATGGGCTCGGGTCATCCCAATTATCCGGGGCCACCACCGCCTGAAAAGCCCGCCGGTTGGCCGATTGACTAAATTGTAGAAAGGAGAATGCCCATGAAGGAGTTTAAACCCGGCTGGTATCGCGTGAGCCGCACACTGCTCGGCGTTGAACAATGCTGTTATTTCAAGACTACCAACACCTACACCGCGGAGTGTTCGATTGAGCTTAACGGCGGTCAGTCTAATTGGTGGGACGCGGAACGAAGCCCACCTGCTCGGAAAATGGTTTGGCATGAAGACTTCAAGGCAATGCCCGCACTACCAAGTGCGGCGCACTGGGATGAGTATTCCTGCACCTTGAGCAGCCCCGAAACCCTTTCACCCATTGAAATAGTTCGGCTGGGGCGTACGCCCACCGACCGCGAGAATGCCCTGCGGTCCAGCGCCACGGACTTCACGGGCTCGGACGGCAGCTGTGTGCAAGCGATTCATGTTGGGGTGTTTTTCGATGGCACCAATAACAACATGCTGCGAGACCGCCCCACCAATAGTCACTCCAATATCGTCAGCCTGTATGACGCGCACAAAGACGACCAAGAAACTCACTTCGCCTATTATCTACCCGGCGTCGGAACAGCCTTTCCAGAAATCGGTGAATTGGAGGAATCCAGTTCAGGCAAGAGCTTTGCTACGGGCGGTGAAGCCCGAATTCACTATGCAATGCTTCAGGTCTACAACGCGGTTTGTACGTCTTTCCATAAGGTTAACCTGATCCCCCGCGAAGAAATGAAAACCCTCGTCACCGAGGAGCTGAGCAGCTTCTATCGACGGCAGATCAACGATAACCAGATGCACCGGGTCTTTCAGGAGGTCAACAAACGCTTGCTCAAGGCGATCCTCGGCAAGCGGCCACGCATCATCAAATTGCACCTGTCGGTGTTTGGCTTTTCCCGTGGCGCGGCAGAGGCGCGGGTGTTCTGCAACTGGATTCGCGAAGCGAGCGGCGGGATGATCGGTGAAGCCGAATTGAACCTGCGCTTCCTTGGCATCTTCGACACCGTGGCGTCGGTGGGCCTGGCGGACTCCTCGCCGGTGGGCCGTGGTTTTCTTGATTGGGCGCACAATAATCTGGGCATTGGAGACATCGACAAAACCGTACATTACCTGGCGGGCCATGAGATTCGCCGCTCATTTCCGGCGTCCACCGTTCGCGACGGCAACCGCTGGCCTAAGAACACCACGGAGTACGTTTATCCGGGCACGCATTCCGATATCGGCGGCGGCTATTCTGTGGGGGATCAAGGTAAGTCGCTCGGTGGCCGCAGCGCCCTGCTGTCGCAGATCACTTTGAACGACATGTATGAAGAAGCCTTAACAGCCGGAGTACGACTCAAGAAACGGCAGGAGATGGACCAAGCGCTCACAAATGACTTCGCCATCGACCCAAATTTGCACGCCGCCTTCATGGCTTATCTGGGATGGACGCGAGAAGTGAATGAGCAAAAGGAGAACCTGTCCGGCAGCCGGATCGGCGTGGTCAACAACCGCATGCATACGCAGATGCAGTATTACTGGCGCTGGCGGGCGAGCAAAAAAACCAAAGCGCAGTTCAAGGCCATGCACAGCTACCAGCAGGCGTCGGAGCAGGACAAACAAGACCTGTGGGAATCCGAACAAGACTGGCAGTCGGACATCGCCCAGGCACGTAAAGCCCATTTACCGAGCAAGCGTGCCGTGATTCGCCAGCGCGTCGGCATGATGAGGGCCGAGCACGCTGCCCCAACAGCCAGTCAGACTCAGCGCGACCTTGTGTTGGCCGTCGACAACCCCGCTTCTATACCACCGCTGGTAGATCAGTTTTTCGACCGCTATGTGCACGATTCCCATGCAGGTTTTTGGCTGTTAGGGCCGATCACTCAGTGGGACAAGCAGCAGTTCATGGCGGAAATTCGCAGGAAGAAAGCGTTCTACGACGCTCTGGTTGCACAAGCTGAAACCTGGAGTATGCCTGTCGAAGAATACGTGGACCCCAGTCTGTTTGCGCTGAACCGCTTTGAACAAAAGGTCTATGACGTCAATGGCCCTGACCCTGAGCAAAAACCACCCACGACGCCGAATATCCCGGTGATGACTGACGACGACGCCAGCGATTTGCGCGATAACGCAGGTGTCACCGGGCTGGTCGTGAAATACGGGATGGGCAGCGCCACGCGGCGCGAAGCCAATGGTTCGGGGCAATACCGACGACTCTTTGATCATGACCATGAAGTCATAGCCGTGCTCGATGAAGTCGGTTATCTGGTAGGCAAGGCGAGCGACGCTATCTCTCATAAAGCCGGCGAAATCACGGATGGTCTTGGCAAGCTAAAAGACGGCGCAGTCGATGCTGCAATGAGCCTCCCGGGCAAAGCCGCGGACGCTGCCATCGAAGCCGGAAAGAACGCGCTGAAAAACGCACTACCCAAGGGCCTTCCCACCCTCAGGTGACACAAAAAACATTCATTGAATTCGGTCGAGCGGCTGTCAAAGCCGGCTTGACGCATTTGTGCACAAAGGTTTTATCGTAATGACACAACCCGTTTACTGGCGTGATATCGAAGACAGACAGGGTAACTGGGCAGGCCTGCAAGTGACGGTCAAGCGCTCGGATCCAACGCGACCGCCGTTGCATTTACGCGCAATGACTAACGGCCGAATTAAGCTGATGCACAATGACACGCCGTTGCTCTGGGCAACGTCGGAGCGCGGCTACTACGGTGCTTGGGTGGTGCGCAATAACCAGGTGCTCCCCCACTCGCAGTTCAGCCCGGTAGCGCCTATTCGCTCAGCAGATGTTGACCGATACGCTTCACTCACGCAGCCAGCGCGCACCAAGGCGTGGAGTCGCTACTTCGTTTCGGCACTATGTGACGGTACGTCCAACTTCATGTCGACGGGCAATTGGCTTGCCCAAGGCCTATTGCCGGATCCTTCCAAGACGCAACTCATGAGGCGTGATGGCCTGGCGAGCTGGCTCTTTACTCATGGAACAGCCGACTATCGTCTGCCCGATTGGTGCCTGAGCGGGCAGGAGATCATTGATTACCAGCAGTCTCCCATCGTGCGATGGCTCGACTGGTGCAGTTGGCAATACAAATTGATTGGCTTGCGACCGGTAGACCCGATGGCTGATCGACTGAAATGGTGGTGCAAGAAGTCCCGAGAAGGCACCCTGCCCCCTATCCTGCTTTGGTACGTTGCCGGTCTCTCTGCCTACGTCATCATTGATGGCCATTACCGCTTGCAAGCCGCAATCGAAACGAACATACCGCCGTCGTTCATCGTCCTCAGCGTCATTCGGATGCAGGAGTTCAGTCCACCACCAGAAAGTCTGCAGCCGGTGGTTGAGTCCTTGCTGAGGCAAAGAGCTCGCAACCCTGGGTTTGGCGTCGATGCACTAAACGAAAAACTGATCAATCTGTTTGATAATCGAGCGTTCATTGGACCTCGCACCCACAGCTGGGCAGGGCTGCGCTCCGAGCAGGGGTGGGAGGCACAGGTTACGGCTTATTTGCAGGGGATTGGCGAGACGGAGTACCTGCATCAGATTTTGGAGCGGGAGGAATAGTGCTTTGTCCCATTCAACAGTGCTCCCCCCCCCGTTTCCGGAAACGCACCATTGACCATCATTGAAGCCAAAGGTATAAGAACACCGGACCGGTAGCTTAGATAGGTAAAGCGGCCGCTTGATAAGCGGAAGATCGTGGGAGCGAAACCCACTCGGTAAAGTGCCTTCACTGAGGACACTTTACCGAGTGCATTTCATAAAATATTTTATATAAATCAATTTTTGCTCACATTGCCAGGAGCTGGCTGTCGTTGAGCCCCTGACTTCACATCCCCTGTGGACGGGTCACACCTCTCGAAATTCGAGTTACGCCATTCTATCCCGCTAGCAACCAAACTCCCTTCAACGGGCATCCCAGCAATATATCTTTTCCCGTTCGACACGACACCTAGCGCTCGCCCATGACCGCCTCGGTACAAACCACATAGCTGAGGCGCACCTCCTGTCTTAGAGTCTGCACCACTCTCAATAGACTGACAGAAGCCGCTAAATATTGCACGGCTGGTTCCACCGACATCTGAGTCTTCCCAGCTTCTGATCGCGGCTCTTATAGCCTTGACTCCCGATCCTTTAGCTACGATCAGCCTGGTGCCGGCGTACTGGGGCTCATTGATGAACGGCTTAGGATTGTCTGCAATTTCAACCAGCGTATCAGTGAAGCCCGATTTGGTAGACCACGATATGGTGCCCAAGCTGAACTTTGTATTATTCCCCGAGCCTTCCCTAAAACCATGAATAATTTCGTAATCTGCCGACTCCGATATTGGATATCCTCTGTATAGAGACTTAACAACGGCGACGACTCTGGAAAACTTTTCAGTCACTGTGTTAACATCGTTATACAGCCATCCAGAATCAATCATTCCTACAATTTGACTTAATGCTTGAGAGGGAAATATTACATCACCACAGAATCCAAATATTTCTGGCTGGGTCCCCGAATGAAATATTTTCCTGCAGTGCTCCCATTTACCACCACGTGGCCAGGTAATGCGACTATCGCTTGCGAAATAGAGTCCACTTTGCCCGCGACTGTCCACCGACACCCAAGCTACAACAGAAGTCATATCATCTAAACTCCGTCCATTTAAATACCCTGAGTGTACCATTTTATCCTGGATAAACCCTTATCCCGCATACACCTATGCAAATCTACGGAAAACACCATCCACCTCGTAGCGCTTATTTTTAATCAGAGACCGAGGTTCTTTGCTGAGCTGGCTGAGGTATCACAATACCTGTCACTATGAGCGCGAAGAACTCGTCATTATCCCGGAGGCGACTGATCAGGCCATAACCTAGACCCATCATCGCCCACCACTGATGCAATCGCAGAAGCCTCCTGAGATCGGATCAACCTGAATACCCCATGTGAGCGACCAAGGATAATAGCACCGAAGCATTGCTGGCCAGTGGAAGAGCACCATTGGTATCATAGGAGTTTGAGTACGTATTATAAAAAAATCAAAGCATTTAGCTGAAAATTTAGGTGTTTAATGACTTTTGCAAAGCGTGTCAGGGATAACACGGTCACTCGCCCAAACCAGAGGAGTTTCAAGCTGGATGAATGGAGGGAAGCTTTCATACACGAGGAGGATGATCAGGAGTCTAGGGATTTGTATGAGGCCGGCATCTGGTTTGCGCAAGCCTTCGCCACCATAAGAGAAAAACTGAGCTATGCGGCTGACAAAAAAATTGACAGGAACACGAAGCTCTTCGCGTTTGTGTGCCATGCAAATCTGAACGCAATCGGCTATCAGCAATCGATTAAAGACCTTGTTAGCGGCTCCAGGCTGGAGAGTACAGCAGCGCAAAGCGCTAACTATATCCTTCCGAAAATTTTCGACAGCGACGGAGCTGCGCATTCGCTGGATCAAATAGCGACATCCGATATAGACGGCCTCCAGCTCCCGCTTCGGATGATACTCAAGCAGAAATCGCCGCCTAGCGAACAACTTGCGCAAACAACGGCAACCTTTGGCGACATTGTATCGGACTATACCGTTGGAAGCTTCTATAAGATCGTCGAAGATCTATGGGAAGAGTGTCTTTGGAATAACTATACTCTCAATGCATCCAGAGAAGGGGTCAGACTATCACCGACGAGACCTAGCGACGTCAAATGGAAGTGGATAAGCCTCAGCCGCCGTAGTGCAGTACATCATTCCTACACAATGCATCGCCACTCGCTCTTTGAGCAATCATATCGCCAAGCCAGCCACACCAGCCTTGGAATACCCAGACCGGTTCTGGCGATTGAAACAATCAACGGCGTGATGCGATTCATCCTGGCGGCAGACAAGCACGTTGATCCGCGTTCAAGTGAAATCTACGTGCTTATGCAGGAGGCTCTTGAACCTTATTATGCGCAACTAGCCAAGTTCCAAAGCCCAAGATTGGGCAAAGGTACGATCATCGATGTCATCAAGTGCTGGGCTGTTGTGCAAAGTCTGGTGATACTGTTGGAAAAGGGAGCACATCTGCGGGATGCAAATCCGGCTACCGCACAAATTGTGGCTGAACTCACTGCGCCGCGGATCGAACGGCAAGCATTGGTTGAAGCCATCCGCGATTCGCTGGGCGTATCCGCTGACCTTAGCAATAAGCTATTGGACTTTTTGACCTATTCACCTTCATCAACCCATATGCAAGAAGAAAACGAGTTATGGACCCAGCCGATTATCGTCTTGAACGAGAAAGAACTGTTGCTGCTATACACCCCTTTTTCCCATGGCACGACACAACGCAACGTGAATATCTGGCTACGCCAGTTAGGTGCGAACTTCGATATGCGTGGGCTACCGTTCGAGCAATATTTGCGGGATGTCCTCACGTATAACGTCAACCTGTCACCAATAAAGCATGACATAGCGTTGATGCCTCACGCTTTAAAATTCAACCTTCCCAGCGGAGCAGAAGAGGCGCATCAGTACGAAGACATCGACATCGTGATGCGCATCGGCAATAGCGTTTTGATTGGCGAAGCAAAATGCTTCCTACAGCCGGTTGATCCAAACGAGGTATTCAAGCATAGAGAGAGGGTTATTGCCGCGCAGGTTCAACTTAAGCGAAAAGCGGACTATGTCAAAAAATACAGTCAGCAGTTTCGTGAGGAGTGCGCAAGACGTAATTTCTGGCTGCCGGAGGATTTCAAAATTCAATCCGTCATCTTATTGAACGGACAGTCGCACAGCGGCATCCCGTACGAGGGCACGCCTATCGTGGATATCAACATATTGGCAACTTTTGTAAAAGGGGTATTACGGCGAAATCTCATCAGTACAAAAGCAGATGGCGTGGTATCTGCGGAAGAACAGGTTTTGTATACCGATGCAGGAGGTGCGGCGGCTTACCTTGAAGAGTATTTGATGAACCCACCACAACTCCAACGTTTCGCAGATGCCTTGGTTGAGCGCCGGGCGTGCTACCGAGGGATAGTCAATGGGCTGGAGCCGTTATTTTACGACTATTTCGAAGTGGATCTAGCTAAGGTTCTAGGGTAACGCCACTGTCGAAATCTCTTGAGCAGCGTATACCTAAATAGATTCCTGACGAGTCTGACGGCGGCCTGTCCAAGGCCTGCTTTGTTGCTTTGCAACAGGAAGCATGAATACGAGTAACCCCAGGATCACTCCAAACCTAAATGTTCTGCCTATGGCGCCGATATAGGTCCAGGGCCTTTGCCAAGGCCACTTATCATGGAGATGAGCCAATGTTGAGTACAATCAAAGCCGTGCTAGCGGCAATTCTGAGCCTTTGGAATGCTGTCCCGGAGCCCATCAAGGTTAAGGTTACCGAAGCAGCGTTCTCTCTAATCGAGCACCTCGTAAGAGGTTTCTTTCGTAGCAAACAAAGCGGAAACGAGGGCAAACCCAATGGCAACGTTTAAGGATTTTGTTGACGAGAATCTTCAGTTTTCAGAGGAGTCTGAGAGAAGAAATCCGTTGGGTATCAGTCTGGATAAAAACAACCTTCCCGCATTTACTCCTCGGAACATCACCTCTCTTGTCAGTACCGTTTTTGAAGCAGCCGCGCTGAGGAATATCGGGAAGCCCGAGCAAAATGACCTTGCTGCTCACTTAGCGGATGTCGTATCCAGCGATGCCTTCATTTCCGAACTCAGTTCCACGCTGGGAGATCCTAAGCCAGGAGAATCGGAAAATGAATTTGTCGCACGAGCGAGGATGGCTTTTCGAGGAATCATGCATCAGCGATTGAAGAAGCGATAACGATTATTCTGCGCAGCTCGATTCAACCATCACTCGTGTAGCGTTATATCAATTGCTTCCTATAGTCCAGAGCTGACTCACCTTCGTGGTGAAGCTCTGGCTCATCAGATCGCGAAGTATCGCCCAGGTTGGATGACTGGGCACACTCGCCGCCCTCAACGTCCCCCCCCTACCCCATTTCTGATTAATTTCATCTAGAACTTGCATCACCTTCTCCGCCACCTCTGGCTGTGAACCCGCAAACAAATCATCCGTCAACTCCCGCGGCTGCCGCAGCTCCAACAGCAGCACCTCGGCCTTGCTTTACTCAAACCCCGGCCGAAACAGCCGGTTCACGGCTTGCGTCGCCGCATTGATCATCAGCCGCACGTCGTTAGTAGGGTATGGCGGCTCAACCAGAGCGCCGTTGGCGTACTTCGCCTGTTCGGGATTGAACATGCCGGTGCGGATGCTAACGCAGACTTTTTTGCCCAGTGAGTTCTGCTCGCGGAGCCTTTCTGCCGCGCGCCGACTGTAGGTGGCCACCGGTTTTTTGATCGGCTCTATCTCGGTCAACCGCTTGCCGAACATCCGGCTGCAGCAAAATCCTTGCTTGGGCGGGTCGACTTCGCCCAAATTTAGACACGAAACGCCGGCTAGTTCACGCGCGGTTTTCTCGATTACGACGCAGAACGTTTTTCTTAGCTTGTGTTCACACAGCCTGAGTCAAAAGCCGCCATGACTCGATTTCAAAATCAGATCCTCACCCCAACGTGATTCCAGTGGAATCACTGCCCTGCCAAACATTCATACTCCCCCAACCCGCGCCTTCATGATTGCCATCATTGATGAAAACTCCCTGGCTGCCAGTGCCCTGCTCTCTTCCGTCGGGTCATGTGGTTTCCATGCAACTCCGATGTCGGTTGCAACAACCGGCGGAGCCGTGAATGAGGCCTGAGGGTGACGGACAGCAGGTGCTGATTTAGCCACCCCCAGCGCATCGAACTCGCCATTGCGCGCCTTATCGACCATCCCCAGCAGATACCCCAGCGGATTGCGAAGCTGATTCCGCGAACACCGCCTTGCCCACTGCTCAAGCACCCGCCCCTGCAGTTCCTCCGAAATCAACGCTAGGGCGATCATCGCCTTTTGCCGCTGATCGACCGGGAGTATCTCGAGCACCTCGAACGGTTCACAACCAGGCCTCGCACCCGCGCGTGGTACAGAGCTTTTACATAGAAATGTATTTGTATTAGTACATGTACTGTCTGAGTTCGGATTCCGAACCCGGTCTGCAGGCCCCGGTTTTCCGCTGGGTTCGGAATTCGAACCCGGTTGAGAGCCACTCCGAACCCGGTGTTTTTCACTGAGTTCGGCTTCACGCTGGCTTGGTTCGGATTCGGAACCCGGGTCGAATCTGGCCTTTCCCTTCTGACTGATCGCATCTTTCGTCCAGGACTGAGCAGCCACCCGACCACCCAAAATCTCCAGCCGGCTGGGAATGTTCTGCGCAGACACATTGGGATCGCTGGCAAACTCATCGAAGGTGAAGGCCGCCACTTCTCGTATAGATTTGTTGCCATGCTCTAGTGCACCAACGACCAGAGTAAGGTACGAACAATCCAGCAGGATAGCTTCCGAGATGCTGATGGGTTCGTCGTGGAGCAGGTAGATATTCCCCTTCATCTGGCCGGTCACTTCGTCACGCACCCTGCCCGCAAGGCTTAGCCATCGGGTAAGACGCAGGGTCGTGATCGCTTTCGCTACAGTCTCCTTTGACGCCATTTTGAATGGCGTCGAAGAGAGGTAAGAGCGAAGTTGCTGGTAGGAGGGAACAGATGTCAGGCCGTCATCGTTGAGCAGCAAACGGAAGACCTGCCAGGCATTACGTTCGAGCGGCGTCAGTCGCTTATCCAGGAGAAGCCTTCGGGGCACGGCTTCGTGAGGGTTGCCCGTGAAAAGAATGCCCGTTTTCTCAGGCTTCCCGGAGACGTTGCCGGCGTCCCCGGTTGTATTGGCGTGAGTACTGCGTTTCACGTCCAACCCAACCGAAGCGCAATCCAGCAACGTATTCAACGAGTCCAGATTGTCAGAACTGAACCGGGGGGACGGCGAAAACATTAGACAAGGTCCTGTTCAATCCAGCTCTTTATCATGTTCCAGACCATTGTCAAATTGATCGTAGGCATTTCCTCTGTCAGCCGAATGGCGATCGTGAGCAAAGCCCTGTCATCCCTGAAATCCAGCGGCGTTTCCTTGCTGTATGTCACCCAAAGGTCCCAGAGCTGGCGTTCCTGATCCTGACTCAACGCGGGCCACCGCCCTTTTCGATTTGGCATGTTGAGCAAAGCACGACGCAGCGCTACTTCTTTGGGCGACAGACCAAACAACTGGTAAATCAGAACTGAGCTCGCACCGACCTCAATGGCCTTCATGATCAGTTGATCCTCATCTGCTCCCTTCGCTTGAGTTAGAAGTCGCTGAACCACTACGTTATCGACGACCACGTTGAACCAGGGAACTGCTGCGTTGACCAGGATGCTCATACATCTGGGCTCCATCAGGTCCTTCAGGTTGCCCTCGGAAAAACCCATAGCCAGGCAACTTCTAAGTTGCCCGTTACGGATGTCGTTGAGCAGTTGAAAAGCGATCGCCATATTTAATGGGTGAGCCATGGATGTTCCTCCACTTCTTTGCCGACGAAAAAAGATTAAGTCACGCTGAGGCTTCCAGATCGAGTAGCCGGCGCGCTAGACGTATGACCCGGAAGAGCTTCACTAATGACTGGTCACTAAGCCTCTGCACGTGATCGCCACCATCCTTGCCAGACATGAGAGCACCCAACAAAAGTTGTCCTAGCGATACTCCTGGCATCGAATCAGCCCTGCTGTCGTCGGCGAGATGTTCTTGAGCCGCGAGCGAGCCCTCAAGTCCACGCAACAGGCAGAGAAGCGCTGTTGAACTCGCCTGGTCGTCGACGCTGAACACATATCCAATCCCAGTCACAGAAGCAGCAAGCTCAACCTCAATCTGCGCTTCAGTGAGGATCTCCTCAGCCAGCCCAAATATCAGCCGGCGTAACTCTGCGGGCACGTCGATCTGGCGTTCGATGTACCAAAGGTCAGAAATGGGGTGCATGCCTCCGACTTGCACCGGAATCGAATGCAAGCATGAGTCGGCAAAGTCCGGAATGAGTTCGCCTGTGACAGTAGCTAGCTGCTTTTTCATCGATTGAATGCGGGGTGTTAGCCCACTGATAGGCGTAATGGTGTTCTCTTGTATCCTTCGAAGGACCTCGTCTTCATCCACTCCGTGGTCAAAGGTGCTCAACGGATCACCATCGTTGACCCAGCTGTCAATGGGATCCTTGTGAGATACATCCGGGCTCGGGACATCCTCGGATTTGCCAGATTTGGGAGGCAGATTCTTCCGCTCTGAGTGCTTGGGTTTAGCCTCATCCGAAGGCGCCAAATCAGGAATTGGAATTGCAGCCTGCGTTGGCGTTGGCGTGTGCGTTGGCGAAGATGCTTGCGGTGTTTTACCCTCCAGAATATCCAGCTTCAGCCAGTTGTAATCTTTGCCCAACGGTCGCTGCATCTGGTAAATCAGCTCGTCCTGAACCCGTTCGTACTTGTACTGTTCGGCTTCATCGAAGGTCGCCAACACATCCAGGAACATCGTATTGAAGTCGATGTTGGCCTGGTCCGAATCTGCATACCGCAGCCAGGCCTTCTCCGCGTTACTGCGCAGTGAAATCAAGCGCTCGATCTGGGGCTTTCCTAGGCCGCCATACAGAACTTTCGGGAGAGCCGGAAGAAGGTACTGAACTGTGTCCTGCATCTTGCTGATATGCGACTGAGAAATGGTGTAGCCGTCGGCCGCCAGTCGCCGCACCAGCTCTCGTTGTGAAAGCTGCTCAAGACCTTCGGCCTCATAAAGTTCTTTCGCCCGCTCGACGCCCAGGGCGCGTTCGACAAACGTCAGATCGCCTTTCATATCGTTTTCGGCAAGATGCCCGGTCAGGGTGACGATGTCACCCCGGGTCGGCCATGGCCGGAACAGGCAATTGATCCGGTAAAACTGGTCGTCTCGCGTTTCGGTCCAGAGCTCGTTGAGTACCGCCAGACGCGTATTGCCTCCGTTGCGAATGATGAAGTTCTCTTCACCCGGCCGCCGCGTGATGGAGGGCGGAGCATCCAGACCGCGTGCCGCAATAGACGCCTTGATCTCATCGAACATCGGATTTCGGTTGAGACGCGGGTTGTGTTCATAGGGCCGCAATCGATCGAGGGTGACTACCATGGGTGTGTCGGCGACCGGATCCGAAAGTTGCGAGACCGCCGGACCGTTGTTCATGAAGGATCCCTGCAGCAGCTTGCCTTTGATGTCTTCGGTGTTGAGCGATTTAGCGGCCATCACGATGCTCCACCCGAGGTGTCAGGTTGCGCAACGAAGCAATCAATCACTGCGTATGCACGCTGCAATTCGACCTCAAGTTCGAAGCTGCGGAACAACCGGTGCATGATCTCGGCATTCATCGAGCGGTTCGAGTTTCTTGCCACGTCAGCGATCTGCTCCCTAAGCCCTTTCTCAGTGAAACGAATAACGAATTTTTCTCGATCTTCCTTAGTGCTGCTCATGGTCGACTCCTGTCTGAACATCATTGATTTTTATCAGCCGGCTGGCCGAGCCGGCTTGGTGTGAAAGGTCGTAATCAACATCGGCCACTTTCAGGCTGACAACATCGACGTCTCTCCAGCGCTCTACAAAACAGGCAAGGGCAAAGACGAAACGCCCCGCATCCTTACTTCCGTTCCTGAGGCGAAAAAGCACGGTGCAGTGGTCCGAATCCAGATCTTTAGGCTTGGTAGCCATACTGTGTTCCTTCACGACGTAGCTCCCGCATTCGGGGCACACAAGGATGTCCGACTCTCCCGTTGGGAGAATCGTATTGGCGAGGCGCCGGAGCGCCCGGCAACGGGCGAACTCGGCCTGGCAATCCAGGCAGGTGGCGCGGGGCAAAGGTTTTCTGTTCATTGGCGAGCCCTCCCGAAAGCGGCAGCATCGAGATTGACGAACCGGGTATGAGCAGGAATGAACGCCGTGCGAACGACTCCGGTCGGGCCGTTGCGGTGTTTGCCAATGATCAACTCGGCGATCCCCTGATCAGTTGAGTCAGGGTGGTAGACCTCATCCCGGTAGATGAACAAGGTCAGATCGGCATCCTGTTCCAGCGCCCCTGACTCACGCAGATCACCGTTGTGCGGACGTTTGTTGGGACGGTTTTCAAGAGACCGATTAAGCTGAGACAGCGCAAGAACCGGACAGGCAAACTCTTTCGCAAGGGCCTTGAGTGAGGCGGAGATAGCGGCAATTTCCAAGTTGCGGTTTTCCTTGCCGGCACACTGCATCAGTTGCAGATAATCGACCATGATCAATCGAGGTTTGCCGTAGCGGCGTGCTGCACGCCGCGCACGCGCACGCAGGGCCTGCGGGGTGAGCCTTGCGCTGTCATCGACCACCAGTCGATCGCCATAACTGTTGATCTTTGTCACAGCTGCGGTCAGTTTTGGCCAATCTTCGTCCTCGAGCTGGCCGCGCATCAATGTTGCGACATCCAGATGACCAAGGATTGCCAGCAACCTGAATATCAGCGCTTGGGCCGGCATCTCCAGACTGTAGATCTGCACGCAGCCATGGGGGTCGTGCTGCAGCACTGCATCCACCACATTCAGCGCAAGACTGGTTTTACCCATCGATGGCCGAGCCGCGACGATGATCAGGTCTGCATCCTGAAAACCGCCAGTCTTCTGATCCAGATCCACCAGACCACTTGGTACGCCTGTCACACCATTGCCGTGGTTGAAGTTGAAGTCGATTTGCTCGACTACCTTCAGCAGCGTTTCGTTGACGTCGGCGAAGCTGTCAGGCGCGTGCCCTTGGCCAAGCTTGAACAATTGCTGCTCGTAAGCTTCCTGCACCTCAACACTTTTGGCCTGGGGCTCTGCAGCACTACGGCTGCACTCATAGCCAAAGCTGACCAACTGACGCAGGTGCGCACGCTCTCGAACGATTTCAGCGTACGCCAGGATATTCGCTACGGAAGGCGTATTTCTGGCCAGATCGGCCAGATAGGCGAGCCCTCCCACCTCTTCTGCGTCCATCAAGCTGTGGGAAACGGTCACCACATCAAAGGGCTGATTGGCGACCGAAAGTTTCTGAATGGCCTGATAAATCAGACGGTGCTCGCGCTTGAAAAAGTCGTCCTGGGACAGGACGTCTGCGATGCATTCCAGCGCCAGGTTGTCGAGCATGAGACCGCCCAACACACCCTGCTCCGCTTCAATGGAATATGGGGGCGTAAGGTCGAGAAGATTCACAAGGTAATCTCCCGCGCAACGCAACTGCGGCCACCGAGTGAGCGGACGGCCAATTCCTCAAAATGCCCCCGCCACTCGGGAAACAACTCAATGGCCAAGCTTTTGATGACGCTTAACGCCGCTGGTGAACGGCGGTTTAGCGGCTGACGAGATTCGAGCCTGTGCGCAGGAACGCCCTCGGTAGCAGCGCGCCGAAACGACACCGCTGCCGGGATTGTGGTATCGAGCAGGTGAATTTTCGAATGATCTGTCAGCGTCTCGCTCAGCGACTGATAGATCAGGCTCGCATCATTGGTGGAGTCGAGTTTGTTAATGACAATGTTCAAAGGTGGCGTTGTCACTCCCAGTACCGAAAGCGGCTCCAAGTCTTTGAGCAACTGCTGCGTGCCGCGATAAAACTCACGGGCCGCGAGCATGTCCGGCGTGATGGGTGAGATCGCCATGTCCGAGCAAAGCAAGGCCATTTCCAGCATCACTGACCGTGCACCCTGCGTGTCGATCAGAATGAGATCGAAGTCCTCTTCGAAGGCCGAGACAAGATTTTTCAGGCGCAAACGACCGTCCGCAGCGTGCAGCAGCAGATTGCTGAGCTGGTTGTGTGGATCATTGGAAAGGATCAGCGAGAGATGGGGGATGCACGTTTGGGAAATGACCTGGCGTGCGCAGGTGATGTTCTGAGCGATCAGTTGGTAGGTGCCGCCGGGGGCTTCATTGTCGATGCGATAAAACGAGGACAATGACGGTTGCGTATCGAGATCGATCAGCAGGGTTCGGAGATTTGAGTCGGCGCAGAACGCGCCTAGATTGGCGGTGACCGTGGTTTTTCCGGGTCCGCCTTTAGTCGAGATGACCGATGCGATTTTCATGGGTGCTTGCCTCTAAATCGGATTGATTTAAGAGACAGCGTCTGGTTGTCCGGAAACTGCTACGAAATGTGTCTTCGAAGCAGCTGAGCAGTTTTGCAGCTTCATCAACCCAATATGCGAAATCACTGGGATGGCGAAAGGTCCTGCAAAGGTCTGCTCGACCCCTTGAAATAGATGGCTCCACGACCTGGACTCGAACCAGGGACCCAGTGATTAACAGTCACTTGCTCTACCAACTGAGCTATCGCGGAATGCGCGCTATCTTACTGATTGAAAAAGGGAAGTCAAGCTGGCTGG
>Ga0247730_1000787_pt1 | contig 20345 bp, 18 predicted proteins | sample UWRJL073202C2_FD_180959 | JGI IMG/M metagenome (GOLD analysis project Ga0247730, IMG submission 180959) | Plant litter microbial communities from Arlington Agricultural Research Station in Wisconsin, United States - UWRJ-L073-202C-2 | ecosystem: Environmental > Terrestrial > Plant litter >... | reverse complement strand
ACCGGTGGCGACAAGGTGATAAACAGTCTGACTCGGGATGACCAGGAAATCGTCGGCACCGCCAAGGCTGATGTACTGGTGGGTAATTACGCGCGCGACGAGATATTGGGTTTTGAGGGCAATGACAGCATAAACGGCGGCGCTGGCAATGATTCCATGGCAGGCGGCAAGGGCATTGATACGCTTACCGGCGGGGCGGGCCGAGATGATTTCGTGTTCTATAACATCGGTGAAAGTTATCGCACCGCTACCGAAGATCATTCCGACGTCATCACCGATTATGAGTCTGGCGACATTCTTTATGCGCTGGATTTAGGCTTCACCGACTTGGGTGATGGCACCAACGGTACGCTCAAGCTTGACTATGACTCAGGCAAAAATCAGACCTACCTCCACTCATTGGAAGCCAACAAGCAGGGACAATTCTTCCAGGTGACCCTGGCGGGTGAGCACACGACTGTGTCGATTGCCCTGGATGGCTTGTATGTGGATGAGCAACCGATCCAGATTGTCGGGGTGAACCCGACTGATCCTGCGCCTGTTTAATAATCGTCGCGATCAGTTCTTCAACCTTCCAGCCACTGTGAATGAAGTTTGGGGAAGTGTTCCTGGAGCCAGTCCAGAAACACTTCCACTTGCGGCGCCAGATGCTTGCGGCTGGGGTAGAGCACTGTGATTGGCCGAGGCAGTGGGCGGTAAGGTTTAAGTATCTCCACCAGCGCGCCGCTGGCCAGGTATTGCTCCACGGCAATGCCGGGCGCCTGGATAATTCCGAAGCCGGCCACGCCGCATTGCACGTAGGCATTTGATTCGGTGACGGCAATACCGGCGTGGCTCAGGTAGGCTCTGTCTTGGCCATCCACCGAGAAATGCCAGGGCAGTGGTCGGTTGTTCTGGCCGGACAGGAAGTTGACGCCCTGATGATTGTCCAGATCGTCCAGTGTTACCGGCTCGCCGTGTTCGTGAAGATACTTGGGCGCAGCGCAGGTGACCATGATCGCCATTCCGATGGGGCGCGCTATCAGCGTTGAGTCCGGCAGCACCCCGATGCGCAGGGCGCAATCGATGCCTTCACCCACCAGATCTACCGTTCGATCCGTCACGCCGAGCACCAGGTCGATCTCGGGAAACAGCCGGGTGAACGCGCGCAGACTGTCCATCAGTTCGACCTGGGCAAAAGCGGTTGGAATGTCGATGCGCAAGCGCCCGCCAAGGGTCGAGCCGGAGCGGTCGAACATTGACGTGACGTCAGAGATATTGCCGAGGATTTCCTTCACGCGGTCGTAGAAGCGCTGGCCTTCAGTGGTCAGCTTTACCTGGCGCGTGGTGCGCTGAAACAGCCGAACCCCCAGTGATGTTTCCAGCTCTTGAATGGAGCGAGTCACCTGCGGGCGGCCAATCTGCAACGACTCCGCCGCCTTGGTAAAGCTGCCCAATTCAGCCAGTCGGGCAAACAGTCGCATGGATTGCAGCAGCTCCATTTTCTTCCCCTTAGGTCTTCTCGGTTGCACTTGAGACTACATCAAGAGCGCTTATTGTTGCTGAAGGACGCAACAATCATGTCAGTTTCTGCGCATTTATTGCGCCACGACGAGAGTCAACAATGGCTTCAGAACACGGCAGATCGCCCTGACAGACCTGGAGACGTGCAATGAAAGCCTGGCTACTGAAAGATTTTGGACTGGATAACCTGGAGAGGGGCGAGGTGCCGACCCCGCAACCCAACGCCGGGGAGTTGTTGGTAAAGGTGGGCGCGGTGTCCCTCAACTTTCGCGACAAAGCCATCGTCGATGGCATTTACGAACCGCACAGGGTGCCCAAACCGTTGATTCCGGTCAGCGATGCCGCAGGCACTGTGGTTGCGGTTGGCGATGGCGTGACGCGCTTCAAGATTGGCGACAGGGTCAATTCCCACCTCTATTCCCGCTGGCTGGACGGTGAGCCGGGGCCACATGAACCGGATTACTGCTTCGGTTCGCCGCTGCCGGGTGGATTGGCCGAGTTCATGATTATCCACGAGGACAGCGCTGTTGCTGCGCCGCAGAACATGTCTGACGAAGAGGCTGCAACCTTGCCAATCGCGGCGCTCACGGCCTGGTATTCGCTGGTCGATTATGGGCAGATCCAGCCTGGCCAGACCGTGCTCGTCCAGGGCACTGGCGGGGTATCGATTTTCGCCGTACAGATTGCCACTGCGCTAGGCGCCCGCGTCATCGCAACGTCCAGTAATGACGCCAATCTCCAAGCAGTGAAAGAGCTCGGTGCCGTGGCCGGGATCAACTACCGGACCACGCCGGATTGGGAGGCGCAAGTGCTCAGGCTGACTGATGGCAAAGGCGTCGACCTGCTGCTCGATGTCGCCGGTGGCAGCGGTATCAACCAGTCGATTGCAGCAACCAAGGCCGCTGGCCGTATCGCGCAGATTGGTTTTCTGACCGGGCAGACCGTGCAGTTGAACCTGATGCCGCTGATCTTCCGTCAGACGACGATTCGCGGCATCGCAGTGGCGCCGCGTTCATCGTTCGACCGCATGAATGTGTTCCTCAATGAGCACAAGATTCGCCCGGTGATCGACAAGGTTTACCCGTTCGAGCAGGCCCGCGAAGCCTATGCGCATCTGGCCAGAGGCGCATTCGGCAAGGTGGTGATCAAAGTCGGCTGAAGTCACTGATGCGAATACAGTTTCAACGCCTTGGCAAACCCCTGCGCCCGGAATATGGCACTGCCTTCGCCCAGATCACCGTCACTGGCGACGAGGTAGACCTCGTTGGTTTCAGGCTTGATGGCCAGACTGGTTGAGCGCAGGTAGTGACCGGTTTCGCGGCCGGGGATCAGGATCTGGCCGATAGGCAGGCCGTTGGGATTCAGCACCAGTACCCGGCCTTGGCTGTACATCGCCACGTACAGATTGCCATCCTGATCCACGCGCATCGAGTCCGGGGAAGGGCCGTTGAAGCGATAAACCACCGCCTCGCCGAACGGGGCGATGGTTGTCGCGTCCTTCAGTTCGATGCGGTGCAGCAAACCTGTGGCGAACTCGGTGACCCACAGGGTTTTGCCGTCGGGCGACAAGGCGATGCCGTTGGCAATCGCCAGCTTGGGCAGGATCGGCACGATGCTTTTGCCGTCTGCGGGTACGTAATAAACCCCGCCGGTGGGTTCGGTGGAAGTGCCTTTGAAGTCGGTGAAGTAAAAACCGCCGGTGCTGTCGAACACCAGATCATCCACCAGATAGTTTTTATTGCCGGCAATGATCACTTGCGGCGCCGAGCCATCGGCCTTGTAGGTGGTCAAGTTGCCGGTGTCCTTGAAGTTGCCGAGCCCGGCGACATACAGACGACCGTCCTTATGGATCGCCAGCCCCGCTGAACCCAAGGCATTTTTCGGCACCACGACACTGAGCTTGCCCTGAGTGTCGACCTTGAGCACCTGGCCGCCGAAGACTTCCACGAACAGCAAATTGCCTTCCCGGTCGAATGACGGTCCTTCCAGCTGCAGGCCTTTGTCCGACACCTTCAGCCATTGCTGGGCGGTGACGGTCGGCAGGTCTTTTTCCGCCGCGGCAATTGCCTGCAATTGCTGGCCCTCGGCGGGGTAGCTGAGCGTCGGGATCGATTCCGCGGCCTGCGCGTGGATCGCGCCGGTACTTAACAGGAAAAACATCGAAGCCAGGATGTGCTTATGCATTGAGGATCACCTGATTATTGTTGTTCTGTTGGTTGTGCGTCATGCACCCAGCATGGCGACGATGGCAGGCACGGTCAGCACGGCTGTGTAGTAGCCCATGAACTGCACGCCGATGTTGAAGCCCAGAAAGCGTGATAAAAATCCGCCCAACAGCCCGACAGTGATGATCACCAGCAGCCCGAGCAGACCACCTTCCCAGATGCCGATCACCAGAATCAGGCCGACAAAGGTTGCGATGACGGCTTCGTGGCTGATCTTGCGCGACACATAAGAAGCGGCCCGATGCGCGTAATTCATGGTGAACGGGTAGGCGATCAGAATGGCGATGACTACAGCCAGCATGCCGTAGCCGAGAAACTCCCAGGTACTGAGCAGTGAGTGCAGGTTGTTTACCTGACCGGTCGCGGCATCCACGCTGAAACGTGGCGGGGCATTGAACAGCGGTGCGGCCGGGCCGGCGGCGACCGGACTGAGTGGCAGGCCGAAAGCGATCAGCGGGATCAATGCTTCGGCAATGTAGGTCGATTCGGTAACCCCGTTTCGGGCGGTAATCACCGTAGTAAGCCGATGATAGACATGCTTGACCCGCGACCCGACCATTTCGCCCATGATCACCGTCATCGCCACCGGACTGAAGACGAAGGTAGCGCTGGAAATGACAGCAGTGACGGCCGTCCACATGCTTTGCTTGCGGTCCAGGACCTTGAGCGGGTTCGGGAAAAAGCCGCCCCAGCTTTTGACGTCTGGCGACAGGGAGAACGTGCGAACATCCTGGCGACGCATTTTGTCTCGCTCGGCGGGTGCGAGCAGGGAGAACAGTGCGGCAATCAATGGCCCGATGGCGATGCCGAGGAAGTAACTGACGCTGAGTTTGACGCCGTATTGTCCGGTCATGGTTTGCAAACCGATGATCACCATGACAAACGGAATCAGGGTCAACACCGCTGCCAGACGCCCCTTGGAGAACCAGGCGATGGCAATTGCGGCGGCGAGGAAAACCCAGGGTGCCGCGCGCTTGATCATGTCGCCGAACGGCGAGAGCATCACCGCGAACAGCACGGCCATGGGCACGGCGATCAACGCGGCAATCACCGCGCCGGAAATCATCTTGCGCAGGGCAATGTGCGGAACACCGAGGTTGCGCAGGAAGTTGGCCTCGCGCATGAGCGGCGTGGCCATGGTGTCGCCCGGAATCCCCAGCAACGCGGTCGGCACGGCGTGGGTCATGTGCTTGGCGACGGCGCCGGCAAGAAAGAACGTCAGGATGCCAGGTGCAGGCACGCCGAGCAGCACGACCAGCAAGGTCAATGGCGCGAGGGTCGTGGTCTCGTCGCTGCCGGAGATCAGGCCGATCCCGGCAAAGATCACTGCCCCCAGAATACCCATGCCCAACGCGATGAGGAGCTGATCCAGCAGAGGCGCCATCATGACCGGCCACCTTTGATGCTCACAGCGCTTTCGACATTCAGCGCGGGCGGTTCTGGGCTGTCGACCTTGGCCAGTTGTGCGCGCTCATAGTCTGCGAACAGCTCATACAGGTCCATCTCGCGAAGCTCGGCAATGGTCGCCGGTGGTAAATCGGAGAGCTTGCCCAGATCGCCGAACTCGTTCTGCAGTTCGAGCAAGACCTGCGCGCGCCAGGCGGGATCGGCCTGGTGTTCCATGACATGGCGCTTGGGTTTGAACAGCGCGGCACTGATCGCGCCGCCTGCCAGACAACCGACGATGCCGATCAACATGGCATAGGCCCGGGCCATTTGCGCAGAAGCAACCCAGCCGACCAACAGGTGCTTGGCGATGAAAAACGCCCCCAGGCTGACGATTGCACCGATGGCGATGGCGTAAATCAGATGACGACCGTCTACCGTGTCGCCCCAAACTTCATACAGTTCGGATTTCAAAGGATTCTCCCACTGCCCTTGCGGGCTTTTATTGTTATGAAGGTGAAGAGATGCAGCTTAAGCCAGTGCTGATGCTCGACGTTTCGCGAGCAACGCGCGCGATACCCGGGACGCCGTTTCGCGGCCCAGTTCGGCGTTGATGAATTCACCCGTCTCGATCAATGCCTCAAGGTCGACCCCGTGGCTCAGCCCCAGGCCGTCCAGCAGGTAGATCACGTCTTCAGTGGCAACATTGCCCGTCGCGCCGGGCGAATAAGGGCAGCCACCCAGACCCGCGACCGAGCTGTCGAAAACCCGCACGCCGGCCTCCAGTGCTGCGTAAATATTGGCGATGGCCATCCCGTAGGTGTCATGAAAGTGCCCGGCCAGCGCAGTTACCGGAACGACCTCACTGCAGGCTTGCAGCAGCGCTTTGGTTGCCGCTGGTGTGCCGGCGCCAATGGTGTCGCCCAGACTGATTTCATAACAACCCATTTCGTAGAGCGAAGCGCTCACAGCGGTGACGGCCCTGGGTTGGACCGCACCGGTGAACGGACAACCCATGACGCAGGAAACATAGCCACGCACCCGCACGCCGGCTTCCCGCGCGCGCGCCATGACCGGCTGAAAACGCGCGAGGCTTTCGGCAATCGAACAGTTGATATTTCTTTGCGAGAACGCCTCCGAAGCGGCGGCGAATACTGCCACTTCACGACAACCTGCGGCCAGCGCGGCTTCGAGTCCCTGCACATTGGGCACCAGCGCTGTCCAGGTCACGTCGGAACGCATCGGCAAGGCCTGGAACACCTCATCGGAGCCGGCCATTTGCGGCACCCAGCGCGGCGAAACAAAAGCACCTGCCTCAATGGTGCGCAGTCCAGCATTGGCCAGGCGTTCGAGCAATTGCACGCGCAGTTGCGGCGCAAGTATCCGCTGCTCGTTCTGCAAGCCATCCCGGGCGCCCACTTCAACCAGCCGGACAGCCTGTTCGCCAGCGCGGCTCATCACTGCGCCCGCTTTTGCTTGAGCAGTTCAGCGGCATGGTCGGAGCGCACATCACCCGCGTCGACCATCTGCTTGACCAGCCAGCTGACTTCATCGCCTTTAGCGCCGGCTGAAAGCGCGATGTTGCGAGCATGCAGCGCCATGTGCCCGCGTTGAATGCCTTCAGTGGAAAGCGCCCGCAGTGCGCCCAGATTCTGCGCCAGGCCGACCGCGACGGCGATTTCCGCCAATTCCTGAGCAGTCTTCACCCCCAGGATGCGCAAGGACAACTGCGCCAGCGGATGAGTCTTGGTGGCGCCGCCGACCAGTCCAACCGGCATGGGCATTTCCAGGGTTCCCACCAGATTGCCCTGGCCATCCTTTTCCCAGGTGGTCAGCGAGCCGTAGTGCCCGTTGCGGCAGGCATACGCATGGGCCCCGGCTTCAACCGCGCGCCAGTCATTGCCCGTGGCAACGATCAGCGGGTCGATGCCGTTCATGATGCCCTTGTTGTGGGTGGCCGCCCTGTAGGGATCAATCACCGCGAAGTTGTACGCATCAAGAATGCCTTCGATGACATCCTCGCCCTTGAACGCCGCCGTGGTCAGCAGCTGCGGGGCGATACGAATCTGCGCGCGGGCCAGGCGCAGGTCAGCGAGGTTGGACAGAATCCGCAGCCTGACTTTGCCGCCAGTGATTTCCTCCATCAGCGGCGCAACCGCTTCAGCCATGGTGTTCACGGTGTTGGCGCCCATGGCATCGCGCACGTCGACGATCAGGTGCGCCACCAGCATCGGCCCGCGTGGGCTTTGCGCGAAGGTGTGGACTTCGATATCACGGCAGCCGCCGCCCAGCTTATTAAGGAGTTGATCCTTGCGGTTGGCCAGCTCGATGATTTCATCCTTGCGCCGCATCAGGCTGAGGCGGGCGTTGTACGGGTCCGAAACCTCGACAATCTGTACCTGGGCGCGCATCAACGGCAGCGAGCTTGAGGTCTGGAAACCACCGGCTTCCCGGGCCAGCTTGGCCATGAACGAAGCCGCCGCAACCACTGAGGGTTCTTCGACTACCAAGGGCACGATGACGTCGCGGCCATTGATCTGGAAGTTGCTCGCCACTGCATACGGCAGCTCGAACTTGCCGATGACGTTTTCGATCATGCCGTCGGCAATTTCCAGCGGCAGTGCGCCAGCGTCACGGAGGAGGGCAACGTCGTCAGCGGGCAGATCAAGAAGTTCGCGCAGGTGGTCAAGGCGTTCGGCGGGAGTCATGCCCCGGAACATGGGAAGGCGTGAATCGATACTCATGGGAAGCAGTCCTGTACAGATTTTTTATTGTTGAGTGGCTGTCACCCTAGACTGGTCTGTACTGGCAAAGAAGGTACAGTTTGGACAGACAGTACCTAAGCTGTACCCTCAATGAATATTTTTTCAGGACGTGGACGTGGACATGGCGCGGCTGACGCTGGCTCAACAGTTGACGGCATCCCTGGCGGGGCAGATCGCCAACGGCACCTATCGCGTCGGCGACCGATTGCCGTCGCTGCGCGAATGCATGCGGCTGCTGGGGCATTCGAAAAACACTGTGATCAACGCTTACGAATCCCTGGCGTCCCAAGGGTTGATCGAAGCGCGTCACGGGCAGGGGTTTTTCGTCAAACAAGGCGCACCCAGCAGCGCTGAGCCGGAAGAGCCGTTGCCCTATGCGCGTGCCATGGACACGATCTGGCTGATGCGCCAGCAGTTTGTTCGCGAACCGGGCCATTCGCCGCTGGGCGAGGGGTTTCCGCCGGTTGAGTGGCTGATGGATCTGCGCCTGGACAAATTTACCCGACAGATCATGCGCACTGGCGTGACGACGCTGTTTCGCTATGGCAACCGCTTGGGCAATGCCGCCCTGCGGCAACATCTGGTGCAAAAACTGGCGACCTATTCGATAGCTGCCAGCCCCCGACAAATCGTCACCACCCACGGCGCCAATCACGCCCTGGACCTGATCATCCGCCGTTTCGTGACGGCCGGGGATTCGGTGCTCGTGGAAGATCCCGGCTATTACCCCCTGTTCGGCAAGTTGCAATTGCAGGGCGCGCGAATGCTTGCGGTGCCGCGCTTACCCGATGGGCCGGACATGGCCGTGCTGGAGCAGCATTTGCGTGCGCACAAGCCCAAGCTGTTTTTTATCCAGTCGGTGGGCCACAACCCGACGGGTTCCGACCTGTCACCGAGTAAAGCCCATCGGCTGGTGCAGCTGGCTGAGGAACATCATTTCATTCTGGTGGATGACGACGCGCTGGCAGATTTCAAACCGGCCTCGGCGATCAAGGTCTCGGCGCTCGACCAGCTGAAACATTCGCTGTATGTCGGCAGCTTCTCCAAATCAGTGTCGGCGGCGCTGCGGGTTGGCTTTATTGCCGGCAGCAAGGAAGTCATCGATGAACTGGGCGATCTGAAGATGTTGCTGCACACCAGTTCTTCGGAGTACTGCGAGCGTACGGTCGATGTGATTCTCACCGAGGGGCATTTCCTGCGGCATTTGATCCGCCTCCAGGAACGCTTGAAAACGGCAACGGCAGAAGGCTTGCAGATGTTGGACGAGATCGGCGCCGAGGTGTTCTATCGCCCGGAGCAGAGTCTTTATCTCTGGGCCAGATTTGCCCACATCGACGATGCCCGGGAGTTGACGCGAAAACTGCTGCCCAAGGGATTCATGATCGCGCCCGGTCATATTTTTTCGCCGGAGCAATCCAGGATCAATCCCTGGACCAGGCTCAATGTCGCGTACCTGAATGATCCGCTGCTTAAAATTGTATTGGCACCTTGAATGACAGCTCTATTGTTAAAGGCTAGCCCGCGCCTGGTCATGGACAACGTCGGGCCCCTGTGCGGTTGGCGTCGCTGACAATGATCGCCAGCTTGCGCAGGTTGGCTTGCTGCGCCATGACCAGATCCTGAACCGTGGCGCCGGAAGGTTGCTGCAAAACGCTCTGGCAGATCAATTCGTTGCTGTTCGGGTCGGCGGATTGCCCTGCGCGCAGCCGCCATCGGGCGTCGAGCAATGCGTATTGGCCAGGGACCAGATCGAAGCGTTGCACCTCGATGCGCAAGGTCATTTTTCCCGTGCCTCCCGGCCGGTTGTTCAGCTCATTGATCAGCGCGCTTTGCACTTCATCGGCGAGGCTCGCACCCCACCATTCGGTTTCCAGAAGGATCAGTTCATTGCTGCCCTGGCGGATGACGATCTGTGAGCGATCAACTTGTGGCGGGACCATGACCCGTTCGATCCGCACGCTTTCGCCGACCTGCGTTGAGCGCGGTGTGCCGGAGTGCAGCGGCGTCAGCGTGTGGTAATGCACCGGATCGCTGCGGCAGGCGGCCAGCAACAGAATAATCATGAACAAAGGTGCGTTGAAAGTCGCCCGCATGGGGGATTCACTCCTTTGAGTGGTCAATTCATGGACTCCGCTGTTCAGGCCTGGAGTCGAATTGAGAGTCTTTGGGTCGGCCGCGAATCAGCGACTCGGGATGGCGACCCAGATAGTCGGAAAGATCGCGCAACGAGCGCGACATGCGCCCCAGTTCGTCTATGGCGTCACTCAGCTGTTCACGTTGCGGTGAGTCGTCGGCCAGCGTAGCACTGGCCGATTTCAAGGTTTTTCGTACATCATCCAGCGTGCTGCGAACGCCCGGCAGCGTCTGGCTGTTGAATTGTTTGAGGCCGTTACGCAGCTCGTTCAGGCTGCCATCCAGATTGGTGGCGATACGATCCAGCGGCAGATTGGCGATTTTTTCGATGACGGCCTGCAGCTGCTCCTGCAAAAGCTCAAGGCTGCTGGGCACCGTTGGCAGCATGACCGGGCGAGCATTGGGGTCAAACGCGACGGTTGGCGCCTTCGGATAGAAATCCAGGGAAATGTACAGTTGCCCGGTCAACAGGTTTCCCGAACGGGCCTGAGCGCGCAGCCCGTGTTCAACGAAACTGCCGATAATGCGAATGCCGCCCTCCAGATCCCTGGGATCATGCTTGAGCAAAGCAAGCATCTTGATGTGCGCCTGCCCCATGCTTTCCGGGTAAATGACGATGCCGACAATGATCGGGAAGCTGCGGGTCTTGAGGTCGAAATCCAGGTTGATCGACACCACTCTGCCGATTTCCAGGCCTTGAAACTCCACCGGCGCACCGACTTTCAAGCCCCTGAGCGCCTGGTCAAAGCGCAATGCCAGATATTGTGCTCTGCCTGGCGGCGGCGCGAGGGCGGCCTGTGCGTCGGTAAACAAATCAAAACGGGTTCCCTCCGAGGCAGCGGCGCTGGTCAGGCCGTATTCCGGTGCGCCAAACGCGATACCACCAATAAGTACCGCTGACAGCGATTCGGTCTTCACCGAAAACCCGTTGGCGCTCACGCCGATATCGATGCCGCTGGCATTCCAGAACCGTGTATCACTGGTGACGTAGGCGTCGTTCGGTGCATTGATGAACACCTCAACGTCGACACCCTTGCCCTCTTTATCCAGCGCATAGCCAACCACCTGACCCACCGGGATTTTGCGGTAGTAGAGGGGCGAACCGATGTCCAGGGAAGCCAGATCCTTGGTCACCAGCGTGAAGCGTTTTCCCGGTTCGCCGTAGGTAATCGGTGGTGGTGCTTCGAGCCCGATGAAGTTCTTCACGGTGCGTTGCGATTCACCGGAGTCTGCGCCAATAAAAGCGCCCGACAGCAGCGTGTCGATCCCGGACACGCCTCCAGCCCCGATGCGTGGGCGCACCACCCAGTATTTCGCGTCTTCCCTGGTAAAGGACGCAGCCTGTTTGGCGAGCTTGACGGTCGCGGTGACGCTCTTCTGGTCTTCGCTCAGCTCGACTTCAGACACATGGCCGATCACCACATTGCGGTATTTGACCTGGGTCTTTTCGGCGGTGAGGCCTTCACCGGTTTTGAAGGTGATAGTGATTTCGGGGCCGGCCTGCATGCGGTTATGGACCACCAGGGAAATGCCGACCAGCAAGGCAATGATCGGCACGATCCACACCAGCGAGACGCTCCAGCGGCTGGAGGTCTTGATAGCGCCTGGAGCGGGCGGGCCCTGCGAGGTTTCAAGGGCCATGGTGGGCTGGCCTGTCTGGTGCAGTAGCCGGTGCGGTCCGCCAGATCAGGCGCGGGTCGAAGCTCATGGCCGAGAGCATGGTGAAGACCACGACCATGCCGAAAAACAGGATCCCGACCCGAGGTTCGATATCGCCCAACGCATCGAATTTGACCAACGCTGCCACGAGCGCGACCACCAGCACATCCAGCATGGACCAATAGCCCACCAGTTCGACAAAGCGAAATAACTTCGAACGTTGTCGGCAAGCCCAACTGCTGCCCCGTTGCGAGGTGATCAGCAGCAGCGTCAATGCGCCAAACTTGATCGCAGGCACGCCAATGCTGGCAATAAAGATAATCGCGGCGATGTCCCAGGCGCCGGCCTCCCAGAATTCCAGTACGCCCGAGATGATCGTGCTGTCAGCGCCGCTGCCGAGCATGCTGGTGTTCATCACCGGCAGCAGATTGGCGGGCACATAGAGAATCAATGCGGCCAGCAAATAGGCCCAGGTGCGCGTCAATGAATCGGGTTTGATCGCGTGCAAGGGCGCCCCGCAGCGGTCGCACTGTTGCGGATGGCTGGTAGCGTCGCAAGCCCGGCCGCAGCTGTGGCACAGACACAGGTTCAGATCCGCTGCTCGCGGCGGCGTGTTCACGGTTGATTCCATAATGCCCGGATGTCACGTCCGGCGATCTTGATCATGAGGATGCTCAGTGCGGCCAGCGCGGCCAACCCGATACCCGGCACGACGTCAAGCAGTCCGGCCAGCTTGAATACCGCGACCATGGCACCCAACAGGCAGACTTCGAGCATGCTCCAGGGGCGCAACGATTCCAGCCAGCGCATGCAAAAGCTGAAAGCAGGGGCGCGCCGCCTGGCCATGGCAAACGCTAACACCCAAATCAATAGAATGACCTGCAACACAGGCGCGACGATAATCGAAATGCCCGCCACCAGCGCAATGAACAGAATAGGGCCGTTACTCAGGGCAGCGACGGAATCCCATAACGTCGCCGAGTTTTTCAACCCTTGCAAACTGATACTCATCACCGGATAGAAGTTGGCGAAAACCAATAAGACAGCGGCAGTTACACATAAGGCCATTCGCTGTTGCAGCGTAACGGCGGAGTAACGCTGGATGACGGCACCGCAGCAGACACAGTAGGCTTTTTGCTGTTTGAGCAGCGGGGCGGTGTCGTAGACCGCGTCGCAATATTCGCAAATGATCAGTGAGTGAAGTGGTGTCATGGACGCTTCTTCAATGAGTGAGAAGTATCAAACTCAGTTGAATATAGAAGCGCCGTTGTAATAGGCAAGGACTGATCCACAAATGGTTTAATGCCAAACCAAGTAACGGATTCGGTTTTTACTTCGAAAAACTCTATGTAAAAGTTGCGCAGGCTCAATCCCTGCCTTGATAAGCCAAGGTAGGGATTGATAGCAACTCCCGATTTAGAGTGCAGCCTCCAACTTTCTACCCAATACCCGGTGGTACTCGGCTTTGGCGGTCTGCTCGGTGAACTCCCCCGACCATTTGGAAACCACCACGGTTGCAACGCTGTTGCCGATGGTGTTGCAGGTAGCGATCGCCATCGACATGAAACGGTAGACGCCGAACAGTAGCGCCAGGCCTTCTACGGGCAGTATGCCGATAGCGGTCACCGTCGCCGCAAACACCACGAAGCTGCCGCCTGAAACGGCCGCCGCACCTTTGGACGTCACCAGCATGATGGCCACCGTGCCCAATTGCTGCTCCCAGGTCATCGGCACGCCGTAGGCATTGGCAATGAACAGCACGCCCAGCGACATGTAGATCGAGGTGCCATCGAGGTTGAATGCATAGCCGGTGGGCAGTACCAGACCGACGCTCTGCTTGGAGCAACCAAACTTCTCCAGTTTCTGAAGCAGTCTGGGCAGAGCGCTTTCAGATGAAGCAGTGCCCAACACAATGAAAATTTCATCCTTGATGTACTTCAGGAAGCGCCACAGGCTGAACCCGGACAAGCGGCAGACGATGCCGAGTACCACGAAAATGAAGAAGGCAATCGCCACGTAGAACATCAGCACCAGATTGGCCAGCGACATCAGTACCGCTGTGCCATTGCTGCCGACGGCGTAGGCCACCGAACCGAACGCGCCAAGTGGCGCGATCTTCATGATCAGGTTGATGAACTCGAAGAAGCACTCCGAGATACGACTCAACCCCTCTTCGATGACCGCGCGACGCTCAGGCTTGAGGGCCAGCAGGGCGAAGCCGAACAGCACGGAAATCACCAGTACTTGCAGGAGTTGGCCCCCGGAGAAAGCGCCAACGAAGTTGTCCGGGAAGATGCCGTAGATGAAATCCATGGTCGACGCCGGGGCGTGCCCTTTGGCGACCGCCGCGCTGGCCGCCGCTGCAGTAGCGCTGCTCGGATGCGCGTCATGCATGCCCGAACCGATGCTCAACAGGTTGCCCCACAGCAGACCAAGGGCCAGAGCGATGGTCGAGACCACTTCAAAGTAAATCAGCGCGCGTAAACCGACCTTGCCGACGCGCTTGATATCACCGGCCGAGGCAATGCCATGCACCACGGTAAAAAATACCAGCGGTGCGACCGCCGTCTTGATCAGCTTGAGGAAGATATCGCCAAGGATTTTGAACTTGGCAGCCAGCTCCGGGGCCAGGAAGCCAAAGGCGATACCCAGCAGCATGGCGGCGATGACCTGGAAGGTCAGATCCCGGTAAAACGGTTTTTTTGCAGTCGTGGACATGTCTTCGATCTCGTTGTTCTTATTGGCAGAGAAAAGCGGGCCCGGTCATGCCGAACCCGGTGAAGATCAGCGTTTGACGGAGCCTTCTCGCGCCAGGGCGATATCGACCATCTGCGGTGCGAGGCCCAGATAATTGGCTGGATCGGTGAGGCGCTTGAGTTCCTCGATATCCAGTTGCGCGGTGGCTTCACCTTGAGCCAGCAACGCATCCAGCAGGCTGGTGCCCTGATCGTTGGCCATGCGGCACGCGGCATACACCACGTCATGCGCCACCTGACGGCCGAGCGCCGGGGCGAGGCCCATCATTACGGCTTCGGCGACGATCAGGCCTTGGGTCATGTCCAGGTTCTGGCGCATGCGCTCGGTGCGCACTTCCAGTCCAGCGAGCATGAATTTGGCCTGGCCCAGGGACGCAGCGCTCAGGGCGAAGGCTTCGGGAATGGCGATCCACTCGGCCTGCCACGGGCCGGTCGAACGCTCAAAGTCCTGAATCATGGCGTCGAGCATCAGCCCGGCGTGTTGCCGAACACCCTTGGCGGCGGCGTACATCAATTCGCAGGAGATCGGATTGCGCTTCTGCGGCATGGTGCTGCTCGCGCCACGACCTTTGACGAAAGGTTCGTACACCTCACCCAGCTCGCTGGTCATCATCATCATCACGTCCAGCGCGACCTTACCCAGCGAACCGGTGACCAGGCCGAGGAAGTTGAGGGTTTCAGCGAGGCCGTCGCGGGCAACGTGCCAGGTGGCTTGCGGCACGCCCAGCCCCAGCTCGGCCATCAAGGCTTCCTGAACTTCCAGACCTTTGTCGCCCAGTGATGCCAGCGTGCCAGCGGCGCCAGCGAATTGCCCGATCTCCACCCGAGGACGCAGCTCGACGAGGCGTTCGGCATGGCGGTCGAACATGCTCAGCCAGACCGCGCATTTGTAGCCAAAGGTGATTGGCAGTGCATGTTGCAGATGGGTGCGGCCGGCCATTGGCGTATCGCGATAGCGTTTGGCAAGGTCGGCCAGCAAACCGCGTACGGCCTGGATATCGCGTTCGACAATGGCCAACGCGGCACGCACTTGCAGCACGACAGCGGTGTCCATGATGTCCTGAGTCGTAGCCCCCCAGTGCACGTAACGCCCGGCTTCACCGCAGGTTTTCGACAGTTGCTCAACCAGCGGCAGAATCGGGTAGCCGACGATTTCGGTCTCGTGCTGCATCAGCGCCATGTCGAGGGACGCGTAGGTCGCCAGTTGCGCAATCTGCTCGGCAGCTTCGGCGGGGATCACGCCGCAGCGTGCTTCGGCGCGGGCCAGCGCCACTTCCACTTCGATGTAGCGTTCGATCAGGGCTTGGTCGGAAAACACGCCGCGCATTTCGGCAGTACCGAACATGTCGCGGAACAGGGCGGAGTCAAAGACGGTGCTGGACATGAGGACATCCTGAATATGTTGTTATTGATCGGACATATTAAATATGTCCGTACATAATTCTTACGTGCTCGCTGATACACTGTCAACTCGGTGATCGCTCGGGACTGATGAAAGGTATGAACCAGACGCGCTATGCAGTCGTTGCAAAGGACTTGATTGAGAAGATCGCCAGCGGTGGTTACCCGGTGGGCACGCTGCTGCCCACCGAGTTCGAGCTGTGCGAACTCTACGAAGTGAGCCGACACACGGTGCGCGCGGCCATCACCCAGTTACAGAACCAAGGGCTGGTTTCGCGGCGCAAACGGGTGGGTACGCGAGTCGAAGCCGCATCGCCCAAGGGCGGTTATTCGCAGTCGCTGGCATCGGTGTCTGATCTGGTACACCTGGCGGAAACCCAGGTTCGCAGCATTCAAAAGGTCCACCATTTTGTCGCGGACATCGCCTTGGCGCGCCGCTTGGGACTGATTCCAGGCGAGCACTACTTTTGCGTTTCGAGTATTCGGGTCGACGAACAAAACCTGCGTGCGCCGCTGTGCTGGACTGACGTCTACGCCCAGGACACTTACTCAGCAGTCATCGAATTGGCCGAGCAGCATCCGGATGAGTTGATCGCAGCGTTGATCGAGCAACATTTCGGTCGGCATATCGACGTGGTGGACCAACAAGTGCGTGCCGTGCTGCTGACGGCCGATATTGCCAAAAGCCTCAACGCCGAGGCGGGCTCGCCAGGTTTGAACATCATTCGACAATATCGGGACGAGGAGGGCGCCGTGATGGTTGTGTCGGAAACGACCCACCCTGAAGATCGGTTTACCTTGGTGACGCAAATGAGAAGGGAACGAAGTCCTGCGGTCTGAAGCGCAGATTTCGACCCTCCCGTTCATCCGTGTGCCCGCTTCACGTCGACTGCTGCGCGCTACTCGTCGTTTCAGCGTGTTTGGCTTTGCCCAACACGTAGCACGGATGCAGTTCGCCGTTCGGGTGGGAAGTGGTCACCACCGCAAGCAGCGTCCAGCCACTCTGGATTTTATGATTGGCATCGTTTGCGGAGAGCGATTCCACCACTTGAAATGCGTCAGACAGGTTCATCGTTGTTCCTTGGTTTGTAGGGTTTAGCTATAGGCATTCCGTTGCTGGACGGGTTCACTGAATATTGCGCGAGACGTGGTTTTTCAGTGCAACGATAACGGCGGCCAGCTCCACGGGTTTTTCCTGTGGGACGTTGTGCCCGGCGCCGGCGATCATGCGGTGCTGATAGTGCCCGGTGAACCGTTCGGCGTGCGCGCCAGTGCCGTCTGGTGAGAAACCGCTGTCGGCGCCATCGAGGGCAAAGGTCGGTGTCTGGATGGGTGGCAAGCTGGCCAGTTCGGCTTCGGTTTGTGCATAGGCGGGATCCCCCTGCACAAGCCCGAATCGATGCCGGTAGGAGTGAATGACCACGTCGACGAAATCCGGATTATCGAAAGACCGCGCCGATCGCTCGAAGCTTCGCTCGGAGAACTTCCAGGTGGGCGACCATTGCCGCCAGAGCAAATGACACAGCGCCCGGCGATTCTCGGTCAGTGCGTTACAGCCTCTTTCACTGTGGAAGTAGTACTGATACCAGTACGGAAATTCGGCCTCTGGTTTCTGCGGCTTCATTGCCGATGCGATGTCCTGAATCGCGTACGCGCCAATGCTGACGAGGCCGAGCACTCGCTCTGGCCACAACGCCGCGACGATACACGCCGCTCGGCCGCCCCAGTCGTATCCGACCAGATAAGCCGCGTCCAACTGGAGCGCGTTGATCAGTTCGAGAAGGTCATGGCCGATGGCTGCTTGCTGGCCTGAGCGTGGCGTAGTCTCGTCCAGAAAACGAGTCGGGCCGAACCCTCTGAGGTACGGGGTAATGACTCTTGCACCATGCCCCACCAGGATCGGGATGACTGGGTCATAGGCGTGGATGTCGTAGGGAAAGCCGTGGAGCAATATCACCGGCCAGCCATCGCTTGGCCCGGCTTCATCAAAGGTAATGTTGAGCACACCTGCGTCGATATTCTTGAGCATTGCGACCTCCGTGCGCGATGAGTCAATTGAAATAAAGAGCGCATTGCAGACCCGTCGGTTCCGTTGGATTGCTCAGGCTGATGTCCCGCTGCCCAATGATTTATAGCTTCCGTCCATGGCCGTCTGCTGCTGCTTTTGTTGTAACCGCACGATTCATGATGTTAAATGGCCAGCAACTAAATATTGGCGCCAAAATTCCAGCTATTTTTTCAAGATAGGTCTTACAGCGCCGATACGCTCAAAAACCACACTCACCAGGAGGGCATCTCGTTCATGAAACTTACCGTCAAACACAAGTTGCTGTGCTTAGCCATCATCCCCGCTTTGTTGTTCGCATTGATCATCAGCGGCCTTGCGTCGTGGATGTTACAGAGCAGCGCTGATCAGGAAATGCGTGAAACCCGCGACAGTCTGGTCCAGCGCAACCGCGAAATCCTGAAGAACTACGTGGACATCGCGCTGACCACCATCAAGCCCCTGCATGACGCTTCGGCCAAGGGCGATATGGCCGCTCGCGACAAAGCGCTGGAGGTTCTGAAGCCGGTCAAGTTCGGGGAAGAGGGCTACTTCTTCGGCTACGACGGCAAAGGCGTGCGTATCTTCCGTGGCGACAGTACAGCAGGTGTAGGCAAGAGTTTCTGGGACACCAAGGATCCCGACGGTTCATACCACTACCAGACGTTTGTGGAAGTGGCTAAAAACGGCAAGCACTATGTCGATTACGCTGCGCCCAAGCCTGGCCAGGAGACCGTTCAGGTTCCCAAGCTTGGCTACACGGTTTACCTGGAAAAATGGGACATGGTGCTCGGCAGTGCCATCAATATGGATGACATCGACGCCGCCATGCTCGTGGAGCAGGCTGCGGTGACTGAGCGCACCCGTGATTTGCTGGGTAGCATCTTTCTCGTGACCCTGGTGTTGTTGCTGGTGACCGCCGCTGCGGGTATCTGGACCGCCAACGGTGTCGTTCGTCCGCTGCGCATGCTCAAGACCAATCTGGATGACATCGCCGCCGGTGACGGGGATCTCACCCATCGTCTGGTCATCACCAGCCGCGACGAGTTGGGTGATCTCGCCGCCTCGTTCAACCGGTTCGTCGACAAGATCCACGCCATGGTCCGGCAGGTGGCGCAGATGACCACCGAACTGGACGGCCTCGTGGTTCAAGCGACTCAACAGACCTTGCGCTCCGAGCAAGCGATGCAGCGCCAGCGCAACGAGACTGATCAGGTCGCAACCGCCATCAACGAAATGTCGTCTGCCGCCCAGGAAGTCGCAATGAGTGCCCAACGTGCCGCCGAAGCGGCCGCTGAGACCGATCAGCAAGGGCATGCGGCGCGCAAAGTGGTGGGCAACAACATTCTCGGCATGAGCGCGTTGGTCTCTGATATCCGTTTGAGCGGGACCAGCCTCGACAGCCTGCAGCAAGACGTGCGTTCCATTGTTTCGGTGCTCGACGTGATTCGCTCCATCGCGGACCAGACCAACCTGTTGGCGCTCAACGCCGCAATCGAAGCGGCGCGTGCCGGTGAAGCCGGTCGCGGCTTTGCGGTAGTTGCCGATGAAGTGCGCGCGCTGGCCAGTCGTACCCAGCAGAGCACCCAGGAAATCCAGGGCATGATCACCCGGCTTGAGGCTGGCACCACGGCTTCAGTGGCCGCCATGCAGCGTTCAACCGAAGCAGGCGAGGGCGCCAATCAGCAGACCAATGCGGTCGGCGCGTCACTGGATTCGATCTCGGGTTTGATCGGCACGATCAACGCGATGAACGCGCAGATTGCCAGCGCAGCGGAAGAGCAGACCTCGGTCGCCGAAGAGATCAACCGCAGCGTGCATCAGATCGCCGGTGCGGTGGAAAGCCTTGCCGACGAAACCGAGCAGAGCGCACGCACTATGCGCGAGGTGTCATCGCTGGGCGCTAACCTCAACAGCCTGGTTCGCCAGTTCAAGATCTGATGAAACGTTTAAGTCCGTCGTTTGCCTGGCAACAGACGGCAATAGCTGTTTTAGTCATGACTGATTAGTTAGCTTGATCATAATTAGGCAGCAATCCAGTTGCCGCGCATGCGGCAACTTATAAGAAAAATCAGAAACACCAGGCACACCCGTGTTTAGACCCAGGAGTGAATAACTGATGTCCGATAACGATACCTCCCCCGGCCGTCGCGATTTCTTGCGTAAGTCGTTGACGCTGATCCCCGTTGTAACCCTGGCCAGTGCAGGCCTTCCCGCTTCCGCCTTCGCCCAGACTCCGGCAAGTGACGCCCAGTCAGGCGCGTCGCCGGCAGTCAAAGCCAGTGACTACAAGCCCACGTTTTTCACCCCGCAAGAGTGGGCGTTCCTGATCGCCGCCTGCGACCGTCTGATCCCGTCCGATCAGGTCGGACCCGGCGCCGTCGAACTGGGCGTGCCGGAGTTTCTCGATCGCCACATGCAGACGCCGTACGCCAATGGCGGCATCTGGTACATGCAGGGGCCATTTATCCAG
>Ga0247730_1000786_pt1 | contig 20385 bp, 22 predicted proteins | sample UWRJL073202C2_FD_180959 | JGI IMG/M metagenome (GOLD analysis project Ga0247730, IMG submission 180959) | Plant litter microbial communities from Arlington Agricultural Research Station in Wisconsin, United States - UWRJ-L073-202C-2 | ecosystem: Environmental > Terrestrial > Plant litter >... | reverse complement strand
TAGACGGGCGCATAAGCCGGGAAATCGGTGACTGGTTCGGTGGCGGCCAGGCGGGTCTGGCGATAGGTGGTGAGTACCGCAAAGAGAAATTTCACCAATCTATCGAGGACTTCGCAGCCGATATCGGCACCCTAGGTATAGATCCTTCTGCCAGTGTTTCTGGAGATCGGAGCATCCGCGCTGAATACACTGAGCTAACCGTTCCGGTGTTGGAAAGCCTGGAACTAACCGCTGCTGTGCGCCATGATAAGTTCAGCGATTTCGGGAGCACCACCAATCCGAAATACTCTTTCCGTTATCAGCCAATCAAAGAGTTGGTGGTTCGAGGTGCCTACAGCGAAGGCTTCCGTGCACCGTCGCTGTATGAGTTAAGCAATCCGACATACACCACTTACAGTCAGGGTAAATATAATGACCCGCGTCTGTGTACTGGGGGTACAGCACAACCAGGCGGCAACGCGGGTCGTGATTGCAACATACAATTCTTCAACTCTACAGGCGGAAACCAAAACCTCTCTCCGGAACAGGCGCGGAACGTGACGTTCGGCTTCGTGTTACAGCCCACTCGTGACTTGTCGTTTGGCCTGGACTTCTGGTGGATCAAGATATCCGATCAGATTGCCGAATTTCCTGAAGCTTCAGTCTTCGCCAACCCAGAGCTCTACTCCGACCGCATCGTCAGGGGAGCGGATGGTTCTATCGATCACATCGTCACCGGCCTGGCCAACCTTGGCAAGGTCAAGACAAACGGTGTGGACGTGACGCTCGATTACCGTTTTCCAAACACTCCAGTAGGGCAGTTCGGCTTAAATCTGCAAGGTACCTACACCGATCGTTATGACTACCAAGAGAGCATTGGAGGTCAGTACATCGACAAGGTGGGTGATTTGCAAAGTAGTCTGGGAGTGGCCGCACGCTGGAAGCACAACGTTGTTGCGACTTGGAACCTGAATGACTGGCGAGCCTCGCTGACCAACCGGTTTACCACCGGTTATAACGATACGGCGTACTCGAACAACGCCGACGTTGAACACGAGGTAGGTACGCGCAGACGCGTCTCTTCTTACGCGCTGTGGGACATGTCGGCAGGGTACACCTTTGACCGGACGTTGGACCTGGATGCTGGTGTGAAAAACATGTTCGACCGGAATCCGCCGTTCAGCATCCAGACCGACAACTTCCAGACGGGTTATGACCCACGTTATGCCGAAGCACTGGGGCGAACGCTGTTCGCGCGCATGACTTACCACTTCTAAGCATTGATCCGAGACGCGGCCAGCGATGGCGCGTTTCGGTCAGTTTGCGCTTTCGATCCACTGGGATTTACGTCCGAATTAGGAGATGACCTGCGCAAGCGTTCGTAAAGCAACAGGACTATGATCACATCTGGACGGGAAGATGGTTGGATTGTAAATGAATCGTGTGCGTCACTGCTGTGGGTCCTGGGAAATCAACACTCATCAAACATCCGCGTAGCGTCCCTTGCAAGCGTTATGACGGAGATTTGTTTATAAATATTGCATTCTCAAAAAATACTTACACTATTGGGGCAGATAGGACAAATATGGTCGAAAAAAGAGTAGATGTTATAAGAAAAATTCAATTAATCATTGAAGAGTTAATTCAGACCGCTGCAGCTAGCAGATCACAGCGCCTGCTCTGCAAGATTGAAATCTATTGTGAAGCGCTAAATGGAACTGGGATATTAAGTGCCTTGGATTGGGTAACGATTACTCAAGCTCTGGACAAACTTCGTCAGGATGCCACCGAGTGGTAATGGGATGAACCAACTATAGCGCTCATAGGTGACTTGGACGTTTGTTCATCCTAACTAAGTCAGACAACCTGATGTTTAAAGAGTCGCGCGGCTTTGGAGAGCGAGTAAATAGCCCCTCATAATGTCATCGAAACAAACCATTTTTACAAAAAGACAAGGATTGTCTACAATAACTGCGATTTGTCATTATTATCTCAACTCCATTGAGCGCATTGGTTCGAGCGTCAACACAGACCTTAGCTATAGACACGAGTTCTAGATGGATTTTAGCTGAGAGGCGCCATAGAGAAGGTAGGCGCTACGAGCCAAGTGCTGGATCAATTGATTTAAGCGAACTGTGCGTTCACGGCAAGGATGGCGAAGGATCGCGGAAAGCATTGGTCAGTAACAAATTCGGTAAAACGCGAAGCACGCGCCGATCAAATGCTTGGTTGTGAACCTCTGGTGTGTGTGCTCAACTTCTTATCAGAAATGTTCAAAATAGCTTCTCATTTGAGAAGCTAGTTCTCAAGGCTTGAGGCTACGTCTTACGTAGCGCTCTGGTACGGATAGATATCTTCCGCAGGCAAATCGCCGTCTTGTTCAGGCCCCCCGTTAAGTCCGTATTTATCCAATGTGGGAACAAGCCCCTTGTAAAAATCGTCCAAGTCCTCAGATCGCTTGGCCACTTGGATGGTCGGCAGCACAATACCCGCGACCAATCCTACCCCTGCTGCGGCCCAGCCAAGCCCTGCAGCTGCTATAGCTGCCCATGTTCCTATTGCTGATGCGCCAAATAATCCTGCGCCACCTTCCACAATTGATGCTAATCCTGCGGAGACACCCAATGCTCCACTGGTTAAAGAAAATCCTGCGCCCAGCTTATCTCCGGCTTGAAGCGCAGCCTTTTCTGCTTTTGAATTCAGTTGGTGTAATGCCATACCACTTTCTGAAGGTCTCGGTGAGATGTGAGTGACTCGAGAAGCCTGCAGCGATCGCTAGATCTGATACCGAAATGTCATCACGGCGAAGCTGCATCTGTACGAATTCCAAACGTGTTTTCATTAGAAAATGGTGAGGCGCATAGCCCGTAGACGCCCGAAACATTCGCAGAAAATGCGCTCGGCTGTATCCGCTTTCTATGGCGAGATCGTTAAGGCTTAGGTCGCGATTAAAGTCTTGAACAATCCGATCAAGCACTCGGCGCAATGTATGGGGCGCGAGCCCACCGGACATTCGTACCGGTAAGGGCTTTTCACTCGCTAAATGCATAAAACGACAGGCGACCGCTTGCGCCAGTGAATCTGCATATAAGGACCCGGTCGGGCCGCCTGCTTGGGCTTCCTGGGCAGCTAGCCGTATTAGTGAGCTTAATGCGTTGTCAGTTACCCCGAGATGTTCGTGTAGCGTTGCACTGTTCCCTAGGTCACTTTCCAATGAGCATCGGTCGACGAAATCCGGCGAAAGCAAACATACAACAACATCGTATGCAGTTAGAGCTCTCACTGCCGGCATAATGCCCGCTGCACCGAGTGATAACGATCCTGGTTGTTTTACCATCCTGGTAAAGCGCTGCCCTTTGTACGCCCGTTCTACAACAGTGGGTTGTCCCCCCCAGAGGACGATATAGTGCCGATTCAACGATTCCTCATTTCGGAAATGCGGTTCGATGATTCGGCGCTCTACAGCGATATCTTGCCAGCCAAGAGTCTGGCTGGATCTTCCCGTGAGCTCTGAGCCTCGTATTAGCGTATCGATGTTGGTGTCGCGCATCGCCTTCTTCTTCCTAATGGCTGGCTGGATCGCCTGCATGGCAGCATCGAACCTATTGCAGATCGGTGATAACTCAGCAGTCCTATTCGGTGTTGCAGCACCTTTATCGACGTAAACCATGACAGATTTATGTAGCAGTCGATATATTTGCTGGCAGCCCAATTCACCTGCATAGCGGGCTCGAACGATTTCCAGCCAGCTCAAGTCCTGGGACGAACACCTGAGATCAGGAACGTGGCGCGTTAATATTTATTCATACTGTTTTCTAAGTCTGCCCTCCAATCTCCGCTAGGTAGGCAAGCCTGACCTTTTAAGACGGACTTAGCGCTCGACATATGCTGGTGCGGGTGGCGCGTGATTTTAAAGTAGCCACCCCGGCCGAATCATTTGGCCGCACGACGGATACGTCCCACGAAAATGATCAGCGTTTACGGACCCGGATAGGTTTTCCTTTACCGGGTCCCTTGCGAACTGCGAAGTCAAAGCTGGGTCATGCCTCCGTCGGCTACAAGATCAATGCCGGTAACGAAACTGGAGTCGCTTGAGGCAAGAAACAGCGCCGCCTTCGCCATCTCCTCAGGACGGCCCATGCGACCAAGCGGCACACTGGTCACTATTTGCTGCATGAACTTGTCAACTTCATGCGGAGAGAGGCCGGAAGTGCCCATAATCGGCGTGTCGATTGGTCCGGGGCTCAAGGTGTTGACGCGAATGCTTCGATCCTTGAGTTCGGCCGCCCAAGTTCGCGCGAAGGAGCGGACCGCCGCTTTTGACGCCGAATAGGGCGCGAAGCCGGGAATACCCAAATAATGGGCGTTTGAAGCGATAAGAACGATAGAGGCTCCGTCGCTCAAAAGTTTCACTGCCTTCTGTACGGTGAAGAACACACCGCGGGTATTGACGTTAAAGACCTTGTCGAAGTGTTCTGGTGACGCAGCTGCGCCGGGTGGTGCCAGCCCACCAACGGCAGCATTAGCGACGATAATGTCGATTCGGCCCTTTTCGCGTTCAACGACATCGTAGAGCTTTTCTAGATCTTCTAAGCTGGCTACATCACCCTGAACCGGAGTTACGTTCCGACCGATTTCATTCGTAGCCTTTTCGAGTTCCGCAGCGCGGCGTCCGGTAATGAACACATATGCACCTTCCGCAACAAACTCCTTGGCAATAGCAAGGCCTATTCCACTCGACCCACCGGTGATTACTGCGATTTTTTCCGAAAGCTTGCCGGCCATTAGTTGTTTCCTCTGTTGGTTGTTTCGATTACGGTTGAGTGCAAACAGCCGAGGTAGGTATGGCAAGCCTTCGCGGATCTATTTGATTACTAGAACAGCCATAGCCTCTACCTCGACCAGATACTTTGGTTGCGTAAGGACCTGGTCACCGATTTACGATGAGGTCGGAATGTCCTCGTTGCCGATCGACTCCACTAGAACCTTTACAAAAACATCGGCATCCGAACCCGATGAGAGGTTGAGACATAGATCCCTTGGTTCTGGTTATTGCGTGATGGACCGGCAGCCGCCTCGACAGCTATGAACACCTGCCTCAATGTGCGCCGGAATAGGCTCTCCAGCCCTTCAGCCGTTTACGTTCTTCGTGCGGCCGGCGTCCTTGGCGACCTGCCGGCAACCGGCACGATGATCCGCCCCGGATCACTGATCACAACTTACGAGAACCCCCAAGGACGACTCAAAAGGTACTGGCTGAATAGCGTGTCTAGGCATAGTTGGGGGCCTAAGGTTGTGAACAGCTATCGGCAAACTGGCAAACCACCTCCACATTGATTCCGTCCGGATCCAGTACGTAGGCGGCATAGTAGTGAGCGTGGTATTGATGGCGGACGCCCGGCGCGCCATTGTTGGCCCCCCCAGCCTTCAACGCGATTTGATAAAACGCATCGACGATGGCCCGGGTTTTTGCGGCGAACGCGATATGTGTGCCGGTGCCAGGCGTTTCGTTGTCATGAACCCATAGACTGGGATAGCCATCCTTTCCGAAACCGTGGCGCGTTCCACCCGTACGTGTCCGCCCAGGTTCAATTGTGATAACCCGGACAATGCCCAAGGGTGCGAGGGCCATCTCGTAAAAGTGACGCGAAGCCTCGGCGTCGCGTACTGCGAGTTCGATGTGGTCAAGGATAGTCATGGTGGTACGCCGTCGCTTGAGTGGTAGCAACAAAGGTCCTGAAGGCCTGCCCGGCGAGTTTGGCCACTGACATAACGCGAGGTCTGGACAGCCCCGCACGCGCTGACGCCGAGAGACCTTGCAGGGTCGTCATGATGTAGTCGGAAAGCTCGCGGGCGCGTTGTGGCTGGGTCTGGCGGATATGGCGTTCGATGAGCGACGCAGCAGCCTCTCCATATCCGTTGGCCAGTGCTCGCGCCTGCGAATCCGCCGAGCGCATGCCTTCGGCTGCCATGCAGCCGCGCTTGGTCTTCGACCGGGTGTAAAGCATGGCTGCGTTCATAAATAAGTCGTTAACGGCATCAGGGATTGGTCGATCAGGCGTCAGGATTTTGTTCGCTGGCAGATTGGCTTCCTGCACATAAACCGCGAGGCACCGCTCAAACAGGCCGACCTTGCTGCCATAGGCAGCGTAGAGACTGGGCGGATTGATATCCAGAGCGCGCGTTAGCTCAGCGATACCGACCGCGTCGTATCCTCGTTCGTGGAATAGATCTTTTGCGATAATGACGCCAGTCTCGCGGTTAAAGGCCCGCCGGTGCGTGCGGGTGGACGGGCCCCTCGCGCTTTGACTTGTCGCCTCTGAAGCATGCTGTTTCATGTTGGATTGGCCTCTCCACGTTGTGTTCGGTGACCCACGCAATGGCAATCGTTTGACAGAATCGACCTAGAAGTGACAACGCGCGGTGCTGAATCGGCATAAACGCCGGCCCGAGCTTTAGTAAGAGATATGTAGCGCAAGTCGATGTAGTGGTCACTATAAAATATTATATCGATCACTACAATGCGTGGTGAGTAAGCTCGGGGGAGTGGCGGGAAGGAAGGTCGTCCTGGCCGGTGACGGAATGCGGAATGGATAAGATGGGCCGTTGCCAAGCAATTAGTCAGCGAAAGCGGCCGCTTTGGAATCACTCATGCGTCCATAGCAAAACCCTCGCCGTTGACCAGACTCGCGTCCATGCACTGGTGAAGCACCTCGTTGAACATTCAGCGAAAAGGCGAGCCGTCACGGAGACGACCGTGGCGATTCTTGAAAATATAGAGGGATTGGGACTTCGTCTTGGTCGAAATCAGACGCACGCCCTCAGCAATAAGAAGACCGGTATCAGCGAAGCCATCTTAGCCTGGTTAAAGCGCTTCTCGATCGTTTTGGTCGCTGGACATTGTTTACCTGAGCGTGAAAAGCACGGTATAGGCATTTCTCGAGGAATCTGTGCCTCACTGTCTGACCCGTTTGCTCGCTAACATCAATCTTATGACGAAAGCCTGATGAAATTTTTTACCAAGCGCCTATACCGATAAGCGCAACGAGGGATCGATATGTTCGACGGTACTGCGGTGCTTACTGTTTTTTGGGTTTATCTGGCGGGCGTGGTGATTCCGGGGCCTAACTTCGTCGCCGTTGTTCACAAGGCAGTATCAGCGACACGAGCCGAAGCACTGGCATTGGTCGCCGGCATTGTGACCGTGAACCTGTTTTGGTCTGGCTGTGCGATCGCAGGCCTGGGGCTTGTGTTTGCCGCATTCCCATGGGCGGCACTGGTCGTGAAGATACTGGGGGCGGCATACCTGATGTGGTTTGGCGTACGCCTGATCGCCAAAGCGGGCAAGCATCCCGTTTTACAGGCCGATGAGAACGCAACTGGTGGCGTCTGGAAATGCTTCTTGCAGGGCATCGTGACCAACATCGGCAATCCGAAATCGATGGCGTTTTACGCTGCTGTGTTTTCAGCAGCGGCCCCCGCCCACGTCTCGGTCGGCACCTTCGCCTCGATGTTGACGGTTGTGGTGGTCGTGTCGTTGACCTGGTATGGGCTGGTTGCTGTGGCGTTGTCTCAGTCGAGGATTTCCTCGGCGTATCAGAAGGCCCGCAAAGTGATTGATCGCCTCTGCGGTGGTCTGATTCTTGGGTTGGGTGTACGACAGCTGACGTGAGTATTGGATCGAATGCGCAACGGGGGAAGAGTCAGCAATTGGCCGAGACCAGCCTTAGGACTTCGCATCAACCTCACGGGTAGGCTTAAGGACCATAGCTCCGTCAACGAGCTCAATGCTCAACAAATCACCCAGACCGACGTTCATTATTCTTAGAACGTCCGGATCGAGATCGATGATGACGTCACCGCTGCCATCTCCAGGATCCTGGCAAACCACTGCTGTTTGCATTGACTCACTCATCAGACGCTAGCTCCGTTCTCGGCTTTGCTCAGACGATATCCTACGCCGCAGGATATGCACGCGCACTAATTGGCCGATAGCGGATGTTGTGAAGTGCTGGTTTTCGAGCGATGTCTTCCGGCGGGAGCAGTACACCAGGGATGCCGTCAAACAAGGGTATCTTTTCGAGCGTTTCAATGCGGCTGCGTTGTCGATATCGTCGACTCTCCAAGAAGCACACGTAGGCAAGCGGAACATGGACAATGAACGACGGATCGAAAAATGGAACGCACGCTGGATGATCGCTGCCGGGCGAGCGGTATGCACTGGCTGCTTAGAAAGCCAAGCATTGGAAGACTGCGAGAAACAGTTTTCTCATGCTCCTACGTGCGAGGCTGGCGTTGAGAAATTCACACATCCGTGGATTGCGTTGCACGACATCCTAGACTCCGCACGTGGTTGAGTTGCCACTTGGGTTGTGACATTGCTGGCCTTGTACACATCGTATGGTTGAGGGCTCAGGTCGGAAGCAGCCATTTAAGGGCGGCAGCTATCGACCCAGGCTGTGTGAAAACGCGCTAAATATCTCGAAAAGTGAGAGTGGCGGCGGTTGCCTATGGAGTCAGCAGTCGGAAGCGCGAATTACCTAAGTCAGCTCCAAAGACGTTTGTAATGCCGTTTAGGCCGCGTTAGCGGCCCAAAAGGCTTCTAACTGGTGGGCCAAGCAGCTGGGTTCAAGCTCTGATCGCCTCAAGCATTCCTGCGATGCCGAAGATGCTCATCATTCGTTTAAGGTTGTAGGCGAGCACATTAAGGCTCATTGTTGGCGCTCATACAATTTTGACCCAGGTTGCTGATTTTGCCTGACCTATGTGCGGCCTTGGAAACCCCCCGTAAAGACCCCATTCGCTGAATATTTAGGTAATCCAGTGAATTCCGGCAGCCTGGGTCAAACTCGCATTAGCGGCAACATCCTGGCGTATACGTTACATGGCGCGACGTAGATATAACCCGTCCTTTTTGATTGAGGGCCGACACGACTACTAATTGCGAATTCTATGAAGATTCGGTAATCAGAGCGTAAGCAATCTCATTCATTAATTACCATAATTTTCATGTTTATTTTGCAAATCCTACATCGGTCGAAGAAGGTTAATTTCTTGGAATTCTTAATTAGAGGGTTTCTCAACTTTGCGCTGAAAGAACTGGCGCAGCCGGTCATAAATATCGAAATGTTCCCGATTTTCGGCCCGGGCCAAGGCCTTGACGTGGTTACGCAGAATTAACACGCCAAACCAGGTCCCGCCCCACAGCAGCAAGGTAAAAGCTAGCGCGATGGTCGGGTATATCGACGACCAAGGCAGATTGTCGGTCCAGTCCCCGAACCAGCCGCTGACTACCATAAACCGCGAAATCATCGATGTGATCAATGCCGTCATGTAGGACCCGGTAATGATCTTGATCAGCAAAGCGCAGGCAATTGTAGTCGAGGTGTTTCTTTTCAGGATGGCCCATGAAATGATAAGGCCAATAAGCACTAGCATCAGGCTTAACCGGAAGACTATGATCTGCTCCACAACTTCTGCGAAAAATTCACCTACGTCAAAAAAAGGCGTGTTACTTATCCACACCATAATGATAGTGAGCAAGCTGATCGCAAGTGAAAGCAGTATGCCTGTTAATGTATATAGCACAGCGCTACGCCAAGGATGTTCTAGACCTGTAAGTAGCTTGTAACAAGATTTCATAATTAAAGCGTACATAATACTTCCTGGATTTTCAGTTTTGTATTTTTTGATTTGGTCGGGCTCTCTTTCCACAGCCCCGTCAATGACGTTTGCCCAAGAATGACCAGTTAAAACCTCTACGCGGTTAGTCAAGGGCGCTCTCGCCATGAGCACCAAAGCTTCCTTTCATGCTGGCGTATCGCCATAGAGCCCTAGCGAACCGTCAAGCTGCTCCTGAACCTCCAGTGCCTTTTCTTCGCGAGCCTTCTGGTTCAGCTTGTCTCGCTCCAACTGCCAGTTAGTCTCATAGAACTCGACCCACCGTGCCATTGAGCTGTAGTCAACACGTTGGCAGATGAAGTTGACTTTTGGCGTGTCGTAGAAACCGAACTCTACCTCATTCGGATTGACATCTAGAGCCTCTTTCACGATTCCCGCTAGCCCATAATGTGTTCCCGTACTCCAGAAGACTGCGCCGCCGCTGAGGCCACTGAGGCTGCCTCGCTCAAGGGGATTTGGAAGAGCACTGTGGTATTGGATTTGGTCGCTGTCGTTGCTGGTGCTGACGCATTCTGCAACTGCCTCAACGCTCGGCATAGATAAACGTTCTCCGCCTGCATCTGTGATGGCTTTTTTGTCGACGGTCGGGAAGCCAAACGCCATACCATGGGTAACCGGCCAGGGCATCTCTGCTGTTGGCAGGATCTCGAAGGCCTCTTTTCCCAGCCGTTCCAACGTAGTTTCACTCACTCGACGCAAGGCCACGTCCGGCTGGCGGTGAGGAAACAATGGCGGTGGCACGATAAAGGGTCCGGAGACTATCGCGCCCTGGTGGGCTGGGCAAAAGTAACTGCCTTTCAACTGACCGGATTTCGCTGTAACTAAGTCAAGCTCTTCGGGGACGTGTTTAGCAGTCAGGGCATACACGCGTCCGTCGAATCGGACGAAGGTGACCGTAGCCGTGGGCTCGGACGGATCGGGTAGCGGTCCGCGGCCTGGGCGTATCATCCATGCGCAAATTGCCGCAACGAAGCGGCTGGCGCCTTGCAGATCATCGTGCTTCACAAACTGGGTCATAGGCATAGCTCTCCTGAGGGGAGACGATTATACGCCTGCCTCACTCTGGATCTTGGAGGTACTGAAAACACCCTTTGATGCGCCGGACGCCGTTTTTAGTCGCATTAATTTCCAAAAATTCGCATCTAATTCGAAAACCTAAAACGGTCCCACGTAGAAACATACACTGTGGCGACCTCGACCCTTCGTATCCCTCCGGCCAACAAACTTTCCTGACATAACCGCCAAAGGCAATGGTAAGGCAGAGAGACGACGACACATGCGAAATTGCCGCGCCGCTGGGGCTTGAAGATATTTGACATGATTATCCGGCGAGCCAGGTGATTTCCCTCGGAGAAAACTGCTATCTGTCAAGGCAGCTTCAAAACCAAAGGCGGGCTGAAGATTTAGCCAATGCTCAAGTTTGCGATCTCGTAGCTAGCTCCCAGCTCTTTCGTCAACGCGACTTCACCGGGCGCTTGCGGCTCAGCGCCTAGGAGGGCCCTCCGGGGCCGACTGCCTGTGAGCCTCTTGGACCACTTGGGCACCTCATTTACGCATCTGACCGACTTCGTAAGATTAGATCCTGTGTCCTTGATGTGGTTGCCGGTACTGTTTTCCTCACGACAAAACCAATCGGAGTTTTTCTCATGAGTCGGAACGTAGTGCTAACCCCCGGCCGCCAGATGTACCACTTCGCGCAGCTGCGCGAGGAGGTCGGCGATCTAGGATTGATCGGCTTGATGGCGGAGAGGCTGATGAATACGGCGCAACTCTCGGCACCTATGGCTGTACGGGCTGCAGCAGACCAGTTTGAAATCCTGGGGCAAATACAAAATGGTGACCCAGTCTTTTCCGACATGCGAACGGCCAAAGGGCTGGGCCGCATGGCAGACAAGAATGTCGTCTTGACGATCGAAGCTTCGAAAAAAATCGATCATGAGGGGCAATGATATGAATCGTTTAGAAAAACCTACTGACACTGACACTCGCTATGAGCCGGGTGCTCCCATCAGCGCATTTGACGAAAAGGCGCGTTTTGACGGTGACGACTTCTACAAGCAGCTCGCCGCAGAATTCAACGTGACAGAATAGGCTTACCAGCCTTTGAAGGAATGGCTTGCAGCGTATGGAATGGGTTCTCAGGACCTTTTGGGCTCTGCCTACCCGGAGGAACCAGGATCACCACCGCGGGACGACCTTATGCGGTTTGAACAGGCCAAGCTCACCGTCCTCGCTAGGCGGATGTCGGCGCGAAACAAAAAATGGCGGGCGTATGTGTTGTTCTCGGCACCATCTATGAGCACTGTCCTTGGCTCCAAAGCGCCTAGCAGCAAGCTCCATAAAAAGAATCGGGACGATATGCTCCGGTATTACCTCACAGCGCTTAAGGAAGGAATCCCAAGCTTTGCCCTGGATTCAGCCAAGCCGTTGTTTGAGAAGTCCATCAACTGCGAGCTACCGAGTGGACGCTTCGAGCAGCACTCAATGTGGATGACAAAGCTTGTGGCAGATTTCCTCGCAGGCCGTCAGCGCGAGCGTTTGGTTGACAATAACCGAAAAAACGGTTGGATGGATCCGGTTAAAGGATTTGCGTTCTGGCCTGCGCACGTCCTACCCGACTATGGCGCTGCTGAAGCAGTAGACATCGCGAAAAGAGGTTTCGTCGGAATGCTTAAGGTTGTCCCGCCCGAAGCACCCAAGGACATGGCAAGAGTCCGCTTGTTGAAGGATCATTTTCTAGATGCGGAAACATCTCATTGGCGAGAGGCCTACGAGCTCAACAAGCGCCTCATGGAGGATTTTCCGGTTGAAGCCTGCAAGCTCGACCTGAATGCGCCTGCCGATGAAATTTTGAAAAACGTCGCTCAGGCTTTCGATGTTGAAGCCTGCGACCTACCTGATGATCTTGTCAGCCAAGCGCAATGCCTTGTCCGCATCTACGGGCACAAACATTGTCCTGATACCGACCTGTCGAGCCCCGTTAGAGACGCGTATTTCGAAGGCCTCTACGTCGCCCATCAAACTGCGATCGCCGCAGCGCTGCTGTTTAGCCTGCAACGAACTTCTTGTCAGATAACGCTGACAATTCCAGGTGAAACGCATTCAAATGTCTCTGTGTACAAAGCCTTTGTCTTGGCCCTTGCCGATTGCGAAGTGAATCTGAAAGAAAGCCTGGCTGCAAATGATCAAAAGCTGGTTTCTGTGGTGGATACCATGGACACCAAGGTGTTGACCTATCTCACATCGCTCTTCTCGATTGCATCCATGGGAGATGACGGCCATAGCAGCCAGCTTAGGATGGAATACCTAGCGGCACAGATGAAGGTTAAGATCGACCGGACGGTGCTCCTCGCTGAGCTTCCACAGTTGCTCAAGCCATACAGTTGTCGTCTAGCCAATCAGCTCATGATTGACTTTATGTCGGTTTTGAATGAAATCACTCACAATCCGTTGGCGTAATCTCTATAGCCTGCGGTACTGCATCTGGTCAGTATCGGTAGCCGACCAATTTTCGCGAAGGCGACCCCATAGTAAGCGTGCTGCGAACACACCTTCAGGATCCCCGTTCACGGGCGGTTCTGCTTAGTAAAATTGGACCTAGATGCGTACTCACTTCGATCCGTAGCGAGCCGTGTTGATTAAGTAGCTTTGTTCGCAATCGCTCTGTAGCCACTCCGTCGAAGTCGAGGACATAGTACGTCATCGAACCATCTTCAAAGGTGATTGCCTCTGGCTCTACGTCCATCAGGGTCTCCGCCTCCTCGACGGCAATCCCTAGCTCGTCCGAAAGCGCATTTTTCCAGCTTGGTCAGGGAGGTCGATCGTCATCATCATCTCCAAGCGACCATCCGTAGTCCAGAGAAGCGCTGACAATTAGGATTGAGTTGCCCAACCCGGGGGCGGACCGCGGTATATCAAGCTAAGCTAGTCTCAAGTATCCCAAGCGAAGTAAGCCCGATGGCATTTTCAGGCTCCCCCCATCCTAGCCAGGTATCGTCGGTCCTGAAGCCGACTGAGTATTTGATTCAGGCCAAGACCGAGCAGCTCAATGAGTTGGAAATTTTCTTGCTGGCGAAAGAAGGTTTTGCATTAAAAGACGTTCAGGCAATGCTTGCGCTTTCAGACCTTTACTCATCAGCAAAGGTGGCTGTGCGGATCGTCGGCATGTCCACACGGACGTTCCGCCGTCAGGCCTTGGGGGAATCGGGTCGTCTGAGTGCCCATCAGAGCGCGGTCGCTTTTCAGTACGCGAAGGCCCTAGAACATGCGACCTCTGTGTTCGGTACACTGAAGTCTGCCGAGGGATGGCTTGACCGGCCTTGTAGGTACCTCAGCGGCAACGTCCCCATCGATCTAATCGATAACCCCCTGGGGTTTCGAGCGGTTGAAGCCTACCTGGAGAGAATAGAGTTAGGGGTCTATCAGTGACCGCTAGGGTGCCATCCGAGAAACTCTCTAGAAAGCCCCTATCCTCGACCTGCAGCGAAGCTCCGAAGTCCCGAAGTCCCGAAGTCCCGAAGTCGACGTTTCAGCGGAAGTATACTTCGCCAGATACTTTCGAATACTTGGCCTAAGGCTCAGGCCTTTCGTTTGTTGAGCAACTCAAATCCAGATGATCCAAATCTGGCTGGATGGTCCGCCACACATTGGTGCACCGCAGCTGATACACTGGATTTCGGTGAGGTCGCACCGCTCAGGTACGAAAGCATTTAGATCGGGCCTCAGCCATTTGCGCGTGGCCAGCGCAACCTTCCACGGCCCACGCGAATTACTTCGACTAGTCGGTCGTCTCCATGCGCTCTGCCCCAGAAGAGACTAGGTTTGGGATCAAGCGCTGGCTTTTTGAAAGTAGCGACCAGTTTATAGTCAGGTGTTGCTAGCCACGTCCGGCCATCACCTTCGTCGGTTATTATTCGATAAAGACCCGTCGATGGGATATTCCCATGATCAAGCAGGCGCTTGGAGCGAGTTATAGACCATCGTTGAATGTTGCCACTCAGGGCCTCGGTTCGGAATCTTGTCCAAAGTGCTGCGGTATCGGGGGTAGGCCAATTCCCGGCATCGGTATAGGCAACGACCTCATCAGACTCAAGCCAAGCCCGCATCTCGGCGGGGGTGACGAAGACGGGGGCAGTGTCTTCAACTGCAGCTATTGCTGCGCGCCGTGATGGCAGGCCTGCGCGAATCAGCATAGCCATCATGAACCTTGGTACTCCTGTATCGATTGCAGCAGCAGCGCCGCCTGCCACGATATCTGGGGACCATCCAAGGCATATGCGGCGGGTTCGGATCGCTTCTAGCGCCCAGACCATGCGATACGTGAACGCATCCTCCACGATTCGCATGTTCTCTGGCCCGATCTCACCTACATCGCCGCCCGAAACCCAGCTGCGAAGAATGTCTCTCCAATTCACAGGAAGCGCGTTTGCTTTGTCTGGTATGAATGGCCGTATCACCAGCAACCGTTCCCCCAAGCCGCAAAGCGCGCCAGCGAGAGTATCGAGGTCCCCGTTTAGCGCTGCCAAGTCTGCTTGGTCGAGCATTACTGCTAACTCGGCTGCCATGGAATCGATAGCCAAGCCTGCTTCGAGCCCGACGCCCATGGCAAAATGGCCGCGCCGGGTTTGCGCTGAGGTAGACTTCCAAATAAGAGCCGCGCGCGCTCGAAATATTCGAGCATGCAACTGGGCGTCACCGTCGTCTTCGCGTTCAATCTGGCGAGCCCACAGAGACCCTTGAAGCGCTTGATCCAGAAGCACAGGGAGATCCTCTTCCTCGGCGTCCAGCGCTTCTATCAAGCCGAATACGACTGCATCAAGGCGCTCGACAAGCTGGGAGAGAGGTTCCTTATCGACGCTCGTGCTTTCCTCCTCCGCGCTGTCTTGGCCCTCCACGGTTTCATCGCCGTCATCGGCCCCTAGTTCTGCAGGGAAACCCAAATGCTCAGTTACGTTGGTCTCCTCATCCGGCGACCGCCAAGCCTCGCGGGAATTGGCGAGATATTCCCAAGCGTCTGCGCGGCCCAAAACGCCATCGCTCGCAAGTCTATCGATGATCTCGGCGACGATTTGGATCAGGCCGCTCTTCAGCGTCCGCGCTTTGGCGGAAGCAACCAGGTGGCGCCAGGCGCGCATGCGCTCGTTCGGTTTGTCAAACATTGTATGGACAATCAATCCTTCGACATCAACAAAGGCCCGGCCTGCGCGGCCGGCAACATTGGCGAATTCCTCGCCTTTGATCTTTACCCCCGACCTGTAAAGCGCGGGAACGAGGAGAACAGCGGCATTCAGGTTCAGCCCTTGTGACAGAGTGGGTGAAGCAATGATGACCTTTAGGACACCCGCAGACAGCAGGATTTCAAGTTCTCGAAGGAATGGGCTCGGCAGCCGGCCGTGGTGGACCGCTACTCCCACCTTGAGGCAGTCAACAGCGGGATGGCCCTCACCCAACCATTCTTTGCCAACTTCCATTGCACGAGCGATTGAAGCCTCGTCGTCCAACAATGACTCCAGATAACCCCGCTTGCAGAGATCCACTACTTGGCTCCCATAACCTTCCACCCAATTCGCTTGTGTGGAAAAAATGAGAGTGCGTTTGCCCTGGCTCGCAAATTCCCATGCTGCGAACAAGGTGAGGTGGGAGTTTTTGCGCGGATAAGGGATCTTCTCCCTTCCTCGTGCTGGTTTTTCCGAAACGAACTTATCTAGAAATGGACCTCTTCTATTGAGATCCAATCTCAAAATTGCATTTTTGCTGGAACCGCGCCAGGTGAGCGCACCGAAACGTTGGCGCGTAGGGCGCCAGCTGCTACGTACCGGTTCACCTTCTTTGTCTGAGCGGATCCACGCTGTGAGGTCATCAAGCTCGTCACCACTGGGCAAGATCGCTGAAAGGCATACGATTCGGCGGTCCTCTGCGTCTGATCGGCGCAGTAGTCGCTGCACTAAAGTTTCATAGCGGATTTCCCGTTCGCTCGGACCGATCATGTGGCCCTCATCTAGGACAATTAGCCCGACGTCGTTGATAAGATCTGCATCACTGCGCAAAGCGAAATCAAGCTTTTCAGGAGTGGCGATGATGATATGCCGAGTCCTCAGAGCATCATCATCACTCGCAGAAACGCCACTGGCGCCGTATAGAGACGAAACGGTAAAGCCCAGTGGAGCGAAAGTCTTCTTGAATGAGCGTTCGGTCTGAGCAGACAACGCACGAAGTGGCGTGACGATCAAAACCCGTTGTCCTAAACATAAAGTCATGAGTGCTGCTATTTCAGCAACGCGTGTCTTGCCGGCACTGGTTGGTAGCGCGACAACCAGATCATCAGTGACGTCAGTTGATCTTAAAGCGGCTTCACGCTGAGAAGGCCATAGCTCGACCTCCGACGTTTTGCGGGCATAGAGCGAAGAAATAAACATTTGCCGTAAATCCAGAAAACTTTCTTCAGGAGCGCCTGGTAGCTCAGATGGAATGGTGTTGTGGAGTGAGTGCTTCCATAAGTCATCGATCAAATGGCTGCAGAGGCTGCAGGTCCACCAAAGCGGAATATTCCCGGCGTTATCAGCAAGTCTGACGGCGGTCTCCAGCATTGAGCGCGCCTTCTCCATGGGTTCGCCTTCACCGGTTTCAAGCGCAAAATCGAAGTACGCCAGTGCTCTGCATATAGTCGAATTCAAGACTATGGCCAAGGTGTCGTCGACGTCAGATTCTTCGGTTCGCAGCATCTCGGCAATGTGTTCGTCGCCATGCAACGGATCTCCAAGCCAATCGCGTACGAAGTCTTGGAGCTCATTGAGATCACGAAGTATGAGGTGACGTAAGGCCGTCTCGCCCGGAGTCATGTTGAGGTCATTGTCAGACTCATTGAAGAGAGAGTAGGCGACTGCGGAGAAGCCAGCGAGATGGTATGCAGCAGCAGCAATCGTACGACGGAATCCGCGTTCGTGCGCCTCTAGGTCCCCGTTTCGAATCAGTGCCTCGAACGCATTCGCCGCACGCTCGAAACCTTTGGAGGTTAGATCTGAACTCCCATTACGAGCCCGTAGAGCCATTGCTCCCCTAAGCAGGGCGAACCCGTGCTCAGCGAGATCGGTTTCGAGGCTTGGAGCGAAACTCGGGGCGGTGGGAGCCAACACGCCGCGATCACGCATTAACGACCATGCTTCGCCACGATAGAGGAGGCGACCGAATATGCCTTCTTCGGTCGCAGCTCGTAAGAATGTGGTCAGTTCGTCAATCGTTTCCAAGGTCTTCCGCCCCTTCATACGCTCCTGAGATGAAGCTTTGGTGGTCCTCGATACGAACGTTGACTACGTACTGGTCCCTGGTAGTTTCAGTGGCGTCTAGATCTGATTTAAGAGATGGGTGGGGGCCGTTTCCGGAGAGGGTAAACAGCATGTGGCTGATTTGATTGGCGTGCAACGATTCCAGGCCAACCTCATCACGGATGCAGCGGCCCAGCCGTACGTCGGCGGCATCGGAGCTTTCAAGCAGACGGTTGGCTATGAACAACAGAGAATCAGGCGTACACCTGCCGCTGTCACGGTTTAGCACTTTGCGAGCGCTAGTAACCGTAGTTTTCCCGAGCATTTGGTTGCTCTTGGCTTCGCCTTTCAACAAAGAAAGTTCGCCGTTCTTGTCGTAGCCTGCGCCAATGAAGTCGTCCCCGCGCATTGCCATGTTTCGCCCATCTTTATAGCGAAGACGCCGGACGGGAACTCGCAGTCCCACCTCCTCCTCAACCAGTTCAGTGGCCAAAATTTCACCTAGGTCTCCAGAGCGACCCTTTTTGTCTTGCGGCATTCCTTTGCTCAAGATTTTTCCAGCGACCTCGAAACCCAATCGTTTGACATCATCGGCTATTCGTTCGAGGTGATGGTAGTGTGAACGTATAGTTTCGCAGAGATCCTCATGGATCTCAGCACGGCCGCCAGCCCTCTCCACATATGTCCAATAGAATTTACGTTTGGTTTTGGTTTTACTGGACTTGCACCATCGCTTGTATAGCGGCACGTCATCCCTCGACAAATTAGCTCTGATCCATAGGCGTACAGCGCCACTTAAAGCTGCCGAGTATGCATGCTGTACGCAGTTCCTGAAATTGGCTGAGGGCTGGTTTTTTTGCATTTCAGCCTTTCGCGGCGTTCAGTCGTGTTGCTTCTCCAGTCAACCTACGATTGAAATGACTGCGGACGCTACTATGCTGCCCGAAGCGATTGCTGTGTAGGGGCACTCGAGAAATTCCGGTCGAGCGAAGGACGTCGGCTTTGATCGAGCTCCTGTATACACTGTGGAATGCAACGCTCCAGGCTTACAGTTTTCTGTAGAACGTGTAGCGAGACACTCAATAAACCAATTTCCAGATGCGGATCGAACGCTGGGCAATTTTCCGATCCTATGCAGGCCATTGCTCAGGAGCATGAAATGGTTCTTGGGGATTATCCGATGGGGATGAAATTTTCGCGTCCACGCGGCGCTCCGGCCATAAAACTTAATGCATAGCGGAATGACGGTTTCACAGTCTAGATTCCAAAGCTATCCTTGGATGGCAACCGGTCTGCCTCATAGAGTTTCATGAAGCCTTGAAGCTAAACTGTCCATTTCTACGTCAGTTGTGTTGAGGGGCGGGGCGATAATAATAGCGTCGCCGAATGTGGCGTTGACTAGTCCTTGGCAAGGATAAACAATCAACCCATTAGTTTGGGCCGTTTTTACAAAAAGGTCAGTAAGGCCAGCTCCTTCGGGGAACGGAGTCCGTTGCGAATCAAATTGACTGAGCTCGATGCCCCACAACATACCGATATCCACGGATATCACCGACTATCTCAAACTGGCTTCAAATTTCTTTAAGCGTCCTGCCAAGCTCGGCACCTTTAACTCGAGCGCGCTCTACCAACTCGTCTTTTTCGATTGTTTCTACTACCGCTAAGGCGATTGCAGCAGATAGCGGATTACCGCTGTGCGTATGCCCAAAGGCAATCTGTCTTGAGCCTGTCAATATTCTGAGTCACTACTGAAACCTCGCAGGAGAATAGGGCTAGGTTTGATACCGCGTGATGTGCGGCATTGGGCTGTGCGTTGGCGACTCTTTGCCTCCGCCACAGATACCACCCCCACACCAGCGCCGGATTCTCGCGGAATGCTTTGGCTGTCTCTTAATCCCGAGGGTCGTAACCTGCCCAAATTCCTGTGAGTTTCTCACCGTAGGTAGGAATACCGCTTTCGGCGGAAATGCCCGCACCGGTAAAAAATACAACATTGCTAGCGGCTAGCAGCAGGGCTGATGTTTGCTCAATAGGCGCCATAGCTCCAATCCTTTTCTGCGGTGGCAGGAATTCAGAAGCATGACTTGATGCACCAACTCTACCTCCGAACGATGTTTCAAGGAAAATTTCCGAAGGAGACGGCTTGTGGATTTGCCTTCGACCCGTTGTTCTAGAGACTGATTTTCGGCCGAAAATCTGCGGGAGCAACTGGTCTCCAGTCCTTGAAGCCGGCGTGACCGCTAAGTTACTAGGGTTCGGAGGTAATCACTCGTCTCGCAGCCGGTGTTACCAGTTGCATCTATTTCGCGATACTTGCATTTATTGCGCAATGTCACAGCCTCCGCCGACCAGTGCTGGCCCGGATGCAGAGTGGTGCGGTTGACGGAACGGGCGCTGGGGCCAACTGGTCAGCGGGGTGTGGCTGGCAACGGACTGGATCGCCGCGACTTCCAGCGCCTCGTAT
>Ga0247730_1000783_pt1 | contig 20443 bp, 18 predicted proteins | sample UWRJL073202C2_FD_180959 | JGI IMG/M metagenome (GOLD analysis project Ga0247730, IMG submission 180959) | Plant litter microbial communities from Arlington Agricultural Research Station in Wisconsin, United States - UWRJ-L073-202C-2 | ecosystem: Environmental > Terrestrial > Plant litter >... | reverse complement strand
AAGCTTGACCAGACGCCCTTGATCAATGGCGGTATCTGCGCAATGCGACTCAGCAGCGGCTCGGAGCGTCTGAAATGCCAGTCAGATAGGGGCTATCGAGCCGACGTGAAGAATGGCGACTGGCAGCAGTCGGCCAGGAGCGGACACTCACTCGCTAGATCACACCGCTCCAGCACTGAGGCCGTCGAGAGGCTTTTAACAAGCGGTGATAGGGCTGACCTTTGTAGCAGAATTCCCTGATGTCGACTTCATGACCACTCGCGTTAGCCTGAATTATGCAAAATCAATCCAGGCAGGCACGTGGCGCTTAAGCCTTGAAGTCAACCTTCTCTTCAGTAAAGAGAACGAGCGTTTTTGAGCGGTCCAGGAAGTTTTCGTCATCCTTGGCTACAACTTCCGCCCATTGAGGAGAACCTATGACTCGATAAACGGCGTCCATATCAGCAAACCATGCTTCGGCATATCCATCGAACGGCGCCGCCGTCACGCCTTCCGGAACGCCACCGATATTATGCTGCTGCACGTAACGAACGGTATTGGCCTCTACTTCAGGAACACTTTGTACGATTGGCCAATGCACATGCTGCCAATAGTTGCTGAACTCTTCGAACGTGAGATCCGAGCGACGGGTGAGAAACAAGCTCATCTTGATCATATATATAAGCCTCAGAAACAGGGGTTAAGTTGAACAACGCTATTTATTCAACCAGCAGCCTATCATTCTGATAACGATTGTCTTTAGCCCGTATTGAATATCATTTATTCAACATTTGACATGCTGCCAATCGCCCCACGGCGGCAACTAACCCAATATTTAAAATAAAACTCATCGATCAATAACGACGCCTCGCAGCGTCGGGGGCATTCATTATTCTGATCAGAAAATCCACAAAAGCACGTGCCGCCGGCTTTGGCTCCTGACCACTAGGAAACAAGGCATGTGCGCCGATCTCTCCCATGTCCCAATCCGCCAGAACCCGGGTCAATGTTCCGTTGTTGATCTCGTCCAGCAGAGTTGGTCCGGTGGCGACAACCAGGCCCAGGCCTTCTACGCCGGCCGACACTGCGGCTTGATTGCCTTGAACAGTCAATCGCCCCGTCAGTTGCAATGAAAAGTCTTGGTCACCCTTGCGCATGACCAGAGCTTGCCCGGCTGCGGGGCCTGCAACGATGAAGGAATGACTGCCGAGATCGGCTGGTTTTTCAGGAATGCCGTACTCGGATAGATACGCAGGAGCCCCCGCCATGATCAGCGGCCAGCTGCCAATTTGCCGCGCTTTTGCGCTTGAATCTGTCAACTTGCCAGAGCGCAGCGCGACGTCGATGCCGTCCACGATCAAATCCTGACGCCGGTCCTCGGTTGATAGGTGAATGTCCAGCAGCGGATGCTCGGCCATGAACAGCTTGAGTTTGGGGAGCACAATTCTGGAAGCGGTGACGGACGCCATGCTCACACGAAGGACCCCACGCAGTGTGTTGCCGCCACGAATGTGATGATTCGCTTCTTCAAGTGCATGCAGGATCGGCTGAATCTGCTTAAGGTACTCCTCCCCCACTTGAGTCAGGACGACTGCCCGGGTCGTACGGGTGAACAAGGTCACCCCCAATTGCTGCTCCAGATCAGAAATCATCCGTGACGTCGTAGGCTGCGATAGCTTCAGCTCACGCGCGGTTCGGGAGAAGCTGCCGGTATGAGCCAGACGCGCGAAAATTCGCAACGCAGCAAACTGATCAGTCATATATTTCCATCGCGTAGAAGTGCGTCATGATTCCGGATGCCTACCTATCACCTTGGCCCGTGGCGGGTGTCACAGGCCCTGGAAGATCGCGCGCAGATGTTCGGTAAAGAGCCGAGTTTTTCTGGAAGGCTCGGGGCCGCCGGGAAAGACCGCATGAACATCGACCGACGCCACTTGGTAGTTCGTCATCACCGGCACCAGTTGCCCGGAACGTAACGCATCGCCAGCAGCCCACGTCGAGCCGATAGTAAGCCCCAGCCCGGCAATGGCGCAGCCCAGGAGTGATTCTGCCGAGGCGACCCGTACCAATGGGTCAACTTTTATCGAAAAGGCTTGCCCGTCCTGGCTTAGCGTCCAGAACGGTTTGTCCGAGCCGCCGGGACCGGCAACGATTTGATGAGAGGCCAGGTCGTCGACTGTCAGAGGCGTACCCACTCGGGCCAGATACTCAGGGGACGCCAGGATCATCCTCGGTTCGACACCGATCTTCCTGACGCCAAAAGCAGAGTCTTCAAGCAGGCCGAAGCGAATCGCCAGATCAACACCTTCACCCACCAGGTCATGCAGCGTGTCCGCAGTCAGCAATTCGATCTTCAGCCCTGGATGACTGGCCAAGAAACCAGGCAAACTGGGGATGACCGAGCGCGTCGCGACAATTCCCGGCAAGGCCACGCGGAGCACTCCGCTGAGACTGTCCGTGGTCTTGGCGGTCTCTTCAGCCTCCTCAAGCACGCGCAGTACTTCCTTCGCACGGATTAGAAAAGCCCGCCCCGCCTCAGTCGGCACGATGCGCCGTGTGGTCCGGAGCATCAGCCGTGTTTCCAGCCTCGCCTCCAGTTCCGACACGATCCGTGAGACTGACGGCTGTGACAGTCCCAGACTGCGACCCGCAGCCGAAAAACTGCCGGTTTCGGCAGCTCGCACAAATACGGTCAATTCCTGAAAACGGTCATTCATTCGATTGGCGGATAACTGATGTGCGTGGGCGGCGGATACCGAAGCTAGCAAGGATGACGCAGTATGTTCCCGCCGTTCGGACTCATCGGCGTAAATAGTATGCCAACTATCATTTGAATAACAAAGGTTCACGCAATGGCACCATTTCTTTCCAACAAAACCCGCTTTGATCACGATGCTCATGGCGTTCCCACCTCCCGCATAGAGGCTTGAACCATGAGCCTTATCAAGCAAGCCCTGGTCGTGGGTGCCAGCGGGATCATTGGAAACGCCGTGGTCGAGGCGCTGGCGGTCGATCCACAATGGCGTGTTCGGGCGTTGCGCCGCAGCCTGAATCCTGATGTCGCTGCCGTCGACTGCGACCTGACGGATGCCGCCGCAACCCTGGCGGCACTGGCCGATGCCGGCGACATCACGCACGTCTTCTACGCCGCCTACCAGCCAGACGGCAACGCGCTGGCGGAGGCCAGGATAAACGCGGCCATGTTGCGCCATGTCCTTGATGCCCTTAAATCGGTGGGGGCAAAGGTCGAGCGTGTGGTGCTTTATCAGGGCGCTAAAGTCTACGGCGGACATCTTGGCGGCCCGGTCCCCACCCCATTCTATGAGGATGCCTCACGTCATCTCGCCGCGAATCTGTACTTCACTCAGCAAGATTTACTCATCGAAAGACAGCGCGCCGGTGAGCTGGAGTGGTCCATTTTGCGTCCCGACGCGGTGCTCGGGGATATCGCTGGCAACCCGATGAACATCGCGATGGTCATCGGCGCCTATGCCGCCCTGTGCCGCGAGGCGGGTATTGCGCTCAAGTTCCCTGGCTCGCCCTACACCTATCGCCAGGTCTACGCACAGCTGACTGACGCCCGCTGGCTCGGCCGCGCAAGCCTGTGGGCCGCCACGGCGAGCAACGCTCGTAACGAGGCCTTCAACCTGGTGGGCGAGCCTTTCCGCTGGAACTACCTGTGGAAGAAACTGGCCGATGCCTTGGGCATGGCGCTCGACGAACCGCAGCCCATGTCCATGAGCACCCACATGCCTGATCAGGCTGATGCCTGGCAGCGACTGGCTGAAAAAAATGACCTCCAGCCGATTCCGTACGAGCGCTTGGTGAACTGGGGCTTCGGCGACTTTGTGTTCAACCTGCAACAGGATCTGCTTTCAGACATGGGCAAGATCCGCCGCGCCGGCTTCACCGAACCGATGAACACTGAAGCGGCGTTGCTGGACATGCTTTCGAGCTTGCGAGCACAGCGCGTATTGCCGTAGCGACCCCCTTATTTTTAAAGTCGAGATCAGCACATGAACGTATTTGTTACAGGGGCATCCGGGTACCTGGGTGGTTCTATCAGCCATCGCCTTGTCGCGGCCGGACATGAAGTGACAGGTCTGGTGCGAACGGCGGAACAAGCAGCCCAATTGAAGGGGCTCGGTATTAGCCCCGCCGTTGGCACCCTTGATGACGCGGATTTGCTTAAGCATCTGGCATTGAATTCGGATGCAACCATCAATGCCGCAAACTCCGATCATTATTTCTCGATTCGAGCGCTTGTCAGCGCGCTGGCAGGCACGGGTAAAACGCTCATCCATACCAGCGGTTCGAGTATCGTTTGCGATGATGCAATGGGAGGTGAAGCCAGCGCGATTATCTTCGAAGACGACACTCCATTTGTTCCCATGCTGCATCGTGTTCCCCGAGTCGAAATTGACCGCATGGTCCGCACAGCAGCGATCCGCGAGGGCATACGTGCTTTTGTGATATGCCCGCCCATGGTTTACGGAAAAGGCTTGGGACTGAAAACCGAGAGTGATCAACTGCCCAGGATCATCGCCAAATCCAGATCACTGGGCGCCGGGGTTTACATCGGCACAGGTCAAACGATTTGGTCGAACGTGCACATCAGTGATTTGGTAGAGCTGTATCTACTGGCTCTGGAAAGTGCCCCTTCCGGGGCCTTTTTCTTTGCTGAGAATGGTGAAAGCACTTTTGAATCCATTGCCCGGTCGGTCAGTAAATCCCTGGGTTTTGGTGGCAAGACCACGAGTTGGAGCATCGAGTCGGCAATGGCTGAACTGGGTGGGTTTGCACGCGTCGCATTGGCGACCAATGCTCGCGTACGCGCAACCAACGCGCGCGAGCTCTTGGGCTGGAAACCTCGCGGACCTTCGCTTGAGCAGGCGGTGGAACACTCACTTTGATCGTGGCAGCGGGTCTGAGTTGTAAAAAAACTTGGGCCGCGGCTCTGACAAGTTGGCTTGGATGGCTGCGCCGGGAGGATCTTTGTCTGAGCGACGGTCCGCTTTGGGTCCAGGCCGTGTAAAAACTCTCGCGGCTGCTCGAGTGATCAAAAAACGATCCGAAAAACGCGTTTCTATGTGAATTCCTAGTCTCTAGACCTGCCGTACTTTTTCAGAATGCATGTAGGAGCGCGTACTCCGATTCTGAGTCGACGTTTTTACACAGCCTGGGCCGAAAGCAGACAGATAGCGCTCCTTGCCTCTATTCCTTTACTCCTTAATTTCCGTTTGAGCTTCTTCGGATTTCGACCACCAACGGCCCTCAATATTGTTCGCATGAAGCCGTGCGTTGATGGCGGGCGGCGGTCAGCATGACCAGTGGGTCCGGCACAGCGAAGGCCTCAAGGCGAACGTTGCGGTAAGGGTATCCGGGCAAAGGGTGCCGGCAGATAGACCTGCACTGGGGGCATCTGCCTATCGAGCAGGTTGGAAACCCTGTCGATCAGTTCGGCTACATGCTGCAAAGGTAATACCCTGTCTCCCGTGTCGGTGCCGAAGAAGTTCTCCCAATGGCCTAGCAGCACCAACCGGGGTCGGGTCGCCTGCGGCAGTTTGTCCGGATAGTCCTGCGCATTTTTCCAGGAGCCCACACCGAGAATCGCGACGTCGACAGGCGTGTCGTTGGGGCCAATGACTGGAATGCCGCACGGTGCACCAGCGGCGCTGTCCTGGAAGTGAAGCGATAGGCAATTTCACCACCTGGCTTGTCCAGCAAGTCTATGAGCCAAGCCATGGACTGCCCCTGTTTCCAGCCAAACACCGTGCCGGGCAACTCCGTCAGTCCCTCCGGCACCTCGCCGGAAGCCAGGGTGTAAACCCGGAAGTGGCTGGCGTGCATGCTCTGGATCGGCAGCGCCATGATGTGACCTCTAGAGGAGGTTTGCCATTGTGGCGTTAACACAGACGTCCCCTTGCGCGCGCACCCTGCCACGACCTGCATGGCATTCTCAACATCCTTGACCCGGTCGGCGGGCACATTCCCCAGGCCCAGCATTCTGGCCACGGTCCGGGAACCGAAAGCGGTGGCAGCCAGTGTGTGGTGCAGCATGATCCAGGGCACATCGAGCAGATGATCGTAATGACCATGCCCGATCAACAGCATCGTGACGTCATCGACCTTTAACCTGCTCATCGCTGCGTCTATTCGCTGCGGGTCTGCCTTGACGCCAATGGGAGGCAAGCCACCAAACGTGGAGCGGTTGCTGAATAATGGCGCCAGTAACAACCCTTCGCCGCGCCAATGCCACAACCACCCCCCTACACCGAGGTACTGGATCCTGGGCTCGGCGACACTCCGCTCGCGCCAGATAGGCAAGTGGTCGTCTTCGCCACCACAGGCAACAGACTAGACCAGCACTAACACGACCATTGCCAGGGCAACCCGCATGATGCGCCTCCTTCAGAGCTGCCATCACCAGGAGTGGCGGAACAGAAGCACACCGAACGTCTGTGCAACTCGATCTACGCCGAAGCAATGGCTAGCGAGACTGGCAGCCAGGACCGACGGGGGCTACCTAGTCAGAATAGGCCAGGAATCCGCTGCGCCTGTTTGCGGTTGCCCAGCCATGCCCCTTGCGCGGGCGGCACCTCGGCGAAGCGCCCCCCGCATCAGCATGCCATTCACGTGTGTTCCCGGATGTAGGTGGTCACGTCGCCCGGCGAGTTCCACATCAGCACATCGAATCGAATTCCCAAGGGTGGTATTGACCGGGATGTTGATGTATTGCCAGCCTCCTTTGTTATCAAACATACGGTTGCAGTTCATCCAGCGTCTACGGCAGTACTGAGCGGTGTCGAAAATGACGCCACGCTCCGCCAATGCGATGAGTGGGAAATACCCCAGATAGGGGAAAAAGTAAGGTTGCATGATGGCTAATGTGTTTTTCATCCTGGGCATCTCGGCGATTGGAAGGCCGCTGACTTCATGATCAAATTGCATGGCCTCCGCTTTTTTGTGGTTCGCGTTTTGGTCCGATGGATGCTGCTACTGCAATCGGATCATTGATCTGCTCAGGCGGGACATTTCTGGCGCTGGACGGCTTGTACGCGTCGGTCGAGCTTCGGAGCAGTTCCCTGAGCCATGAGAATAGCCGGGCAAGGCACGTCGATCAGGCGTTTGGTCAACGAATTGGGGCGTTGCGAGGTCATTCCGACCAATGAACTGCGGGCTATCCCCCAGTTCATGATCGGCATATGTGGACAGGATCAGGCAATCTTGGCCAGGTCGCCTTTCGCTACGAACGCATAATATCTAGCCTAAAAACTGCCGCTATAAAAACCAACAGGCCTGACGCATTGAGTAGGTTTGCTTGAAACAGGCGGCCAAGGGTATGCGCCTGATAACGAAATCCTTAGTCCTGCCCGGCCTTTGGAACAGTCACGTCCGCCTGCCCCGTCGTATCCAGCGCGTTACGCACGAAGCCATTGGCTTTATGCCGCTGGATAAAAGCCTGAATAAACTGCGCACCGGCGGTCCGTGAGCGTGGCACTGCCATGGCCTGGCGAATGGAGGTGAACTGACCGTCCAGCACGCGATAACCTGGGTGACTGGCGGCGAATTTTTCCAACGGCTGCCGCACGCCGGCGGCGGCATCCAGCCCCTGACTCAAAAATAAATCGATCGCACCGGCGGAGGTTTCAGCACGCTGCAATTGGGCGTGCTTTAACGTCCGCGACAGATAGAGGTCATAAGCGGCGCCTTTGCCCACGGCCAGTTGCAGCCCGGCGCTGTCCAGTTCGGCTACGTTCATGAAGCGTGATTCGGACCGAACCAGATAGGTACCCTCGATCGCGACATAAGGCTCGCTGAACGCAATCTGCTCCGAACGTACGGGCTCGATGGCCATGAAGGCGACGGTCCAAAGGTTTTGGTCAAGTGCGGCAAATACCTTACCGGCAGCATCGAACGTCACCATCTCAAGCGGCACATCCAGTGCTGCAGCCAAGGCCTGGGCAAGTTCAACGGACACGCCTTGCGGACTCCCATCCGCTGCCTGTTGCGCAAGCACCGGGTTACCAAAGTTGATCGCCGCCCGAAGCGTTCCATCGGGTGCGAGGTCAGCCAGTACTGCGGGGGAAACTGCGTTCATTTTTTTCTCCGAGATCCTGAAACCAAGCAGAGGCCACGGCTTTTAACGAGTACTGCGTTTGACCACTTTGCGAATCACGAACGGCAGGACACCCCCATTGGTCAGGTAACGAATTTCTTGCAATGAATCGATGCGGGCAACCAGTTCGACCCGCTCCTGCTGGCCATTGCGGCGTCGAATGGTCATCACGATAGGATTGTTGCCTACCGTCAGATCATCCAGTCCGCTGAAGTCAAAATGTTCGCTGCCATCGAGGTTCAAGTGTTCGACTCGATGACCTGCCGAAAACTGTAGCGGAATTACGCCCATACCGATCAGGTTGCTGCGATGGATCCGCTCCACGCTGCTCGCCACCACCGCCTTGACCCCCAGCAACGCCTGCGCCTTGGCCGCCCAGTCACGGCTGGAGCCTGCGCCGTAATTGATGCCTGCGAACATCACCATAGGGATTTGCTGACGCGTATAGCTTTCGGCTGCCAAGAACAACGGCAGACATTCGCTGTGGTCGGCATTCCACGCCCACACGCCCAGACCCGGCTGCTTGTCACCAAGCAGCAGGTTTTTCACTGATCGGTTAGTGAAGGCGCCGCGCAGCATGACTTCGTGATTACTGCGGCGTGTGGAGTACTGATTGAGATCCTGAGGATTCTCGCCGCGCTCAAGCAGCCATTGTCCGGCGAGGCTGTCGGCGGGAATAGCGCCAGCGGGAGAAATGTGATCGGTAGTGACGTTATCGCCCACGACCATCAGCACGCGTGCACCGCTGATGGCCAGCGAATCCTGGGGTTCGGCCTTGATATCCGCCAGATACTGCGGACGGCGCAGATAGGTTGACTCCGGGCTCCATGGGAACTGCACACTGCCGACCGCCGACAGGGCTTGCCACTGATGGGTGCCATCCCAGACGGTGGCGAGACGCTTCTGAAAAAACTCAGGCTTGACCACGCTGATGACCTCAAGCGCGATATCGGCATCGGAGGGCATCAAGTCTTGCAGGTACACCGGGTTGCCGTGTCGATCCCGTCCGAGCGGCTGCGACTCGAGGTCGATATCGATGGTGCCGGCAATGGCGTAGGCCACACAGAGCGCTGGCGAAGCGAGATAACCGGCCTGGAGTTTAGGATTGACCCGACCCTCGAAGTTACGGTTACCCGACAGCACCACTACCCCCTTGAGCCCCTGATCGGCGAAGGCTTCGACATGCTCCTGGAGCTTGCCGGAATTGCCGATACAGGTCATGCAACCGAAGCCGGCCAGATCGAATCCCAGCGCAGAAAAGTCTTCCAGCAGGTTGGCTTCCGCCAGGTAATCAGCCACCACTTGCGAGCCCGGCGACAAGGATGTCTTGACCCACGGTTTTCTCGTCAACCCACGCGCGCGAGCATTGCGCGCCAGGAGACCGGCCTGGATCATCTGCGATGGGTTGGCCGTGTTGGTACAACTGGTAATGGCGGCCATTACTACCGCGCCATGGGTGATGGGCTCGCCAAAACTGGGTTCGAAAAAGCTTTGCTCGGCGGGGCCAGCAATAAGGTTGCCGCCGCCCATGACACCTTCTCGGAACGAGGCGGCGGCATTGGAAAGTTTTTGCCGCTGATGGGGTTGATGCGGGCCGGCGACACTTGGCTCGATGCTCGCAAGGTCCAGCTCGATCAACTCATCAAACTGCGGCTCGACACTGTCGTCACGGCGCCACAGCGGTTGGGCATTCATGTAGGCCACCACTTTGGCGCGCAACGCATCGGAGCGACCCGTCAGTTCCAGATAATTGAGCGTGTCGCTGTCGAACGGGAAGAACACAACCGTGGCGCCGTACTCGGGAGCCATGTTGGAAACCGTGCCCCGAGCCGCCCAGCTCAGGGTCGACAGTCCCGGGCCGGTGAATTCAACGAACTTCCCAACCACCGAGCGTTTGCGCAATATCTCGGCCACGTGCAGCGACAGATCGGTAGCCGTGACGCCTGGGCGCATGACGTTGGTGACGCGAATTCCAACGACCCTCGGAAAACTGATCGGTACGGGTTCGCCGACCATTGCTGCCTGCCCTTCCAGACCACCGACGCCCCACCCCAGCACACCGATGGCGTTGATCATGGGCGTATGACTGTCGGTAGCAACCATATCATCCGGATGCAGCAGCGATTGGCCGTCCGCGGTTTTGCTTTCCCACACGACCTGCGCCAACGCTTCCATGTTCATCTGGTGAATGATGCCGGTGCCCGGTGGAATCACACCGAAGTTGTCCAGACTCTTTTGAGCCCACTTGATGAAACGATAACGTTCGCTGTTCCGGCGAAAATCGATATTCAGATTTTCTTCAACGGCATCGGCTTCAGCGTAGTGCTCAACGATGACCGAGTGATCAATCGTCAGCACTGCCGGGATCAAGGGGTTCATCGCTTGTGGATCACCGCCCAGTTCAGCAACCACGTCACGCATCCCGGCAAAATCCGCCAGTGCAGGCAGGCAAGTCGTGTCGTGGAACATCAGGCGGTTAGGCTGGAACGGAACCTCGCAGTCGGGTCCCTCTCCCAACGCCCTGGCCAATACCGAGGGCAACGCCTCGGGTGTGCAACGGGCAACGTTTTCCAGCAGGATGCGGATCGAATAGGGAAGCTTGGCAACCTGCGACGCAGTCAGCAGCTTGCACAGGTCGAGATAGACGAAGGAATGCCCGTCGATCGTCAGCGTGTTCAGCAGGTCAGTTCTCATCTCGGTCATGCTCGAATCGCTCATTTTTGTAGTGCCTGCAGCGTATGTCGGCAGATCACTCACTGATCGCAGACAGGTGAATGCAAGAGGGTTGATGCGCCTGCTGACGGCCTGGAACGCCCGAAACTTTCGCCGGGCGGCGCGTGTCAGGTTGCGCTGGCGGGCACCGATGCTGAAAATGCCATGTGATCAGGTCGTGAGGCGCGGGTGCGCCCATTGACCCGAACATCCCATGAAGTCGGCGCCGGATTACGACGCCATTTTGTACGTCATAGCAACACAATACAATATTATTTTGTGGCCGCTTTGCATGCGGTTTTCTTGAGCCTGTGAAGGCACATGCCCAATCGACGGTGTATCGAATGACCTCAAGCCCCTTGGTTCAGCGCATCACAGCGCAGCTGCTGCACCGCATTCAATGCGGCGAACTGGCAGCGGGTAGCCATTTGAGCGCGCAAAAAGTGGCGGACGAATTTCAGGTATCGCGTCAGCCGGCCCGGGAAGCGCTGGGCTCCCTGGCCGAACGAGGGCTGCTCGCACAACAGCCGAACCGTGGTTATTTTGTTCTGGACACGCAGCGGGCGGTGCAGCCATCAGCAGACTCCCGAGAGGAGCCCGAGGCCTATTACCAACTCTCCGAGGACTGGCTCAACGACAGGATCCCTCAGAATGTCACCGAGTCTTTCGTTCGCGAACGCTATGGTTTGAGCAAGGCGCAGGTCGGTGACGTGCTCAACCGCGCGGCCAGTGTCGGCTGGATACAACCCAAGCCAGGTTATGGCTGGCGGTTGCTGGAAGTGGCAAAGACGACAAAGGCTCTGGATCAGATCTACAACCTGCGGTTGCTCATTGAGCCCGCAGGCCTGATCGAGCCCACCTTCCGAAGCGACGAGGGGGTACTGCGGCAACTCCGGCATGAACAGCAACAGTTGTTGCATGAAGGGATTGAAGCGCTGCCAGCCGATGCACTGCTGCGAACCGGCATGCGTTTTCATGAAGAGCTGATCAAGCTTTCCGGGAACCCGATGTACCACATGGTGCTCGTGCAGATGAACAACATGCGGCGCTTGATCGAGTACCGTTCGATGGTGGATCGAAAACGCTATTACCAACAGTGCGAGGAACATCTGCAGATCATCGAACAGATCGAACGCGGCAACAATCAGGCGGCAGCTGCGCTGATGACACGCCACCTGACCGGCTCGCTGAAACTCAAATCACCTGTTTTGAACCGGTATGAAAAGGCCGCGCCAGATGTCGCGGCCCGCGCTTTCAGCCTCGAATGACATCAGCAACGGCCTCGCCAAAGCCCTTGCACCCCAGACTGCCCCCCAGGTCGAAGGTACGTGTGAAGGGGTTTTCTAGCACTGTGTCCACCGCCCTGTCCATCGCCAGGCTTGCATCCACCAACCCACTGTGCTGGTGGTGTTTGCCCATCCATTGCAGCAGCATCGCGACCGACAGAATCATCGATACCGGGTTGGCCTTGTCCTGACCGGCGATGTCCGGGGCTGACCCGTGTTGCGCCTGAGCAGCACAATGCGCATCACTGGCCATGATCGACCCCGCCAGCCCCAGACTGCCAGAAAGCTCGCTGGCCAGATCGCTGAGGATGTCGCCGTAGAAGTTGGTGGCGACCAGTACGTCAAAGCGTTCCGGGTTGCGTACTAGATGCGCTGTAGAGGCATCAACCAGTAGATCGTCCAACTCCACTTCCGGAAAGTCCTCAGCCACCGCCCTTACGGCTTCCAGGAACAGGCCGTCGGTCATGTGAAAGCTGTTGGCCTTGTGAATGGCGGTCACTTTCTTGTTTCGCGTCATCGCCAGTTCGAATGCACGCCGAGCAATTCTCTCGCTGCAGTGGCGGGTGATTTTACGGGTGGACAGCGCCATGTCAGGGCTTGGCATGACCTCGCCCCAGCCCTTGCTCATGTTGCGGTCCGGGTAAAAACCTTCGGTCGCTTCACGCATGATGACCAGGTCCATACGTTTGCCTTCTTTGAGGTTTGACACCAGGAATGGACGAGTACGGGCTGGGCGCACGTTGGCATACAGGTCCAAACCAATTCGAAAGCCCGCTGACACATTGCGGCCGCCCTTTTCCGGTACTGGATAGTCGGCATGGGATTGAGTGCCCAGGATGATGCCGTCATAGCCCTTCGCCTTGGCCAACGTCTCATCCCGCAACGTCGTGCCATGCTTTTCCAGGCTGCTGAAGCCGACGTCGTCGTAATCGAACGTCAGACCAAGACCGAACGTTGTGTTTACTGTTTCAAGTACACGCATTGAGGCATCGATGATTTCAGGACCAATGCCGTCGCCGGGGAGAACCAGAATACGCATGAAATTTCCTCACTTTTCGGTTTCAGAGTATCGACCAATGTATATCAGGTGATCGAAGTACAATTGAGTCTGGTCGAGATCTTGGAGCCGGCGGTTTTCGCACCGGCCGCCAGATCACAACCACTGCATATTGCATTTTGATGCAAGGATATGCAATCTATTCGTACGCTTTTAGGATGCCTGTGAGGAAGTAGTTCAATGACCGCAAAACGCGTTTTTCTAATACACGCAACCCCGCTTTCGATGGCGCTTATCACCGAAGCCTTCCACAGACTTTGGCCTGAAGCGCAATTGTCCAACCTCCTGGATGACTCGTTACCCAAAGATCTGGCAGCAGCCGGCAGGTTGACAGAGGGGCTCACCGCTCGTTTCCTGGACCTTGCCCGTTATGCCGAAGCCGCAGGTGCCGACGCAATACTTTTCACCTGCTCGGCCTTCGGAACCGCCATCGAAGCCTGCAAGCACGCCGTATCCATCCCGGTGTTGAAGCCTAACGAGGCGATGATCGACGATGCCTTGCGCCAGACCTCGCGCATTGCATTGATGGCAACGTTCGAACCGTCGATAGGCTCGATGCTCGAAGAATTCAACGCGGCAGCGCTTGCGTTGGGCCGCGTACTGGACATCAATGCTCACTGGGTGCCGGGCGCATTTGGGGCATTGCAGGCGGGAGATGGGGAAACTCATGACGTGAAAATAGCGGAGATGGCGAAAGAAACAGGCAACTGTGAAGTGATCTGCTTTGCGCAGTTTTCAATGACCAGCGCAGCCCATGGTGCTCAGGCTGCGTCCGGCCGGCCCGTGCTGACCACGCCGGACAGTGCTGTGATCAGACTCCGTAAGATACTGGATCCTCTTCGTTGAATCAGAAACAAGCGCTAGTGAATGCCGTTGGCCGATTCACACAGCGGATCCCGAAGCCTCCCGAGCCCGCTTCTCAGCCTCATCCCTGGCTTCCCTGTCCGTCTTCTGGCGGCCGACGATATCCAGATGGTGACGCAGGAAACCCGCAGCGGCTTCGCATTTTCCGCTCTCGATGAGGTCCAGCAACTGGATATGCTCAGTGGACTGGATGACCAGACGCTGCCGATCCAGGTTGGCCTTGTACGCCATAAAGCGGCGCAACTGATTTTGTCGGCGAATCGATTCGAGGAAGAACGCGTTCCCCGAGCACCGCACAATCAGCTCATGCAACTGCGCGTTGATGTGGAAGAGCTGCGACCGGGACAACGTGAAAATGTCTCCGTCCAGTAACTGCTGTTGCAGCGCTCGGGCCTTGGCAAATGCAGGTTTATCGACCTTGTATCCCGGTTCGAGCAACGCGGCAGGTTCGATGGCCATGCGGAAGCGATAGCTTTGGATATGCGCATTCGAATCGTGCAGGAACGCATTGATTTCCCAGCCTTGGCCTGGCTTACGCTCGATCATCGACTCGTTGGCCAGGCGATTGAGCACCTTGAGCAACTGCCCTCGGGGCACCTCATATTTGCGCAGCAATTCAGCTTCGAAGAAAGACTTCGGGATATCGCCACTGAGCACGTCATCCACAACGCGCAAATAGAAATCTTCGAAGGGGTCAACGTCCAGCGGCAGCTTGGCGGTGTCGATGCTTCTGGCATCGCACGTCAGGAAGTAGCCGCGATTTTGCTCCTTCCTGGCAATCCCCAGCTCTTCCAGTAACGCAAAGCAGCGGCGGATTGGCGACCGCGAAACCCCCAGCTCTTTTGCGAACGCCTCCTCACGCAAGGGATCGCCGGTGCGCATGGAACGGGCGCGTGCCATATCTACGATTTTCGGCGCCAACTGTTCCGCCAGATCAGACTTGATCCGAGGCTTGGTCTTGTCCTGCAAAGGGGTTGGCGCGACGCCGATTGAGTTCATGATCGCTCGTGGATAAAGGTTGATGCGAATGGAGGTCAGCCAAATGGACCGACCGCGCCAAAATATCACAGCTCATCTACCGAGACACCCAGATCACCTGCGCGCCTGATTCACGGAAACATCGAGAACGCGCCTGTCGCCGCCATTGCCCCCATGATAAGGAAGCTCAAGGCGAACGCCCACTTCATGGTGTATTTCTGATGGTCGCTGAACTCTACGCCTGCCAGTCCGCACAACAGATAGGTGGAGGCCACCAGTGGGCTAAGCAGATGCACCGGCGAACCGATCAGCGAAGCGCGCCCGATCTCGGCATGGCTGATGCCATACGCTTCGGCCGCCTTGGCCAGCACCGGTAGCACCCCATAGTAGAAGGCGTCATTGGACATGAAGAATGTGCCAGGGATGCTTGCCAGCGCGGTGATCGGCGCCATGTAGGGACCCCAGGTATCAGGGAGCATCGCCAGAAAGCTCGCCGACATGGCATTGACCATACCTGTTCCGGACAGGATGCCCGCGAGGATCCCGGCAGCAAGAAAGATCGCAATCTGGTTGAGGGCGGTCGGCGCATGAGCGGCGATCCGGCGGCGCTGGTCTGCCATGTGCGGGTAGTTGATAACCAGCCCGAACGAGAACGCAACCATGAACAGAATAGCCAGCGGCAGCCACTCCATCACCAGCCCTACCATCAGGGCTATGGTCAGTAACGCATTGAGCCAGAACATTTTCGGTCGACGCAACTCTGCGTCTTCCTGGGACATCGCAGGCAGGCCGGTGACATCGTCATCGAAAGCCGAGGCGTCGCCATCGTCCGCCAGGGTGAGTTTGCCCAGTCGTGATCGCTCGCGAACACCGATGTAGTATGCCAGGCACATCACGCCGATGAAACCGATGACCATGGCCGGGATGATGGGCTGGAACAAATCGGACGTTTCGACCTGCAACGACGCGGCAGCTCGCGCTAGTGGTCCACCCCATGGCAGCAAATTGGTGACGCTGGCTGCCAGGATAATGACGCAAGTCATGGCCAGCAGGTTAAGTCGAAGGCGCTTGAACAGTGGCAGCATTGCCGTCACGGTGATCATGTAAGTGGTGGAACCGTCTCCGTCCAGAGAAACCATCCCCGCGAGCAGCGTAGTGAAAACCACGGCCTTTACCGGGTCACCCTTGATGATTTTGAGAAAGGCGCGGATCACCGGATCGAACAACCCGGTATCGAACATCATCCCGAAGTAGAGGATGGCGAACATGACCATGATTGCCGTCGGCGCAACCTTCTTGAGGCCATCGATCATCATGGTGCCCATTTCCGGGCCGAAGCCACCGATGAGGGCAAAGATGATGGGAACAATGGTCAGCGCTACCAGCGGAGACAAGCGCTTGGTCATGATCAGCGCCATGAAGGTTACGATCATGCCGTAACCGAGAATTGACAGCATCTGTATTTCCTCGACTAGAAGTACACTTATTTTTATGGGTAGGCGCAGGCCGCGCTTCGGGAATTACATGTGAAACACGCTGGGCAGGCGGTTGGCAGCCCGGCGTTGCGGGTCAACTCATGTGCAAGCCGCCATTAATGGAAAAGTCTGCGCCATTGGCATAACCGGACTCATCGGAGGCCACCCAGGCGCAGATCGAGGCGATTTCCTCTGGCGTTCCCAGGCGGCGGGTCGGCACTTCGCGGATCAGACGATCCATGGCATCGACGGTGGTGATGGACTTGAGTTTGGGCGTAGCTATGTAGCCCGGAGACACGGTGTTGACCGTAACTCCCCGAGACCCCACTTCTTTGGCAAGCGCCCGCGTGAAGCCACGGATTGCGGATTTGGCGGTGGAGTAATTCACCTGACCGACCTGGCCGAGTTGCGCGTTGACCGAGGAAATATTGATGATCCTGCCCCAGCCGCGGCTGACCATGCCGTCGATGACCTGCCGCGTCACATTGAACAGAGAGTTCAGGTTGGTGTTGATCACTGTCTGCCAGTCGCCCGGTTGCATATCACGGAACATCACGTTCCGAGCAGTTCCGGCATTGTTGATCAGGACGTCGACGGGTCCAACGTCTTTGAGAATCTTCTGGAATGCCATGGCGCAAGAATCCCAATCAGCCACATTTCCCTCCGAGGCCAGGAAGCTGAAACCCAGTTTCGCTTGCTCGGCAAGCCAGGCAGTCTTCAGCGGCGAGTTGGGTCCGCATCCTACAATCACTGTAAAGCCGTCCCGCGCGAGGCGCTGGCAGACAGCCGTACCGAGCCCTCCCATACCTGCGGTGACATAAGCAATGCGTTTAGCCATCAGAATCACTCCATTGTATTTTTGTGGGAGTTTCAACGGGGGCCATGGCGGCCTGATGGATACTTAACGCTACTGTGAATTGTTTTGCAAGTCGATAACGTACAATTTGCGCCGATATCTAACGCGATCGCGGCTTATGTGGTCGGGCGTGCTCCATGAAGATATTTCATAAGATTACAACGCTGTCGCCGTCGTGAGGCCCAGCGGTTCAACCACCGCCGATGTAGAAGCTCGGCGCAGAGCACGACGACAAACATCGCTGTCATGGCTCCGCCAACCAGCAGCGCAAAGCGTTAGAACCCGTTGCGAACCGGCGAGCACTGCCCCGAGTATTCTTGACCATGGTCGCAGCAGGGAATCGCCTCGCAACTTTCAAAGTGAAAACTTCAGCTCATGTCCGAAATAACGGACCGATAATTCGTGACCCGTCCCGACAAGATCAAACGGTTGGCACATGGCTCCTGTAGAAATAATTTCTCCGGCCCGAAGTGTTTCCCGGCGTTCAGCGGCGTGTTCGTACAGCGCCAGTAAGGAATGCATCGGGTTCGTCGCGGTGTCATCGAACAGCCCTTTGGCTCGGGGCTCTCCGTTCAAATATACGACAACCGTCTCGGCCAACTCGCGTAATACATTTTCATCCAGGCCTACGCATGCCGACTCACCAACCACGAGTGCTTCAAAACCAACGTTGTCTGCGGCAAAACTGGGCCAGCCAACCGTCTTGCGGTCTGTGAAACGTGAGCGGACAACTTCAAAGGTCACACACGTGCAATGGATATCCAACGCATCGATCTGCCTGCCTGCAACAGGCGGAAGATCGCGGGCAAGAATAAAAGCGATCTCGCACTCGATTGTCACAGGAGTGGGAGCTGGCATTTTCAGATGTACACCACTGCGATGACACCGAGCCTGCTCCAACTGGCCTACCAAAGGCCGATGCAATTGAGCGGCCCTCATCGCCGCTGGGCTGCCGACCCCCAGCTTCCAGCCGGCACGCTTGCCGCCGCTTGCCTTGAAGAATTCGCTCTGCGCGTCATACCCTTCCTCCAAAGACTGAGGCTTGAGTACATCGGGCAATGCGATCAGTAGATCACCGCTGCGCCAAGCGCTAAGCAAGGCTGTTGCGGTAGCGGTAGCGGTAGAAATAAGTGCGTTAGACGGCATGACTTGTTGGCCCCTTATCCACGATTTGTTGCCACCTGCGGATTCGAATTACGGGCCAGCAGGGGCAGTTGCTATGCAGATTATTGGATGCTGATGCAACAATACACAACCACAACAATGCGTCCTCGCTCTGCTTTAGGTGGGTAAGCGGCGCAGTCAATACGTAGAGATACCCATCGATTTCAGCGAGATTTGCGGACAAGCCGGTTATGCATTTGGGGATGCTGACATAAGTCCGGAAGGCAGTTCAGACACGCACTTTGGGGGGCTGTTGCAGCGTTTGATACTTACTTGCGACATCGACTTGTCGGTCAGTCGCTTGGCTGCGACTGACCGGCAGCTATCGGCCAGAAGCGGTCATTCAAAAAACAAAATGTGGCGAGCCAAACAAGAACTCGCCCTCGAATAAATTTCTCATCTCACCCAAAACGCTTTTACTGAAAATCGACCCACTTAAAAAGCGCCCCCTTCAATATGGTAGACCTTCGGTTCTTCCGAAAAATATTCTTCCAGGCCCATCATGAACATCTGGTGGTCTTCACTCGTTTCGAAGACCGGCGTGTGATCCTCAACTGAAGCCCAGCGCACGATGAGGTTGAATTGCTCGGGGGTTTCGATCCCTTGCGCGAGCAAATGGCCGCCGTAACCTTGTGCACGGGTGAGCAAATGAGCGACCTTGGTGAAGGCACTTCTGAATTGTTCAATGCGTTCTTTGTTCACGGGGAGCAGAGCAATCTCATAAACCATGGCGTTTCCTCTGATATGACTTAAACGGCTGAAAGTACGCATTTACGAAATGAGCGATGGCTCAATTGCAATGGCGATTTTTCCTTGAAGGCCATTGTTGGGACTCTCCAACCGGGCATGGGCTAGCCCAATGTCGGCAAGTGAATAGATCGCGCCCACATGCGGCCGCAACTGACCGCGAGCGATCAAAGTGCTCAACTCATCGAGTTTGCCGCGGTTTTGTCGTGTGAATACGAAGTGATAACTGGCGTTCTTCCCCCAAGCCTGAACGAGGTTTTGCGGTTTTGCTATGTCCACAATCGAGACCACGCGGCCCAGTTGAGCGAGCACATCGGGGCTGCGCGACAACGTGTCGCCGCCTATGGTGTCGAACACCACATCCACGCCCTGGCCTGCGGTTTCGCGCAGGATGGCGTCGACGTAATCTTCTTTTCCATAGTCAATGAGCACATCGGCACCCATGCTGCGCGCGAACTCAAAATTTGTTTCGCGCACGGTCGTGAAGACCCGCGCTCCAATAGCTTTTGCCACCTGGATCGCTACATGACCTACGCCTCCCGCGCCGCCATGGATCAGAATGCTCTCCCCCACCCTGAGTGCTGCTCGCATAATCAGGGCTTCCCACACAGTCCCGCCAACCAAAGTAAGACTTGCCGCCTCAAGGTGGCTCAGTGACGGGGGCTTTTTACCGATAATGCTTTCGACCGCAACGTGGTATTCGGCATAACTGCCTGGGCCGTCGAAAATTTGCGGGGTGTACCAGACTTCGTCTCCAGGAACGAAGCTGGTCACACCGGGCCCGACTTCCTCTACAACGCCCGATACGTCGTGTCCGGTAATAGTTGGCAGTGGCACCAAGTCGCAATAGTCGCCACGTCGAACCTGGCAATCCAATGGGTTGATGGAGGTGGCGTGTACCCTTACCAGCACCTCTCCAGCAGCCGGCGTGGGCTTGGGTACGTCGCAAAGTTCTAACGACTCCGGGCCGCCAAATGATCTCAGTATCATCGCTTTCATAACAAATCCTTGTATCGACAAAAAGGGATATCGGGATATCTAGATTTATTTCGATAAAAAATTACAGATCTTTCCCTATGATCTCGGCCAGCCCACTTATGGCTGTTTCATTGCGCTTGTAGTAAGTCCACTGACCGATGCGCCTGACTTCGACCAGGCCCACTCGTTGCAGAGTTGCTAGATAACCAGACACCGTCGACTGCGACA
>Ga0247730_1000782_pt1 | contig 20497 bp, 22 predicted proteins | sample UWRJL073202C2_FD_180959 | JGI IMG/M metagenome (GOLD analysis project Ga0247730, IMG submission 180959) | Plant litter microbial communities from Arlington Agricultural Research Station in Wisconsin, United States - UWRJ-L073-202C-2 | ecosystem: Environmental > Terrestrial > Plant litter >... | reverse complement strand
TACGCTGGAGACCAGCGACAAGGCCATCAAGTTCTCCAGCTCAGACCCGGATGTGGCCATCCGGCTGGGCAACGGCAATTATCCCGGCCTGCACTCGGAATTCATGCTCCGCGAGCAGATCTTCCCAGTGGCCAGCCCGGATCTGCTCAACCGTTTCGGCGCGCCCCACGAGCCCGCTGAGCTGCTGCGTTACCCGCTGCTGACGCGCGACGGTGCAGACCTGGTGCCCAAGTGGGAAGCCTGGTTCGAACATATCGGCGTCAGCATTGCGCCACTCAAGGAAAGTGTCAGGTTCGCTGACACCAACATGACCATCGAGGCGGCGCTGCTGGGCCAAGGTATTGCGCTGGCGCGAAGCGGCCACGTTGAAGCTGAAATCAATGACGGTCGCCTGATCAGGCTGTTTGAGCTGCCGTTCGCGTCGCCGGTCGGCTACTACTTTGTCTGCCCCAAAGGGATTGAAACCCAGCCACACATCATCAGCTTTCGTAACTGGCTGTTGGCCGAGTCGATGCAGGCACAGCAAAATTATCAGTGATACATGAACAATCACTCATGACAGGATGAAAGGACTTCGCTGTTAAACACGCCCTTGCGGTGTTTAACATGGCGCATGCCTTTACCCATCGTTCTACTCATCCTCTTCGCCGCCCTCTTGCATGCCAGCTGGAACGCATTGTTGCGTGTCGGCGCCGACAGGCTGTGGTCAATGACCATGATGTGCGTGGCGGTCGCCATCGCCAGCAGTGTCATCGCCGTGTTTCTCGCCCCTCCCGCGCCAGCCAGCTGGCCCTACGCTGTCCTGTCGGGCGTGTTGCACGTGGGCTATAACCTGTTCCTGGTGCGAAGCTACAAGGTGGGCGACCTGGGGCAGACGTACCCGATCGCCCGCGGGTCCTCACCCATTCTGATCACGCTTTGCGCCTTGGTGTTTGCCGGTGAAACGGTCAGCACGAACGCTCTCATCGGCATCGTGCTGGTATCCGGCGGCATTATTTCTCTGGCCTTCAGACAGCGCAGACTGGCGGTGCCCAGCCTGCCCTACGCCCTGGGCACGGGGTTTTTCATCGCGGCCTACAGCGTCACGGACGGTGTTGGCGCGAGGCTGTCCGGCGCACCGATGGCCTACACCGTATGGATGTGTGCGCTCTGGGGCGTATTGATGCCCCTGGTGTACATCGGCCTGCGCGATACACGCAGCCTCTTCGCCCCGCGCCCCGGTGTCATCACAGCCTTGATCGGGGGGCTTGTGTCCCTCCTGGCCTACGGCATCGTCATTTACGCCATGTCCCACGCGCCGATGGGCGCCGTTTCGGCCCTGCGCGAAACCAGCGTGCTGTTCGCGGCATTGATAGGTTATTTGTTTTTGGGCGAGTCGCTGACCGTCCGCAAAGTCCTGGCGTGCGTGGTCATTGCGACCGGCACGATGCTGATAGGCTGATCGTTCACCCCTCAAAGGAGGTTCAAGCAATGAGTACTGTGTCTTCGACACCGCTGATTCTGATTACCGGCGGCAGCCGCGGTGTCGGCGCGGCAACCGCGCGCCTTGCAGCGGCGCAAGGCTACGATGTCGCGATCAGCTACGTCAGCAACGAGGCGGCCGCGCTCGGCGTGGTGGCGGATGTGCAAGCGTTGGGGCGCCGCGCCCTGGCCATCCGCGCCGACAGTGCGGACCCCGGACAGGTCGCGCAGCTGTTCGCAGCCATTGACCAGACGTTTGGCCGTATCGATGTGCTGGTCAACAATGCCGCGATCATTGCCCTGCAGTCACGCTTTGAAGACCTCGACTTTGCCCGCATGCAGCGCATCTTCGCGATCAATGCCATCGGCCCGATGCTGTGCGCGCAGCACGCGGTGAAACGCATGTCGCTGCGCCACAATGGCAAGGGTGGCAGCGTGATCAACGTGTCCTCGGCCTCCGCCCGGCTGGGCAGCCCGAACGAGTATGTCGATTACGCCGCCTCCAAGGGTGCCCTGGAGACGTTCACCACCGGGCTGTCCAAGGAAGTCGCGCGCGAAGGCATACGCGTCAACTGCGTACGGCCTGGGCACATCTACACCGACATGCACGCCAGCGGCGGCGAACCGGGGCGTGTGGATCGGGTCAAGGACAGCATTCCCATGGGCCGTGGCGGCGAACCCGAAGAGGTGGCCCGCGCTATCCTGTGGCTGGCCGGTAAGGAAGCGTCGTTCATCACCGGGACCTTTCTGGATGTGACAGGCGGCAAGTAGGCGGTAACCGCCGATTAACGGGAGGCGTGCTGGTCCCGGTGCCGGGCCAGCCCTTCCAAGGTGAACCGCGCTTGCATCAGCACCACCTCCCGTACCTGTTCCATTTCCTTCTGGTTCACTTCGCTCCACTTCAACGCCTCCAGCAGCTTGGGCTTCTGGATGCGGAACGCCAGGCCCTGGGTAAACAGCGCCATGGAATGGATCACCGTGCGCTCATCCTCCAGCGCCAGGCCGGCCACGCGTGCGATCAGTTGGCGGATGACCCGCGCAATACGCGCCTTGAAACGCTCCTCGAACGCCATCGTTGCGCTTTGCGGGCACAAGCCGGCCTGGTGGCGATCCATGAACGCACGCCATGCCGTGGTTTGCGGGCTGTCCTGGATGGTTGAAACCACGGTGCCCAGGATGCCCAGCGAGGCGTCGATCAGCGCGTTGTCGCCGGAATCGGCATCGGCCAGCACGCTTTCCGCCGCCTCCACCGGCGGCGACATCTTGCGCCACAGCAGCGTGATCAAGTGCTCGACGCACGCCAGGTACACGCCTTCCTTGCCATCGAAGTAGTACTGGATCGCAGGTGCGTTGACGCCCGCAGCCGTGGCGATATCACGCGTGGACGCGCCATCGTAGCCACGCGCGCCGAATACCTCGACGGCCGCCTCGATAATGCGGGCGCGGGTTTCTTCGCCGCGCTGGTAGCCACCCTCGGCGGCAGGTTTGTGTCGTGCCATGTGCAGCTCCATTCGAATACCGGACCAAAATATACCAGTTGACAAAAATTCGCGAAAAAAGGAATTTATTCCACCTGTTATAAATCTGGAGTGACCTCGATGTCGGCTGCACCTCCCTCCCCTCAGGTCATGCCTGAAGAAACCGTCAACGGTCAACGCGGTAAAGCCCGACGCATCCTGCTCAGCCTGGCCGGCATTGCTCTATTGGTCGGTGTGTCATGGGCCGCTTGGTGGTGGATCACCGGGCGCTTCATCGAGACCACCGACGATGCCTACCTGCAAGCCGACAGCATCAGCGTGGCGCCCAAGATCAATGGCTACGTGGCCGAAGTGCTGGTGAGCGACAACCAGAACGTCAAGCGCGGCGATGTGCTGGTGCGCCTGGATGCGCGCAAGTACCAGGCGGTGAGTGACGAAGCGTCCGCGACCATTGCCGCGCGCAACGCCGACTACGCCAAGGCCCAGGCCGACCTGGTGCAGCAGGACTCGACCATCGCCGAAGCCCGTGCCCAGTTGCAGGGCGCCGAAGCCGATGCGCGGCATGCGCAGACCGAAGTCGCGCGCTACGCGCCACTGGCCCGCTCCGGCGCCGAACCAGAAGAACGCCTGGCGCAACTGAACAACCAACTGGCACAAGCGCGCAGCACGGTGGCGGCCAAACAGGCGGCGCTGCGCTCCAGCCAGACCCGCTACGGCACGCTCCAAGCCCAGCTCAAGCAGGCCCAGGCGCAACTGGGCGTGGCCAAGGCCAGCGAGGCGCAAAGCCAATTGGACGTGGACGACGCCGTCATCCGCAGCCCGCTGGACGGTCGCGTGGCCGACCGGGGCGTGCGCGTGGGCCAGTACGTGCAACCCGGCACCCGGTTGCTGACGGTGGTGCCGATCAGCGCGATCTACCTGACCGCCAACTACAAGGAAACCCAGATCGGTGGCATGCGCCCCGGCCAGACCGTCACCGTGCACGTGGACGCCCTGCCCGGCCGCGACCTGCAAGGTCACATCGACAGCCTGGCCCCCGGCACCGGCGCGCAGTTCGCCTTGCTGCCGCCGTCGAACGCCACCGGTAACTTCACCAAGATCGTGCAGCGCGTACCGGTGCGCATCGCCCTGGACGTGCCGGACGACCTGCGGGCCGCGTTGATGCCTGGCCTGTCGGCCACCGTCGAAGTCGACACCCGCACCCACGCTGCGGACGCCAACCATGGCTGAGGCGATCATGGCCGGGGTGGCCGCCGAGAAACCGCGCAACGCCTCGCTGACCGACTGGATTGCCGTCGCCGCCGGTGCATTGGGCGCACTGCTGGCCACCCTGGATGTGTCGATCACCAACTCGGCCCTGCCACAGATCCAGGGCCAGATCGGCGCCACCGGCACCGAGGGCACTTGGATCGCTACCGGCTACCTGATGTCGGAAATCGTCATGATCCCCCTCGCCGCCTGGCTGACCCGGGTGTTCGGCCTGCGCCGGTTCCTGATCGGCACCGCGTTGATGTTCACCCTGTTCTCGATGTTCTGCGGCCTGTCCACCAGCCTCGGCGCGATGATCGCCGGGCGCATCGGCCAGGGTTTCGCCGGTGGCGCGATGATCCCCACCGCCCAGACCATCGTGCGCACGCGCCTGCCACCGCATCAACTCGCCATTGGCACCACGATGTTCGGCATGACCGTGATCCTCGGCCCGTTGCTCGGCCCAGTGATCGGCGGCTGGCTGACGGAAAACATCAACTGGCGCTGGTGCTTCTTTCTCAACCTGCCCATCAGCATCGCGCTGATTACCCTGCTGATCACCGGCCTGCCCAGCGAGCGCATGAACCTGCAACGCTTTATCAGCGCAGATTGGCTCGGCATTCTGGGGCTGGCCATGGGCTTGAGTTCGCTGACCGTGGTACTCGAAGAAGGCCAGCGCGAGCACTGGTTCGATTCGCTGCTGATCGTGTGGCTGAGCATCGCCACGGTCACCGGTTTTTTCCTGATTGCCGTGGGGCAATTGCGCTCCAGTACCCCGATCCTGCGCCTGCCACTGGTGCTCAACAAAAGCTTTGGCAGCGTGTTGCTGATCGGTACGGCGGTGGGTGCGGGGCTGTATGGCACGGCGTATCTGGTGCCGCAATTTCTCGGGATTCTGTCCGGCTACAACGCGCAACAGTCCGGCTCGATCATGCTGTTGTCGGGGATTCCGGCGTTTTTGCTGATGCCGATCCTGCCGCGAATGCTCGGCCGCTACGACCTGCGCGGGATGGTCGGCGCAGGCCTGCTGCTGTACTGGGCCAGTTGCTTTGTAGACACCCTGTTGACCGCCGACAGCGTCGGCCATGATTTTGTGTGGTCACAGTTGCTGCGCGGCTTCGGGCAGATCCTGGTGATGATGCCCCTCAGCCAGTTGTCCATGCGCTCGGTCGACACCCAGGACGCCGGCGATGCGGCCGGGCTCTACAACATGTCGCGCAACCTCGGCGGCACCATCGGCCTGGCCTTGCTCGGGGTGTTGATGGACCGGCGCAGTCACTTCCATGACGACCGGCTGCGCGAGGGCATCCTGGCCAACAGCCAATTGACCCAGGACCACATGGCCAGCAACACCGCCAGCTACCTGGCACAAACCGGCGACGCCTCCACCGCCTCGTTGCAAGCCATGGCCCAACTGGCCAACGACATCGCCCGCCAAGCCTCGGTGATGGCCTATAACGATTCGTTCTACGTATTGGGACTCGCAATGCTGGCGTGCCTGCCCCTGATCTTCATCCTGAAAAAGCGCACGGTACAGCCATGATTCTTGCTCGCTCTCTGCTCCCGCTCCTGACCGTCGGCCTGCTGTCCGCCTGCACCGTAGGCCCGGATTACCAAGGCGCGCCCGATACCGCGCCCAAAACCCTGGCCGCCGGGCGCTTGCCCCATGCCGACAGCCAAGCCCCCAGCACGCCGGCTGTGGCGCAGTGGTGGCGAACACTGAATGACCCGCAACTCAATGAGCTGGTCGACATGGCACTCAAAAACAGCCCGGATATCGCCACCACCCAGGCACGCTTGAAGCAATCCCGCGCGAGCCTCAGCGGTGCGCGTGCCGACGCCATGCCCAAAGTCACCGGCGACGCGGCGATGCTAAAATTGCGCTCACCCGACACCTCCGCACTCGGCGGCGGTGGTGGCGGACGAGGCCCACTGACGCTCTACCTCGCCGGCTTCGACGCCAGCTGGGAAGCCGACCTGTTCGGCGGCACGCGCCGCGCAGTCGAAGCGGCGCAGGCCGAAGCCGATGCGGCCCAGGCACAACTGGCCGACGCCCAGGTGCAACTGGCGGCCGAAGTGGTGCAGGCCTACACCGACCTGCGCGACCAGCAAGCGCGACTGGCCTTGGTCGACGCCAGTGTCGATATCGAAAACCAGGCCCTCGACCTGACCCAGCAACGCCGCAGTCGCGGCGTGGCCTCACAGCTGCAACTCGAACAAGTCCTCACCCAGGCAGAAAACACCCAGGCCCAGCGCCTGCCGTTGCAAGCCGCCATCGTTGAATCCCTGGATCAACTGGGCCTGCTCTGCGGCCAGGAACCCGGTGAACTGGACAGCCGCCTCGCCATCGCCAAGGCCCTGCCCGCCATCCCCGGCGTAGTGCCCGTGGCCGACCCCGCCGCCCTGCTCAAGGCCCGCCCCGACATCCGTGTCGCCGAACGCAAACTGGCCTCCAGCAACGCGCAGATCGGCGAGAAAACCGCCGACTGGTTTCCCAAGCTCAGCCTGATGGGCGACCTGTCATTCTCCGCCGGCGACCCCGGCCACCTCGCCCGCAAGGACAACGGCACCTGGCTGATCCTGCCGCGCCTGACCTGGAACGCGCTGGACTTCGGCCGCGTGGCCGCCAGCGTCAAAGGCGCCGAAGCCGGCCGCGACGAAGCGCTCGCGCAGTACAAAAGTGTGGTACTGAGTGCGCTGCGTGACGCCGATGTGGCCCTGGCGCGGTACGGCCATCAACGCCAGAACGTGGTGCTGTTGCGCAGTGTGGAGTCCTCGGCGGTACGCGCGGCGGACCTGACTCGCCAGCGCTACCGTGCGGGCACCGCCAGCACCCTGGATTGGCTGGATGCGGAGCGTACCCGCTACCAGGCCCAGGAGAGCCGGATTTCCGGGGACGCGGAGTTACTCAAGGATTTTGCTTCACTGCACAAGGCATTGGGGCTGGGCTGGACGTTGTAAAACATCAGGCGTTTGATGGGAGAAATTCCATTCAAGACCGATCTGGCGGAGATCGGGATGGATATCATGGGGTTTGACCTGAAGCGGGAGGGGCAATAAATGAAAGAATTGATCCAGGGGCTCGACGGCCCCAGAACGGCACAGCAGGAATTGTTCTACGACCTTGAGGACGCCGCCGCTGTGATTGGGTGGTCGGTGGTTGAGTTGACCGCTTTGGCCGCCAGCGGTCGCACGCCGGATGAGGCGCTGGCGCTGATGAAAATCTGCGCGTTGCTGGCAGCGCAACAGGAAAGGCTTCACGCTTATGCAGGTGAGGTGAAAGACCAGCGCATCGCCAGGTCTGAAATCCTGTAATCACAGAGGGCATATCCCAATGGCGCGCCGCCGACGAACAACGTGAAAGAATTCACATTTATTGACGTTGAACATTGAAGCTCAAAATTTGACCAAATAGTATTTTGCCGCAACCGAGCACACACCTTTATACGGATATTGCTCTGCACCAGCTCGGGAGCCACGCGCGTGCAGACAATAAAACATTGAGGTTTGCCATGCGTCTTTCCAAGCTCGCTCCATCCACCGCCCTGTTCAGTCTAATCGCCCTATCCGCACAAGCCGCTGACTTGAGTGCCCTGACGGGGGCTCTGTCCTCTGCTCTGGGTGGTGCAAACAACACCACTAATAACACCAATTACTCCAATAACGCCTCCTCCTGCCAGCAACAGGTCCGCGACCTGCAGGCGAACATCAATGCAGCCAATGCCAAGGGCGATACCTTGCGCGCAACCGCCTATCAAGCTGCGCTGACCCAGACAAACAAGAGCTGCAGTAACGCCAGTCACAACACCCAGGCCCAAGTGAATACCAACCCGCAGCACCAACAAAACGTGAACAAGGCAGCGGATGCGATCAATGCAATCGGTGGGCTGTTTAAATAAGCCGGAAAGTCGTGTGCGAGAGGCCCGCAATTGCGGGCTTTTCTACGCCTGCGGGACGGACCATGCAAAAACCTTGATCGGCACGCCCGTACTTTCGCCCAGACAATAAAAAACCCCGTAGACGTTAATCTACGGGGCTTTCAAGAGTGGAGGCCGAGGTCGGAATCGAACCGGCGTAGGCGGATTTGCAATCCACAATATTTTCTATACAAATCAATAGATTGAACCTGAATAAATTCCGCAGCAGCACTATTTTCCAGTGGCTGTAACGCAGACAGGTCAAGCTGGCCGCTTTGGGTTGCGGAACTACTTTTATGCGCATAGTTGATTCCCCACCACTCCTACGATGCATGCTCAAGGACAGATCGATCTGCCTGAAAAAGACGTGGACATCCTGAGGACATGGCCGCATTCGCCGGTTTTCAAGACCGCTATTCAAAAGTAGGCGGTGCGCAGCCTTGCGCACCGTTGGCGTTCCGTTACTCATGGCAACAGATCAAACTACAGGCCGCATTCTATAGGAGGTGATTGTTGAGTTTGGGAACTGTTATGCACTCCCCCCGGCTTCCTGCCGAATGAACGCAAACCAGAGAAATGCCTAAGGCTTACCAAATACATCGTGACTGGTTTCGGCCCAGTGTTTGTAAAACCGCTGGGCCGTTAGCAGACTCTCATCCGATGCCGAGCGAGATGATTAAGGACATCGACAAGAAAACAAATATCAATCATATACATACGGACATGGCCATCACGCGGACAGCCGGACCAGATAAATTTAGCTGGCATACCTGCTGCGCTAAACCCCTGGCTACATTCATTCCTGCTTGATAATCGTGAATACCATCTGTCGCCGTAACAACTTTCTCAACAATACTCAATATTGAAGACAGTACAGTTCGCTGCACCAAACTTATAGCTTCTCCCTCTCCAATCTGTCTTGACACTCTACCGATAACACGGAACCGTCCATCTGTTAATTTGGCCTTTATAGATAGCGCATCTGCATCGGCCAGGTCTACATCCAAAACACCAATTTGCTTACCCGTAGTAGGACAATACATTAACATCTCAAGCTGACCAGATTTAAGATAATCCCCCTCGAGTTCGGCGAGAACATTTGCAATCAACTCCTCATATTTTTTAATATCATCCTTTAGCTTTTTATTTCCAAAAACCTTTTGATTTATTTTCTCACCAAAATTTTGGAGTACCTGACAAATTAATGGCGCGGAAATTTTCAACGCCTCTAGTATGGAATAAAAATCAACAGGCTTAAGAACAACGTCAAGCTGAACAAAACTTGAAGATTTTGAAGACTCATTTACCTTAAAATCATGATTTATCAGTTCTCGCTCATTTAACTCATCGATGAGAGTCATATGCAACCCCCCCATCGTATAACGCCGGGCTGTCTTTGTAGTTGAAGTGGACTCCTTGGCGAGTTCTCCACCCCCGGAAACAGGAGATATCAACTCATTTAGAAATTTAAACCCAAGACTTATATTCAATTTGCCTGAGGTCTTTTTCCCTTCCTGCGCCTCCGACTCCATAGCGACACCTTTGAAAAGATAGGCAGCACAATTCAATACCATCTTTTCATTTAAATAAACAGGTTCCATATATGAATTCACGACAACCTCTAATTCTTGAGTTTTTGGCAAAAGACATTTTTTACGCCGCGCCAAGAGAACATTATCAGTTCTATGAACTTATGCCAGCAATATGCCATCTCCTAGACCGAAAATCGTATGCCGCCTCAGACGCGGTCCAGTTCCATGGCTTCAGCAAGAGCTATTGAAAGGCCCAGGCTGTCAATTTCGGCATCAACTGCATTACAAGCACGCTGTGCGCCGGCAGCATTTTTGACTAAGCGCAACCCTTCATGCCGCTGCTATGCTTAGGATTTCAGATGAGGCAGCGACCATGGCAGGTGAATATTCACTCGCGGATGTGCTTGAAAGAATTTACGAAAATCAGCTTGCGCTTGAAGCAGCACTTATGGAGCTCACGCTCCAGAGCGAAACGCGAGGATCACCTGAGGTCGGCGAAAATGTACGTGGCGCGTTGTTCGCTATTGGCGAAAACGCAGGTCATATCAAGCAAGGCATAGCGAAGCTACGAACCCAAGACTTTTGATGATGCATACCCCGATTGTGTAGGGGTATGTTGGCGGCTTTGACGAATAAGCCCGTGGTTGCTGACCCTACTGCCCGCCCGCATATGATTGCATAAATACGTAATTGGCATTGAATGGCATAGCTGGGCCCAAGGTTTGCGCCATTTTTGCCTCATTCGAGATGGCGTGTCCCTTTCTGCACAAGCTATCAGATGATCGATTGGACGTAGGGCTTCTTATCCTCCCTGGTTTATCTGCATCAGCTTTCTATAAGCTCACTGCAGAACGCTGCTTCATTGTCGTGCTGGTTTCTTAGGCTGGGTAGCCCAAGCGGCGTGTTGGGCTAACACCTTGACTGAGACAACGTTTCTGCTAGAGAAGGGCATAGTAGAACTGCGAACCAACGATTTTTGGCTGAACGTCAAATTTGTAAAAACCGTTCAAGCGTGGCTACGACGCTGGGCCCTAAGCCGCCTTGCGCACCCTGTGAGCATTGGCACATGCATTTTCCGCCCCAGGCGCAATACGACTCAGCAAGACGCTTGCATCATTTTGATATCATGCAGATAATCTGGTCTCAACCTTTGGAAAGGACGCCAACGTGATAGAAAAATTTGCAGGTGAAAACTACAAAGCCTTCGAAAGCTTTGATCTGGAATTTAAAGCACTCACTATTTTGCTGGGTTCTAATAGCACGGGTAAAAGTGCCATAGTCAACTCGTTACTTATGCTATCTCAGTCAGCAAATCCGAATGTGCATTCTGACTCTCCTCTGCGTTTGAATGGTGCAAAAATAGGGATGGGCGAAGCACTAAACATCATTACCGACAAGAACCCTAAAAACCGTTTATCTTTTAGCTTTTCGGTAGGCAAAGAAACTGGCCTGAAAACCAAGTACCTACAGTTTTATGATAGCATTACTGAGAGCTACCAATATCTACTACAACATTTAGGGACCATGCTAAAAGAGTCCTCACCAGAACGCGTTGCGAAGCGAACCATTGATGACCTATCTAAATACCACCCCCGAAAAAAGCTTTCAGATAAAGTTAATTACCTGGAATTCGGCAAGGCCTTCACATCTGCACTAAAACTTTACCGATCTAACACAGGAACTAAAGAAATTAGATCGCTTTTCGGCGGCGAAGTTGGTCAATTTGTAGCTAAAACCTCAATTCAGAAAATCATGGATTGCTTTGAGGGACTTCTAAGTTTAGATCCAGACTCCATATGCCCCGCTCGATTTAAGTATGAATTTATTTACAATCAAAAATTCAACAATATAAAAATTTCAGAATACACCCAATGGAATTCAGACAACAAAATAATTTTCAGGATTTCTGTATCCAAAGAAAAAAAACTAAGCTTGCATTCAGAAATCTATACCACTGAAGTTCTCAACCGATCCAGACATGATATTTTTCGAACCCTGAGTTTCGACTCACTAAAAATCATCAATGATGACATCATGCCAGTGTATGACAGCTGGTCATTCTCTTTTCTAAGAAATAGCCAAAATCCTTTTGCAGGAATATTCGCTTCGCTTCTCGCCACTTCCTCAAGATCATTATTTGAAGAGCTTTCAACAAACCAGATAAATCACGTAAGCCCACTACGGGCCTTCCCGCAACGCTACTACTTACTAGACAAAACCATCCAACACAAACAGCTTAATGCGCTGGACGGCACAGAACTCGCTGAAATATTAAAAAACAACCCGTCGATAACTAAAAACATAAATCGCCTTTTTGCCAAATACAATATAGCTATTGACGTTGAGAAGGTTAACGACATTATCCATAAAATAATTGTCACTCAAAATTCTGTACGTCTTGAATTAACAGACGTTGGATTTGGGATCTCTCAAGTATTGCCAATTTTAGTTCAAGCTCATCTATCACCTAAAAACTCACTAACTATTATTGAACAGCCTGAAATCCACCTTCATCCGAATATGCAGGCATGGCTGACAGATGCGCTTATTGACATCGCATTATCCCAAAACAAAAAATTTCTAATCGAAACGCATAGCGAAGCACTTATTAGGCGAGTGCGATTGAGAATTTTGGATTCCAAATCTGCACTTTCAGAAGAGGATGTCAAAATTTACCACCTCCACCGTGCGGAGGATAAAGGCCGAACCGTTTTGGAGGAAATTCCGATAAGCGCTGACGGGGACATTAAGTGGCCTTTAAACTTCATGGATGCGGAAATTAGTGACACACTAGAAATCCAAAGACTTAAGTCAGAAAAATTCTCAAAAAAGATTAACGCGGTAGCTACGGCGGATATAAATAATGGCTAATGCTCACTGTGTGTGCCCTCGTTTCGTAGCGGACAACATTAAGAATCCGGGTATTTATACTGATGTTTTCATTGGGCAACTACTCCAGTCCGATGACCAAATAGTCCTTGACCGCGAAGAAAGCCTAGTCTCCGCTTACCTCGACGCTGTGAAGGCCGATGCCGAAGCATTCCAGAACTTTACTGTTTGGAAAAAACTTTTGGACTCTCAACCTCAAGGAAAAATTTTGCTATCAGACTCTGACAACGCACCGAATTTCTCTGAAGCAGTCTTCAATACGATTTCTAAAGCTATAACCCGTAACGATAAAGCTATAATTGCAGCGGACAATAACCATTATGCAAGCCTATTCCAGTTAATCGAAACCGGCGGAATAAATCTCTTAAGTCTCTGCTCACTACAAGCCCGCCCCATTGAAATACCTTTGCAAAAAATAATTGGATACTCCAAGTTCGAAATTGACCTAGGGTGGGTTTTGGAAAGAATAGGAAGAACGTGCCGGAAGAAGTACTCGGAGGATGACCACAACGACCACGTTCGCGACTTACTAGATGCGAAAGGCTACACTTTGAGGGATCAAACTCGGGAAGGAAACTCCGCGACAGGTATAAGCGCTGGCGAATTAGACTTGGCAATTATAAACTGCGGAAATTTGTACACCATAATTGAAGCGATGAAGCTTGCCACAATGAAAGAGTCATACATTGACGAGCATTATTGCAAGCTAACCACAAACTATAATCCGCTTGCAGTTAAAAGAACTTATCTAATCACATACTACACCGGCAAAAATTTTCATGGATGGTGGCTTAAATATAAAAAATACATACACACCCTAGACCCACTGAAATTTACTAACAAAGCGCATAGCCACAATGATTCTACTGAAGAGATAGAAACAAATCTACACAACCTAAAAAAGCTATACCATCATATAACTATAGAAGACCAACGCTCTGTATGTGTTCATTACGCAATTAAGATTGAAGAGTAACGTCCACTTTAGGTGCGTCACTTACAAATCTATAAATCATAAATCTAACGAGCCGAGAGGTGTGCTTTGTGCTATCAAACCACCTCCCGAACTTCGTTAATGAACATTGAGCAACTCCAAAGCCAAAAGCTTCTTTTATCCAGGGCCTGCTGTTATTTACACGCTACTGAGAAGAGTTGATCGAGTTTGGTTGTGTAGCTTTTACTCAGAAGAACTCTGCGCATCCCCCATCTAGGGTCTAGCGGCACGCTAGCGGAACGCAACGTGCCCCTGCCCCATCGCTCGTTGATTTGATCCAACACCGCCATCACCCGTGCTGCCTCAGGCGGTTGTGATTCAGCAAACAGATCATCGGTGTATTCACCTGCACGGCAGAGGTCGAGCAGCATCACCTCTGCCTTACTGTAAGTGAAACCTAGTCGAAATATTTTATTAAGTGCGCCTACGGCTGCTTGAGTGAGAAGGCGCACGTCATCAGTGGGATACGGCATATCAATCACTACTCCGTTGGCGTACTTCGCCTCTTCAGGATTGAACATGCCCGTGCGGATGCACACGCGCACCTTCTTACAAAGCGAGTTTTGAGCCCGGAGTTTCTCAGAGGCACGCATCATGTAGGTGGCCACCGCCTCTTTGATGGGCGGCAGCTCCGTCAGCCGCTTGCCAAACATGCGACTGCAGCAGATCTCCTGCTTTGGCGGATCTGGCTCGTCCAGCTCCAAGCAAGGCGTGCCGCCCAGCTCCCTGGCCGTCTTCTCGATCACTACACTGAACTTCTTGCGGAGCGTCCACGGGTCTGCCTTAGCCAAATCCATTGCAGACTTGATGCCCATCGCACCGAGGTGAAGCTTCATCTTTCGGCCAACACCCCATACCTCCGCAACGTCCGTATTACGCAGCACCCAGTCACGCTTCACCGGATCGGTGATGTCGACCACACCACCGGTTTGGGAATGCAGACGCTTAGCAATATGGTTTGCGAGCTTCGCCAAGGTCTTTGTGTGAGCAATACCAACACCGACCGGGATACCGGTGCAGCGAAGCACCTGGGCGCGAATCTGCCGGCCCAAGGCATCCAGCCCACCAATACCCGTCAGGTCGGCGAACGCCTCGTCGATGCTGTACACCTCAACTTCCGGAACCATCGCCTCGATCAGGCTCATCACGCGCTCGCTCATGTCGCCGTACAGCGCATAGTTCGAGGAGAACGGCACAATGCCGTGTTGCTTGAGTTTGTGCTTGATCTGGAAATAAGGCTCGCCCATCTTTATAAATGGTTTGGCGTCGTAGCTCCTGGCAATAACACAGCCATCGTTATTGCTCAGCACCACGATGGGCACCTTCGCCAAGTCAGGCCGGAACACACGCTCGCAACTCGCATAAAAACTGTTGCAGTCGATCAGTGCGAAGGTTGGCAGCGGCTTAGACATGGCTGCGCACTGTGCTGGTGATCACGCCCCAGATCGACAGCTCGTCGCCCTCGAGAACGTAACGTGCCGGAAATTTGGGGTTTTCGGAAAGTAGGACCACCTCCCGACCGCGCTTACACAGGCGCTTGCAGACAGGCTCATTGTTCAGCAGCGCAACCACTACATGCCCGTGGATCGGCTCAATAGCACGATCCACCACAGCCAGGTCCCCATCGAAGATCCCGACGCCCTGCATACTTTCACCCGTGATTGACACCAGGTACACGTGTGGCGCGCGGATATTCAGGACCTCATCCAAAGAGATGTGCTGCTCGATGTGATCAGCTGCCGGCGAAGGAAAGCCTGCCGGAACCCGAAACGAGCACAACGGCAACTTCGCGCCTACCTCAGCGATGGGACCCAGTATGGTGAAGCTCATGATGCGGCCTTTTACAATTACTGTATGAACGTACAGTTAACTTTGTGGGACGCGCGCGGTCAATTTTTCTGTAAGGGATTTCGACAAGCGGAGAGGCGCGTATGTGTGGGCGATTTGTGCAGTACGAAGGAATGGCGATTTTTATTGAAGAGCTGAACCCGCAGATAGAGCTATTCAGCGGGTACGACGCTCAACCAATTGATCGATACAACATCGCACCATCGACGCGGGTGCAGGTACTGCACGCGAATGAGGATGGGCTGCATATTGATGCAGTAAATTGGGGATGGGCGCCGTTCTGGGCGAAGGGTAAACGCCCAGATCCGATCAATGCTCGAGTCGAGACAGTTATCACAGGAAAGTTTTTCAAACAGCTTTGGCCCAACGGCCGCGCGATTGTGCCTAGCGAAGGCTGGTATGAATGGGTGAAAGATCCCAATGACCCGAAGAAGAAACAGCCCTACTTCATTCGACTGAAGAGCCGGCGACCGATGTTCTTCGGGGCGCTCGCCGAGGCCAAGCCTGGGCTGGAGCCGCGCGACGGTGATGGGTTTGTCATTATCACCGCCGCAAGTGATCAGGGAATGGTAGACATCCACGACCGACGCCCATTGGTCCTAAACCGCGATCATGCCAACGAGTGGCTTGACCCGGACCTAACACCTTCACGGGCAGAGGAAATTGCTAAGGAGTTGTGCCAGCCAACGGAAGAGTTTGAATGGTTCCCGGTTAGCAAAGCCGTGGGCAATGTCAGAAATCAAGGGCCGCAACTGATAGAGCCAGATCCTTCATGCGAGCCACCACATGACAAGAGCGACTGCGGAGATCCACACTAAGGTGAGCAGGATTGAAAGCCCTGCGAGCGGCTTATCCATCAGTTACTCAATGCCGGGTTGAAAGACACAGGTATGAGCTAGAGATGCAACTATGGTTCAGCAAGCCCAGCGCGCCACCGCTCAAAAACGGCGGCGCCCATCAGGCGGTGTCGAGCACTCGAGGAGTTCGCTACACTCCATTTGCCGTTTTGCAACGATCTGCTTGGTCAGAACAAGCCGCCCAGCGCTGCTGGCTCCCAATTCATGATTATCAATTCTCCACTGACCTCGGCCTTTCCCTGCCGCTGATTAGACGTGCTGTACCGGATATCCACCGTTTCGAAATGAAATCCCTCAAACACGCGTCGTATATCGGGGTGGTCGTTGATACTGACCATAACCTTGCCCTTGCAGCGCCGCATGAACTCAGCCATCCGCTCGTAGTTTTCAAAAGGAAAGTCCACGCCATAGCCAGCGGTCTGCCAGTAAGGCGGGTCCATGTAATGGAAGGTATGCGGCCGGTCGTAACGCTCAGCACAATCAATCCAAGGGAGATTTTCGACGTAAGTGCCGGACAACCGCTGCCATGCCGCAGATAGGTTCTCCTCGATCCGCAACAGGTTGATGGCCGGCCCGGTAGTAGCGGTACCAAAGGTCTGCCCGGACACCTTGCCGGCAAAGGCATGGTGCTGCAGATAGAAAAACCGGGCTGCACGCTGGATATCCGTGAGGGTTTCAGGACGAGTCATCTTCTGCCACTCGAACACCTGGCGGGAGCTGAGCGCCCATTTGAACTGCCGCACGAACTCTTCCAGATGGTTCTGCACGACGCGGTACAGCGTCACCAGATCGCCGTTGATGTCATTCAGTACCTCAACCGGCGCGGCCTGAGGACGCATGAAGTAAAGCGCGGCGCCGCCGGCAAAGACTTCTACGTAGCATTCATGAGGAGGGAAAAGCGGGATGAGACGGTCGGCCAGGCGGCGTTTACCGCCCATCCAAGGGATGATGGGTGTCGACATAGATAAGGCAAGACCTTTGCTGTATGGATAAACAGTGCTAGGCTCGCTCTGCTTTGTGCACGAAGCAGGAGCCTTGGCTGGACTTGCAGGAGTACGCTGCGGGTACGGCAGCCGGTTCAGATGTTGGCGCATCAAAACCGGTTGCTCCTTTCAATTTCCTATAAAATCAAGTCTACCTCCTCTTAGACTGCTAAATACCAGGAAGAAAAATTGAACCCTCAAACATTCTTAGCATTAGCAACACTCAATGATTTAAAAAACGCGGCCTATGACGCTCTAGAAAAGCGCCACAAGATGCCTGCACTTCTACTCTTTTATTCATTCATTGATATTTGCGCAACACTAGCTAAAGAGGGAGACGAAAAAACAACCAATCAGGATAGATTTAAAAACTACCTTTCAAAGTACCATCACTCAAGTTGGAGCTTGTACTCTCCTTACGATCTATGGGCTGCCAGAAGCTCGCTTTTGCACGCTTATTCACCACTTGGAGATCACGCTACCAAGGCCAACCCGCCGAGGACGATTTTCTATTACTCATGGCCTGAAAAAAAGGAGGATGTTCACGCGGCGATTTCGGCTCGCGGATATAACAACTTCTATCTAATGAACACCAATGATATAAAAATGATTGCTATCGATAGCTTCAACTCTCTTTGGCGCAGAGTTGAAACAGATGAAGCCTTTGAATTAGAGTTCAGAGAAAATGCTGCTCACCTGCTCAGAGATTTCAACTATATGCAGCTTGAGAGTGAGCTTAACTTCCTCAACAATTTAAAGGACATCTCTTAAGACTCAACAGAGATAATCATTGCACCTTTACAAGTTCACGCACATAACTTTGGCAAGCAGCGAGCGCTATCAATCCTTGGTCGCCGGCATCGGTGATTCCGATAATTCGTTGAGCATGCGCTGGGTTAAGTTGGGCTCTTGTGGGGCCATGAACCACGCGGCCGGTGGCGGTGGTGGCTTGCACTGAACAGTTGTTGGTGGCATCGGTGGCGGCGAGTACGACTGACAACCGCAGATCAGCAGTAGCCAGGCGATCACGCAGACGAGCTTGCTTAGTTTGCTCATCGGTCAATTCCTTGTGGTGGGTTTCATCTTTGTTCTGCAGGCGTTGCTCAAGGGCGAAGCGCTTGTCCTGCTCGTTGCGCTGTTGGGCAGCAGCAGCCCGGGATAACTCGCCGAGGGTTTCAGCGTGTTGCCTGGCCTGGCGCTCCAACTGCTGACCGTAACGCCAACCTTGCGCGGTCCAGGCCAACACAGCAGATCCGACCGCCAACATCACCAGCAATGTGCTGACCGCCACGAGCCGGTATCGCGTCGGGATCAGGTCGAAGAGACGCATAACACCGCCCTCGCCCGGCCCCACAGCTGCAGCCGATCTTCCAGGCCGTTGAGCCCGCCATTGATACGGCGGGTGATGGTGTTGAACTGATCTTGATCCGCGAGTGCGTTCAACCCGTTCACCGACCAGAACCACGCTGCCGACTCAGCCGCCCATTGCGGCAGTTCGAGCAGCTCAGGCGTGCGCAGTAAACGCTCATCACCAAACAGCGCCAAGCTGCAGCGCAAGTAGTTGTCATGACCGGTAATCTGGATCAGCCCACGGCCGCGATAACGTTGGCCGTCACCGTCGGCTGCAGGCGTGTTCCCAAGCTTGACAGCCAGAGGCCCGGTGTCGTACTTGCTGAGGTATTGATCGCTCCCCAATTCACGTACGTATTGCAGTTGGCCGGACTCATGGCCGACCTGGGCCAAGAATGCCGCCTGGCGCTTCGGCGTGTCGATCTTGCGGTTGGTCATGGCCGCGTTCAGCGCGGATACAAAAACGCCCGCTTTGCGGCGGGCGTTAGGCATGATGCTTTGTAGTTGCAGCTCAGTGATGGACATCGCTTTTTCTCAGGCAAAAAAATGCCGCTCGATGGCGGCGAATGGTGAGATGGGTTCAGCCAGTTACAACTCCAGGACTTTCACCTCCTTGGTTTTTTTCGTCTTCTTGCTTTTGGCCTTGGCCTTACCTTTCTTGCCGCCATTGCACTCCACGGTGGTGGACCAACCGGCCTGGGTGAATACCTGCTCAACCGAGTCGACCAGGTACTCGCCATCAATGCCGACTTTGAAACCCGTGGCTTTTACCGACCGCTCGGCAAACAGATCGGTACGCCCAGGCATTTCAAGACGAACGCCTGCCGAAGAACGATTAAACGCGGTCAGTCGGGCTTTGGCCGCCTGTTCCGCTGCGGTTTTGTTGGGGTAGATATGACGGTCTGTGTGCACCGCCGGCAGCCCGTCGGGCGCATCCGTGTTGTCCAGGCTGATCAGCTTCAGCTCACCGCTTTTCTTGTCCTGATGCTTGGTGGCTACCGCCTTGTGCGTGTTGCGATCGCCTAAACGGAACTGCCACCGACTTACATCGGCGGGCGTGATGGTGACGGTGCCCAGGGACTTGCCGCTCGCACTGGTGCCGCCGTCGCGGGTCATGACAATCAACTTCCCATCGGCCACCTTGGCCGTGCAGTCGTGCTGCTTGGCAATGCGGGTTATGAAGTTGAAATCAGACTCGCTGAGCTGGTCTGCCCGGGGCACGTTCGTGGAGACGTTGCACACCGGCGCCCAGCCGTTGCGGGCAGCCACGTCGGCCACAATCTTGGACAGTGGCACATCTTCCCAGCTACCGCTGCGCACCGTTTTTCCGGTACCGCGCATGTCGCCGGCCTTGCCGCGCACGACGATGGTGTTAGGCGGGCCGGATATCTCGACCTCATCCACCATGTAACGGCCCAGCCGCACCATGGACGTTTCGGCATAGCCCAGGTAGATCTCAATGCCGGCACCGCGCTTGGGCAGCGCCACGGTGCTGTCGCGGTCATCGATGCGCAACTCGAAGTCGTCCGACTCCATGCCTGGCTTGTCAGTGGTTTTCAGCAACAACAGGCGGTCATTGATCAGCGCGGTAATGTCTTTACCGTCTGTAACGACGCGAAAGCGAGGGGTCATGGTTCACCCAGTTACCCCGCCAACGCGGGGAAATGTTGGCGGCCGTTACGCGTAACGGAAGGAAAGGACAGCCAGGCCTGGCTAATCCCAAAGCATCACAAGTTCTTCAGTGGGTGCCGGCATGTCCGGCAGAACAATCACCACACCAGCTCGGTACGGCTGAACCTCATCGGCCAGCCCCTGATTGGCATCGAGCACGGCCTCCACCGTGCCGCTCAGATGGCCGTAGTAGTTGTGACAGATGGTGTCCAACAGATCCCCGTCAGACGTTCTGCATGTCGTCGCCATAGCGTACAAACTCCAGGGTA
>Ga0247730_1000780_pt1 | contig 20588 bp, 20 predicted proteins | sample UWRJL073202C2_FD_180959 | JGI IMG/M metagenome (GOLD analysis project Ga0247730, IMG submission 180959) | Plant litter microbial communities from Arlington Agricultural Research Station in Wisconsin, United States - UWRJ-L073-202C-2 | ecosystem: Environmental > Terrestrial > Plant litter >... | reverse complement strand
ACGGTCGGCCCGACAAGAAGCATGGAAAAAGAACAAAATTGCAGTAATGGTAGCCACTAATGCTTTTGGAATGGGCATAGACAAGCCAGATGTACGTTTCGTAGTACACCTTGATTTGCCTGAAAGTCTGGAAGCTTATTACCAGGAAGCGGGCAGGGCGGGGCGTGATGAACAGCGTTCTTATGCCGTGCTGCTGGCTAATGAATCTGATAGGATCTCTCTTAAGGCTAAATATACAGATAGTTTCCCGAGCGTAGAAGAGATAAAGAAGACCTATCATTACCTGGGTTCCTATTTTCAGCTCGCTTATGGCGCAGGAGAAGGAGTAAACTTTAGTTTTGATCTGGCCGATTTCTGTAAAAAGTTTAAATTGGGGGTGATCAAGACGATGGGGGCAATGAAATTTCTGGAGCATGATGGGTACTTGACTCTTTCCGAAAATATATTCCTGCCTTCCCGTGTACTCTTTACCGCGGGTAATGAAGATGTTTACCGGTTTCAAATTGAGAATTCTGGTTACGATCCACTCATTAAAACCGTGTTAAGGTCTTACGGGGGATTATTTGATCATTATGGGGCTATTGCCGAGAGTGATATCGCTGCTAAATTAGGGGTGTCATACCATGATGTAGTAAGATTGTTAAACAACCTGCAAGACCAGGGGCTGATTTCTTATTTGCCAAAGACTGACCAGCCCCAGCTACAGTTTTTAGTTGCACGCGTGGATCAGCTTCACCTGGATACAGATGTCAAATATATTGAGCTGCGTAAAAAGATCCAGGCTGAGCAGATCAGTGCTGTCTTGGCCTATGCGGCAACTGCTGTTTGCAGGAGTATACAATTGCTGGCTTATTTTGATGAGCCAAATGCCGATAAATGCGGGGTTTGTGATGTTTGTCTTGCCGAGAAGAAGAATGAGGATAGGGCAGAGCTTACCGATAAGATTGATTTTGAGATTGCTACCATACTGCAAACAGGAAACCAGACGATTGATGAGCTGGTTACTGAAATTAAAACCGGGAGTGATCAGGAAAAATTAAACCAGATCCGCCTCCTCCTTGATGCAGGTAAAATTAAAACAGATGGCAAAAACTATTATCTTTGATCTTATGTTGATTTAATATGATGAATAAAACAGCTTTATACTTTCTGGCACTTCCACTGCTTTTTGCAGGTTGTAACTCTAAATGTGTAGAAGATCTAGGGATCCATACTTCAAGGGAGATTATAGTAAATCCATTTGATGAGATCAAAGTAAGCGGACCGATCAAGCTGATCATGCGACAGGATAGTACGTTTAAGGTGGTTGTGGAGGCAGATTCTAATATTATTGGAAAAGTTAAAGCTGATGTGAGCGGGCATGAGTTAAGTTTAAAGCTGAATGCTAAAGATTATTGCGGTAAAGATTCTGTGATTATCAATGCAGGCATAGGCGACCTTAAAAAGATAACCGGAGATGGTACAACACGCATTTATACTTCTTCTGCCATCAATGTGAATGAACTTGAAGTGAATTTATCCGGAGCAACAAAGGTATCTATGGATATCAATGCTGGTAAATTAACTGCAACACAAAAAAACGATGGTATCTCCAATATTGATTTGAGAGGTCAGGCTGGTACATTCAAACTTAAAACCCAGGGAACTATCAATTTAGATGCCTTTTCTTTTGTGACCGGGGTTTATGATATTGAAAGCGAAGGTGTGGCAAAACTTAAAATCAACGTATTAAACGAGCTGAAAGTCAAATCTACCGGTGCTACAGAGATCTACTATAAAGGAAGCCCTAAAAATATCAATGAAAAGAAATCTGGAACTTATAAACTAGAGAAAGTAAATTAGGATTGCCTGGTTGCTAATTATAAATGGAACAGATAAATAATAAAAAGACAATTAGGTCCTGGGCATTTTTTGACTGGGCTAATTCAGCTTACAACCTCGTTATAACTTCTACAATATTTCCTGCTTACTATACAATCATTACTTCAGATAAGAGTAAGGATACTATTGATTATGTAAGCTTTATGGGGTTTAAATTTATTAATTCTGCATTGTATAATTACGCGTTGGCTTTCGCTTTTCTTGTGATTGCAGTGCTGTCACCTATACTGTCTTCAATAGCAGATTCCAGGGGCAATAAGAAATTTTTTATGCAGTTGTTTACTTACCTGGGCGGATTTTCCTGCTGTGCATTATATTTCTTTGAGATTGATACACTGCAAATGAGCATTGTATTTTTTATTTTGGCGGCAATTGGTTTTTGGGGAAGTTTAGTTTTTTATAACTCCTATCTGCCTGAGATCGCTTCACCAGATCAGCAGGACCGTGTGAGTGCCAAAGGATATGCTTACGGTTATATCGGGAGTATAATTTTACAGCTGATTTGTTTTTTATTCGTATTCTTCCCATCTGCATTCGGTCTTACCGGTGAGGGGCAGGCATCGCGGCTTTCTTTCTTATTAGTAGGTATCTGGTGGATATTATTTGCACAGATCCCCTTCCGTAATTTACCGAAAGGAACCGTAGGGACTGCTAAGAGCAATACAAGTTTACTAACTGGCGGTTTTAAAGAACTTAAAAAGGTATGGCAGCAATTAAAGCATATGCCGTATCTGAAAAGATTTTTGCTAGCTTTTTTCTTTTACTCCATGGGTGTACAGACTGTAATGCTGGTGGCTACAATTTTCGGTGAAAAAGAATTACGCCTGCCCACAGAAAAACTCATTGCTACGATCCTTTTACTGCAGATTGTGGCAATTCCGGGAGCAATGTTAATGTCATGGCTCTCCAAAAGGCATTTTGGCAATATAAAAGTGCTGATAGGCGTGGTGATCATCTGGATCATTGCCTGTATTTATGCTTATTTTGTTTATACTGAAATAGAATTTTATGTTCTTGCCGCTGCGGTAGGACTTGTAATGGGGGGGATACAATCGCTATCACGATCTACTTATTCTAAGTTTTTACCCCAGGAGAGTCCAGACCATACGTCTTTTTTTAGCTTTTACGACGTAACAGAGAAAGTTGCCCTTGTGATCGGAATGTTTAGCTTTGGCTATATTGAAGAATTTACTGGCAATATGCGGAACTCACTGATTGCTCTGGTCACCTTTTTTGTGCTAGGTTTATTATTTTTATTTTTGGTAAAAAAAGTAGAACCACAAAGCGTAAAAGTAACTTTAAACTAATACCACAAAACAATATATACCTAATGAAAGTACAACTATTTATACCTTGTTTTGTAGATCAGTTATATCCTGAAACAGCATTCAGTACTATCAAATTGCTAGAAAAAGCAGGATGTGATGTTACCTATAACTCAGAACAGACCTGCTGCGGACAGCCTGCATATAATGCAGGTTATTGGGAGGAAGCAAAGCAAACAGGGACCAAATTTCTTAACGATTTCTCTGAGACCGGGTACATTGTCGCCCCTTCTGCATCGTGTGTAGGAATGGTAAAAAATGGCTTTAATGATCTGTTTACCAACTCCACCGTCCACAATAAATGCCGGACGCTGCAAGGAAATATTTTCGAACTTTCGGATTTCCTGATTAATGTATTGAAGAAAGATTATTTTGGTGCGGAGCTAGAAGGTAAAGCGGTTTATCACGACTCTTGCAGCGGTTTGCGCGAATGTAAGATCAAAGAGGAGCCAAGGCAGCTATTGGCAAAGGTTCATGGCCTGGAGATGCTCGAAATGAAGGATAATGACATGTGCTGTGGGTTTGGGGGGACATTTGCGGTTAAGTTTGATGCTATCTCATCTGCTATGGCAGAGCAAAAGGTGAACCATGCTTTGGCCCAGGATGCGGATTATATTATATCTACAGACCTTTCCTGCCTGATGCATTTGCAAGGATATATTGATAAAAATAACCTTGGGATAAAAACAATGCACATTGCCGATGTGTTAGCCAACGGCTGGCTGGAGAGTACTGAGTACTAATTATTTAACCTTTTTTAACATCTGCAGCAGCAGGTTAAAGACTAATTTTACTGATTAACAATTTATTGATGAAAAGATTATTTATCACCCTTGGTTTTTTCGCCTTTTGCATCCAATTACAGGCGCAACCTACAAAAACAGGTGCCATTCAATTTGAGAGCACTTTTGATCCGGCTGCAATGGCTGCTGCTAATGGAATCAAGCTAACAGATCAGATGCTGGCAAGAATGCCTAAAAGTTCGGTTACGAGCTTCGAATTATTGTTCAACTTAACCAACGCGAGCTATATGCCAGTGGAAGAAACAGAAGATAGTAACAATAGCGGTGGGGGAGGCGGAATGCGCTTCGGAGGGTTTGGTGGTAACAATAACAGAGAATATTTTTACAGTTTTGCGGATCATAAATTAACGCAGGTATTTGATATGAATGATACTACTTTTTTTATGGTTGCTCAATTAGGTAAAGCTACACAAATGAATTTTGCCCCAGCAGCGGTAACACCTCCGGTGGTTGAGTATGTTAAGTCTGAGGAAACGAAAAAGATATTAGGCTATACTTGCAATAAGGTTACCATTAAAACGACCAGTAAACGTAAAATCCTGGATGAAGAACGCGAAATTGTAGATCAGACAAACTTGTGGTATACGAAAGAATTGGGATTTGATTTTTCACCAAACCCGGCATTGTGGACGGAGGGAGCGGTTTTAGCAATAGAGGGTAAGGGCAACAATGTGTTGGCTAAAAGTATCGAGTACCGTAATGTGAGCAATAAAGATGTAAATCTTCCTAAGAAGGGCACAGTGATTACACCAGACGATTTTCGTGCGAAGATGGAGCAGATGAGAAAGCAGATGCGCGGTAACAGACCTGGTGGAACTGGACAGGTGAGAGCGATCACGATCAACTAAATAATCTTATTTATTTGTAATGATAAAGTCTTTTATACTTTAGGGTGTGAAAGACTTTTTTTGTTTCCACATTTTCAAGAAAGAATGTAGATGGTAATCTTTTTTATGCAATCCTCTTCATTCGAGCGAATTGCGTGTTTCAGTAGCAATAGTATAATTATTTTAAACGGTTTTTCGGTTACTAATCAGTCATAATTCCTGTCGTGTTTTCCACCGGTGTTGATAACATTTAGAATCCTTCTTAATTGATTTTTGCATTTTTGATCTCCGCTAAAATAGGTCGGCACGGGGCTGATTTAGTACAAAAAATCCTTCGCAATGAGCAATAAAAGAATTATAAAATTTGAAAAAGACGATTGCAGTCCATGCAATATGGTTTCAGAATACCTGGATAGGAAAGGTGTTGTTTACGAAACTATCAATCCGTTTAATCAGCCAGAACTGGCTATGCAATTCCGGGTACGTTCGGTGCCTACAGTAATATTATTAGACCAGGAGCAGGAGCTTTCTCGTGTAATAGGATTTAAACCAGAAGAATTAAATATCCTGGTAGCTAGTTAAGTATTAAATTTTATTCCGAGCTGATGACCTGGATTTATTATGATAGTAAAACCGGTAATGTTGAGCGCTTTATGAACAGGTTAAAGCTGTATCGTGACTGGAACCTTCAGAAAATCGATGCGGCTTTTCGTCCTGAACATCCCGGGCACCTGGTTACTTACACCACAGGATTTGGAGAAGTTCCGCTCTCAACAATGGAATTTTTGCGAGAGAACAGCGGGATGATCAAGTCGGTATCATCCAGCGGGAATAAAAACTGGGGACCAAATTATGGGTTGGCAGCAGCGAAAATTGCTGATCAATTCAAATTACCCATTCTGATGCGGTTTGAGTTATCAGGCACAATGGCAGATATCCAACAATTTATAGACAAAATAGAGGGCTAAATATATGGTGACTAAAAAATGGATCTTATTGAATAATGAGATCATGGTAAAAAAAGACGACGAATTCAGCCTTGATAAAGATAAAGAAGCAGTCCGTTCTTACTTTCTTGATTATGTAAATAAGAACACAGTGTTCTTCTATACACTGAAAGAGAAAATTGACTACCTGATTGAGCAGGATTATTACATTGATTTCTATCAGTGGTATAGTTTTGAGCAAATGGAAGAGGTTTATGAACTTGTTTACGACAAAAAGTTCAGGTTCCAATCTTTCATGAGTGCTTTTAAATTCTTCCAGAGTTATGCGTTAAGAGACGATAGCGGAGAGAAATTTCTGGAACGTTATGAAGACCGTGTAGTAGCGGTTTCCCTGTTCCTGGCACGCGGCGATGTACCTCAGGCTAAACAATATGCAGAAATGCTGATCAATCAGGAGTACCAGCCTGCAACGCCTACCTTCTTAAACTCTGGTAAAAAGCGTTCTGGTGAGCTGGTTTCGTGTTTCCTTGATGAAATTGGTGATAACCTGAATGGTATTGGTTACGCAATTGATTCTGCAATGAAACTTTCCTCTATTGGTGGTGGTGTTTCCTTTAATTTATCAAAAATCCGTGCGCGCGGAGAGTCAATTAAAGATGTAGAAGGCCGTGCGGGCGGTGTTTTACCAATCATGAAAATCCTGGAAGATACCTTCTCTTATGCCAATCAGCTCGGTCAGCGCCCAGGAGCAGGAGCGGTGTATCTTAACGTTTTCCATACTGATATCGAAGAATTCCTTGATTGTAAAAAGATCAATGTGGATGAAAAAGTGCGTATCAAATCATTATCAATTGGCGTTGTTGTTCCTGATAAATTCATGGAACTGGCAGAAAAAGACGAGGCTTGTTACCTATTTCACCCGCATACGGTATTAAAACAGTATGGCAAGTATCTTGATGAGATGGATATGGACGAGATGTACGAAGAACTCGTAACCAATCCATTAGTTAAAAAGAAAAAAGTAAATGCGCGCCATTTGATGGTTAAAATTGCGCAAACGCAAAAAGAAAGTGGTTATCCATACCTGTTCTTTAAAGGTAATGCAAATAGAAACCATGCGCTTAAGGAGATTGGAAATGTTAAATTCTCCAACCTTTGTACCGAAATTATGCAGATTTCTGATGTCTCTGATATCGAAATCTATGGTAAAGAAGATACTATCCGGTATGGAATTTCGTGCAATCTAGGCTCTTTAAACATTGCTACGGTAATGGATAATAAAAGAGTTAAAGAGGCGGTTAAAACAGCGATGCGCTCTTTAACAATCGTTTCTGATATCACTAATATCGCAATGGTACCATCGGTTCAAAAAGCTAATAAAGAGCTGCATAGTGTAGGCTTAGGCGCTATGAACCTTCATGGTTTCCTGGCCAAAAACTTCATCATGTACGAAAGTATGGAAGCATTAGAGTTCTGCCATGTCTTCTTTATGATGGTCAATTTTTATTCCATTCAAAGTTCTATGGAGATTGCTAAAGAACGGAAAGAAACGTTCGTTGGCTTTAAATCTTCTGAGTATGCGAGTGGTAAATATTTTGACCAGTATGTAGAGAAAGATATCGTGCCTGTAAATGCAAAGATTGCTGCTTTATTTGAAGGAATGGAAATTCCTACGGCCGCCGACTGGACTGCGCTGATGAATGAGGTAAAGGAGCATGGTTTGTTTCATGCTTACAGGTTAGCTATAGCACCAAACCAATCTACGTCTTATATCATGAATGCAACGGCTTCTGTGATGCCTGTGGTTGATGTGATAGAGGTGAGAGAGTATGGTGATAGTACAACTTATTACCCAATGCCTTATCTGGACAATGACAATTATTTCTTCTATAAATCGGCTTATGATATGGATCAGAAAAACGTTTTACGTTTAATTTCTGTTATCCAGAAGCATGTTGACCAGGGGATTTCTACCATTCTCCATACCAATACAAAAGATACCACCCGTGATATTGCGAAATACTATATCTATGCACATAAAATGGGTTTAAAGTCATTGTATTACACACGTACCCGTAAAGCAGGTATCGAGGAATGTGTTTCCTGTTCAGTATAAGTTGCTGTAAAAAAAGAGTGAGATAATTATTAAAAAAGACGCAAAATGAATCAATATAAAGCAGTAAACTGGAACACGCCCGAGAATGATTATGCCGGAATGTTCTGGGAGCAGAACCTGCGCCAGTTCTGGGTAGATACAGAATACATCCCATCAAAGGATATCGATAGCTGGAAATCGTTAACTCCAGAGATCCAGCAAGCCTATAAACGGGCTTTAGGGGGATTAACATTACTTGATACCCTGCAAAGTCATACTGGGATGCCAAAGTTATTAGATCATATCGACGGACTGCAAAATAAGGCTGTTTTGTCTTTCATGTGTATGATGGAGGCAATCCATGCAAAATCATATTCAACAATTTTTACTACGGTAAATAGTACTGCAGAAATTAACGAGCTGTTCGAATGGGTAGAAAGTAACAAATTGCTCCAATTTAAAGCAGGAACAATTGATAAGTATTACAGGGCACTTGATAAAGATAGTGTGAGTAATGAGACTTTATTCATGGGCTTGGCTGCATCAGTTTTGCTAGAAACTTTCTTGTTCTATAGTGGTTTTTTTATGCCGCTATGGTTAAGCGGACAGGGGCAGATGGTAGCTAGTGCAGACATCATTAAAAAGATTGTAGCGGACGAATCTATCCATGGTGTGTTTGTTGGTTTACTTGCACAGGATGTATACAAGAAATTGCCAAATCCAGAAAAAGCTAAAGCCGAACTTGTCGATCTGCTAATGGAGCTTTATGAAAATGAAATAAAGTATACGGATGAATTATATACTGAGATTGGTCTTACAGCTGATGTAAAAGAGTATATTCGTTATAATGCCAATAAGGCAATGATGAACTTAGGCTTTGAAGAGTTGTTTGAAGTAAAAGCAGTTAACTCTATAGTTTTAAATGGATTAAACGGAGAAACAACCCAGCATGATTTCTTTTCTAAGAAGTCTACTAACTACGAAAAAAGCATGGAGGTTATGTACTTGCATGACGAAGATTTCCAAATGGACGCCGTGTCCGTATTCTAAATTTTACCAGGCAGCCTGCGCTTCTGCAGGCTGCTGATTTTGAAATGATTAGGTGTTTGATATTAATGTAATTAGATTATATTTGTTACATAGAACATTTAATGCGCCTCCTATTAGTTATCTTCTAATGTTTAACTTTTAGTAATACCTATAGTCAGGTATCTGCCGGCAGGGATTGTTTTTGATCAGGGTGTTATACTTATTTCTACCGATTTTAAAGGTGATTCAACTTACATGGGGACAAATCAATTGATGATCGGTGAGATTACATCGATGGAACGTTTTGAAGCGGTCTATGTAGGTATCCTTATTGCCATTTTCTTTTTCAATCTTTCTGTTTTTATCAGTTCTAAAGATAGGACCTATCTGTATTACAGTATTTATATCTTTGCCCTGTTTTTCTATGTTATCCTTCATTTCAGAGGCTATAGTGGTCTGTTTGGGCAGTCATTTCGGAATCTTATTAATGCTAATCCGCATGTGTTTTTAGGGGTGGGTACTATTGCCGGGATAGTATTTTCTTCTAGTTTTCTGAACCTCCCAGAAATATGCCCTGGTCTAAAAAAGTGCTGCGCTCCTTAATTGGTCTCTGGGTTATAGTTATGATTACTTGCATATGGAGCCACGGTTTTTTGCTGTGCAGCTTTGCCGAATGGCTGGTTATCTTTAGCACTATTGGGGTTTGGTTATTGGGTATAGTTGCGCTTTATCGTGGATATAAACCAGCATTGTATTATGTTATTGCCTGGGCATTTGTATGTATATCTGCAGTATGGCTTTTGTTGAATGTAGATAAAGGGCTGTCCTATAATAGTATATTCTTTCATGTAGTGCCATTAGGATTTATATTTGAATTGTTTTTGCTTTCCCTGGCTCTAGGTGACAGGTTACAAAGTCTGAAAAAAGGAAAGCTGGAAGAGCAGTCTAACAAACTAAGAATGCAGGAAGAAAACCTTTACCTGATCAGTAGTCAGAATGAGCGATTAGAAAGGGTCGTAGAATCCCGAACCAGGGCCTTAAAGAAGATGGTACAGTCACTGGAGACTGCCAATTCTGATAAGAGCAGGTTGTTTTCTATTATTGCACATGACCTGCGTAGTCCGTTTAATAGTTTAATCAGCCTGCTTTCGCTTAATGATATGGATTTATTAACGTTCGAAGATGTTAAGTTTTTATTGAACGATAGCAGGAAAAACATAGACAATATCCATAACACGCTCAACAACATCCTGTACTGGGCACAAAGCCAGATGGGAGGAATAACTACTGCGCCTTCTGTGTTTAATGTACGTGTGATGGTTGATGACCTGATGCTGGTTTATCAGCCGCTAATTGCTAAAAAAAATATTAAGACGGTGTTTGTTATAGATGATGATGAGGATGTATTTGCAGACTTAAATCAGATCAATTTAGTATTGCGCAACCTAATTGATAATGCGCTTAAGTTTACACCTTTAGACCTTTATATGCAAATCAGGATATGGGGCAGCGATAGCTACCTATTTGTGGATGTAGCCAACCCTGTTGCCCATACTGTTGATCTTGATAAGATGGATGGTAAACAAGGGAACGAACCATCATACGGTACTTCAAATGAACGCGGAGTAGGTTTGGGCCTGCATTTATGCCGGGATTTTATCGAGCGGAACAAGGGGCGCCTCACTGTAAGTAAGGAGGGTGAATGTGTTGTGTTACGATTCAGCCTCCCAAAGGCCGTATAGTTAGTAAAAAAGCTTACTTAAGTTAGGTTTGATGCCAATTGTAATAGGTATGGCATTGAATGGCTGTCCGCCAATATCTCCCAGTCCGTGCATAAAACTACTTTCTATAAATATATTGGCGCCTCCAATATTATATTCTATACCTGCGCCAGGTTCAATTAGCCCCATATGATTGGTTTTATTGTTTAACATAACGGTTTTTGTTACAGGATCAACTGCTGTTCGTGGTGTAAGTATAAAGCCACCACCAAAGCCAAGAAAGCTGTAAAAGGAGAATTTATCCACAATCTTGCGGTATCCTAAAGCGACATTAAGTAAGTAAGTGGTAGCTCTTCCTTGTTTAAGCTGATAATCGAAATCTGGTTCAGTAACAAAGTTGTCGTAACCAAACACATGGAGGCTAACCTTTGGATATAAGAATAAACCACCATCTCCTAATCCTAAATTTACACCAATCGTGGTAGAGAATTTAGGTCTCATAAAATTGCTGCTTTCGCCAACTGGAAAGGAGAAACCAAAGCCGCTCATCGTATAAAATTTGTCGGGTCGAAGTGGTGTATCCTGACTATAAGATGGGATAGAAAATAGTAGTAAAAGGAGAATGGTAAGGGTAGCGCAGAGGCGGATTTTCATAAATAATATTGGCGTGAATTTGTACAACAGAAAAAGATGTGCATTGTTTATATTTGACTACTCCCTTCTTGTTGAAGGTCCTTTTATAAGTGATTATAAAAGAACTTAGATATAGCTCTTATAATAGTCATTTCCTATTAAACAGTATAAAATTTGGAGGTTTTTAAAGGAAGAATTATATTTTGTTTAGCTTTTTAAGTATTTAAAATTCAGTAATTTAGTATTATTTTGTTGAAGTGTTTATATTTTAATTGTTTATAGTTTATGCAAATACTGGACAAGTAGTTTATAAAATGCCAAATTTAATGTTGTTAAACATTAAATAATACTGTAATGCAGTGTTTTACATTGTTTATTTGAACTAATACTGCTGCCTTTTATACGCTGCCGAAAAATCCGTCCTCATGGCCTTAAAACGTTCAACAACTGTAGCAATAAATTCTTCGTCGAGCAGCTGAAATATCTCATTTGCCCCGCCTCCGCTAAGGTCTAGTTCAGACAGTTTGTAACTTTGTTCCAGGGTTCCCTGTTCAAATTTTACAATATATTTCTGGTTCATATTGAACAGTGTGATCTTGCAATCCGGGTGTGGCAGTTCTGCAATTACTCTCATATTATACAATCAGTTTTTGACGGTGTTAAATTTTCAAATCTAAGAATATTACCCGTTGTTTACATGGGTATGCCCTCAATTACTTATTTTTATCAATTATTAAAAAAACACATAAAATGGCAGAGGATCTGATCATCATAAAAACAGAAAGTAAAGAACAACAATACCAATCATTAGTACCTCAGATTGAAGCGCTGCTGACGGGAGAAGAAGATGTGATTGCCAACCTGGCAAATGTTGCAGCTGCATTAAAAGAACAATTCGGTTGGTTATGGGTAGGGTTCTACCTGGTTAAGGGAGATGAGCTCGTATTGGGTCCATTTCAAGGGCCCGTTGCTTGTACGAGGATTAAAAAAGGAAAAGGAGTTTGTGGTAAGTCCTGGGCCGACGAGAAGACTATCGTTGTAGAAGATGTTGATTTGTTTCCGGGACATATTGCTTGCAGCTCTGCGTCGAGATCAGAAATTGTATTACCTCTTTTTAAAGATGGCGCAGTTGCAGCGGTGCTTGATGTAGATAGCGCAGAGCTTTCTCAGTTCGATGAGATAGACGAAAAGTATCTTAATCAGCTCATCAACTTTGTGAAATTGTAATAATTGAGCAGTGATTTAAGATATTAAGATAACTTGATTGTATTTTAATGTTTCGATCAACAGTGTTTGGTTATTCTTTCTATTCAGCTGTATCCATAAGATCGGTACAGATAAAGTTATTAAAACAGCTTGCAGTCTTCCGCCAGGTTTGAGCTTCAAGAAAACAAAACCTAATCGCAGGTGTTTTATACGAAAACCATTACCATGAAAAACGAAAAGAACATTGAAATATTAAAAAGTAAAATTGAAGAAGTAAGAATTTGTCTGTTTACCACCATTTCTGATAAAGACGAGTTTTCAAGTCGCCCTATGGCTACTGCTAAAGTGGAGGAAGATGGTAGCATTTGGTTCTTTACCAATGAATACTCTTTAAAGTCGAAAGAAATCTCAAAAGAGAATGAAATCACTTTGGGTTACAGCGATCCTGCGAGTAACACTTATATCACGGTAAACGGGAAAGCCGAACTGGTTGATGATCGTGTGAGGAAAGAAGCTTATTTTTCCGCTCCGGTAAAAGCCTGGTTTCCTGATGGAGTAGATGATCCAAGATTAATCCTCATTAAAGTAACTCCCGTTTCTGCAGAATACTGGGACGGCAGCTCCTCTAAAATGGTCGTTGCTTTCAATATGCTTAAAGCTGTAATTACCGGTGAGCAGTATGATGCCGGCAAACATGATAAGATTAACTTTTAAAATAGTTTGAAGTTACACATAAAAAGAGGGGCTAGCTCGATAGAGAAGGCCCCTCTTTTTATTTTAAGTATTCTTTGTCTAAGAATAAATATCGTTTTCGGTGCTTTTCCTCCTCTCTATGGGTATTTGTGCCAATATTTATATAGTTGACGGCCTCAATGTTTTTAATCGCTTCCCAATGCGGTAAATTGCTTCCATTGGGGTTTCCGGTTTTCACGAAGTTTGCAAAATAACTAAGCATGGTATTAGATACTTTATAATCATCAGCTGTCCAATCGTAAGCTTTGTTTGAAACCAGGTTTCCCATAGCATATTCAATCTCAAAAGCATGGGGAGCACCAGCCGAAACCGGAGCTGCTTGTTCTTTTTTATCTTCAGTACCTTTTGTAAATCCACCAGCCAGACCAGGAGTGGCATTTTTCATTTGCGCTGACATAGGAGGTTTTGATTTTGAAAACAAATAGCGGTAAACTGGATTTTTACCAGTGGTATGATGGAGATCTGCCCACTTCCAGGTACTATAAACGATAAACCTGTCGCTTGCCAGATCTGTTGCAGAACTTATTACCTCTTCTGTAGTTGCCCCAGGGTAAAGCTGTAAAACTTCCTTCGCTTTGTCGCCATACAGCGCAGTTACTGTCTTTAAATAATTTTCTGGCGTTGGTGCATCTGCTCTTAGTAGGGCTTGATAAGGGATCTCGGCAGAATTCCATCCTACCAGCAACGGTACTTGCGCTTGTTTACCTTCTGCGAACAATTTAACTGGCAATTCAGGCAAAAAATACCCGTCAATTGTTGCAGGTACAGATCCCATTCCATTTTTATAAGACTCATCTAGTAATTTTTCTGCTGGTATCTTCCGCAGATCAGCGATCGTTGCTGCAGCAAGTTTACCTGCAAAATCAGTACCTTTTTTCTCGCCATCGGCTAAAGAGACAGGGGCAAGGGTGGGATTGATCATTGCACCGCTTTCTCCAATTGCACCGGCAATCAGATTCTTAGCGAGTGGTGAAGCCATTTGTGCAAACACTGCAATCGATCCTGCAGATTCACCGGCAATAGTAATCCTGTTTGGGTCACCGCCAAATGCAGCAATATTTTCCTTTACCCATTTTAGCGCAGCATACTGATCCAGCAGTCCGTAATTTCCAGACGCATGATGTGGCGACTCTTTAGTCAGCTCGGGGTGTGCCATAAATCCGAAGATTCCTAAACGATAATTTACTGTTAAAGAAACGATCCCCTTTTTAGCCATACTTCCACCATCGTACCGCGCCTCAGACCCATCGCCCGCCATAAAACCGCCACCGTAAAAATACACCAGTACCGGAAGTTTTTCTTTAAGTGATGTAGCAGAAGTCCATACATTCAAGTACAAACAATCTTCACTCATCTTTGGCGCACGGAAATTCATATCTCCAAACACAGGTTTCTGCATTCCGCTATTTCCAAACTGGTCAGCTTTACGCACCCCCGTCCAGTTGGCAACAGGCTGGGGTTCTTTCCATCTTAAATCTCCAATTGGCGGCTGTGCAAAGGGTATGCCCTTAAAACTTTTCACTCCAGAACTGTCTGTTGTCCCTTCAAGTACACCATTGCTAATCTTAACTTTTATCAGATTGGGCGATGATTTCTTTGGCTGTCCGAAAGCAGTGGAACTACTGCAGAGGATAATAATAAAAATTTTAATGGTCGACTTCATATTGCTCGCTTTAATTGCTCTTCAATTTGATTGAATATAATCAAATTTGAGTGGTTTCTTTGAAGAAATGAAATCAGCAGACAATAAATACTTAAATATTTAAAGTTTTACAATCGCACGTAAGTGTCTTCAATTCCTAATTTCTTATCTTTAAAGCATTTATTAACGTCGTATAATGATATGGAGAATATACTTTATGAAGGAACTGTACTTTGGGCATCCGATACCGAAATCCATTCTATGGATTTTTCTGAAAGGTTCCTTGCCAGGCATTTTTCATTTGTAACTCCACTTTCCAAACATAGAGGCGAGCTTTGTCTCACCAATAAATCATTGGTGATTGAAGGGGATGAGGATCTGGTAATCCCGCTTAACCATATCAACCAGCTCTATCTTGGTTTTGATGATGTGTTTTCTGTAGCGTCAGTAAAGAATTTCGGAATGTTCTGGCAACCGATCAGGATAAATTATGGAAATGACCTCATCGTTTACCTGATAGTTGACTATAATTATTTTGGCTCTAGTAACAATCGGTTTTTCAGCGTGCTTAAGGAGCTATTTTCTGAATGATCAAACCAACGGGGAATATGGCGTTTACTTTCTTCCGTTAAAAGTTAGCCTGTTACCAAAAGGATCTATTGCTTCCATTGTGTGAAATTCATTGTTCCAATGTGCTGTATGGATTCCCGGGCGGTTGTACTTATAGTTTTTATCAAGTAATAGTTGATGATATGTGGCCAGGTTTTCAAAATCATTGATAAATGCTCTGGCTCCTGGTGAACTGTCTCCGTGATGTTCAGAAAGATGTAAAAGGATATCTCCCATAGAAATCTGCAGGTAAGCAGGAGAGTTTGACTGCCTGTCTTCCCAATCAATTTTAAAACCAAGCCAATCGATATAAAATGCTATCATTTTGTCGTAATCGAAGATTCTGAAAATAGGAGTAATGCTCGCCATGTAAACGATTGTGAAAAGGTTATCAAGTAAAACTAACTAAAAAAGTTTGCGATTCAAATAGTCCATAAATGGCACTCTGTACTTTTCACTTACAGGGATGCGCTTGCCGGCAATCAGAATATGGTTATCAGTAAATTTATTCATTTTTTCCAGGTTCACGATATAAGAATTATGGACCCGTGTAAATGGCGGTGGCAGCTGTTCTTGTACCTCTTTCATCCGTTTAAAAACCAGAAGTTCTTCTTTAACTGTTACTAGCTTGATGTATTCTTTCTCGCCTTCGATGTAAAGAATGTCCGTAATTAATACTTTCTGAAAGCTTTTTCCTGTTTTTATAAATAAGTGATCAGCAGCAGCTGGATGCGCTATGGCTATTTCTGGCTGTGTAGATTCGCGTGGTCTTGCAGGTAAAAACCATGCTTCTATCTTTTGCTGTGTTGCAAGGAACCTTTTCAGGGTTATAGGTTTCAAGATATAATCCAGCGCATTGTGCAGGTAGCTTTCAGCCCCATATTCCGCATAAGCAGTAGTAAATATGAGTTTAATATCTTTAGGAAGTAATGCTGCGAGTTCCATTCCATTAAGCTGTGGCATATTGATGTCTAAAAATACTAGCTCAATATTATTCGTCTTTAATGCCTGCAGCGCCTCTACTCCATTATAACATCTGGCAACCACCTGCCAGTCGGTTGTCTCACTAATCAGTAAATCCAATAGGCTAACGGCATTTGGCTCGTCATCTACAATCATACATTTTAACATTAGATTAGGGGGATTTTAAAATAAGCACTAAAATTATCTTTTGTTTGGCTGACAGTCATTGCAAAGTTCTCTCCATACAATAAAGCCAGACGCTGATTTAAATTGGTTAATCCCGAACCAGCTCCGGTTTTTTTTATTGCTGCATTGTTGATTGCTGTAAAATGTAGATAGCCATTATTCTCAATCAGTTTCAATTGTATTTTGTTATTCGTACTAGATTTGTCTATGCCATGCTTAAAGATATTTTCTACGAAAGTGATTAGCAGCATTGGTGGGATTTGCAGATTGGGGTCGTACTGTTGGATAAAATTGAGCTCTGCTTTATGCAACAAGCGGATTTGCTCCAAACCGATGTAGTTTTCCAAAAACTGTACTTCTTTATGAACCGTTACTTTGTCTTTCACACTATCATCGACAATATACCGCATTATTTCTGCGAGCCGCTCAATTAATAAAGCCGTTTTAGGTGCTTCGATATAAGCTTGATAATAAATGTTATTTAAAGTATTAAATAAAAAGTGAGGCTGCACTTGTGATTTAAGTAGATTTAATTCTGCTTTGCTCTTCTGCAGTAAGATGTTATCGTTCTCTTTTTTAAGTTCAAAATACGCAAGGGCAATTCGGAAAATGAAACTTAAAATATAGGTTAGCGTACCCCCAATCAGCAAATTTAGCACCATGCCAATTTGAAAAGGCTTGTATTGTGGACTAAAATAGGTGTAGTAGATAAACCACGAAAGGTACCCTCTGGTTAAACCTGCAATAGCCAGGAGAAAAATTACGGCAAGCACGTATAAAAATTGATGTCCACGCTGGTAAAGTTTTGGGTAGAGCCAACTCATATTACCATAAATGACGGTAGCATAAAAGGCAGTATTGATCAAGGTATTGATAGCTGATTGAGCGGGACCATCCATGGGTAACAAAGAGATAAAAATGATCATACTCACCGAAAGCCAAATCAGCCATTGTAGTTGTGTGGTGGTTAACTTTTCCAGGGTGGTATTCATCAAGATTTATTATTTAGCTCCCGTAATTTATTATTAAACTCTCTTAGCAGTTGCAAGATACGAAGCCAGCATTATTATACCATATTTCTTCAATGGTTTGCCTGCTTTCTTCAACAATTCATTGATGTGTCCAATTGATCAGATGATACTAAAATAGTAAGCTATTGGTTGAATATTATTTTCATTGTCTCTATTCCCACCAATATTTGTATCAATCAAGCAAAAATATATGAAAAGATCAACAGGTTTTACTTTTACCATATTAGCGTTATTAATGATGTGCGCTATAAATGGCATGGCACAAACGGACACGCTAGATTTTAAAGACCATAAACTGAGGACAAAACAGTTGAAAACCGGACAGAAGCAATACCTGGTTTATTTGCAGCAGGTTGGTCAGCCCAAAAAGTTGAATTTGTCTATATGGACCAGAGAGGTGAGTTTGGTGAGTAAAAGTGGAACTGACTGTTTTATGATCACTCAAAAATGGTTTAGTAACGATACCACCAATTATCGGTTTATATCCTCAATAAACAGGGCTGCTGATTTTGCTCCTGTTTATCATTTGGAAACTATCGGCAGCAAGGTTAAAGCATTTAACTGGTACACTGACCATATTAATGGCGCTGATACAATCTCCAATAACCAGCAAAAAACATTTGCGCTGCGACTGGATCAGCCATGCTTTAATTGGAACCTAGATATCGAAACTCTCGAAATGCTCCCCCTGGCTTCAGGGAAACAATTTGTGCTTCGCTTGTATGATGCAGGCTTAGGGCAGCCGCAAAATGTAAATTACAAGGTTTCTGGCGAGGAGGTGTTAACCACCCTGGATCACCAGAAAGTTGACTGCTGGAAGTTATTACTGGAAGGGAACCACGGTCAGGTTCACTATACACAGACTTTCTGGGTTAGTAAAAAGGGGCACGAGTTTCTAATGGAGATAGATGAAATAAATGGCATGTACAGGTATAAAGTGAAGTTGCCTGGCTATTCGCCAGACATGCTGCAGAAGTTTAAGCTGTAGCTGTCTGCCTGGCGTTGTTGCTTGGTTAAAGGCTGTTGATTTCAAATTTTCGCCATAGATAACTCAACATAGTGATCAATAGGGTAAGTATAGCCATTAAACCAATATAATTTATTCCCTTATTGATTGCGCCGAAGTAATCCAGTATAGGAATTTTATTGACATTCGAGTAGGTTAAAAAGAAGAAAAGTATTTCAAATAGCTTCTTTCCGCCACTGATTATCCCGATGAATACCGCCAGCACGACAATAAATATTGCGCCAAGAAGAATGCTGATGATAGGCATTAATTCCATCGCGATTGCATAACGCAATAGTAATGGAATTGTGAGGGCCGCCGATAAAATGGTGCCAGCAAGCAGCTGCGCAGAAAATAATCTGCTTAATGGTTTGTAGGAGGCATATGTGAAATAATGTATGCGGTGTGTTTTTTCTTTTGTGGAGAGATCAGACCAGCGTCCGATTTGTAAAAACCAAAGAACAGGGAGTACTACGAGGTGAGCAATAGTTATCGGAACAAAGACCAAAGCCACCATTCCGCCCAGGTTAAGCACCCAAAGCCATTTTGGGCCTTTCCGAAATAGCATCAGGAGCTCTGATTTGATCAACGGAATAATCCCAAAAGAAGGTTTGATTGTTGGCAGGGACCCAAGCCTGATTTCTTTATATATTTTATCCACCTGGGTTTGTAAAGTTCCATCAGTAGCTGGTGCTGAAGTTAGTTTCTGTTTCTTCTGCTTTTTTATCCGTTCCGAAATATCAAAACGGTGAAAAAACAAAGAGGAAGCATAGATCAATACTAAACCAATACCCATCCAGAACAACCTGATCATCACATAAAAACCAGTCCATTGCAGTCCTTCAAATACAAATGGCGTTAGATGTCCTTTTCGGCCAACATGAAATCCCATACTCACGTTAGTATGCTGTTCATGAAAGTTTTCTCTAACCAGATTCTGCATTCCGGAAGTAACTGTCTTAATTCCCAGCAAATCAAAAACCGGGGCAGTAGTTTGCTGTGCAGGTAATAACGCTATAAAAATGAACAGGAAACAAATATTCATTAGCGTGGTGTACTTGTAAAGCAAGGTTTCGGTTAATACGGCAAACGACGAAATGAAAAATAGGGTAGGTGCAGTGATGAGCAGGAAAGGGGTGATAAACGCCATAGGTTCAAAGGCGTAGGTACTAGGGCGCACTAAAAATACGGCTGCGCTCATGGCCGCTATAATGGTGGTAATAGTTAGTAAAATAAGAAAATTGCTCAATGCTTTACATAACAGGTAGCGAAAATTTGTTATTGAGGTGGTGGCAATGATCATTCCTACACCTGTACTAATATCTTTTTTGATATTACTATTGATCAGGTAGAAACCAATTGCAGATAAAAATACGCTGGTCATCATTGCGGTAACGTAACCTGTCCATGCCGAATTGTTCACACCCAGGTAGTTCCCGATCCGTAAGGTGGTATAGTTCGCATCCTGTGTGGGTACAAATAAATATGCGGCATATAAGCTGATTGCTAAAGTGATCAAAAATGCATAACTGCGTGTACGCTGTAAATAATCACCATACACTAATTTAAAAAACTGCTCCATTAGTATACGTGCTTTTGCTGAGTTAAAAATAAGTAAGCATCTTCCAGAGAAGCCGCAACAGCAGTCGAACCTGCCTGCGGTTTTTCGCTCATATACCTTGCACGGATTCCATCTTTTTGCCTGATTGTGTTTACAACCAGATTTTGACCCTTAAATTCATTTAAATCAGTACTGTTTAATAAGATTTCAAATACTTTGCCCTCTGCCAGCTGGATTACTTCTGCTTGCGATCCTTTTGTAAGTAGCTGGCCGCTCTTCATAATCGCGACCTCGTCAGCAATAGTCTCAATATCCGACACGATATGAGAAGAAAGAATTACCACACAGTTTTCTGCAAGATCAGAAATCA
>Ga0247730_1000778_pt1 | contig 20605 bp, 20 predicted proteins | sample UWRJL073202C2_FD_180959 | JGI IMG/M metagenome (GOLD analysis project Ga0247730, IMG submission 180959) | Plant litter microbial communities from Arlington Agricultural Research Station in Wisconsin, United States - UWRJ-L073-202C-2 | ecosystem: Environmental > Terrestrial > Plant litter >... | reverse complement strand
ACCACCGAGACGCCGGTACCGCTCGCCGAACTCGCGGTCGCGCAGCAGCCGCTGACGAGTGTCGCCGCCGGGCGACGCGTCACCGTCGACGGCACTCTCGTGCCGAACGACTACATCGTGCTGAGCGGGCGCCTGAACAACGGCACCGCGGGCTTCTGGGTGGTCGGCCACCTGGTCGCGACCGACGACGCCACGGATGCGGCGAACGCGGGAGCATCGCTGGCCGTTGCACTCGGCTGGGCCGCGACCGAGGAGGAAGCGTCATCCGCAATTTCGAAGCTGAATTCTGACTCTCCCACCGAATTCGGCGGCCGCTACCTGCCGAGCGAGAACCCGCAGGAAGACGACTTCGAAAACGGCGTGCAGAACTCGATGTCGACCCCCGCGTTCGTCAACCAGTGGGTGCAGCCGCCCACGACCGTCTATGCCGGTTACCTGGTCACCGATGCCGCGACGCACGGTCTCGACCAGATCGACGCGCCCGCGCCGAGCACCGAGATCTCGATCAACTGGCTCAACATCTTCTACGCGGTCGAGTGGGCCGTGTTCGCCGGATTCGCGGTCTTCCTGTGGTTCCGCCTTGTACGCGACGCGTGGGAGCGCGAACAGGAAGAACTCGAAGAGAACGCGGACGTAAACTAGAGCAATGGCCCTCAAACCGAAGCTCTCGAACCTGCCGCGAATCAAGAACGCGCTTCGTCTCTACCGGGTCACCTCGATCATCACCGGAACGTTCCTGCTGCTGCTCGTGCTGATGATGGTCTTCCGTTACGGTTTCGGCGTCGACATCGAGCTGAACGGCCCCGAGGGCTTCCTCGCCCTCACCCCGAAAGACCTCATCATCGGTGTGAACCTCTCGACGATCATCCTGATCGTGCACGGCTGGTTCTACGTCGTCTACCTCTTCAGCGACTTCCGCCTCTGGAGCCTGATGCGCTGGACCTTCTCGCGGTTCATCATCATCGCCCTCGGCGGCGTCGTGCCGTTCCTCTCCTTCATCGTCGAGCGCCGCGTGCACCGGCAGACGATCGCCCAGCTCGAAGCCCTGCAGTCCGCACAGAAAGTTGAGACGATCCCATCAGCGAAGTAGTTCCTACACAGGCAAACTCGACCGCCGCCCGTCCGGTACTCGTCGTCGACTTCGGCGCGCAGTACGCGCAGCTGATCGCGCGTCGTGTGCGCGAGGCGAACGTCTACTCCGAGATCGTGCCGCACACGATCACCGCTGCCGAGCTCGCCGCGAAGAACCCGATCGGCATCGTGCTCAGCGGCGGACCGTCGAGCGTCTACGACGCCGGCTCGCCCTCGCTCGACCCGGGCATCCTCGAGCTCGGCGTTCCCACGCTCGGCATCTGCTACGGCTTCCAGGTGATGGCGCAGCAGCTCGGCGGCGAGGTCGCGAACACCGGTCTGCGCGAGTACGGCTCGACCGCCGTCACGCTCGCCCCCGGCACGTCGACCCTGCTGGGCGACCAGCCCACCGAGCAGACCACCTGGATGAGCCACGGCGACTCCGTGTCGAAGGCTCCCGAGGGCTTCACGGTTCTCGCGTCGAGCGCATCGACGCCGGTCGCCGCGTTCTCCAGCGATGAGAAGCGGATGTACGGGGTCCAGTGGCATCCGGAGGTCAAGCACTCGGAGTTCGGACAGAAGGTTCTCGAGAACTTCCTGCACGACGCCGCGGGCATCCCCGCCGACTGGAACAGCTCGAACGTCATCGACGAGCAGGTCGCCCGCATCCGCGAGCAGGTCGGCACCGGCAAGGTCATTGTCGGCCTGTCCGGCGGAGTCGACTCCGCCGTCGCCGCCGCGATCGTGCACAAGGCCGTCGGCGACCAGTTGACCGCGATCTTCGTCGACCACGGCCTGCTGCGCCAAGACGAGCGCCGCCAGGTGGAAGAGGACTATGTCGCCTCCACCGGTGTGCGCCTCATCACCGTCGACGCCGTCGACCAGTTCCTCGACGCTCTCGCCGGAGTCACCGACCCCGAGCAGAAGCGCAAGATCATCGGCCGCGAGTTCATCCGCAGCTTCGAGGGAGCCGCCGAGGCGCTCGTGCTCGAGGCCCAGGGCGACGGCGCGACCATCGACTTCCTGGTGCAGGGAACCCTGTACCCCGACGTCGTCGAGTCGGGCGGCGGAAGCGGCACCGCCAACATCAAGAGCCACCACAACGTGGGCGGCCTGCCCGAAGACCTGCAGTTCAAGCTCGTCGAGCCGCTGCGCACCCTGTTCAAAGACGAGGTGCGTGCCATCGGCCGCGAGCTCGGGCTGCCCGAGGTCATCGTGAGCCGCCAGCCGTTTCCGGGGCCTGGCCTCGGCATCCGCATTGTTGGCGAGGTTACCCGTGAGCGTCTCGAGCTGCTCCGCAAGGCGGACGCGATCGCCCGCGCCGAGCTGACCGCTGCCGGACTCGACAACGAGATCTGGCAGTGCCCGGTCGTGCTGTTGGCCGACGTGCGCTCGGTGGGCGTTCAGGGCGATGGTCGCACCTACGGGCATCCGATCGTGCTTCGTCCCGTCTCCTCGGAAGACGCGATGACCGCCGACTGGACGCGCCTGCCGTACGACGTGCTCGCGCGCATCTCGAACCGCATCACGAACGAAGTGCCCGGTGTGAACCGCGTGGTTCTCGACGTCACGTCGAAGCCGCCGGGAACCATCGAATGGGAGTAACCCTCCCGAGACGAAGGCCGCGCCCTCTGGGGTGCGGCCTTCGTCGTTTAAGGGATGGTTGGCGGCGTATGAGAGGGGCGGATGTCGCGGGCTACCGTTTCTTGCGGAGGCGGATCGGCCCGCGCGCCGTCGACGGGTCGACGATGCTGCCGCCCTGCGTGATGTCGATCTCGCCGCGGGCGACGAGCCGGCGGGCGGCCCGGCGCGCCGGCTCCATGAGGTCGCGCCACTCGTCGCCGCCGACGGCGCGGGCCGCCTCGGACGGGCATGCGGTTGCAGTCGCCGCGCGGTTGGCCAACAGCGCGAGAATAGTGGCCTCCAGCTCGGCGTCCGTGGTCGTCACCTTGCGCGATCGGCACGCCTCCGAGCAGTACCGAACCTCGTTCCAGTTCTTCGCCCAGGCCGCCCGCCATTCGATGCGTCGGCCGCACGATGCGCAGGTCTTCTCGGCCGGAGCCGCGCTCTCGAGGTCGGACGCGCGTTGACGGTGGGGCATGCCTCCACGCTATCCGCGCGGCCCACGGTCGGCCCGGCCTTGCTTTCTGCGGTCCAGGTGTTAGTCGGCGGGCTTCGGCAGCGAGTTCTTCACGAGCAGCCAGCCGAGCGGGCCGAACACGGGCACGAAGATCGCGATCGCGATCCACACGAAGAGCTCGGTGAGCGAACGGTGCGCGGTGCGGCTGACGCTGACCAGCGCGACCACCGCGAGACCCAACACGAGAATGGGCACGACAATCGTCAACCCGACCGAGAGCACGTCGTAGATCGGAGGGACCAGAGGATTTGTCGTGTCATCCATGGCGCCCACCCTAGTACTCGAGCAGGCCGTTCTCGTAAGCGAATATGACCACCTGGATGCGGCTCTGCAGGCCCAGCTTGCTCAGGATGCTGCGGATGTGCGTCTTCGCCGTGGCCTCGCTCACGAACGCGGCCGACGCGATCTCGAGGTTGCTCAGCCCGCGGGCCACCAGGAGAAAGATCTCGCGCTCGCGCGGCGTGAGCACCCCGATCGCCAGCTCGAGGGGCCGGCCCGAGTCGTCGGGCGGTGTTGCGAACTGCTTCACGAGGTCGAACGTGGCCGTCGGCGCGAGCACAGCCTGCCCGCCGTGCACCGTGCGGATCGCGGCGAGGATGAACTCGGGAGTGGCGTCCTTTGTGATGAACCCACTCGCGCCCGCGCGGATCGCCCGGAACACCGCTTCGTCGCGGTGGAACGTGGTGAGGATGATGACGCGGGCCGTCGACCCCGGCACCAGGATCTGCGCGGTCGCCTCGATGCCGTCCATACCGGGCATGCGGATGTCCATCAGCACGATGTCGGGTTGCGTGCGCAGGGAGAGGTCGATGCCGGAGCGGCCCGTCGTGGCCGAGCCGACGAACTCGAAGTCGAGCTGCGACTCGACGAGCATCTGCATGCCGGAGACGAACAGCGCCTGGTCGTCGACCACGGCGATGCGGATGGCGTTCACGCGGCGTCGTCCTCGGCCGCGGGTTGCTCGGCGCCCGTCGGAACGAAGAGCGTGACCAAGAACTCGTCGTCGGTTCCGGATGCGCCCGCCGTCAACCATCCGCCCGCAAGGCGCGCGCGGTCCTTCATGCCGCGGATGCCGTTGCCGGCCGGTGCAGAGCCGGCGATCTCGACTCCTGTGCTTGTGATGCCGAGCGCCAGGCCCGGTCCGCGCCAGTCGAACGACAGCCGCGTCGTGGCCGAGCGGCCCGCGTGCCGCAGCGCGTTCGTGAGGCTCTCCTGCACGATGCGGTAGACCGCGAGCTGTTGCGCGGGCGTCATCGGTTTAGCCCGCCCGAAGTGCTTCGCGTCGATCGTCATGCCGGCGCGCGACATCTGCTCGAGCAGCGAGTCGATGTCGTCGAGACCGGGCTGGGGCTCGTCGCCCTGATCCTCGCGGAGTCCCTCGACGAGGGTGCGCACGTCGATGAGCGCGGAGCGCGCCGCATCCGAGATCGCGCGGAACGCGTCATCCGTCTTCTCGGGCTTCGACTCACTGATGAACCGCGCGCCGTCCGCCTGGGCGATGACCACGGCGAGGGAGTGGGCCAGCACGTCGTGCACCTCGCGGGCGATGCGGTCGCGTTCGCGGGCCAGGCGCAGTTCGACCTCGGTGGCATCGAGCTGGGCGGCGGTCGTGCGCAGCACGAGCTGTGCGCGCAATTCGCTCAGCCGCGAACGCGCCACGAAGCCGAGGGCCCATGCGCCGGCGTAGAGAAGCAGAGCGACGACGGTGGAGATGAGGAAGGAATCCGTGTAGCCGTCGAGACGGTCGACACCCCACCAGAGGTCTGCCATTCGCATAACGACGCCGAACGCGACGGCCAGCGGCAGGCCCGCGATCAGGGCGGCACGCGCCACCCGCTTCGTGGCGTAGAAGGCGATCACGAAAACGACGACGAGCACGCCGAGGTAGACGGGCCACGACGTCGGCCCGGCGGGCGGTGCAATGTGCAGCATCTGCAGCGCCAAGACGGCCGCCACGAGTGTGAGCGCCCCCACCGGTAGCAACCGCGATACCGCGATCGCGGCGGCGAGACCGAGCAGGGCGACGGCGCCGGCGAGGCCGAACTGCTGGTACCGGCCGATCTCGGCCACCGTCCACAGAACAAAGAACACGACGCCGACGGCCGGCTCGAGCCAGGGGCGCAGCTTCAGAAGAATCGGAGACATGTGCTCACGATAGGTCGCGCTCGGCCGCCGTCCCGAGCCCCGTAGGCAATATCGTCCGAATTGATGAGGGCACGAAAAAACCCCCGGCTTGTGGCCGGGGGCTTCTCGGGCTTGCGCTCTGAACGAGCGGTGGGCTTACTGGCGGAAGATCGCGAGGAAACGCAGGATCTCGGTGTACAGCCAGACGACGGTCACCATGATGCCGAACGCGGCCTGCCAGCCGAAGATGCGCGGTGCACCACGCTCGACGCCGCGCTTGATGTTGGTGAAGTCCATCACGAGCGAGTACGACGCGAGCAGAACGACGAAGATTCCGATGGCGATGTTGATGATCGGGTTCATGCCCTGCACGCCGAAGCCGGGGAGGACGCCGGTCCAGACCAGCACGAGGTTGACGAGCTGGAAGGCCGCGTAGCCGAAGATCGCGACGGTGAAGATCTGCGTGGCGCGCTTCGACTCGCGCACCTTGCCGGTGGCGAAGAGTGCGAGGGTCACGCCGACGACGCCGAGCGTTCCGAACACGGCCTGCGGCACGATTCCGCCGTACGCCTGCTCGAAGATGCCCGAGATGCCACCGACGAAGACACCCTCGACGAGGGCGTACGACAGCACGAGCGCGCGGGACGGCTTCTTCTTGAAGATGTTGACGAGCGCCAGCACGAAGCCGACGAGCGCGGCGGGGAGCGCCAGCCCGGGCAGCATCCAACCGACGACGGCGCCGGCGAGCAGAACCACGAACGAGATGACGATCTTGACGATCGTGTCTTCGTAGGTCATGCGGTCGGTGTCGGTGGGCGTAGCGGAGGGACGGCCGTGCAGCTCGTCGAGCTGGGCGGGAGTCATCTCCTTGCCGTTGACGGTCGTCGAGTTCACGACGGCCTTGGTTGTGAACACGGGCGAGTTATTAAACGCGGGGTTCGACATTTTCTCTTCCTTGGGGTCTAGCGGGAGAATTTTCTCCCGTGCCCGATTTTAGCTCAGCACACCTGTGTAAAGGGGGTGATCGCCCAGAGCGTAGCGAGACAACAAGCCCAGAGCGTAGTGACGCGCTACTGGTTGAGCAGGACCGCCGCCACCACGGCGATCACGGCGAGCAGGGCGCCGAGTCCCCAACCGAAGAGGGAGAGCGCGGTGACGTGCCTGCGGGGTGCGGTCGCCGTGTCATCCGGCCTGATCGCCGAAGGCACCGGCTCGACCCGCTGGCCGCAGTAGATGCAGAATTTCCACGCCGGTTGAAGTTCTGCTGAACAACTGATGCACCGGGCCATGTTCAGAATCCTAGGCGGGTAGCGTTGACCGGGTGACCACCATCTCGCCCCTCGTCATCGCTCACCGTGGGGCCAGCGGCTACCGCCCCGAGCACACCCGATCGGCCTACGAACTGGCGTTCGCGCTCGGTGCCGACGCGGTGGAGCCCGACCTCGTGGCCTCGAAAGACGGGGTTCTCGTGGTCCGTCACGAGAACGAGATCTCCGGCACGACGGATGTCGCGGCTCACGCCGAGTTCGCCTCGCGTAAAACGACCAAGGTGATCGACGGGGTATCGCTCAGCGGGTGGTTCACCGAAGACTTCACCTGGGCGGAACTGTCGACCCTGCGCGCGGTCGAGCGCATCCCGCAGCTGCGCCAGGCGAGTTCGAGCTTTGACCGCACCGAGGGCATCCTGCGGCTCTCCGACCTGCTCGCGATCGTCGACGCCGCCACCGCGACGGCGGGGCGGCCGCTCGTGCTGGTCGCCGAGATCAAGCACGCCACCTACTTCGAGTCGATCGGACTGCCGCTCGACGAGCTGTTCGCCGACGAGATCCGCGGCTGGGCGACGGAGTCGAACCTCGTGGTCGAGAGCTTCGAGCAGACGGTGCTGATGAAGATCCGTGCCCGCGGCATTCCCGGCAAGCTCGTCTTCCTCGCCGAGCACAAGGGCGTGCCCGCCGACCTCGTGGGCGGCGGCGACGCGCGCAGCTACGCCGACCACCTCGGCCAGGCTGGTCTCACCCGACTGCGCACCGAGGTCGACGGGGTGAGCGTGAGCCGCAAGCTGATGCTGCGCCTCGACCTGGGCAAAAACGCGATCGGCGTCACCGACATCGTCGCCCGCGCACACGCGGCCGGCCTGCTGGTCTTCTGCTGGACGCTGCGCGCCGAGAACAAGTTTCTCGCCAGAAACAACCGGGTGCGCGGCGACGCCCGCGACTTCGGCAACTGGCGGCGCGAGTTCGAACTCGTGATGTCGAGCGGCGTCGACGGCGTCTTCGCCGACCAGCCCGACCTCGCGCTGGCGGTGCGCGCCGCGCTCTGACCGTTCGCGCAGGGCGCTGACCGTTCCACAGCCCGGGCCGGGCGTCGGCGGTGCCACGTAGAATTGGGGCAAATGTCTTTCGTTCCCAACATCATGGAGCCCGAGCCGTCGAACGACGGCGCCTTCGACGACGCTCTGCTCAGGGGGCTCAACCCGCAGCAACGCGAGGCGGTCGAGTACCGCGGCCAGTCGCTGCTCATCGTGGCCGGCGCCGGATCGGGCAAAACGAGCGTGCTCACCCGCCGCATCGCCGGGTTGCTGCAGAGCCGCGAGGCGTTCCCCAGCCAGATCCTCGCGATCACCTTCACAAACAAGGCCGCGGCCGAGATGCGCGAGCGCGTGCACCAGATCGTCGGCAACGAGGCCGAGGGCATGTGGATCTCGACCTTCCACTCGGCGTGCGTGCGCATCCTGCGCCGCGAGGCCGAGCACTTCGGGTTCACCAAGAGCTTCACCATCTACGACTCCGCCGACAGCCGCGCGCTGCTCAAGCGCATCCTGAAAGAACTCGACGCCGACCAGTACGGGTTCACGGTCTCGAGCGCGTCGGGCAAGATCTCGAAGCTCAAAAACGAGCTTCAGGATGTCGAGAGCTACGCGCGTGGTGCCAACTTCTCCGACCCCGCCGAGGTCATGTTCCTTGAGATCTTCCGCCGGTACACGCAGGCGCTCAGCCAGGCCAACGCGTTCGACTTCGACGACCTCATCGGCCAGACGGTCTACCTGTTCCGCGCGTTCCCCGTCGTGGCCGCGCACTACCGCCGCCGGTTCCGACACATCCTGGTCGACGAGTACCAGGACACCAACCACGCGCAGTACTCGCTCATCCACGAGCTCACCCGGTCGGTTCGCCCCGACATCGCCGACGAGGTGGAGTCGGCGGGCGGCCTCGTCAAGACCAAGCGCGACTCGATGGGCGCGATCCCGGGCGCCTCGCTCACGGTCGTCGGCGACAGCGACCAGTCGATCTACGCCTTCCGCGGCGCCGACATCCGCAACATCGTCGAGTTCGAACGCGACTTCCCCAACTCCAAGGTGATTCTGCTCGAACAGAACTACCGCTCGACCCAGAACATCCTCGACGCGGCCAACGCCGTGATCTCGAACAACTTCGACCGCAAAGACAAGAAGCTGTTCACCGACATCGGCGAGGGCCACAAGATCGTCGGCTTCACCGGCTACTCGGGCCACGACGAGGCGCAGTTCATCGCCGACGAGATCACCAAGATGCACGACGAGGGCATCGCCTACAAAGACATCGCGGTGTTCTACCGCACCAACGCGCAGACGCGCGCGCTCGAAGAGATCTTCATCCGCTCGGCGCTGCCCTACCGGGTGCTCGGCGGCACGAAGTTCTACGAGCGCGCCGAGATCAAAGACGCCATGGCCTACCTGATCGCCGTGGCGAACCCCGCCGACCCGCTCGCCCTGCGCCGCATCATGAACGTGCCCAAGCGCGGCATCGGCCCGGCCACCGAGACGGCGCTGCAGTCGTGGGCCGACGCTCACGAGACCAGCCTGCGCGACGCCGTGCGCAACGCGGGCGAGCTCGGACTCGGCCCGAAGGTCACCGGCGAGATCCTCGAGTTCGGCAGCATCCTCGACGAGGTGATGGCCAAGGTGTACCCGCCCGAGGGCTCCGAGGCACGCCCGGCGCCGGTCGCCGACGTGCTGATCGAACTGCTCGAGAAGACCAAGTTCGTCGAGTCGCTGCGCGCCAGCCGCGACGCGCAAGACGAGGCGCGCGCCGAGAACGTCGAAGAGCTCGTGGCCGTGACCAAGGAGTTCCAGAAGAACAATCCGGATGGCACGCTCCTCGACTTCCTCACCGAGGTCTCGCTCGTCGCGGCCGCAGACGACCTCGACGACTCGAGCGGCACCGTCTCACTGATGACCTTGCACACGGCCAAGGGGCTCGAGTACGAGGCCGTGTTCCTCACCGGCGTCGAAGAAGACCTGCTGCCGCACCGCATGTCGGCGGGCGAACCCGGCGGCCCCGCCGAAGAGCGTCGCCTGTTCTACGTGGGCATCACGCGCGCCCGCAAGCGCCTGTTCATCTCGCTCGCCATGACGCGAGCGGCATACGGCAACGTCAACGTCGCCATGCCGAGCCGCTACCTGCAAGAGATCCCGGCCGAGCTCATCGACTGGCGCCAGTCGCCCGGAATGGCCAACTCGCGCGGTGGCACCGAGCCGCGCGCACTCAACGCGCGCCGCGACGGATCGTCGTGGGGCTCGTCTCTTCGCGAGGCCGCCGCGCTGCCGCCCGGTAAGCCCAAAGAGAAGACGCAGTGGGCCAACATGGTCACGAACGTCGTGCGCGACAACAGCACGCTCGAGCTCGCCGCCGGCGACCGCATCAGGCACAACGACTTCGGCGAGGGACGCGTCACCGCGGTCACCGGCGAGGGCAAAAAGCGCGTCGCCGAGGTGCAGTTCGACACGGCCGGCCGCAAGCGCCTGCTCATCCAGATTGCTCCGATTGAGAAGCTGTAGCTTCGCCCCCACATGCACGATCGCTGGCGCGATCCTGCCGATTGAGAAGGTCGAATAATGGCTGAAGACGAGACCGTCGTACTGTTCATCGGCGACAGCGTCACCGACTGCGGACGGCGTGACGACGACGACCGCCATCTCGGCAACGGCTACGTTCGCCTGATCGACGAGGCCTTCGCGGCCGGCGGCACCCCGGTGACGATCGTCAACCGCGGCATCAGCGGCAACCGGGTGCGCGACCTCAAGGCGCGCTGGCAGAAGGACGCGCTCGACGTCGCTCCCGTGCTGGTCTCGGTGCTCATCGGTGTCAACGACACCTGGCGTCGCTACAGCGAAAACGACCCGACGAGCGTCGAAGACTTCGAGGCCGACTACCGCGCCATCCTCTCGGCCCTCCCGAGCCGCGACGAAGTGGCGCTCGTGCTCATCGAGCCGTTCCTGCTTCCGGTGACCGAGGCGAAGAAGGCCTGGCGGGTCGACCTCGAGCCGAAGATCGCCGTCGTGCACGCGCTCGCCGACGAGTTCGGCGCCGTGCTGGTCGCCGCCGACAGCTACCTCAACGCCCTCGACGACGACCCGGCCGAGATCGCGGCCGACGGCGTGCACCCCACCGAATACGGCCACGAGCTGATCGCGAAGCTCTGGCTCGACACCATCGAGGCCGCGTCGGGCGAGTAGGCGAGCGCGCCTAGCCCCAGGTTCCCGCGGGCGACTTGACGACGGGCACCTCGCGCGACGACCAGTGCGCACCGTTGGCATAGTGCGAGGTAGCCCACGGCGACGCCCAGATCGCCTGCTCGATCTCGCTGGTCGGGGCGGATGACTCGAACCCGGCGACGATCGCGGCATAGCCCGGGTTGCCGTGCAGCGCCTTCGCGGCGTTCTGCGCCGCGAAGTCGAGGTTGGGATAGCTGCCGAGACCGGCGCCTCCGCCCGAACCCCAGCCGTTGTTCAGCGGGTTGTTGCGGTTCCACCATTCGTCGGTGCCGTTCTCCTGCCGCATCCAGCGGGTGAACACGGTGACGTTGCTCTCGGTGATGGGGAACTTCGCGTAGAGCAGCACGAGTTTTGCCCAGTCGTGGTTGGTGCCGCCGGCCGAAAGCGACTTGTAGCCCGCCGTGATCGAGAAGGCGTCGCGGGTCACCGTGAAGTCGGCGGCGTCGTCGGAGACGGCGAGCGACTGCGCGTTCTTGTAGAGGTAGGCGTCGGCCTGCTGCACCTCGGTCGGCGGCGCGGGCGGCGCGACCATCGTGAGGGCGACGAGCGAGAGCGATGCGGCGGCAGCGCCCACCGCGAGCACGTTGCGGTGCCGCGAGTAGATCTGGCGGCGGGTCACGAGTGCACCGCCGCGGGGCTCGGGGAGTGGGCGCGGAACGCCGCGAGGTAGTGCCGGGCCGGCCAGTGCCGCAGTCGGGCGGGCAGGCGCGGGTAGACCGCGGCGAGCGTGCGCACGGTGCGGTCGAACAGGCGCTGCCGCCGGGCGTTCCACGGCAGCCCGAACGCGGAGCGCAGTTCGGGGGAGAGGTACCCCGCCGTGAGGAAGCGAACGGCCGGCATGACCGCACGGATCCAGAGCGGCGCCACCGCGGGGTGCAGGAGGTCGTGGCCCACCCGCTTCACGGTGGCGTCGACGCGCAGCGCGCGGGCGCTCTCGGCCCAGTAGCGGGCGAATGCGGCGCGGTCTTTCGGCCAGAGTTCGGCCGGCATCTGCAGCGCGGTGCCGATGACCGCGTATTGCCGGTACAGCGACTCCGCGTCATCCGGAGCCGGTTCACCGAAGACCGAACCGTAGACGGTGAGGGCCGAGTCGTAGAGCGTCGCCGCGACCCAGAGCTGCTGCGCCGGGTCGAAGGCGTCGTAGGCGACCCCGGGTTCGGTCGGCTCGGAGTGCACGGGCACGTGCGCGTGGTTCACGTATCCGGTGATGCGCGCGACCTCGTCGGGCGTGCCATAGACCAGCACGAAGAGGTAGGTGAGCGTGTGGCGCAGGCGACGCAGCGGATCGGACGTGAAGTCGCTGTGCTGCGCGACGCCACGGCCCACGGCGGGCATCGCGAGCTGCAGCAGGATGGCGCGGGCGCCCCCGGCGAGGAGGATCGCTTCGTTCGAGATGTCGCTCAGTCGCATCTGCACCACTCCAGTGTCGCGCGGGCAGCAGGTCACAGCAAACGCCCGTTGGCGCTGCTGGTAGAGTTCCACGTGGTCAAAGTCTCTTGACATCGAACTAATCTCGCAGTCGAGATGACCCGGCCTTCCAGCTAAACCGACGTGCGATTGGATAAGCCCCGTGGATCTTTTCGAGTATCAGGCAAGGGACCTTTTTGAGTCCTACGGAGTGCCTGTACTTGCCGGCATTATTGCCGACAGCCCAGCAGAAGCCCAAGCAGCAGCCGAGAAGATCGGCGGCACCGTCGTCGTCAAGGCTCAGGTCAAGGCCGGTGGTCGCGGCAAGGCCGGCGGCGTGAAGGTCGTGCACTCTCCCGAAGACGCGTTCACCGCGGCATCCGCGATTCTGGGCCTCGACATCAAGGGCCACACCGTCAAGCGCGTAATGGTCGCTGCCGGCGCGAAGATCGTGCAGGAGTTCTACTTCTCGGTTCTGCTCGACCGCGCCAACCGCAGCTACCTGTCGCTCTGCAGCGTCGAGGGCGGCATGGAGATCGAGGAGCTCGCGGTCGAGCGCCCCGACGCCCTCGCGCGCATCGAGGTCGACCCCATCGCCGGAGTCGACCTGGCCAAGGCCACCGAGATCGCGCGCGCCGGCGGATTCCCCGACGAGCTGGTCGAGAAGGTCGCCCCGGTCATCGTGAAGCTCTACGAGGTCTACAAGGGTGAGGATGCCACGCTGGTAGAGGTGAACCCGCTGGTGCTCACCGAGGCGGGCGACATCGTCGCCCTCGACGGCAAGGTCTCGCTCGACGAGAACGCCGGCTTCCGCCACCCCGCGCACGCCGAGCTCGAAGACGCCGAAGCGGCCGACCCGCTCGAGGCCAAGGCCAAGGAGCACGACCTCAACTACGTGAAGCTCGACGGCGAGGTCGGCATCATCGGCAACGGCGCCGGACTCGTGATGTCCACCCTCGACGTGGTCGCCTACGCGGGCGAGCGCTGGGGCGGCGTGAAGCCCGCCAACTTCCTCGACATCGGCGGTGGAGCGTCGGCCGAGGTCATGGCCGCCGGCCTCGACGTCATCCTCGGCGACGCGCAGGTCAAGAGCGTTTTCGTCAACGTCTTCGGCGGCATCACGGCCTGCGACGCGGTGGCCAACGGCATCGTCGGAGCCCTCAAGGTTCTCGGCGACACCGCGAGCAAGCCGCTCGTGGTTCGCCTCGACGGCAACAAGGTCGAGGAGGGCCGCGCGATCCTGATCGCCGCCGCCCACCCGCTGGTCACTCTCGCGACCACCATGGACGAGGGCGCCGACAAGGCCGCCGAGCTGGCATCGAAGTAAGGGCACCGAAGAACATGTCGATCTATCTCAACAAAGACTCCAAAGTCATCGTGCAGGGCATCACCGGCGGCGAGGGCACCAAGCACACCGCCCTGATGCTCAAGGCCGGCACGCAGGTCGTCGGCGGCGTCAACGCGCGCAAGGCCGGCACCACCGTGTCGCACGACGGCGGCGTCGAGCTGCCCGTGTTCGGAACCGTCGCGGAGGCCATGACCGAGACCGGCGCCGACGTGTCGATCGTCTTCGTGCCGCCGGTGTTCGCTAAAGACGCCGTGGTCGAGGCCATCGAGGCGGGCATCCCGCTCGTCGTCGTGATCACCGAGGGCATCCCCGTGCAGGACTCGGCAGAGTTCTGGGCGCTCGCCAAGGCCAAGGGCGGCACGACCCGCATCATCGGCCCGAACTGCCCCGGAATCATCACCCCCGGCGAAGCGCTCGTGGGCATCACGCCCGCGAACATAACCGGCAAGGGTCCGATCGGCCTCGTGTCGAAGTCGGGAACCCTGACCTACCAGATGATGTACGAGCTGCGCGATCTGGGCTTCTCGACCGCCATCGGCATCGGCGGCGACCCCATCATCGGCACGACGCACATCGACACGCTCGAGGCGTTCGAGGCCGACCCCGACACCAAGGCGATCGTGATGATCGGCGAGATCGGCGGAGACGCCGAAGAGCGCGCCGCCGACTACATCAAGGCGCACGTCACCAAGCCGGTCGTCGCCTACGTCGCCGGATTCACCGCCCCCGAGGGCAAGACCATGGGCCACGCCGGAGCGATCGTCTCGGCCGGCGCCGGCACCGCCCAGGGCAAGAAGGAGGCCCTCGAGGCCGCCGGTGTCAAGGTCGGCAAGACGCCGAGCGAGACCGCCGCCCTCATGCGCGAGGTCTTCGCCTCGCTGTAACGCTGGTTGAGTAGCGCGCTCTGGCGCGCGTATCGAAACCCGGATGGCCCGCCTCCTCGAGGCGGGCCATCCGTCGTTAGCCCAGCCCATGGCATCCGGCTGCTTCAGAACAGAGGGGCGGCAAATCGACCTTCACACCAGCGTTGAACGTCGAAAGCGCGCCCCTCTGCTTGGCCAGTCGGTCTGAGGCTACCGGGTCAGTCGAAGCGCTCGTAGTGGTAGTCGAAGGTGCCGGCGTAACGGAAGATTTCGCCGAGAAGCGGATGCAGCATCCGCACGTCGACCCGCTGGTGCCCGTCGACCCAGCTCTCGTCGAGCACGACGCGGGCGGAGAGCAGCGCGGTCAGCGGCAGGCGCAGCCCGCGCAGGTGCAGCCATGCGCGGTCGGACAGCATCCGCAGCGAGCCGTTCGCGCTCACCGTGACCGCGAGGCGAACCTCGAGCCCGCCGCGCCGCCCGAGAAAGTCGTGCAGCCGGCCGTCGACGACGTGCATCGTGTCCTGCATCACCCGCTCGCGGCCGGGGAAGTGGAACTCGCGCCGCGAGCTCAGACCCTCGCCCGGTCCGGGGATGTTGGTGACGGTGAACGGCACGTCGCGCGCGAGCTCGGGAAAGAGGATGCGTCGCCAGGCGAGCACGGCGAACAGCGGGGCGAGCCAGCGCTGGCGCGACCCGGCGACCTCGAAGACTCCGAACCCGCGGCCCACCGAATCGGCGGGCGGGGCGGAGAAATAGGCGCGCAGTTCGGGCGCCAGAGACTCGAACTCGTCGCCGAGCACGCGCTGATAGACGGATTCGGTCACGCGCCAGTGTAGAACGAGTGCAATAAGCTCCATCGCAATGAGAAACGTACAGCGCGGCGCCCTGGCCATCCTCTCCACCGTGGCGGCCGCGACGCTGCTCGCCGGCTGCACGATCGCGGCGCCGACGCCCACGAAGACGCTCGTCGACGCGCCGGCCGGACTGGAGCAGTACTACGGGCAGCAGGTCGACTGGAGCGCGTGCGAGCCGGCCGGCATGGAGTGCGCCACGGTCACCGCCCCGGTCAACTGGGCAGACCCCTCGGTCGGAGACATCGAGCTGGCGGTCGTGCGGCTCGCCACCGACTCCGCGACGCGGGTGGGATCGCTGCTGATGAACCCGGGTGGTCCCGGCGGCTCGGGCGTGGAGCTCGTGCAACAGGCCGCCGAGTACGTGACATCCGACGATCTGCGCGCCAATTTCGACATCGTCGGCTGGGACCCGCGCGGCGTCGGCCTCTCGACCGGCGTCTCCTGCCTGGACGGCGCCGACCTCGACGCTTTTCTCTACGGCGTGCCCGCGAACCCGGCCGGTTCCGACGCCTGGTTCGCCGAACAGGTCGAGTCAGAGGCGAAGTTCGCCGCCGCGTGCGCCGAGAACTCGGGCGACCTGCTCGGCACGATCGACGTCGACAGCAACGCCCGCGACATGGACCTGCTGCGCGCGGTGCTGGGCGACGAAAAGCTCAACTACCTCGGCTTCTCGTACGGCACCTCGTTCGGCGCCCACTACGCCGAACTCTTTCCGCAGAACGTGGGCCGGCTCGTGCTCGACGGCGCCGTCGACCCGTCGCTCGGCGCAGCCGAGACGTTCACCGTGCAGATGGGCGGCTTCGAGAACGCCTTCCGCTCGTACGTCGATTTCTGCCTGGGCGAGGCCACCTGCCCCTTCACCGGCAGCCTCGACGAAGCGCTCGGCCAGGCGAGCGCGCTGTTCGCCGGGGTCGAGGGCCGGGCGCTGAAGGCCGACGACGGACGCCAGCTGACCGCATCCTCGCTCGGAACCGCGCTCAGCTATCCGCTGTACGACGAGGGATCGTGGCCGGCGCTCAGCCAGATGCTCGGCGAGCTCGAGGCGGGCGACGCGACGCTGGCTCTGCAGTTCGCCGACGCGTACAACAGCCGCAACGAAGACGGCAGCTACGCCGACCAGGCCACGGCGGTCTACACGGCGGCCACCTGTCTCGACAACGAGTTCAGCGGCGGGCTCGAGTCGACGAAGACCACCCTGGCCGCGATCGAGGCCGTGGCCCCGACCATCGGCAAGTACGTGGCGTACGGCGACTGGGTGCACATCGACATCGCCTGCCAGAACTGGCCGTTCGAGTCGGTCATCACCCGGGAGGCACTCACCGCGGACGGCGCCGCTCCGATCCTCGTCGTCGGCACGACCAACGACCCCGCCACCCCGTACGCCTGGGCGCAGGCGATGGCGAGCCAGCTCTCGAGCGGCGTGCTCGTCACCCGCGAGGGTGAGGGCCACACCGCGTACTCGCAGGGCAACGCCTGCATCGACACAACGGTCGACGACTACCTGATCGCCGGGTCGGTGCCCGCGGCAGACCCGCTCTGCTGAATGTGGGGCGCGGCGGCCCGGGATCGTCGGTGACCGCGGGTACGCTCGCTCCGGTATGAATCGCTCGCTCACCGCCCTGTTCGCCGCCTTCGAGGCGGCTCTCGTCGTGGCGATCGGCATCGGCATCTCGCTCGCGCCGCTCACCATCCTCTGGGGAGTGCAGTTCAACTTCCAGGTCGACTGGATCGTCTTCTGGCGCTCGTCCGTCGACATCTGGCTGCTCGGCCACGGCGTCGACATGATCTTCACGCTCGACCCCGCGACCGCGGCGACCCTGGGTCTCGCGGGCGCGGATGCCGCGTTCCCCGTGCGCATCGCCGCGCTCGGCTTCGCGCTGCTCACGGTCCTCCTCGGCATCCGCGCCGGACGTCGCGTCGCGGAGACGAAGTACCTGCTGCTCGGCGAACTGGTGGCCGTCGGCACGTTCGGCCTGCTCTCCCTCGCGGTCACGTTCAGCGCGTTGCATCCGCTCGCCCGCCCCTCGCTCGTTCAGGGCGCGATCGTGCCGACCCTCATCTTCGGCGCCTCGGTCGTCGTCGGATCGTTGCGTTCGCATCGCCCGTCGACGGATGCCGCGATCCGGCCGATCCGCGACGGCATAACGTCACGCCTGCTGCGGCTCCCTGCCGGTCTTCGCGTCTCCGCCGCGACCGCGCTGCGCGGCGGGCTCGCCTCGGCCTTCGCCGTGACGGCCGTGGCCGCCGTGCTGCTCGCGGTACTCCTCGCCGTCAACTACGCGCAGATCATCGGCCTCTACGAGGGGCTGCACACGGAGATCCTGGGCGGCGCCGCCCTCACCCTCGGCCAGCTCGCGATGCTGCCCACCTTCGTGATCTGGGTGGTGTCGTGGCTCGTCGGCCCCGGTTTCGCCATCGGCGTCGGCTCGTCGGTGTCGCCGCTCGCGACGTCGCTCGGGCCGATCCCCGCGATCCCGGTGTTCGGGGCGCTGCCGTCGGGCGACTCGGCGTTCGGGTACGTCGGGCTGCTCGTGCCCGTCGTCGCCGCCTTCCTCGCCGCCGCCCTGCTGCGCCCCAAGTTCGCCGCCAAGCTCGACGACAGTTCGCGCGTCGGCTACACCATCGCTACCGGCGTCGGCATGGGCATCGTCGGGGGAGTGGTGCTCGGCTCGCTCGCCGCGTTCTCGTTCGGTGCGGCCGGGCCGGGCCGGCTCGCGCAGGTCGGCCCCGACGGACTAAGCGTCGGGCTCTGGGCGGGCGTCGAGATCGGTCTGGCCGCGATTCTCGGACTCTTCGCGGCCACGCGGCGCCCGGCAACCGCCGATTCCAATTCCGCGACCACGCGGCCGACGTCGGCCGGCTCCGATTCCGCGCCGCAGCGACCGGCACCGGCCGCATCCGGAACCGCGCCGCAGGCCGCCGCGTCGAACCTCGCCGACACCGTTCCCCTGCAACCGCTGACGACCACGGACGCCCGCTTGCGCCCGGTGGCGCCGGTGCGCGACGACGGGACGACCAGCGCCCCGCGCTAGGCTGTCTCTCGTGCTGTCGCTGGTTGTTCTCATCTCTGGCGGAGGCTCGAACCTGCGCGTGTTGCTCGAAGCCGCCCAGGATGCCGAGTTTCCGGCCCGTGTCGTCGCCGTCGGCGCCGACCGCGATGCCGAGGGATTCGAGCACGCCGAGGAGTTCGGCATTCCCACCTTCTCGGCCGCGCTCTCGAACTTCGACAGCCGCGAGGCGTGGGGCGAGGCGCTGCTCGCGCAGATCCAGGTCTGGCAGCCCGACCTCGTGGTGCTCAGCGGCTTTATGAAGCTGCTGCCGCCGAGCGTCGTCAGCGCGCTCAGCCCCAACCTGATCAACACGCACCCCGCCTACCTGCCCGAGTTTCCGGGAGCGCACGGCGTGCGCGACGCGATCGAGGCCGGCGTCAGCCAGTCGGGCGCGTCCGTCATCCTCGTCGACAACGGCGTGGACTCGGGCCCCATCATCGCGCAGGAGCGCGTCGCGGTGCTGCCCGGCGACACCGAGCACACGCTCCACGACCGAATCAAGATCGTCGAGAGGCAACTGCTCGTGCAGGCTGTGCTCGACATCGCCAATGGACACATCGACCTGAAGGAGCTGTCACTCGCATGAGCGGCCCCACGCACGACCCAGCCCTGTACCGCGAGCGCGACCTCGTCGAGATCAAGCGCGCTCTCGTCTCGGTGAGCGACAAGACCGGGCTCGTCGAGCTGGCCACCGCGCTCGCCGCGGCCGGCGTCGAGATCGTCTCCACCGGCGGATCGGCTGCCGCGATCGCTGCTGCCGGCATCCCGGTTACCGAGGTCGGCGACGTCACCGGCTACCCCGAGTCGCTCGACGGCCGCGTGCGCACCCTGCACCCCGTGATCCACTCCGGCCTGCTCGCCGACCTGCGCCTCGAGTCGCACGAGACCGAGCTCGCGAGCCAGGGCATCGCGCCCTTCCAGCTCGTCGTCTCGAACCTCTACCCCTTCGTCGCCACGATCGCCGCCGGCATCACCGGCGACGCCGCGATCGAGCAGATCGACATCGGCGGACCGGCCATGGTGCGCGCTTCGGCGAAGAACCACGCCAATGTCGCGATCGTCACCTCGCCCGCCGCGTACCCCGCCATCGTCGCCGCGCTCGCCGCGGGCGGCACCACGCTCGACCAGCGCCGCGACCTCGCGAGCGAGGCGTTCGCGCACACGGCCGCCTACGACGCCGCGGTGTCGGAGTGGTTCGCGTCGAACGTGGCGACCACGGCCGTCGCGCCCGTCGAAGCATCCGAGATCGCCGACACCTTCACCGTCAGCGCCTCGCTCAAGAACGTGCTGCGCTACGGCGAGAACTCGCACCAGAACGCTGCCCTGTACGTGAGCGAGAACGGCACCGGCATCGCCCAGGCCGAGCAGCTGCACGGCAAGGAGATGTCGTACAACAACTACGTCGACGCCGATGCTGCCGTACGCGCCGCCTTTGACTTCAACGAGCCGGCCGTCGCGATCATCAAGCACGCCAACCCGTGCGGCATCGCCGTCGCGCGCGGCGCGGGCGACGCGATCGCGTCCGCCCACCTGCGTGCGCACGAGTGCGACCCGCTCTCGGCCTTCGGCGGCGTCATCGCCGCGAACCGCACGCTCACCCTCGCCGCCGCAGAGTCGATCGTCGGCATCTTCACCGAGGTCGTCGTCGCCCCCGACTTCGAGCCCGCCGCGGTCGAGCTGCTCTCGACCAAGAAGAACCTGCGCCTGCTCAAGCTGCCCGCCGACTTCACCCGCCCGACGACCGAATTCAAACAGATCTCGGGCGGACTGCTGGTTCAGTCGGTCGACAACTACGACAACTTCGACTCCAGCACCTGGACCCTCGCCGCCGGCGAAGAGGCCGACGACGCTACCCGCGCCGACCTCGAGTTCGCCTGGCGCGCGGTGCGTTCGGTGAAGTCGAACGCCATCCTGCTCGCCCACGACGGAGCATCCGTCGGCGTCGGCATGGGCCAGGTGAACCGCGTCGACTCCTGCGAGCTCGCCGTCAGCCGCGCGGGTGACCGCGCGACCGGGTCGGTCGCCGCGAGCGACGCGTTCTTCCCCTTCGCCGACGGCCTCGAGGTGCTGCTCGCCGCGGGCGTGCGCGCCGTCGTGCAGCCCGGCGGATCGATCCGCGACGAAGACGTGATCGCCGCCGCGAAGAAGGCCGGCGTCACCATGTACTTCACGGGCGAGCGTCACTTCTTCCACTAGGCACCTGCCGCCCGTTGTG
>Ga0247730_1000777_pt1 | contig 20616 bp, 20 predicted proteins | sample UWRJL073202C2_FD_180959 | JGI IMG/M metagenome (GOLD analysis project Ga0247730, IMG submission 180959) | Plant litter microbial communities from Arlington Agricultural Research Station in Wisconsin, United States - UWRJ-L073-202C-2 | ecosystem: Environmental > Terrestrial > Plant litter >... | reverse complement strand
AAGATGCCTGCGAAAATCTGCCAGCGCAGACGGCGATAGGTGCTATCAATTTTTTCTTCAGGCAACGGAGCCTTGTGTGCGGCGGGACGAAAGAAGGCAAACATCGAAGTCTCTCCATTTTTTTGTTTTTCTGCGCGAAAGCGAATATTACATTTTCATTACAGAAAAAAGCAGTGCTTATCGTCCGAGAATTAGCAGGTGAATCGATTCATCTAATGTTGTTTTATGAACAATGAAGAGATGTGTAAGCGGATGTCTCAGAATTAGGAGCATTCCTACATCCGAATAGGAAGTCATGACCTTCTGCCGCTGCTGGTCGGCGCCTACCATCGCCGTCTGCCTGTCACCTCGACAGGTCCGGATCATTCGAGGACGTGGCGGTGAAGGTTTTGGCGTTTATGGCGTTTCTATTGTTCTCCTTCGCGACCCACGCCAGCGAAGCACTGCTGATTCCAGTTTCCACGCCGAAACCTGACTTTCCGCAAAAGCTGCTCAAGAAAAGACACGCCGGCAAGGTGCTGGTCAGCCTGACCGTGGGCGCATTCGGCACCGTCCAAAGCGCCAGAATCATCGAGAGCAGCCATCCGCAATTCGCCGAGGCTGCGCAGCGGGCGGTGGTCAAATGGCGGTATCGGCCATGGGAAGTGATTGAGGGCAAACCTTCGAGCGTCGAGATCGTAGTGCCGATAATTTTTGGTGCGCGAGGACTGCAGCCGTTCTCGCCGCAAATAACAGTCGGCCTGGAAAACACCCTGTGCGCGTACCTCAATCACGAAGTCCACGCCAGCAAACGGGATTTCCCCAATGAGCCGCTGAGTGAGGTGGACGTGTTTTGGCATACGAGGGCGTATTTGGCGGGAGGCTATACGCACTTCAGGGTGCCAGACGAAGCCGCTAGAACGGCGCTGTTTTCAAAGCTGGAAAAAGCTGTTCCTCGAATCGTGAAAGACTGCGAAAACCACCCGGATCGCCGAATGGTTGGGTTTTTGCCCACGGAGATCGCGGAATTGTTATTGAGTTTAGCGTCGGAAAAGACATCGCATAATAATTAAGCGGTCGATGTGAAGTGACTGGCCTGAACACCCGTCAAGTTTCAGGCTTGACGGATGCAGGACTAAAGCAATGTGTTTTCTCAGCTTCGCGCGCTGACCCGCATGTTGTCCATATCGTAAATATCCCCTCCATCCTCAGGGCTTTTGAAGTGACTTAACTTCAGTCGATTAAGTTCACCGGGCTTTGATGACGTTGAAATTATTGGCCCGCGACCACTTTTCATAGCGGCCAGATTTTCAGGAGAGAACTGCGCGAAAAGCCTCGGGTTATTTGCAACGGTTTTCCAAAATGTATCTCTGAAAGAGCTGAATCGTTTAAATACGTGGCCCCTTAATTCATCAGCTATCTCTGAGGGGATGCGAAGATTTTCGTCGCCTGCATCGAATTGCAACCAGCTATGCCCTACTTGTCTCCCAGTCCCGGTCGCTGCACCCGCATACTCTGTGGCATCTTTGAACATCAAATAAACAGGTTCTATCCCTGAATCCTCAGGGAATACAACAATACAGTCATCAAAATGCAAATCCTCAACAACAGGAATTTCTTCGATAACGGGAGCAGCATCGGTTCCGATAGAACCCGGACTCGACAGACGCTTGCGGAGCGGAAGAACGTTGCCTTGGGTCACGGGAGCTGACAGCGCGCTCCATAAGGCAGTATTTATCGGGAAGCCTGGACGAGTAAAACAATAGCTATTCAAATCAGCATTCCAAACTGCGGCATACACTTTCACTCCGGATTCGACGGCCAAACTATTTGTCGCCACAACATATACATTCGCCAGCTCTTTAATCTCTTTCAGCCCTTGAAACAATGTTCCCGAGCGCTTTGCGGCCACTCCCGAAGTTAGCCTGAACGCCAAATCTACTTCAGCAGCGGTTGCAGCGAGGTATCGCCAATCTCTACCTTCGATTGGTGCGAGCTCGGACAGAGGAACACTTATTGCAAACGGTTCGCCGTATCCCGGCTTATCGAACTGGAAAGACAGCACGCTCGCGTATTTTGCTCCTTGTTCAACTGCCTCAGAAGAGGCATCCCAGGCCAGACCACTTGTAGCTGAACGAATACCACGCTGCAAACCGGGTAGGGCAATGTCAAACGAATCCAAAATGTCCGAATAGGTAGTGAGCACCCGAGAGACTGCTTCAATGTCGCTTACGGTAGTACAAAAAATATTCGCCTCTTTCAAAGGTCCAGCCCCGATCCTTGTACCCATCCGAATCAGCTGCGCCTCGATCTCATCGAGCCTTGCTTGTGCTCGGATATGGAGCTCCAATTGGCGTTTTTCCAAAGTCGGCTTTGAGGCAAGATATTGGTCACTGCTGTGGGTTATTTCCTTTAGAATAGTCACCTGCAAATCGCGATCAAGATGGCCATAAGAAATTGACCGCTGTGCGTCATCCTTGGCGAACTGGACTGTGAGTTTTAGTGAGTTGTAATTATATACGCCGCGAGTGACTGCATGCTGAGCGGTTTCAAGGCTCTCCAGCTTTTGTTCGAGGAGTGCTAGTTCTGCCTTCTCAGGCAAAGAGCCAACTGGCGAATCCAGCTTCACCTCCCCGTTGATTAACAGCCTCTCTAAGTTGGCGAATGCATTTTCTACATCCTGCTTAGCGTTGTTTATCTGATTGGCAATTTCTTGAACTTTTACCAGGTTTTCGGTTGAAGTCTTTCGGGCTCTTTCCTGCGCGGTTGGTTGCGGTGTGGGGTCGTTCGGCTTTTGTCGGGGACGAGGCAACGTATCATCCTTGTAAGCCAGCTGTCCGCGATCGTTGTGCCACTGTTTTACAAGGTAAACAATATCGCTGACCTCATCCAAGCCGAGCGTCTCGTTTTTCTTGTCGCGGTAGAATATTAAATCAGCCCCTCGGGGGTGTTGAATGATTCGATCGAAATGATCGATCAGGCTATTATGTTCGTGGTTGGAGGCATCCACATTTCTGATTTTATTTAAAAGTTGCGTAAACTCGGCCTGCGTGTAGTCCTGCAGTGTGCTTTTAAGTTCCATCTCATTTTCCTGGTTATTTCAACTGATTGAAAGCCGCCCAGTGATTTAGGACGGCATATGACAATTAGATATGACCTTTTTCAATCAAGGTGAATACGATTGCGTTCACGTCCAATGACTCAAGGTATTGGAACTGAGCCCTTGTATTTGGATAAACTCGGGGGTCAAGGTTGTAGTATTCCCAACCACCTGTCTGCCCCCTTGGATCGGGCATATTGACCGGCCCTGAATGCTCTACAGGCTCACCAAACAATGCATGAACTAACGACTGATTCATCCGCAAACTGAATGGCGCTGGTAGCACTCCGCTGTACTCGACAGTGGATGGCGTTGTCTTTAGCAGTGTGAAATGAAGTGATTGGAAGCGCCCGGTCTCCGCTGCGAAATTCATTTCCACACCGACTTCAGGCTCAATGTATAACTCGTCATCACCAGGAAATAGCTGAAGGAACTCGCTGTCAGGGATGATGAATTTCGAAAACAGCTCGTTATGGGTCATTCCTAGACTGTCGATCCAAGTCTTAATATGTTCTGCACTCATGGATACCACCTCTGCTTGGTATTTAACTCATGAAGTTCAAGACGGGCAGCCTCGACTTAGTAGGTAAGAAACAGCTCAAGATCAATAGGAAATTCCAAGCCATCAATCTTTGCTATTGCTATGGCCTGTTCGACGCTGAGCTGATAGTCAAACATCCGGTCATTGTCGTCCTCCTACTTCATAATTGCGGCAAGTTCCTCTGTGGATAAATTAATGCTGATCTCGAAGGTCGGAAAGTTTTGACCCTTAGGGATGCCCATTATTAAGTGCTTCATGGCTACCCCACTGATCACTCGTGACCTTTGTCGATTAAACTGAAGGCAATATAATCGACCTGAGTAGATTGCGTGTAGTGAAAAATAACTTTGGTATTGGGGTACAACAATTGGTCGAGCACATAAGCATCCCACCCACCAGTCATTCCGGCCGGCTGTGGCACTTTAGCGGGGCCAGAAGATTCGTATGGAATTCCGAATGAGTCATGAACTGATGACTTATTCATGATCAGGCTGTACGGGCTTGGTAGTTCCCCGTTATACTCCTGTTCCTCTGGGAAAAGTTTAACTAGCGTAATGGTTAGCGCCTCAAACTTACTGTCCTCATCCCAAAACCTCATACTGATGCCTTTTTCGGGCCCTAAATACACTTCGTCATCACCAGGAAACACTTCTACGAGCTCATCATCAGAGATTAGTGATTCTGACAACAGATACTCATGCGTCTCACCAAAATTTTTGATCCAGCTTTCAATCTTTGAAGCACTCATTCGTAATGGTTCCTGCATCATTAATAAATCAAGACCCGCCCGGGCTTGTAGGCGTGGTAATCGTTAGTCGTGGCCTTTATCAATCAGAGTAAAGACAATAGTATCCACGTCCATTGATTCAAGGTATTGAAATTGAACTCTCGTGTTAGGATACGCCTCGGGATCTAAACTGTAATACTCCCACCCGCCGGTCTGACCTACCGGCGCTGGCATTTTGACCGGTCCTGATGCCTCTAAGGCCTTGCCAAATAACTCGCGTACAGCGGCTTGATTCATGGATAGAGCATACGGAGTAGGTAGCGCTCCCTTGTATACAGATGCCGAGGGTACCGTCCCGACCAGTGTAATGAATAAGCGTTCAAATATTTTTGTCTCCGCCCAGAATGTCAAAGTAATCCCCGGCGCAACATCCAGATAAAGTTCATCGTCCTCCTCAAACATTCCGGTTGGTATTTTATTAGTTATCTTTCCTTCTGCTACTAGGGTGTCGTAATTTTTACCTAAGCCTTTAATAAGCGCTTCTATTTTTACGTTGGTCATTTGGTCCACCCCTGCTGTTTGTTAAGTGCGTGCAACTCGTCGCGGGCTTTCTCAATGTCCGCCTCCGAAAACCCGGCCTTAATTAAACCAATTTTAATAGCGTCAAAATTACTGTCAATCGCAGTTTTTAAGTTTAGAGAATCAGCAGTTTGCTTTGCTGGAGAATTTTTTCCTCTGGAAGTTTCGCTGAAGTCTTTATGGACGTCAGCCGGAATGGCGATACTTGGAGCGCTACGCAGATAATAGCGTAACTTATCCGGATTGATATCGGAGAAATTATTTAGGATATGCCTTCTAAGTGCCTGCTGCGAAGGTATATGGTCGATATCTAAACCATCCAAATTGCTACGCCACGCCATACCATTATAGGGCCCCACCTCCAAAGGTTTTACCGGTTTTGCAAACACCAGATCCGGCGAAGGCAAATCATCATCTTCGCCATACCCCGGAATACTTGCATTAACATCATCCGGGTCTAGAGCAGGAAGTGATTCACTGTGTGATCCTACCGGATCGGTTTTTTCACCTGGATACAGCGTAGGCTGCTCCGGGGCGATCGGCAATTCAGTTGGGCCGAGTGCTTCGCTTCCCGGAGGTATCAGCGGTGTCCAGGTTCCGCTGGACACAGGCCATGGCAGGAACGTCGGTACAAGTCGAGGCACGCCATGGGTACTATTCGGACTGGTAATACTGAGCTGGTCGAGATTGAAAAAAATGCCAGCGTCATTTGCGGCTTTACTGTTTCGAAATTCGAATTCTCTTCGTTCGCCGACCCACGTCGATTTGGGGGCGTAAGGAGCAAAGCCGCGAGCCATGCGTTTTCGATTGATTTCGTCGAAGGGCTGGCTAAGTACGGGATTTTGAGCGATTGCTCGCCATGTTGCCTTATCGAAGGCGTCAGTTGATTTGAATTCTCGATAACGGATCTGGTTACCGACCTGTTCGGGTATAGCTATGCCTTGCCCCGCAGTCGCTGTTTTCCACCAGCCTTTCGATGCGGTAACACCTTGCCCAATAACTGCCCCAGCGCCTCGCATTTCGTTTCCAAAGGAAAAATACTGAGGTGCAATTCCCGTTTCTGCCGGGAAACAAACAATGCAGTCATTAATACCGGTGTCGACACCAAGCGGTATATCGACTGGCTGTGCGTCAGTTGTAAACAACTCAAGTGGCGCGACATCACCGGGCACGTTTGTAGAACTATGTTCGGCCGCAGGCGGGCTGAATACCAAGTGTTTTGGATAGGAGCCAGGTGTCTGCGCCTTATAGGTATCGCTTAGCGGATCGTAAACGCCGTTGATGACTGGGACGCCCGCAGGGATCGCGCCACCGGTACTGACGACATTGAGTTCGGTCCCACGCTCAATGAGCGTAGGCCTGATCCGAGTGCTCAACGGCACCGTACCGCCCGAAGCTGCAATGGCTTGCAGATTTATGTTGTCTGGCAATCCGAGGGCCTCCGCGCCAACACCTACACCTTGAAACAACTTGCGACGTTGTTCAGGCGTTAGCTCGCCGTTACCCAACTCCTCCGAGTAAAAGAGTGCAGTGGCGGTCAAGCTGATGGTCTGTCCTGCTCGTATTGCCAGAATGCGTCCGAGCTCTTTGGCGGCGCTGCCAATAGAGGTTTCAAGCGCAACAGCGGCTGCTTCGCCAAGCAACGCACCGCTTTGCCCCAGTACAACTGCACCGCCGGCAGCAGATGAATAGGGGATGGTAAATGTGCTGGCTGTCGTGACTTGGTCTCTGCGCTGATCTTCATCAAGCCGGGACTTGTATTGGATCTGTTCTTGACGCCGTTCGGCGTGCTGACGATAGCCCTCATGTATTGCATCAATTTCGCGCCACTTGATTTCCTGTTCGGCATAATGCGCAGACAGCGCCTGGATTTTCTCACTTAGTAAACGGATCGACTCGGTAAGTAACTTTGCATCAAGTGCAGCTTTATAGGCAGTTTCCCACTTGTTATGCGTCGCTTGAACAAGAGAAGGATTGCCAGTACTGTACTGAGCCAAGCTATATTTATAATCCTCACTTTCGCGCGAAAGTGGATTATTACCATCAAAAGATTTCGCCTGCGCAGATTTCTCCTGCAACTCGACGTTCTTTTTGGCAATCAAACCTGCAATTTCAGACTTTTCCTTTGAGATAAGGTAAAGCTGCCAACGCTCATCGCCAGGAGAGTCAGGCGGCCTTTTAGCTGCGAGTATCTCTGTTTCAAGACGTTGGGTAATAGCTGCAGATTTCGCAGCGTGTGCTTGGTCAAATTCAGCTCGTCTAGCCGCGTATGTCTGGACCAGCTTTTCGACTAGTTGTCGGTGAGCCGCTTGACGCTCGGCTTGTGCTTGCGCCTCAGCTTCAGCTCTCGCTCGGGCTTCAACTTCGGCTCGATGTTGAGCAATGGCTTTCTTCCTGGCCTTTGCGCGCTTTTTCGCCTTTTTACTGCTTGACCCTCCGAACCCGCCGCTGAAAAATCCGCCGCCACCTCCTGAGCCAAACCCTACTCCCCAACCACCGCCACCCGAACCTGAATTACCACTACCTTTTCCGTAAGGGTCGTAGTCATTACCCTTTGTTACAACTATATTCTTTTCAGGTGGGTTTACACTTCCATCATCTTTGCTCATACAAATGTCCTTTTGTTTGTATGAGCGACTTTATTAAGTCTGATTATCTAGAACGATATAAATATATACCTCAGAGTATCCTGATATTTCAAAAAACAATGATTTTTGAAACCACGGTGCCGATAAAGTTAAGTGTTACTTTCGGCTTGCCAAGTTATCAAACCGAAATCACCACCTTCCCCACCGCCCGTCTCTGCCCCAACGAATCAATCGCCTTGCCCGCGTCCTCCAGTGAGTAAACCTGCGAAACCAGCGGCTTTAATTTCCCTTGCGCATACCAGCCAAACAACTGCTGGAAGTTGGCGGCATTGTCCTGGGGTTGGCGTTGTGCGAAAGAGCCCCAGAACACGCCGAGCACCGCAGCGCCTTTAAGCAGCGCGAGGTTGACGGGCAGTTCGGGGATGCGGCCGCTGGCGAAGCCGACCACGAGTAAGCGACCGTTCCAGGCGATGGAGCGGATGGCTTGGTCGAAGAGGTCGCCGCCGACCGGGTCGTAGATGACGTCTGCGCCGTTGCCGTTGGTGAGGCGTTTGATTTCTTCTTTGAGGTGGGTTTCGCTGTAGTTGATGAGTTCGTCGGCGCCGGCGTTTTTCGCGACCGCGAGTTTTTCAACCGAGCTGGCGGCGGCGATGACGCGGGCGCCCATGGCTTTGCCGATTTCCACGGCCGCCAGACCGACTCCGCCGGACGCGCCGAGCACCAGCAAGGTTTCGCCGGGTTGCAGGTTGGCGCGCTGTTTCAGCGCATGCATCGAGGTGCCATAGGTCATGCTGAACGCGGCGGCGGTGTTGAAGTCCATGGCTTCGGGCATGGGCAGGACGTTATAGCCCGCCACGGCGACCTGTTCGGCGAAGCTGCCCCAGCCGGTCAGGGCCATGACGCGGTCGCCGACTTTCAAATGGGTGACTTTTTCGCCAACCGCCGACACCACGCCCGCGGCTTCGCCGCCCGGTGAGAATGGAAATGGCGGCTTGAATTGGTATTTGCCTTCGATGATCAGCGTGTCTGGAAAATTGACCCCGGCGGCGTGGACATTCAGGAGGATTTCGTTCTTCTTGATTTCCGGGCTCGCGATGTCTTCGAGCACCAGGGTTTCGGCGGGGCCAAACGCTTTGCACAGCAAGGCTTTCATCGGACTATTCCTTTTGGACTTGTGGCCGATACGTTCAGGTATGTGGGTTTTTGCGTCAATGAGCATGGCCCGGCCTGATAAGCCTGCATAAGTTGCAGTAACCTATGCGCCAAACCGGATAAGGAGTGGAGTGTGAAAGCGTGGATCCTGATGTTGTTGGCCCTGTCACTGCCCGTCATGGCGCAGGAAGCAGCCAAAGAGGGCGAGGCGCCCAAGGCCATTTATGTTTCGCTGACGCCACCGTTCGTGGGCAACTACGCACTGGACGGCGGGCCGAAACTGCGGGTTTACAAGGCTGACATCGCCTTGCGCGTGACCGGTCCGGAAGCGCAAGCCGCCGTGAAACGCAATGATCCGCTGATCCGTAATCAGTTGGTGGCGCTGTTCACCCAGCAGACCGTCGACAGCATGAGCAGCGCCGAAGCCAAGGAAAAGATTCGTCAGGAAGCCCTCAAGCAGGTTCAGCAAGTCATGACCGACGAAGAAGGCAAGCCCGTGGTTGAAGACTTGCTGTTCAACAACTTCATCGTTCAATAATCCGCAACGCAATCAGCGCAATGCCAGCACCGCCGCCCATTGTTCGGCGGTGACCGGCATGACGGACAGGCGACTGCCTTTCTGCACCAGCGGCAGTTGTTCAAGTGTCGCTTGCTGTTTCAGGTAACCCAGCCCAAGCACTTTCGGGAAGGCTTCGACGAAGGTCACGTCGATGGCCGTCCACGGATTTTTTTCCGCGCTGGCCTTGGCGTCGAAGTAGTGGCTTTGCGCATCCAGCGCAGTGGGGTCCGGATAACCCGCCTGGCTGATCCGTCCGATCCCGGCAATGCCTGGCTCCGGGCAGCTGGAGTGGTAGAAGAAAAACTCGTCGCCCACCGCCATCGCGCGCAAAAAATTGCGTGCCTGATAATTGCGAACCCCGTCCCAGCGCGCTGTGCCGAGCTTTTGCAGATTCGCGATAGAGAACTCATCGGGCTCGGATTTCATCAGCCAGTAGGCCATTTTTCGTGCTCCTGAAAAGGGGAATGGACAGGTTGTCAGACACTTTACGGATAAACCGACGGTTGGCTGACGTCAGTGTTTGCGTGTCTGCCCGTGTTGTCGGAGAATGCCGGGATTTTAAGCACCACGCTGTTGCACGGCCTATACAAAAACCGCTGCTGACATCGTATTGATTTGCCGACGGAGGGCAATCAATGAAACGCAAGCCGGATTTACTGTGGATTTTGGTCATTTTGTTCGGCTTGGGTGTCGTGACGACGGGTTATGCGCAAAGTTTGTGGGCCAGCAAGCCAGACGCGCCAGTGGAAATTACCCAACAGCAGCAGAAGTATCCTTCGCGGCATTGATTCCCATTGTTGGGCGGGCTTGACGCGTTCCGTAGGACCGGCTTTAGCCGGGAGGAGGCCAGCGCATCCGCAGTAGCTGCGTCGTCAGACCGTGCTCTCCCGGCTAAAGCCGGTCCTACAGGTCAGTTCAGGTCCCGTGCTCGCCTTCTCACGCCAGATACCAGCCCTTATCCGAAACAGTGCCATCGAGCGGCACGTCCCAACTGGCTTGCGCCAGTCGTTCGACCTTCTGACATTCATGCGCCAATCCCAGCAAAACCGGCTTCTGCCAGGCTTTTCGACGGGCGCGATAGGCCAGGCTGCGATCATAGAATCCGCCACCCATGCCCAATCGCCCGCCTTCGTCATCGAAACCCACCAACGGCATCAGAATCAGGTCCAGCGCCCAGATCTTGCGCTGGCGTGCGGGATTGATGCGCGGTTCGGGGATGCGAAAACGATTGGGCTTGAATTTTTCGCCGGGCCTGACCCGCTGGAAAACCATCTTGGTTCGCGGCCAGGCGCTGAGCACCGGCAGGTACGTGGCTTTACCGCGACGCTGGGCGGCGCGCAGCAACAGACGCGGATCGATTTCGCCGTCCATGGGCAGATACAGCGAAATATGCCGGGCGCGGCGAAACAAGGGATGTTGCGCCAACTGACGATAAAGTCCGCGAGCCGCTGCACGCTGCTGACTGGCACTCAAGGCACGCCGCGCCTTGCGTAACCGACGACGCAATTGCTGGCGGGTAAGTGGCGCTTCGCAGGTCATGAGAGAAGGGTCATGCAGGCTGATCCATTGAAGGTTGAACCAGGGTTGAGTCGTCAGGGCGACGATCTCGGGGTTGTCGACGCCGGGCAAAACCGGCGGCAGACAGAATGGGTGCTCCCCGACGAACCGCTGTCGGTGTAGCCCTTGAACCCGAAAGTTCAAGGTGGAGATTGCAGGAGGTTTTAAGGCTTTCCGTCAAGCGGACATGCACACCAACCCCAACGTGCAACCCCCGTGGTTGTGCGTATCGGCTCAGGGACATGACCGACTGGCAAGCACTCCAGGGAGCGGCGCAAGTATACCCGAAACTCTTCGCAACATTCAGCTTCGAGGTGCATCCGGTGCCGAATCCGCGTCTGTGGAGAGCACCAGGTCGACGCGATCAAGCAGGTCCCGGACCTGCTCGCGAGTCGAGCCGCTGGTCTGCACGTCAGGCAAATCCTGCTTATGCAAAAGATCGTGGGTAATGTTCAGCGCGGCCATTACGGCAATACGGTCGGCGCCGATAACTTTGCCGCTGCTGCGGATTTCACGCATTTTTCCGTCCAGGTAACGCGCAGCGCTGACCAGGTTGGTGCGCTCTTCCTGAGGGCAAATGATCGAATATTCTTTGTCGAGAATTTGGACAGTAACGTTATTGCCGTTGCTCATGAGTCTTGCTCCAGGGCCTTGAGGCGCGAAATCATTGACTCGACCTTTTGCCGGGCGATTTCGTTTTTTTCAATGAGGTGAGCGCGTTCCTCGCGCCAGGACTTTTCCTGAGCTAATAGGATTCCGTTTTCGCGTTTAAGTTGCTCGACACGCGTAATCAGTAATTCTAGTCGGGCCATCAGCGCTTGCAGGTCGGTGTCTTCCATTGTTTTCCACTGAATACTTTCTGATGAGTGGCACAGGAGCTGGCTTTGAGCCACAGCCTTGGACGGCCGCCTTGATGATCTTGTTGCGCGATTAGTCTAGGATACAAGACCTCCATTCTAGACATTGCGCCGTTTGGCGACTAGTTACCCATGCCCATTCAGAATTCCCCGTACAAAGCGTTCGCCACCCTGCTTGCCAGCAGCGGTCATCCTGTCTCTCCTGCCGAGCTGCATGGCCTGTTACTGGGTCGCAGTTGCGCCGGTGCAGGCTTCGAAAACGAAGGCTGGTTGATCGACGCCACCGAAATACTCGGCTCCGCGCCCGAAGACAACGTCCGTCAGGCCTTGATCGGTCTGCAGGAAATGGTCAAGGGCGAACTCACCAGCGACGACATGACCGTTGTGCTGCTACTGCCCGGCGATGACGAACCGCTCGGGGAGCGCGCTATCGCATTGGGCCAATGGTGCCAGGGTTTTCTCGCCGGTTTCGGTTTGACTGCCCGTGACAATGCCATTAGTGGCGAAGCCATGGAAGTGTTGCAGGATCTGGCGGCGATTTCCCAGGTCCAGGATGCGCTGGAAGAGTCCGAAGACGGCGAAAGCGATTACATGGAAGTCATGGAATACCTGCGCGTCGCGCCGCTGTTGCTGTTCACCGAATGCAACAAGCCCGAAGCACCCGCGCCGAAACCTTCGCTGCACTGATCGTTCATCATCGGCGACTCGGTCAGGGCTGGAATTGCGCCTTGACCGAACGCTCCAAAAGGGAACCCGCCTGCCAATGATCCATATCCCCAAGTCGGAATACGCTCGTCGACGCAAGGCCTTGATGGCGCAGATGGAACCCAACAGCATCGCGATATTGCCCGCCGCGGCCGTGGCGATTCGCAACCGCGATGTCGAGCACGTCTACCGCCAGGACAGCGACTTTCAATACCTGAGCGGCTTCCCGGAACCTGAAGCCGTGGTGGTGCTGATTCCCGGCCGCGAATATGGCGAGTACGTCTTGTTCTGCCGCGAGCGCAATCCTGCGCGTGAGCTGTGGGATGGCCTGCGTGCCGGACAGGAAGGCGCGATTCGCGATTTTGGCGCCGATGATGCGTTCCCGATCAACGACATCGACGACATCCTGCCGGGCCTGATCGAAGGCCGCGACCGGGTGTACTCGGCCATGGGCAGCAACCCGGAGTTCGACCGCCATCTGATGGACTGGATCAACGTGATCCGCTCCAAGGCGCACCTGGGCGCGCAACCGCCGAAAGAGTTTGTTGCGCTGGATCATCTGCTGCATGACATGCGCCTGTATAAATCGGCGGCAGAAGTGAAGGTCATGCGCGAGGCTGCGCAGATTTCCGCCCGCGCCCATGTGCGAGCCATGCAAGCCAGTCGCGCCGGCCTGCACGAGTTCAGCCTTGAGGCCGAACTGGATTACGAATTTCGTAAAGGCGGGGCGAAGATGCCGGCTTACGGCTCCATCGTCGCCTCGGGCCGCAACGCCTGCATCCTGCATTACCAGGAAAACGACGCGGTGCTCAAGGATGGCGATCTGGTGCTGATCGACGCGGGTTGTGAAATTGACTGCTATGCCAGCGACATCACCCGCACTTTTCCGGTCAGCGGCAGGTTTTCCCCGGAGCAGAAAGCTATCTACGAGTTGGTGCTCAAATCCCAGGAAGCGGCCTTCGCCGCCATCGGCCCGGGCAAGCACTGGAATCAGGCGCATGAAGCGACGGTGCATGTGATCACGGCCGGGCTGGTCGAGCTGGGATTGCTGCAAGGCGACGTCGGCGAACTGATCGTCAACGAAGCCTTCAAACCGTTCTACATGCACCGCGCCGGGCACTGGCTGGGCATGGACGTGCATGACGTCGGTGACTACAAGGTTGGCGGTGAATGGCGCGTGCTGGAAGTCGGCATGGCGCTGACCGTCGAACCGGGCATCTACATTGCCCCGGACAATCAGAACGTCGCGAAGAAATGGCGCGGCATTGGTGTGCGAATCGAGGATGACGTTGTGGTGACCAAACAAGGTTGTGACATTCTTACCGATGGCGTGCCCAAGACTGTTGCCGCCATCGAGGCGCTGATGGCCGAAGCCCGAAATCAACCGGGATGGGCCGCATGAGTCGTTTCAATCTCGCCATCGTCGGCGGTGGTCTGGTGGGCGCCAGTCTCGCTTTGTCATTGCAGGCCGGTGCCAAGGCGCGGGGCTGGAAGATCGTGCTGATCGAACCCTTCGCCCCCGGCGACACTTATCAACCGAGCTACGACGCGCGTTCTTCGGCGCTGTCGTTCGGCGCGCGGCAAATCTATGAACGCCTTGGCCTATGGCAAGACATCGCCCGTCGCGCCGAGCCGATCCGGCAAATCCTGGTCTCGGATCGCGGTCGTTTCGGCGCAGCGCGTTTGTCGGCCATTGAAGAAGGTGTGCCGGCCTTGGGCTACGTGGCGGAAAACGCCTGGCTGGGCCAATGCCTGTGGCGCGGTCTGGACGAGAGCGTGGTCAGCTGGCGCGTGCCCGCCGAGGTCAAGCACATGCAGGCCTTGGCCGATGGCTATCGCCTGACGCTGGACGACGAAACCGAACTGGAATGCGATCTGGCGGTGCTCGCTGACGGCGGCCGTTCCAGCCTGCGCGAGCAACTGGGTATCGGGGTGCGTCAGCGGCCTTACAACCAGAGCGCACTGATCGCCAACATCACGCCCAGCGAAGCCCATTGCGGCCAGGCGTTCGAGCGTTTCACCGACGAAGGTCCGATGGCGCTGTTGCCGCTGCCGGAAAACCGCTGTGCGCTGGTCTGGACGCGCACCGGCAAAGACGTCGAACGTCTCGCCGCGCTGGACGACCGCGCTTTTCTCAGCGAACTGCAAAATGTCTTCGGCTATCGCTTGGGCACCTTGCGTCAGGTCGGCGCGCGGCATGTTTACCCGCTCAATCTGATCGAAGCCGAAGAACAGGTGCGCTCGCATCTGGTGGTGCTCGGCAATGCCGCCCACAGCCTGCATCCGATTGCCGGACAAGGTTTCAACCTGTCATTGCGCGATGCGCATGCGCTGGCAGAAGCCCTGCTGGCCAGCGACAAACTGCCCGGTGACCTGCCGACCTTGCTGGCTTATCGCGAGCGCCAGCGTCTGGATCAACAGATGACGGTGGGTTTTTCCGATCAGGTGACACGCCTGTTCGGCAGCACGCAACCACTGGTCGCGACCGGTCGCAACCTCGGGCTGCTGGGGCTGGACCTGTTGCCGGGCGCCAAGCGCTGGTTTGCGCGTCAGGCCATGGGGCTGGGGACTCGCTCCGATGTCTGACGCACCTCTTTCCAAATTCCGGCTGACGCCGCAAGCGAGAACGATTTAAAGCATGGAAACGCGCGCAGATCTGCTGATTGTCGGGGCCGGAATGGTCGGTAGCGCTCTGGCGCTGGCGTTGCAGGGCAGCGGCCTGAATATCATCGTGCTCGACGGCGGCCCGCTGGACGTCAAACCGTTCGATTCGCAGGCGGCGTTCGAGCCTCGGGTCAGCGCCTTGTCGGGCGCCAGCCAGCGCATCCTGCAACGTCTCGGCGCCTGGGATGGCATTGCCAGCCGCCGCGCCAGTCCGTATGGCGAAATGCAGGTCTGGGACGGCAGCGGCACGGGGCAGATTCATTTTTCCGCGTCCAGTGTTCACGCCGAAGTGCTGGGTCATATCGTTGAAAATCGCGTGGTGCAGGATGCGTTGCTTGATCGCCTGCACGACAGCGATATCGGCCTGCTCGCCAATGCGCGGCTGGAACAGATGCGCCGCTCCGGTGATGACTGGCTGCTGACGCTGGCGGACGGTCGCCTGTTGCGCGCGCCGCTGGTGGTGGCCGCCGATGGCGCGAACTCTGCCGTGCGACGCCTGACCGGTACCGAAACCCGCGAATGGGATTACCTGCATCACGCCATCGTCACCAGCGTGCGCACCGCCGACTCCCATCGTAAGACCGCCTGGCAGCGCTTCACGGACAACGGCCCGCTGGCCTTCCTGCCGCTGGAACGTGAGGGCGAGCATTGGTGTTCCATCGTCTGGTCGGTGACGCCCGGCGAAGGCGAACGCCTGATGGCGCTGGACGACGAAACATTCTGCCGCGAACTGGAACAGGCCTTCGAAGGGCGACTCGGCCCGGTGCTCAGCGCCGATCCGCGCGTGTGCGTGCCGCTGCGCCAACGGCATGCCAAGCGCTATGTGGCCGAAGGTCTGGCGTTGATCGGCGACGCGGCGCACACCATTCACCCGCTGGCCGGGCAAGGCGTGAACCTGGGTTTCCTGGATGCTGCCGTGTTGGCCGAAGTGTTGCTGCATGCTGCCGAACGCGGCGAGCGGCTGGCCGATGTGCGCGTACTAAGCCGCTTCGAGCGCCGCCGCATGCCGCACAATCTGGCGCTGATGGCGGCCATGGAAGGCTTCGAACGTCTATTCCAGGCCGACCCATTGCCGCTGCGCTGGCTGCGCAATACCGGGCTGAAAGTGGTCAATCAACTGCCGGAAGCCAAGGCGATTTTCGTGCGTCAGGCGTTGGGCTTGAGCGGGGATTTGCCGGAGTTGGCCAAGCTTTGAATCACGGCATCCGTAGGACCGGCTTTAGCCGGGAGGCCATTCTCCCGGCTGAAGCCAGTCCAAAGGATCGAGATCAGCATCGGTCGTTTGCAACATCTGGTAACGCCTGAATCGGGAGTTCGATTGAGATAGCAAATGGGATTCACTACCATTTCGCCTCATTTTACAAACGCGAGACACTCCCATGCAGGCAAGCAAGCGTCTTCTGGCTGCTTTGACACTGACAGTGCTCGGCAGCGCCGCACAAGCTGCCGACGAGGTAGTGGTGTATTCATCACGGATCGATGAGCTGATCAAACCCGTATTCGATGCCTACACCGCCAAGACCGGCGTGAAGGTCAAGTTCATCACCGACAAGGAAGCCCCGCTGATGCAGCGGATCAAGGCCGAAGGTGAAAACGCCACCGCTGACCTGCTGCTGACGGTCGACGCCGGCAACCTCTGGCAGGCTGAGCAGATGGGCATTCTGCAACCGTTCACCTCGCCGGTGATCGACGCCAACATTCCTGCGCAATATCGCTCCTCGACGCACAGCTGGACTGGCCTGAGCCTGCGCGCGCGGACCATCGCCTATTCGACCGATCGGGTCAAACCGGCTGACTTGTCCACCTACGAAGCGCTGGCGGGCAAGGATTGGGAAGGTCGTCTGTGCCTGCGCACCGGCAAGAAGGTCTATAACCAATCGCTGACCGCCACCCTGATCGAAACCCACGGCGCCGACGCCTCCGAGAAAATCCTCAAGGGCTGGGTCAACAACCTGTCCACCGATGTGTTCTCCGATGACATCGCGGTGCTCGAAGCCATCAATGCGGGCCAATGCGACGTCGGCATCGTCAACAGCTATTACTACGGTCGTCTGCACAAGGACAATCCGAAGCTGGCGGTGAAACTGTTCTGGCCCAATCAGTCTGATCGCGGGGTGCACGTGAATCTATCCGGAATCGGCCTGACCAAGTACGCTCCGCACGCCGAGGCCGCCAAAGCCATGGTCGAGTGGATGACCGGCCCGGAAGCCCAGACGATTTTCTCCGGTACCAACCAGGAATTCCCGGCCAACCCGAAAGTCGCGCCATCTGCGGAAGTCGCGAGCTGGGGTTCGTTCAAGGCCGACACGATTCCAGTGGAAGTGGCCGGCAAGCGTCAGGCCGAAGCGATCCGCATGATGGATCGTGTGGGCTGGAATTGATTTAAAGCCAAACCCCGTTGGAGCGAGGCGCCCCGTAGGACCGGCTTTAGCCGGGAGAGCAGTCTCGCGGCTAAAGCCGCTCCTGCGGTTCCACAGTTGCCCACTATTTTAAGGCCCCATCTTGGCCCATCCCGCCCAACGCCGCTGGTACCCGCTGGTCTTCGCCATCGCCGCTCTGGTGCTGCTGCCGCTGAGCGTGCTGCTGTTGTCGTGGCAGACCATCGATCAGCAGATCTGGTCGCACCTCTGGGAAACCCAGATGACCCGCTTGCTGGGCAATACGCTGACGCTGGTGCTTGGCGTCGGCGTGGGCGTTACCGTGTTGGGCGTGAGTCTGGCGTGGCTGACCAGCCTGTGTGAATTCCCCGGTCGGCGTTGGCTGGACTGGGCGTTGATGCTGCCGTTTGCAATCCCGGCCTACGTGCTGGCGTTTGTGTTTGTCGGCCTGCTGGATTTCGCCGGGCCGGTGCAAAGCCTGCTGCGCGAATGGTTCGGCAGCGGCCTGCGCCTGCCACGGGTGCGCTCCACCGGCGGCGTGATCATCGTGTTGGTGCTGGTTTTTTACCCTTACGTGTATTTGCTGGCGCGCTCGGCCTTCCTCGCTCAGGGCAAAGGCTTGATGGAAGCCGCACGGATTCTCGGCCAAAGCCCGTTGCAAGCGTTCTGGCGCGTGGCCTTGCCGATGGCGCGTCCGGCGATTGGCGCGGGCGTCGCGTTGGCGCTGATGGAAACCCTGGCTGATTTCGGGGCCGTGGCGGTGTTCAACTTCGACACCTTCACCACGGCCATCTACAAAACCTGGTATGGCTTCTTCAGCCTCTCCAGCGCCGCTCAGCTGGCCAGCCTGTTGTTACTGGCGGTCATGCTGGTGCTGTACGGCGAACGGCGCGCACGTGGCGCGAGCCGGCCCACCAACGAGCGACCTCGGGTCAAGGCGCTCTATCACTTGCGGGGTTTCAAGGCGTTTGCCGCGACGTTCTGGTGTGGGCTGGTGTTTGCCTGCGCCTTCGCCGTGCCGCTGCTGCAACTGATCGTCTGGGTCTGGCAGCGCGGGCGTTTCGATCTGGACGAGCGCTATACCGGATTGATCGTCCATACGCTGTATCTGGGCGGCATGGCGGCGCTGATTACGGTCAGCGTCGCACTGATCCTGGCCTTCGCCCGTCGCCTGGCACCGACCCGGACAATTCGCTCTGGCGTGAGTCTGGCCAATCTGGGCTATGCCTTGCCGGGTTCGGTATTGGCGGTGTCGATCATGCTGGCGTTCAGTTATCTGGACCGCGAGTGGGTCATTCCGCTTTCCAGCTGGCTTGGCGGCGCGGGCAAACCGTTGCTGCTCGGCAGTCTGGCGGCGTTGCTGCTGGCGTATCTGGTGCGCTTTATTGCGGTGGCTTACGGGCCGCTGGAAAACAGTCTGGCGCGCATCCGTCCTTCCCTGCCTGAAGCTGCACGCAGCCTCGGCGTCAGCGGGCCGCGCCTGTTTTTCAAGGTTTACCTGCCGTTGCTGGTGCCGGGTGCGTTGAGCGCGGCGTTGCTGGTGTTCGTCGATGTACTCAAAGAGATGCCTGCAACTTTGCTGATGCGTCCATTCGGATGGGACACCCTGGCCGTCCGGATTTTCGAGATGACCAGCGAAGGTGAATGGGCCCGGGCTGCATTACCGGCGCTGACGCTGGTGCTGGTGGGGCTGTTGCCAGTCATCGGTTTAATCCGACGCTCAGCCCGTCAACCGGGGTAGGTGCGGGTCTACCTTCATGCGGCTACAATGCGCCGCAATCGGTGCGGTCTGTCAGACTGTTCGCATGCTGTGATTTGCTTTAAACCCCCGAGTTATTGGGGGCATGCCAGCGTCATGCCTGTCCGCATCTTCGCCACGCCCGGAAGGAGAAACCCATGGGACAGCGTACGCCGCTCTTTGACCTGCACCTCGCGCTCGGCGCGAAAATGGTCGATTTTGGTGGTTGGGACATGCCTTTGCATTACGGATCGCAAGTCGAGGAACACCATCAGGTGCGCCGCGACTGCGGTGTGTTCGATGTGTCGCACATGAACGTGATCGACGTCACCGGCAGTCAGGCGCAACTCTGGCTGCAATATCTGCTCGCCAACGACGTGGCCCGGCTGCAAAGTCCCGGCCGCGCCTTGTACAGCGCGATGCTCAATAACGATGGCCAGGTGATCGACGACATGATCGTCTACCTCACCGACAGCGGTTATCGTCTGGTGGTCAACGCCGCCACCGGTGGCAAGGATCTGGCCTGGATGCAGGCGAATCTGAACGATTTCGACGTGCAGCTGAGCGCGCATCCTGAACTGGCCTTGCTGGCCATTCAGGGCCCGCACGCGCGCAGCAAAATCGCCGAACTGGTGCCCAACGCCCGCGCCGAGCTGATTCGCCAGCTCAAGCCGTTCGAAGGCCGACAGGAAGGCGACTGGTTCATTGCGCGCACTGGCTACACCGGCGAAGACGGTCTGGAAATCATCCTGCCCGCCGTGCAGGCACCGAGTTTCTTCAATGATCTGGTCGGCGCAGGCATTTCGCCTATCGGCCTCGGCGCGCGCGACACCTTGCGCCTTGAGGCCGGGATGAACCTGTACGGGCAGGACATCGACGAGCATGTCTCGCCGCTGGTCTCCAACATGGCCTGGACCATCGCCTGGGAGCCCGCCGCGCGTCAGTTCATCGGCCGTGGGGCGCTGGAAGCCGAGCGGGACGCGGGCGTTGCCTCGAAACTTGTAGGGCTGGTGCTTGAAGAACGCGGCGTTTTGCGCGCTCATCAAGTGGTACGCATCGCAGAAATTGGCGAAGGAGAGATCACCAGTGGTAGTTTCTCTCCTACGCTAAGCAAGTCGATTGCCTTGGCGCGTGTGCCGATGGCGACTGCTGACCGAGCCGAGGTGGAAATCCGCGGCAAGTGGTATCCGGTTCGCGTGGTCAAGCCTGCGTTCGTGCGTCATGGCAAAACCCTGATCTAAAATTTCCTGGCGGGTTTTCCGCTGACTCGATGTAGAGGATGACTATATGAGCAATATTCCCGCCGAACTGCGTTTTGCTGAAAGCCACGAATGGGCACGTCTGGAAAGTGATGGCAGCGTGACCGTCGGCATTTCCGATCACGCTCAGGAAGCGCTGGGTGATGTGGTGTTCGTTGAACTGCCGGAAATCGGCAAAGTGTTCGCCGCTGGTGATGCTGCGGGCGTCGTTGAGTCGGTTAAAGCTGCGTCGG
>Ga0247730_1000776_pt1 | contig 20627 bp, 24 predicted proteins | sample UWRJL073202C2_FD_180959 | JGI IMG/M metagenome (GOLD analysis project Ga0247730, IMG submission 180959) | Plant litter microbial communities from Arlington Agricultural Research Station in Wisconsin, United States - UWRJ-L073-202C-2 | ecosystem: Environmental > Terrestrial > Plant litter >... | reverse complement strand
CCACCAGTCCGGCGGATGCTGCGACGGTTCATCGCCGATGTGTTATCCGGCCGACGAATTCATGATCGGCGATGGCGATGTCAGGCTCGGGGAAATCGGTGGTGTGCCGGTCTATATCGGCGGCAGCCAGTTTCTGGCCTGGCAGCACACGCAGCTGATCATCGACGTGGTGCCGGGAAGGGGCGGGATGTTTTCGCTCGATAACGGCCGGGAGAAACGGTTCTTGACGCGATCAAGATTGTTTGGCGGTGGTGAGGCTTGTGCCGTGCCGGGCGCGGCGTAAATTTACGCGCCGCGGCCCGATCTCAGCCCTTGTGGGGATCGGAAAAGCGTAACCCTCAGTCGAACAGGCTCGACACCGACTGTTCCATCGCCGTGCGGTTGATCGCTTCGCCCATCAGGCTGGCGGTGCTGAGCACGCGGATGTTGTGGGCCGACTGCACCGCGGTCGTTGGCTGGATTGTGTCGGTGATCACCAGTTCCTTCAGCTTCGACGAGGTGATACGGGCGACCGCGCCCCCTGACAGCACGCCATGGGTGATATAGGCAGTGACGCTCGCAGCGCCCTTGGCCAGCAATGCGTCGGCAGCATTGCAGAGCGTACCGCCGGAATCGACGATGTCGTCGATCAGCAGGCAATCCTTGCCGCTTACATCGCCGATGATGTTCATGACTTCGGATTCACCGGGGCGGTCGCGGCGCTTGTCGACGATCGCCAGCAAACAGTCCAGCCGCTTGGCCAGCGACCGGGCGCGGACCACGCCGCCGACGTCGGGCGAGACGACAACGACGTTGCTGGTGTCGTAGTTCGCCTTGATGTCGCGCGTCAGGATCGGAACGGCATAGAGATTGTCGGTCGGGATGTCGAAGAAACCCTGGATCTGGCCGGCATGCAGGTCGAGTGTCAACACGCGGTCGGCACCGGCCTCGGTGATCAGGTTGGCAACCAGCTTGGCCGAGATCGGCGTGCGGCCGGAGGCGCGGCGATCCTGGCGGGCATAGCCGAAATAGGGGAGTACCGCGGTGACGCGGCGTGCTGACGAGCGACGCATAGCGTCACACATAATCAGCAGTTCCATCAGATGGTCATTTGTCGGGAAGGACGTCGATTGAACGAGAAAAATGTCCTCGCCGCGCACGTTTTCCTGAATTTCAACGAAAATTTCCTGGTCCGCAAACCGTCTGACGGTAGCCTTCCCGAGGGGTACGTTGAGATAATTGCAGATCGCTTCGGCCAATTGCCGGTTCGAGTTGCCTGCGAATACCTTCATTTTGGCCCGCCTGTTACCGTGCTGTTGGGCGCTTAATAGCGCCCCTACCTTCGAATGCAAGGGGCTTGACCATTTTGGGCTTTTTTTTCGTAAAAACTCTGTGACTTAACTCTTAGCCGGACTGCTTGCCGCGCCACTCCAGATAGTTGGCGATGGTTTTCCGGGCGATCTGCTGCATCAGCGACGGCGGCACCGAGGCCCAGGGGTCCTTGGCCTCAGACGGGAAGCTTTCCTGGCCCTGCATGCGGTGCTGGCGGGCGCCGGCATTGTCGAGCACGTCCCAGACATAGACGATCGTCACCTTGTCGCCCTCGCTAAAGGCGGAGAAATAGCCCTTGAGAATATGCTCGGCCGTGGTGTCGGCGGAATTCTTGATCGTCAGGCCGTTGGCCCGGGATTCGGCACCGAGTTGGCGTGACAACGGTGTCACCGCCTGCACCGGTGCGCCGATGATCGGCAGGAAGCGTACGGTGCCGGCCGCCGAGGTCGGCGGCAGCGAGGCGACCTGGGATGTTTCCGGCGCGGCGCTCGCTGACTGTGAAGCCGAGGCAGCCATGGGCGCGGCGCGGCGCGGTCGCGGCGCTTCTTGCTGCCGGGCCTGCTCTGCGGCCGGCGGCGCTTCCTCTGCCTGTTCGGTTGGCGCTGCGTCCGACTGCATCAGAAGGGCGGTATCGGGATACATCTGCTGGCCGTTCTGGAGCGCCTGGGCCTGCGCTTCCAGCGAACTCTGCGGGCGGCTGGACTGGTAGGCTTGTTCCGGCGCGGAAGGAAAATTCTGCGGTGGTGCGCCAAGCGTGACACCGGTATCCGGGCCGTTGGCGATCCGCCGCGCCTCGGCCGAGGTCACCGGGGTCGATTGCGTCGAGGTGTCGCCGATATCGACCTGCGGCGTCAGCGCATCAGTGGTGTTGCAGGACGTGAGGACGAGTGCTGCAAACAATGCGGCGGGGGCTATGGCTGCATGCTTCATCCCGAACCCGTCCTTTCTTCCCCGCCGGGTTTCCCCGGCGTCAATCGTTGTGGCCGCGCGACCGGCTGCGGCTGATCCAGCCATCTTCGCACGATCATCTTATCGAACAATGAACTCCAGCCCATGGCGCGACAGAGGTTTGGGGGCGTCCTCCGTGGTGCGATAGGTATGACCGAGCGACATCGCCGTGCCGCTGTCGGAATCCATGATGATCATGTGCACAAACAGCGCCATGTCGGGCAGGATTTCCTGCGGATTGCCGAGGTGGAACATCTGGTGCTCCATCCAGGACGGCGAGAAGCGGGCGCCGAGCGAATAGCCGCAGGCGTTCAGCCGGTGACGCGACAGGCCGCGCTCGTCCATGATCCGGGCATGGGTATCGAACACGTCGCCAAATGTGTGGCCCGGGCGCAAGACTTCCTCGATCGCAGTGATGGTTTCAAAGCAGGCGGCATAGAGCTCCTTGTGCCGATGGCTCGGCTCGCCGATGACCACCGTGCGCATCATTGCCGCGTGGTAATGGGCGCTGGCGCCGGCCCATTCGAGCGTCAGCTGGTCGGTGTCATCCAGCTTGCGGCGACCGGACTTGTAGCGGCAGAGCAGCGCATCGGCGCCTGAGCCGATGATGAATTCGTTGGCGGGATAATCGCCGCCGCCGGAAAAGACGGCGCCCTGCATCGCCGCGAGGATGTCGGCCTCGTCGGCGCCGGGTTTGATCAGGGCCAGGCCGGCATCAAGCGCGTCATCGGCAAGTGCGGCGGCACGCTCGACATAGACGAGTTCGGCCGGGCTTTTGACCAGTCGCAACCCGCTGACCAGATAGGAGGCATCGACGATCTGGCCGAAGGAGGCCAGCTGGTGATCGAGCAGGCGGGCGACACGGCCGGTCATGCCGTGGGTGTCGTATTCGACGCCGATGCGCATGCCGAGCAGGTCGAGTTCGCTCAAGAGGTTTTTGAGGTCCATGGTCGGGTCGGCATTGACCCGGTCGACCCAGATGGCGATGTTTTCGATATTGGACGTCTGGCGGGCCTGGCGCAGGTCGGCCGAGCGGGTGATCAGCGTCATCCGGCCGTCGGCGGTCACCACCAGCGTCTGGAAGAAGCAGTAGCCGAATGTGTCGTAGCCGGTCAGCCAGTACATGCTTTCCTGGGCAAACAGCAGCATGGCGTCGAGTTTTTCCGCGCGCATTTTTTCCGTCAGGCGCGTCAGGCGGGCGGCGTATTCGGCCGGGTCGAAATGCAGTGCCATGTCAGGCCTCCACGAGTGCGATTGCAGACATCTGCCGGCCATAGTCCGGCTCGCCGGCATGGGTGGTGCGGCGGTAGGAATAAAAACGGTCGGCATCGGGATAGGTGCACAGGCCAATACTTTCGGCGGTGACGCCCGCCTGGCGCAGGCGCTTCAGGGTCAGGCCGGGCAGGTCGAACATCGAATGGCCGGGTTTTTCGGAAGGGGTGAAGAACATCGCATAGGCCGGATCCTGGGCGACGAAGCGCTCGACGAATTCCGGGCCGACCTCGTAGCTCGCCTTGCTGATCGACGGGCCGAGGCAGGCGGTGATGGTTTCTCGCTGCGCGCCAAGCGCGATCATCGCCTCGATGGTGTTTTCCAGCACGCCGGTGAGCGCGCCTTTCCAGCCGGCATGGGCCGCGCCGATGACGCCATGGGCGGCATCGGAAAACAGGATCGGGCCGCAGTCGGCGGCCAGCACGCCCAAAATGATGCCGGGCGTCGCCGTCACCAGCGCATCGACTTTCGGCCGCGACCCGTCATGGTCCGGACCGATGGTGATGACGTCGGCCGAATGGCATTGATGAACGGTGGCAAGCGTCTCGGAACCCAGGCCGAACCAGGCGGCGATGCGGGCGCGGTTTTCCTCGACGTCTTCGCGGCGGTCATCGGAGCCGAGGCCCACGTTGAGGCCGCGGTAAATGCCTTCGGAGACGCCGCCTTCGCGGGTAAAAAAGCCGTGGCGGACATGGCCGGCGGCAGCCGCGGTCAGCAGCGGGCTTTCGATCGGCGTGGGCAAGGTCTGGTCTGGCATCTGGGGGCCTGTCTGTCTGCGGACATGTCGCGATTCATCGTTGCCGGTCGCTTCATGTCAACGCTGTTGTACGGGTTTGGTCGAGGCGCGCCGATGTTAAAATGCGCGGTTTGTGGCGGCGGGGCGCGGGGCGGGCGCCTTCTGCGCCTGCTTCGGATTTTGCCAATGTTGGCCCAAGCTGAGGCGTCGTGTCAATCCACCGGGCGAAAGGGCATCAAATGCAGAGACGGGCTGGAGACGGCCAGCACCTTGAAAAGCTCGCCCATGCGACCGCGCCCGGCGCCGGCCAGTCTTGCTGCGGCTTCGGTAATCTCGGCCTGCATCGCGTCGCTCTTGCCGCGTCCAAGCGAGGCGGCGCGTTCGCCAAGACCGAGGCCCATCAGGAAATCGCCCTGGTGCAGGCAGCCGTTGATATGCACGCCGCAGGCCTTGGCGGTTTCGGCCAGATCCTGGAAGTCGACATGGCTGGTGAGATCGGCTTCGCCAGGATGGTCGAGCGGCGGGTCGTATTCATGCATGCGCACTGCCTGCAGCGTATCGCCAAAGCCGGAAACGATGTGGCCATAATCGATGATCACCGCCGTGCCGCCCATGTCGCGCAACCGGTCGCACAGCGTGCTCATCACCGCCTGGCGGGCCGGGGCAAGCTCGAAGATCGTCCCATCCTGAACGGTGGAAGGCGGGAAGGGCAGCGCCGCGCTATCAAGCCCGGCGATGCCAATACCAAAGGCCAGCCGGTCGTCGGCGTCAAGCCCGACCACGCGCTCGCGAAAGCCGGTCGGCGTTTTGATGAACTGGCGGATCGGGATGGCGTCGAACAGCTCATTGGTGGCGAGCAGGGTAAAGCCCTCGGGAACCTCGTCGAAGCTTTTGTGCCAGTGCATGCGGCCACCCTGATCGCCGAGCGTCTGGCGCTGGATGTCCTGCAGTCGGTCGCTGGTTTCCACCATGTGCACGCTCATGGTTTCATAGAGGGCCGGGGCAAGCCGGGCAATGACGCGCAGCATGTCGAGCATCATCGTGCCGCGGCCGGGGCCGATCTCGCACAGCCGTGCATGGGCGGGTGCACCATGGCGCTGCCAGGCATGCACGAGGAGTACGCCGATCATTTCGCCGAACAGCTGGCTGACTTCCGGAGCGGTGACGAAATCGCCGGCCCGGCCGAAGGGCTCGCGGATGCGATAGTAGCCATGGTCGGGGTCGGCCAAGCACATGGCAAAATAATCGGTCACGCTGATCGGGCCGTTGGCACGGATCAGCGTCTTGATCTTTTCACCCAGCACTGTGGTCAAGGGCGGGCCCTCATCGACTGAGTTCCTGGCGGCCGGCGGCCGTACGGGCGCGCACCATCGCCCATAGTCCGGCGAGCAGCATCGGCAGCGACAGCACCATGCCCATGGTCAGCCAGTTGGTGCCGAGCAGATAGCCGAGCTGGGCATCCGGCTCACGGAACAATTCGACGACGATGCGGGCGACGGCATAAAAGCTGACAAAGGCACCGGTGACGAGACCCGGCATTTTCAGGGCGCGGAACCGATAGACCAGGATTGCCAGAAGAACGAACAGCGCCAGGCCCTCGAGGCCAGCCTCATAGAGCTGGCTCGGGTGACGGGCGAACGGGCCGCCAGTGGGAAACACGATTGCCCAGGGCACATCGGTTATCCGGCCCCAGAGCTCACCGTTGACGAAATTGGCGATGCGGCCGAAAAACACGCCGATCGGTACGACGGCAGCGACCACGTCGAACAGGCTCCAGATGCGGATATTGTGGCGGCGGGCAAAAATCAGCATGGCTATGGTCGAGCCGAGAAAGCCGCCATGGAACGACATGCCGCCGTTCCAGATCTGCAGCGCCCGGATCGGTTCGGCTGCCACAGACGCGAAGTCATAGAACAACACATAACCAATGCGGCCGCCGAGCACGATGCCGGCAGAAATCCAGACGATGAAATCGTCAAGATGCACGGCGGTCATCGCCGGCGTGTCGTTCGGCCATAGCGACGGCGTGTTGGCCATGCGGCGTGCATAAAGCCAGCCGAGCATAATGCCGGCGACGTAAGCCAGGCCATACCAGTGGATTGCAAGCGGACCAAGAGACAGCGCCACCGGATCGATGTCCGGAAACGGCAGGATGGCAAGGTGGGCAGGCGCTGACAACAAAATTCTCGGTTCCGTTGGCCTGCGATCCCAAAAAGCGGGGCTTTCCGGTCAGTTCCGCGCGCAGGCTCTGAATACTCGGCGAAAATGGCGTTCCATTCCGGTACGGTCAAGGCGAATTTTCATGTGTCCACCGTATGATAGCGCTTGGACCTAAACGAATTCCACTTGCATCCGTTTGGGCGAGTGCCTACCTGATCAGCAACAGTGTTTTTACGCACGCCAGTGGTATCGACGGCAAAGGAGCCCAACGCCATGACAACCGGACCGAACCGCATTATGGATGAATTCGCCAAGCTGATGACGGATGCCGCAGGTGCCGCTCAAGGGGTGCGCCGCGAGGTGGAAACCGCTTTCCACGCCCAGGCAGAGCGCTGGATGAACAGCCTCGATCTGGTCAAGCGCGAGGAGTTCGAAGTCGTGCGTGAAATGGCTATCAAGGCTCGCGACGAGAACGATGTCTTGAAGGCGCGGCTCGATGCGCTCGAAGCCCGTCTCGCTTCCGACGGCAAGTAGCCAGTACTGAATGGGCGAGCGGCAAGATGCCGTTCGCCGGCGCCTGTGATGGAAAGTCACATTCGCCCAAAATCGTGTTGTTTTCAGCGATTCCGGCTTGTCGTTTGGTCATGAATCAGCATCCAGCAGCCAGTTTGGTTCGATATGGTGCGTTTCACGCCGTTTTCCGGCTCAAAATCAAAATAAATCAATCCTTTTTTAACCCTGTGGACAGGACCAAAAAAGCCAATGGCTTGAGTCATTTATGACTCCCCGCTGATGCCAAATCGAAACCTCTGTCCACAGGCCTGACGGGCAAAATAAGGCAGGAGGGGCTGGCAGTCGGACTCCGCCGTTATACACTGATTTTACAAGATGATTCGAAACGAACCCGGCAAGCTCCACACAGGGTGGAGGCTGTATCTCAGGGTCCGCAGGGCGATCATCTCAAGTGTATTCCGGTCAATCGTTTGCGTCTTTTTGTGTTTGAACACGGGAAGCGTCGCATTCAGCCGGGCAAGAAGGTGCTGCATGAGCCTCATGGAACTAGAACTTGGACGTCAGTCAAACCCGGTCGATATGATCGAGTTTGTTGCTGCCACGAACGACTGGTCATTCGAACGGTCGGGGGAAGACGAGATCGCCATGACGGTTGCCGGCCGCTGGACCGACTATCATGTATCCTTCTCCTGGATGGAAGAATACGAGGCCCTGCATCTGGCCTGCGCCTTCGATATCAAGGTGCCTGAGATCCGCGTCAACGAAGTGATCCGTTTGCTGGCCCAGGTCAACGGCCAGGTTCTGATGGGGCATTTCGACCTCTGGCGTAAGGAAGATGTGGTGATCTTTCGCCAGTCTCTGCTTCTGGCTGGTGGTGCCGAGCCCAACAACCAGCAGGTCGAAGTGTTGCTGTCGAGTGCGCTCGACGCCTGCGAGGCCTATTTCCAGGCGTTTCAGTTCGTCGTCTGGTCGGGCATGGAAGCCAAGGCGGCGATGGAAGCCGTCCTGTTTGAAACCGTCGGGGAAGCTTGAGCATGTCGGCGGTGTCTTCGGGTTCGATCGTCCTGGTGGGTGCCGGCAATATGGGCGGCGCGATGCTGTCCGGCTGGCTGAAAAGCGGGGTTCCCGCCACCTCGGTGTTCGTCATCGATCCGCGTCCCTCCGATACCATGGCGGCGATCATCTCTGAGGCCGGCGCCACGCATCTGACATCGGCGCCTGAGGACATGCAGGCAGGCATCCTGTTCCTGGCGGTCAAGCCGCAGGTGATGGAGATCGTGCTGCCGCCGCTGAAAGCTTTGATGGGACCGCAGACCGTGGTCGTCTCGGTCGCCGCCGGCAAGACGATCGCCTTCCTCGAAAGCCATCTAGGCCCCGGTGCCATGGTGCGCGCCATGCCGAATACGCCGGCCATGGTCGGCCGCGGTATTACCGGCGCCTTTGCCAATGCCACCGTCACCGAGGTTCAGCGCATCCAGGTCCAGGGGCTTTTGCGCGTCAGCGGCCCGGTGGAATGGGTGGAGAGCGAGCCGGATATCGATGCGGTCACCGCCGTCTCCGGAAGCGGCCCGGCCTATGTGTTTTATCTCGTCGAATGCATGGCGGAGGCGGGTCGTAAGGCCGGCCTGCCGGCAGACCTTGCCATGCGGCTGGCACGCGAAACCGTTTCTGGCGCCGGCGAACTGCTTTACCAATCATCTGATGAGGCGGCAAAACTTCGCCAGAACGTCACGTCGCCCGGCGGCACCACGGCTGCGGCCCTTGCGGTGCTGATGGCCGAGGATGGCATGCAGCCGCTGTTCGACAAGGCGGTCGCCGCCGCCCGCGCCAAAGCCGAGGAACTGGCCGGATGAGCGGCGCCAGCCAACAGATCACCTATCCGGATTTCGAAAAGGTCGATATCCGCGTCGGCACTATCATTGAGGCCGAGCCTTTTCCCGAAGCGCGAAAGCCGGCGATCAAGCTGAAGATCGATTTCGGCGAGGCGATCGGCGTGAAAAAATCGTCGGCGCAGATTACCGTGCACTACGCGCCGGAGACGCTGATTGGCCGCCAGGTTCTCGGCGTCGTCAACTTTCCGCCGCGCCAGATTGGCCCGTTCCGTTCTGAAGTGCTGACCCTCGGATTTGAAGACGAGAATGGCGCAATCGTGCTGTCGGCGGTGGACAAGCCGGTGCCGAACGGCAGCCGGATGCTGTAACGATCAGGCCGCTGCGTCGATATCGAAATAGACGTGAATGCGCTCATATGGGAAATGAATGTCTGATCCCGCGCGCTCGATCAGGCCGGCGTTCAGCAAAGTCGTGACATCCGTATGCACACCTTTGAAGTCACGCTCGACCCGGCGTGCCAGTTCCCGGATGCTCATCGGTTTTTGCGCGCACAGGACGCGCAGAATATCCAGCCGTTTTGGCGACAGGGTCTGATGCATCAGCTACCAGGTTGCAAAGGCGATGCAGGCAGGCTCCGCTAAGCCGTCCTTCCAAACGCGTGCAAAGCTCTTTCCACCTTAGCGTGACGGTTTTCAATGCGCTACCGTTCTGCGCCATTGAAAAGACGGCCTATTGACAACAGTAGGACAGGGCACACAATATTCTCCATGGCAAAGCTGCGCTGGAGCGTTGAAAAAGATTTGCTTCTCAAATCACATCCTGACCGAAATGCATGTTTCGAGGATGTTGTTCTCGCCATTGAAGACGGCGATCTGCTTGACGACGTTCCGCATCCTAACCAGATAAAGTATCCGCAGCAGAGAATGCTGGTCGTTCGGATAGCTGGCTACGCTTACGCCGTGCCATATGTTCGTGTAGAAGACGGTAGCCTTTTCCTAAAGACGGTTTTTCCGAGCCGTGTGCTGACGAAGCGTTACCTGACGGATGGAGCCGATGAGCAAGACACCTGAAGTGGGCTATTTTCTTAATGATGAAGAGGCCGAACTCGTTGAGATGGTCGAGAGTGGTACGACACCGTTTGTCAGCGAATTGACTCCAGAGCGGCGTCTGGAAATCGAGGCGATGGCGCGGGCCACGGTGATTGGCGATCAGGAGAAAATCCTGCTGTCGATCTCCAAAGCCGACATGCGCAATCTGAAGGCAAGGGCGGCCCTGGAGGGCGTATCTTATCAGACGCTGATCAATTCTATCCTGCAAAAATATCTGGCCGAATGACGGTCGCGATCACCGTCACGCCGGAATCCGCACCACTGCCCGTAGTCCTCCTAGTGGACTGTCCGCCAGCGTGACGTTGCCACCGTGGCTGCGGGCGATGTCACGGGCGATGGCGAGGCCCAATCCGGTGCCCGACGCGTTGAGGTTGCGGGCCTCGTCGAGACGGAAGAACGGCTTGAACACGTCCTCGCGTGATTGCTCGGGGATGCCGGGGCCATCGTCGTCAAAGGTCAGGCTCAGCCATTTGGCGCTGTGTTTGGCCTCGATCGTCAGGCTGTTGGCATAGCGCTGGCTGTTGGAGACGAGATTGCTGACCAGGCGGGTAAAGGCGTTGGGGCGCACGGCGATTTCTTCGTCGCCCTCGACCGTGTAGGTCAGCGCTTTGCCGTGGACGGCAAAATCGGCGCGCATCTTTTCCAACAGGTCGGTGAGTTTCAAGCGCTCGAAACCCTCTTCCGCCTCGTCACGGGCAAAGGCCATGTAGCCTTCGAGCATGCTCTGCATGTCATCGACGTCCTTGTCCATGTTGTCGAGGTCGGGATTGCGGCCGGCGAGCGCCAGTTGCAGCTTGAAGCGGGTGAGGATGGTGCGCAGGTCGTGGCTGACGCCGGTCAGCATCGCCGTGCGCTGCTCGATCTGGCGCTCGATGCGTTCGCGCATGAGGATGAAGGCCAGGCCAGCGCGCCGCACTTCATCTGCCCCGCGCGGGCTAAAATCCTCGGGCATTTTTTGGCCCTTGCCAAAGCTTTCGGCGGCTTTTGCCAGCGCCAGGATCGGCCGGATCTGGCCGCGCAGGAACAGGATCGAAATTACCAGCACCACCAGCGCCGTACCGACCATCCACAGCACGAAGATATGGCTGTTGGAGGCGTAAGTCGCGTTGCGCGGGGTGAAAATGCGCAGCACCGTGTCGTTCAGCTTGATACGGATTTCCACCAGCCGGCTGTCGCCGACCGTATCGATCCAGAACGGCAGGCGGATCTGGCGGTTGATCTCGTCGGCCAGAATTTCGTCGAGGATCGAGAAGAACGGCTTTGACCGCGGCGGCGGCAACTGGCCGCCGGGCTCGAGCGAAATGTTGAGATTGAGCTTCTGGCGGGCAATGCGGATGATTTCCTGGGTGTTGGCCTCGTCGGGATAGGTCTGGATCAGGTCGATCACGGCGGAAATGTCACGGGTCACGCCGCTCGACAGCCGTTGTGTCACCATCTGCCAGTGGCGTTCCATGAACACGAAAGCCAGCACCGTCTGCAGGATCACCATCGGAATGATGATGATCAACAGTGCGCGGGCATAAAGGCCCGTCGGCAGTTGCCGGCGCAGCCAGCGCAACGCATAGCGCCAGCCGGTGGATGGCTGTCGTTCATGCTCGCGTCGGATGGTATCGAAGATCGCCATTCGTGTCTTTCGTGGTCGCGTTTAATCGATGCTCAGGCGGTAGCCGATGCCGCGCACGGTTTGCAGCCACACCGGGTTGGCCGGGTCTTCCTCAATCTTGCGGCGCAGCCGGTTGATCTGGACGTCAATAGTGCGCTCGCCGACCTCGGCATCGTCGCCGATCAGCTCGTGGCGCGGAATGGTGTCGCCGGCGCGCATGGCAAACAGCAGCATGATGTCCTGCTCACGATCGGTCAGCCGGATCAGTTCCGACGCCTTCTTCAGCTCCTTGCGCAGGATCGAGAAGGTGAAGGGGCCGAACATCACCTGCTCGATCTTCAGCGCATCCGGCTGGACGTTACGGCGCAGGATATTGTTGATGCGCAGCACCAGTTCGCGCGGATCGAAGGGTTTGGCCAGATAATCATCGGCGCCGGCCTCAAGGCCGGCGATGCGGGAATCGGCTTCGGCGCGCGCGGTCAGCAGGATGATCGGCATCTTCTTGTCGGCAGTCAGCGACTGGGTGAGCGCCAAGCCGGTTTCGCCGGGCATCATCACGTCGAGCACGATCAGGTCGAAATGCAGGCCCTCAAGCCGGCGACGCGCTTCCGCCGCGTCCGCGGCCACCGTGACGCGAAAACCCTGCTCGGTCAGGAATCGGCTGAGCAGGTCGCGGATACGGGTGTCGTCATCGACCACCAGCAGATGGGCTGCATCGTCGGAGAGGGGGGCTTTTGTCGTCATGTCACGTCTTCCCGATCGGATTGGTGTCGCGCATGCCACGCAGGAATTGTCTCACGCCGTCGCGGCCTTCTTCGCTCAAACCGTCCAGGGCACGAGCGATACGCCGCGATTGCGGCTGCGACAGGGCCAGCGACAGTTCGCGGCCGGAAAGTGTCGGATAGAGCCGTCGCTGACGACGGTCCTCGGGGCCGGCGATCTGGCGGACATAGCCGCTGTCGATTAGCTGTTTCAATACGCGGGCAAGGCTCTGCTTGGTGATCTGCAGCAGATCCAGGAGGTCGGCGACGGTCATGCCGGGCTGGCGGCCGACGAAATAGAGAACGCGGTGATGGGCACGGCCGAAATCGAGTTTTTCCAGAATGGCGTCGGGATCGGAGACGAAGCCGCGGTAGGCGAAGAATAGCAGCTCGATACTCTCAAAATCGATCTCGCCGTCATCGACGATCGGCATTGCCGGCGGCTGTTTCCTGGCTGTCTTTGCAGTTGCCTGTCGAAGCACTGTCGTCCCTTTCGGATTCACCCGGACAAAATAGCGCATTTTGCCAATGTTATCACCGCCGTTGGATAAAGCGTGAAAGGCAGGAACAATCAACAGCTATATTGATCCTGCAGCACCTGCCGAAGCCGGAATCAAAAAGGCGACCATCGCTGGCCGCCCTTCAACATTCGCATCTCGTCGCAGTGGTTTATTCGTAAACGTAGACGACGCGGCGTGTGCCTGGATCGACCAGTACCCGGCGATCATTGATGCGGGTATAGCTGTATTCGTAATCCGGAATCTTGCGGAACGTCGTGCCGGGCGGCAGCGTGGTGCCAACGGCGATGTCGCCCTGGTATTCCATCTCGTCAGCCGGGTTGGAGTCCATATAGGTGATCACGGTGCCGGGGGGTGTCACAGGGCCGACATCCTCGACCGCGCCAAGGTTCTTATCGTTCGGGCCGGGCTGCGGCCGTGGCGTCACCACGACTGTGCTGCTGGCGGTCTTTTCGTAGGTTACGACTGGCGCCTTGCCGTATTTCGTTACCGACATGGCTGAACCGCCCTGATCGACGGTCAGGCTTTCGGCATAGACCCAACCGCGCATGCCGTTGACGTCGATGCGACACCAGGCACCGCCATCGAGGCAGCCGTCCAGCTCGCCGGTGCTGCCGCGGGTGGCAAGACCGACCTGTTCGTAGTCGGCGCCGGGACCGGAATAAATGGTCATGTCGGTTACTGTGGTTGCAGTCATGGCGGCGCTGGCAATGCCGGTGCTGGCCAGCAGCAGGCTTGTCGCGAGGATCGTCTTGTTGAACTTGTTCATGATAACATCTCCTGTTTCATTCGGGGAGGAGAACGTGTCGTTGTGCTTGCGGTTCCGCCGAACCATTCACGAAATGCATCAGTTGAAAACATTGATAGTGTTGCTTTAAAGCGCGGAACCTTTTTGTCGCCGCACGTGTTTATGGGCCAAACGGAGATATTGTCACCATGAACGCCATTGCACAGACCGCCATCACCTCCCCGGAAAAGTCCCTTCGTCCCGTGGTCATTACCGTCGTTGCCCTGAAGCTGATCGTCGCCGCGTTCCTGCTGACATCGGTACAGATGACCGGCCCGATCGCCGGGAATTACGATCTGGCCTCGCGCTAAGATTTTGGGCTGCTTTTGCCGGCGCTTGTCTCTATAGGCTTTGGCATAGAGATGAAGCACGCGAGGCAAACATGGGCATGCTCCAGGCCGGGATTATTCCCGTCACAGCTTTTCAACAGAACTGCACAATCCTGTATGACATGGATACCAAGGAAGGTGTGGTGGTCGATCCGGGCGGCGACGTCGACACCATTCTCGGCGTGGTGCGCGAGCAGGGCCTGACCATCAAGGAAATCTGGCTGACCCACGGCCACCTCGATCACGCTGGCGGTGCCAAGGAACTTAAGGAAGTCCTTTCGGTCGATATCATCGGACCGCACAGGGATGATCTGCCGTTGCTGGAGCGGATCGAGACCCAGGCGCAGACATTTGGCGTCCCCGGTCAGTTCCAGAACGTCGTTCCCGATCGCTGGCTGCATGATGGCGACCGGGTATCGTTTGGCACGCATCTGTTCGAGGTTTTCCATTGCCCCGGACACGCGCCTGGCCACGTGATCTACTACAATCGCGCGCAAGCCTTCGTCCATCTCGGTGACGTGCTGTTCCAAGGCTCGATTGGCCGTACCGATCTGCCGGGAGGCGACCACGCGCAACTGCTCGCCTCGATTCGCGACAAGGTCTTGCCGCTCGGAGACGATGTCGGTTTCATCTGCGGCCATGGTCCCGGTGGTCGGATCGGTGACGAGCGCCGCACCAATCCTTACTTGCGCGGTCTTTGATTTTTCATCTCTCTACGAAAAATGCGCCGGATCGCTCCGGCGCATTTTTTATGCACGCAGGATGGCACGCGATTTAACCGGCAGTGCAAAAATGGCGCTGGCCGTCGAAGCCCATATACGTACCGGAGCGACTATCGAAACTCTGGTAGCGGTTCGAGCAGTAGCGAGCCCAGGCCGGTGACCAGGGTTCGACGCCGACGACACGGCTGACACGGCGGGCACGCACGGGCGGGGCGGGGTAATAGCCATCATCGGCATAGGGTGCACGATAGACCGGCACCGCTTCGCGATAATAGGGTGGTGGTGGCGGGTCGCGGTAGACAGGGACGTCAGGCGCGTAGGCGTAGCGCGGCTGGCTGACGGCTGAGCCGACGATCAGACCGGTGGCGAGACCCAGCGCGCCGAGAGCCACGGCATCCCCGCCGCGGTAGCCGTGGTGGCGATCGCGGTAGTAATAATCATCGGCAAAAGCCGGGGCGGCCGCGGTCAACGCGGTGGCTGCCACGGCGATGGACAGAACGATAGTCCGGACGGTACGGATCATGGCTGTGCTTCCTTGTCTCTGTGGCCGGTCGGAACCGGTCCACACATCTTATGATGCCGAGAATAGGGCTGCGAAGCTGAATGCGGGCTGAATGGAACCAGCCAATCCGTCCGGTTCTTGAACCTCAGCCGCCGATTTGGAGGTTGACGGCTTTTGGTCCTTTGCCGCGACGATCCGGCTCGGTATCAAAGCTGACTTTCTGGTTTTCGGCCAGCTCGGTCAGGCCTGAGGCCTGTACGGCAGAAATATGTACAAAAATATCGGCGCCGCCATTATCGGGCTTGATAAAACCGAAGCCCTTATCGGTGTTGAAGAATTTTACGATCCCAGTCTCGGCCATTCATCAGGTCCTTTTGTCTCTGCCCGCGCTCCTCCGGACAGCATTGCATGTACGCTCGGTAAAGAGCGTGCGGCAGGCATTTGACATGTGAGGAAAGGGCCCGTTTACCGCAGCCGAACCGGAAACTGCAATCACAGCGATCGCCCCGCCATCCGTCCACCCGAAATTCTTGCGTCTTCGGCGCGCATTCAATTCAAAGGTCTTCCCGTGCTCGCAATTTGCCCGAACGGTGACAGATTGCTGCGTTAACGGTTTGTTGGCAAGCAAAAGTTTTTTGACTGCCTGGCCGCTTGCGGAAAATTTCGGCGGCGCAACGGGTTAGGTCGCCGCCGCACCCCTGAGGCGAGACGTTCTGAAGCCTCAACCTGACGGCTTCGTGTGTTACGGCGTTTTGGACAGAACGGGGAGGGAGTGGCGGCGGATCAGTTCGGGGACGATTTCGACCAGCAGCATCGCGGTAAAGAGCATCGCGCAACCGACATAGCCGGCCGAGGGCAATTTCTCGCCAAGCACCAGGGCAGCCAGGAACGCACCGAAAAGGGCTTCCGACGACAGCATGATCGCGGCCTGCGGTGCCGTGGTGTAGCGCTGGCCGATTACCTGCAGCACGAAGGCGAGGCCGGAGGAGACAATGCCAACATAGAGAATTTCAGCCAGCGATCCGTAGATCGCTGCGAGACTGATCGGCTCGGAAACGGCGGCAATAATCAGGCAGCAGATACCGCAGACGGCAAACTGGGTGGCCGAGAGTGCCAGCGGCCGGCCGCTTTCGGAGACAAACAGACCGGCAAGCAGGATCTGGATTGCCCAGAAGAAGGCGCAGACAATGCTGAGCAGATCGCCGGACGTCAGCCGGTCCAGCCTGCCGCCGCTCAGCAGAAAGATGCCGGCAAGCGCGATCAGGGCTGCCGGCCAGATGATCCAGTGCGGGTAGCGCCGAAAGGCGAGGACGGAAATCACCGGCACGAACACAACATAAAGGCCGGTGAGGAAACTGGAATTGGTTACGGTCGTGGTCAGCAGCCCGAACTGCTGGGTCGAGGCGCCGGCAAACAGCACCAGTCCGACCGCGCAAAATCCCAGCTTGGAGCGGCGGCTGAGCGGTTGGGCGGCCTTGCGGGCTTCCAGCCAGACGAAGGGCAGGACGACGATGGTGGCGATGGCAAAGCGCAGGCCGACGAACCAGAACGGGCCGATCGAGGCCATCGCCGTCGACTGGGCGACAAAGCCTCCACCCCATATTGCTGCAGACAGCAGCAAGAGCAGGTTTGCCTGTATCCGTGTCATCGCCAATCCCCGCTTTCAAACAGGGGTGGCAGGTACCAGTTCAGCGGATGGCCGACAAGACGCAGGTTTGCAGGCGTTGCGGTTTTTCGCCAACGTCTCTGTCAGCGGCGGAACGGCAGGCCGTACCGAAACCAGCCCGAACCGCCGCTCCCGCGCCCCTGCCCGGATTTCGTCCCGCCGCCGGAGGCTTTCGACGGTTAAGTGCCGCGGCTGAGGCGCAGCAGCGCGCCGTTGCTTTCGTCGGTCACCGCCAGCACGGCTCCGTCCGGAGCCACGACCACGTCGCGGATACGACCATACTGGTCCTCGATCATCGGCTTTTCCGCAGTCACCTTGCCATCGGCATCGCGGTCGAGTCGCGACAGCAGCTTGAACTTCAGGGCGGCGACGAGAAAATCGCCGTTCCATTCCGGAAACATTTTTCCGCGGTAGACGGCGATGGCACCGGGGGCTAGCGACGGGTCCCAAAAATGCACCGGTTGCTCCAGTCCGGGCTTGGTCGTGCCTTCGCCGATCTTGGCACCGTTGTAGTTGATGCCATAGGTGATCACCGGCCAGCCGTAATTTCTGCCGGCAGCCGGCGTGTTGATCTCGTCTCCGCCTCGGGCGCCGTGCTCGACGGTATAGAGCGTGCCGGTTTCAGTATCGATGGTGATGCCCTGCGGGTTGCGGTGGCCTTTCGACCAGAGTTCGGGCAGGCCGTCCTTTGCCGTGGCATAGGGATTGTCGTTCGGTACGGAGCCGTCGGTATTGATGCGCATGATGGCGCCGGCATGGTCCTGCTTGTCCTGCGCGCGCTTGCCATCGCCGCGGTCGCCGATGCCGAAGAACAGCTTTCCGTCGTCCGTCACCGCAATGCGCGAGCCGAAATGCTGGCCGGCATCGGTGAAACGGTTCATCGCGAACAGTTGTTTGACGGAGGTAAGGCTTTTGCTGTCCTTGGCCAGCACAGCGCTAAAGACGGCCGTGCCACGTCCGCCATCGCCGGCAATCGAGGCGGTGAGGTAGAGCGTGCGGTTGGCGGGAAATTTCGGATCGAGCGCAATGTCCAGCAATCCGCCCTGGCCGCCGGCCGAGATTTTCGGCAGGCCGGTGATGGGTTCAAAGAGTGTTCCGTCCTTCACCAACCGCAGACGGCCCGGGCGCTCGGTGACAAGATAGCCTCCGTCTTCCGGCAGGGCTTCCACCGACCAGGGGTTTTCGAGGCCTACGGCCAGTTGCTCGACCTTGACCGGTACGCCGTCGGCCGAAAATTGTTTGGATGGTGTTTGCGCCGCAGCACCCGTGGCTGTCGTCAACAGCGCCAGCAGGGCAAGTTTCGCCGGCGCTTTTTTGAAGCGGGCAGGTCGGGCGTATCGCGGGGTATTGGTCATCAGCGGTCTCCATCCATCCAGAACATGTCGCGGCCGCCGTTGTGCCGGCCGCTCGATTTAAAGTGGGGGGAGGAGGGGGCGCTGCAAGCGGTGCGCGATCACCTGTCGATCACGACTTGCTGATCGCATGATCGGCGGCGGGATCTCCGCGGCTTGCCAGCAGCGAGGCCGCATGGCCGGAACTCAGTATGCCGGCAGTCGTCGCCACGCAGGCCAGCAGCACCGTTGCGGCAATCCAGATCGACATTAGCGTGCGGCGGGCCCGCAATCCGGCAGTTATGCGTTTGTCGTCGGTAAACATGAGGGCTTGGCTTTACGGATGTGATTCGAATATACCGATAACACTTTTTAAACCGGGCGTTGCAATGCCAAATTTGTGGCACAAGTGCGCACTTGTTGCGGCAACACTGTGATATATGGCGATTTTCCCTGAATTCTGGTTTTTAGCTCAGAATTGCCGTTTGCCGAAGGCGCGCACCGGTCGGGCGGCTCGGGCCTCGCTACGCCGCTCTGTCTCGCCAAAACGGTGTGGTTCGAACGCCGCACCGCCACGCGCCGGTTCGCGCGCTACCGGCTCTTCCAACGGCAACAGCAGTTCTGGAAAGCGCAGGTCGAAGCTGGTCGGCGCCAGTTCCGGGCGGGCCAGGACATAGCCCTGCAGCAGCGGCACATTCAGTTGGGCGCAGAGATCCACCTGCCAGATTTCCTCGAGCCCCTCGAATACCGGCTGGGTGCCGGCATCGACGAACTGACGGACAATGACGTTGAGCAGGGCAAAGCCGGCAGAATCGTCGAGGAAGTCACGCACCCAGGCGGCTTCGAACTTGACATAGTCGGGTTTCAGCAGCTTGACGCGTTCCAGGTCACTGTCATTAGCGCCATATTCGTCCATGGCGATGCAAAAGCCGACGTCGCGCAGGCTATCGACGAAATGCAGCAGCACCGGCGCGTCGTCGCCAGCCTTTTCCGTGATCTCGCAGACAATCCGATCAGGGCCCATGCCGGCCTCGTTGGCGGCGATGCGCATGCGATCGACTTCGTGACGCATATCCTGCGGATTGCGAAACAGGCCCGGATGGAAGTTGACGAATATCTTGGCACGGGCGCGCTGCAGCCGTCCGGTGTTGAGAATGTGAATGGTGCGCAGAATGCTGTCGACATCGGCAATGTCCTTGGGCGCCACCAGCGGAAAGAACTGTTTCGGCGTGACCGGTTCCTCGTCGCGATAGGGACGCACGAAACCTTCGAAGGCGCCGATGTCAAGCAGACCGCCGTCATGCTGGTGGAAAATCGGTTGCAGGGCGGATTTCAAAACGAAAGGGCCGTAGGCGGTCGAGTAGGAACCGTCTTCGGCACGGACGAGGTTTGAAAAGGTGCTCTTGACTATCATCGAGGGTGCTCGTCACGAGGGCGCGGTTGTGCAAACATGATCATGTATACAGATCAACCGTTACCCGCCTGTTAAAGAATTCTTAAAAAGAGAAAACATCGGGCTTTTCCGCCTTTCTGCTTGAAAGAGCATCGCATATTGGCCATAGAGCATGACGCCGGTTCCACCCGATGTCGTCGGGGGTCCGCCCGTATCAACAGCTTCAGGACCCATCATCATGGCCTTCCTTGCCGATGCTCTCTCCCGCGTAAAACCCTCCGCTACCATCGCCGTTTCCCAGAAAGCCCGCGAGCTCAAAGCAAAGGGCCGTGACGTAATCGGGCTTGGTGCAGGCGAGCCGGATTTTGATACGCCGGACAACATCAAGAACGCGGCGATCGACGCAATCAAGCGCGGCGAGACCAAGTACACGCCGGTCTCCGGCATTCCGGAACTGCGCGAGGCTATTGCCAAGAAATTCAAGCGCGAGAACGGCCTCGACTATACCGCGGCGCAGACGATTGTCGGCACCGGCGGCAAGCAGATCCTGTTCAATGCCTTCATGGCGACCGTCAACCCGGGTGATGAAGTCGTCATTCCGGCGCCTTATTGGGTGTCCTACCCAGAAATGGTGTCGATCTGCGGCGGTACGCCGGTATTCGTGTCAACCACGCAGGACAACAATTTCAAGCTGACGGCTGCCGATCTCGACAAGGCAATCACCCCGAAGACAAAGTGGTTTCTGTTCAATTCGCCGTCCAACCCGTCCGGTGCGGCCTACAGCCATGCCGAGCTTAAGGCGCTGACCGACGTGCTGCTGAAGCATCCGCATGTATGGATCCTCACCGACGACATGTATGAGCACCTGACCTACGGCGACTTCAAGTTCGCCACCCCGGTCGAAGTGGAGCCAGCGCTGTATGACCGAACGCTGACCATGAACGGCGTGTCGAAAGCCTATGCCATGACCGGATGGCGCATCGGCTATGCAGCCGGCCCGCTGGCGTTGATCAAGGCGATGGATATGATCCAGGGCCAGCAGACGTCGGGCGCCTGCTCGATTGCCCAGTGGGCGGCCGTGGAAGCGTTGAATGGTCCGCAGGACTTCATCGGCACCAACAAGGCGATCTTTGA